>Ga0172363_10001042_pt1 | contig 22018 bp, 18 predicted proteins | sample LakKivs2_kivu2a2_FD_114541 | JGI IMG/M metagenome (GOLD analysis project Ga0172363, IMG submission 114541) | Sediment microbial communities from Lake Kivu, Rwanda - Sediment s2_kivu2a2 | ecosystem: Environmental > Aquatic > Freshwater > Lake > Sediment | place: Rwanda: Western Province, Lake... | reverse complement strand
TTTATTATTTCAGGTGTTGAACTCTAGAATTTATAATAAATGAGATAAAAAGAAATGACTAAAATAAAAGAATTTATCGAAACGATAAGAGTCATCCATTGGTCAAAAAATACTGTAATTTTTTTAGGATTTTTTATAGCTTGGATAATGAATCGTCCACTTTTTAATGTGTTTGATTTTGTTAATGTTTTTCTATTATTTATGTCATACAATCTGATATCCTCAGGGAATTATATTCTAAATGATTATGTTGACAAAGGTTTTGATAAATACCATATTATCAAGAAAAATAGAATTATATCTTTAGGAAAAATTTCACGAACTAAAATTTTTTTGTCCATTCTTTCTTTTTGGATCGGTGGTCTACTTTTAAACATAATCTTAGAAAATTTTGTTATTTTCATTTTAGCGATGACTTTTATCTTCTTTGCAATTTTGTATAATGTACCGCCGCTAAGAATAAAAGATATTCCAGTTTTTGATGTTTTGTTAGAATCTGCAAATTCCCCTTTGAGATTCATTTCAGGATTTTTATTATTGAAACTTGATATATCTTCAGTTTTTATGATACTTTTCATATACTTCTATACCGCCGTTCTTATGAATTCGAAGAGATTAGCTGAATATGTTTTTCTAGGAAGATATAAAGCAATAAAATATCGTAAAGTCTTCAAATTTTATAATGATAAAAGATTAGCATTTTTATTTATAATCTACTTTATATTTACTTTTTCATCTTTGATCGTACTCACATTAAAATATAATTTTTATTTATTTTTCATTCCAGTTACTCTTTTCGCCGTTCAATTATTGTGGTATTTTAAATTGTCTTTAAAGGGCGAAGCATCAGTGCAGAAGCCCGCTTATGTTTACAAAAATTTAATATTTTTTGTTTACTCTCTTTTTTCAGTGGGATTAGCACTATTGTTTTTATTGATAAGAGTGATATATTGAAAGCTATGAATTTTTTAGGTTTTGGAACGAAGTTTGTTCTTAGATTTATTCAGAACAAGTTAGGTTTTTATAAACCGTATTTTGCTCAATGGGAGTTGACATACAGATGCAATCTTAAGTGCATATTCTGTAATGTTTATAAAAATAAGACATATCATAACAAAGAACTATCTACAAGAGATTGTTTTAAACTATTGAGAAGCCTTAAAAAAGCAGGAGTTCTATTCATCAATTTCACTGGTGGTGAACCCTTTCTAAAAGAAGACTATGTGAAGATTCTACGGTATGCAAAAAGATTGGGTTTTGTAACTACAATGAATGAAAATGGTCAGTTACTGAAAAAACACGTACCTCTGATAAAGGACTATATAGATTCATTGCATATTTCTTTGGACTCTTATAAAAAAGAAACGTATGAAAAATTACGTGGTGTAGAAAATACTTTTTCTAAAGTTTTGAATGGCATCAAAGAAGCAAAAAAAAATAACATATATGTTGCAGTAAATATGACTGTCACGAATGAAAATTTTGACGATATGGAGAACTTTTGCAGATTTGTTGAGAAGCTTGGTGTTGACGCATTTTTAACAATCGTTTCAATTATCCCAACAGAATTTATCGATACATCGCAGTCCAAAGATATTGTTGTTGATTTTAAAAAATATACCCGAAGAGTAAAGGAACTTAAGAAAAATTATAAGTTCATAAAAACAAGTAATGCTTATCTTAATTTTGTCGAAAATGGTGGTTTTAATAATTACAGGTGTCTCGCGATGAGGACTAGCATAAACATCAAACCTGATGGGGCAATCGTTCAACCTTGTGGTTATTTTCCTAAATTCAAATTTTATGGTGACATAAATCAATTGAAAAAAACGGAGTCTTTTAAAAAAGCTACAGAAGTGCGCAAATATGAATTTTGTAAGAATTGTACTCTATCATGCTTTTTCATACCAACATCCTTAATGGATATAAATCTATTGTGGTCGATGCTAACTTCTTATGCTTTTGATATGGTGTCTAAAAAATGATCGATAAAGAGTTTTATATGGAATGGTTTGACGAATTAACTTCTTTAGGAGGTATTATTTTTTATTCGATAAATATACTTTTGTTGCTAACATTACGATTTTATATTCATACACTGTGGCTCATTATAGGACTTATTTTTATTTTAGTTTCGTTCTACTTAATCCGATTTTTTTATTTCAAAGAAAGGCCTTTATTCCAAAGTAAAGGCAGGTCTTTATTTACATATTTGGATGCTTCGTCTTTTCCATCTGTGCATGCTGCAAGAATTACATTCTTGAGTATGACGTACATCAATTTGATTGATAACACATACTTTAGAATGTTGATTTTATTCATATGGATATTAGTTTTATTATCCCGATATTTTCTTAAAAAACATTATTTTACGGATATAGCAGTTGGAACCATATTATCGATTATTTATTTTTTCTTAATCTCTAGCGGTATACCATACATTCTGAAATTATTTGGTTTTTGATGACATGAAATTAATAAGAACAGAATGTATAATCGACTTTACAAAACCCATTACAAATCTTTTTTCTTGGGAATTCTGTTAAATTTGTTTTGTAAATTTCTACACTTTTTATGATTGTTTTATTTAGTGATTGAAGTTCTGGAAAACGTCTTATATACTTAGATATACCAATTATATAATATATGTTGTTTTCTTGAATGTATGAATTAAAATTACTTACATTATCGCAGTGTTTTAAACGGACGATATGATGTGAAAACAACGGTAATTTTTTATATAAGTAATAGATAAATATTGGAGAATCATCTAAGACGAGTATGTTAGAATTTTCGGGTAAATTACTTTCAACTAAAAAAGACGATGCCTTGTCAAGTCCTATATTAAGATCATATACCCTTGCATCATCGATTATTACATTAAACCCATAAATAATTTCGGAAAAGAGAAGAAGAAAAACTAAAAGGTAAAATATATGTTTGTTCTTTGATCTGTTTTCTATTTTTTTTAATGTTAATGAAATTAAAATAGGGAAGAAAGGGAGATAAAACATTGTTGCACGTCTATGCCTCCATGTTCTGAAGATAGACGTAAAAATTATAACGAAAAGTAAAAAATAAAGAAGAACAAAAAAGTATTGAGGTTCTTTCTTTTTTTTAAACAAATAGTAAATGCCTAATAATCCGAATATAGCAAGTAATGGGGAAAAAATATCGAATGGTGAAAATAAGTAAAAATAAAGATCAGTGATTGACAAAGATTGACCAGTTGTAGCTAAAAAAAGGGCATTTAATCCACCAGTGAAGACCATTACAGCTAAGAATGGAGTAGACAGCAATAAGAAAATTAGAGACGTTTTTAAAAATCTTTTTTTAAAAATTTCATTCCTTTTTTTTATAAATAGAAAAATTAAAAATGTAAAATAGAGTATAACTATAGTCCATTTCGTTAAAAATGCTAAACCCAATAAAATTCCAAGTTTTGTTGAATGGTCTTCATTCTTTATAAACGTTCTGAGAAAATAATAAGTACAAATTATTGTAAAAAATACGATTGGAATTTCTAAAAAATTGGTTGTTGAAAGAAAAATAAAATGTGGAGAGAGTATCATGATTAGAATCATGATTTTTTTTAATTCTTTTGAGTAGAATTCGGAAATTAGCTTGTAAAAAAAGTATACAGATAAGATTGAAAAAATTAAGATAGATAACCTAGAAGTAATGTTGTTTATTCCAAACAAGAAATAAAAAATTCCTGTAATTAACTGATTTAGCGGTGGGTAAAAAATAATATAAAGACCAGGATAATACGAATAGAATCTCTCGATATAAGGAATTATATTAGAAAAGGATACGGTTGATATATCATTAAATAATGACTTGTAAAAAATTCCATCCATACATCTGATAGCTTCATCATAATAAACTAAAATTTCTCTTTGAGAAATAATGTAAAGAAGAGAAAGAAAATAAATCAAAAGGATAAAGATGAATTTTTTCATAAGTTAATTATTTCAGGTATTAAAATAAATATAAAAATTTATTATTTGTTTTTTGAAATATTCTGTTATTTCACACAAACTATTAAAAAACTTAAATTATTTAAGTTAAAACATAAATGAGGTATTTTATGAGAATATTGACGTTGAATCCACCATTTTTACCAAAGTATTCGAGACAGAGTAGATCACCATGCGTAACTAAAGGTAGAACTTTTTATTACCCGTACTATTTAGCGTATGTCGCTGGTGTTTTAGATGAAAAAGGATATGATACAATATTAATAGACGCAGTCGCAAAAAATTGGTCCCATGAGGATACAGTAAAATTTACTCAGAATTTAAAACCCGATTTAGTTGTTGTTGACACAAGCACACCGAGTATTTATAATGACGTAGAAGTTGCGACAAAAATTAAGGAAGCGCTACCATTAACACACATAAATCTAGTTAACACGCATCCATCAAGAGTGCCAGAGGAGACTTTTAATTTATCTAAATCTATAGATTCGATTTGTAGAGGCGAATTCGATCATACTGTTTTGGATTTAGCAAAAACTATTGAAAAAAATAAAAATCTCAGAAATATACCAGGGTTGTCTTTTAGAGAAGGAAATAAAATAACTCATAATAAAGATCGAGAGTTGATCAAGAATTTAGATGAGTTGCCATTCGTATCAAAGGTTTATAAAAAATTCTTAAACATAGAGGATTATTTTTATGCCTCATTAAAATACCCGCAAGTTACGATTTTGACTGCTCGTGGTTGTCCAAACAATTGCTCTTTTTGTAATGTTCCGTTTAAAAAATCTTACAGAATTAGATCAATAGAAAATGTAGTTGAAGAGTTTGAATTTATACAAAATGAACTTCCAGAAGTAAAAGAAGTCATGATCGAAGACGATACCTTTCCTACTTCTAAAAAACGAACTATAGATCTTTGTGATTTAATGATAAAAAAAGGTATAAGATTATCTTGGTCTTGCAACGCTAGAGTTGATACCGATTATGAAACATTAAAGAAAATGAAGGAAGCAGGTTGCAGGTTGTTATGTGTTGGTTTTGAAAGTCCTACTCAAACCGTTCTTGATAAAGTCCATAAACGAACTACAAAAGAACTACAGATTCGGTTCATGAAAAATACAAGAGAAACTGGACTCTTAGTCAATGGTTGTATAATGATCGGCTTACCTGGCGATACTAAAGAAACTATAAGAGATACGATAGAGTTCGCTAAGGAACTTAATCCCGACACACTGCAAGTTTATCCATTGTATGCATATCCAGGAACAGAATTATGGGAATGGGCAGAAAAAAATGGTTACCTAACATCCAAGGATTATTCAGATTTGTTGGATGAAAATGGTTTACATAAATGTAATGTCAACATACCAGGGTTAACTGCAGAAGAAGCAGATAAATTAGCTGACCAAGCATTGAAAGAATTTTACATGAGACGTAAATATATATGGCAGAAATTTTTGCAAACCATTACAAGTTTTGAAGAGGCAAAAAGAACTTTCATGTCGTTCAAAACATTCTATAAGTATCTACTATTTCCTAAAAGTTTATCAAAACCACAGTGATTGATTTGATATCAGTGATAATACCTGCCTATAATTCTGAAAAAACTATAGTTAATACAATCGAAGCTTTAATAAAACAAAATTATCCTAAAAAAAATTATGAAATTTTAGTTGTTGATGATGGTTCTACTGACGCGACTCGGAATGTGGTCAAAAAAATCAAAAAGGTTAGGTTAATAAAACAAAACCATAATGGACCAGCAGCAGCTAGAAACCTTGGGGCTAAAAAATCTAGAGGCGATATATTACTTTTTACTGATGCTGATTGCATTCCAGATAAAAATTGGATAAAAGAAATGACTATGCCATTCAAGAATTCAAATATTGTAGGAGTTTCTGGGACGTATAAAACATTGAATAAAAATAAATTTATGGCAAGGTTTGTTGGTTATGAAATAGAGCAGAGACATGAAAGAATGAAGAAACATAAATTTATAGATTTTATTGGGACTTTTAGCGCGGCATATAGAAAAAAAATTTTCTTTAAATTTGGTGGCTTTGATACGAGATTCAAAACATCGTCTGGAGAAGATCCAGAATTATCCTATAGGATTGATAAAGCCGGTTTAAAGATGGTATTTCAACCAAAAGCAATAGTTTTTCATCCACACCCGGATTCCCTCTGGAAGTACTTAAAACAAAAATATCAAAGAGCTGTTTGGAGAAATTTAATGTATTGGGGGAAACACGAAGAAAAAATATTTAGCGATAGTTACACACCAAAATCAACATTTCTGCAACTCTTTTTTTCTGGCTTATTTATTCTCATGACCCTTGTTTTATTTCTCTCAAAATTTTCAATAATATTCCTCATCGCCTTTCTTTTTATTTCTCTATTTTCACTCGCCCTGCTCCTTAACATTGATTTTATTATGTTTCTCTTTAAGAAAGAAAAGTCTATGATTTTTTACACCCCACTGATATTGATGTTAAGAAACCTCGTTGTGATTTTTGGTATTTTTAATGGATTTTTTAAGTATATTTTGAAAAGACTCGCATAGAAATATAATTATATGCTAATTGGTTATTAAGAATGAAAACTTAATAATTATCCTATACAAAGTAAGTAATCTTAACAATAGTGATGATTTTAATGAGTTTAAGAATAAAAGCAATTTCAAATACTTTTTATTTAACAATGGATTGGTTTTTTATTAATCTGACATCATTCCTTTATTCATATGTTATATGGAGAACCCTGCCACCAGAAAATTATGGTATAGTTACAACTTCAGTCAGTCTTATGATGATTCTAAGTTCAATAACATCGTTTGGGTTAACTACATCTTTGCCAAAATTAATGGCAGAATATGTGAAAAATAAGCAACATAAAAAGCTTGAAATTTTACTGAATCTTTCTCTCAAAATAGTTTTGATCTCAAATTTAATACTTTTACCTATTTTATTTGTTTCTTCCCCCTATTTGGCATCTGTTTTAAAAACGACAAAAGGTGTTATTTGGTTAATTATTCTTGGTACTCTTGCCTTTTCATTTTATTACTTAACTGGTTCAATAATTTATGGCTATCAAAATATGAAATTATTGTTTGCAACTAATTCGATTGGTAATTTTGTTAAATTGATTGTTTCATCTATTCTGATTTTTTTATCTTTTAATCACTTTGGACCTATAATTGGCGTAATTTCTGGTTTTATTTTAATTAGTTTAATTCGTATTAACGCATGCCGATTTAAATTGAATCTAAAAAGTTATTCTAACAATAAAAAACTTATTTTCGAATACATTTTCCCAGCGTTTATTAGTGCACTAGCCATAATAATTTTTAATAACGTTCATTATGTCGTTTTAACAGCTTTAAAAAACCCAGAAGTTACAGGCATTTACTCAATGGCGATGATAATAATGACACCGATCATGTTAATACCAAATATTTTAAATCAGGCAATATTTCCAATAACATCTCAATTATGCGTAGTTAAAGAAGCTAAGAAGAAGCAAGCTTATTTAATTAATATTGTTCTTAGGTATATGCTATTATTCTCTTTGCCCTTTGCAATATTTTTAATTATCTTTTTTAAACCTGCTATTTTATTTTTAAAAATAAAATTAGAATATCTATCAGCAATAGATTTTATTCCTATATTAGCATCGGCATCTATCATATTTGGTTGTGGGAACATTTATCTATCAAGTTTATATGCGATAAGAAAACCAAAAATAAACAGAAATATTATCGTTTTAACTACGTTACTTTTTTTAATATCATCAATACCCCTCACATATTATTTCTCTGCTTATGGCCTATCTTACTCATATCTATTTGCTGTTTCAGTTTTATTCTTGTTGAGTTATTCGTTTATTAAAAAATACTTATCGATTAAATTTCAAACGAAGGATATTATTGCAATTATTTTTTCATCAGTCATATTTCTTTTGTTGATTTATTTCTCGAATGTGTTATTTGCTAATTTTTTAATAAAAATTATTTCAGCTATGTTTTCAATTTTAATTTATTTTCTCTTTCTTATACCGTTGAAATTTTATAAAAAGGAAGATGTTCAAATTTTAGAGTTTCTTGTCAGGAGATCACCTCAGAAAATGGGTGAATTAATTAGTAAAATATCTAACTTTCTTTCAAAATTTATTACAGAATAATTGATTTTTGACTTATCGTTTTAAATTAAAAAGACATCTTGAAAACTGCCATACCGCCCTTAATATTCGCTTTTAATTCTGTCAAAGATTTCATCTTCATTAGTTTTTTTACGAATATTTTCGGTCTAATATAATATTTTTTATACGCAAGTTTTTGCATCAACATCATTATTCTAGGAGTTAAATCACCATGTTCGAATATAGGTTCGTTGAAAGCATTATAGCTTGCCCATGATTTTGTCAATATCCTTCCTTCCTTTTCTATAATGTCTGTGTATTCTGTTCCTGGTAAGGGGGTAAAAATCTGAAATTGAGCATAATCCATATCCAATTTCTTGGCAAATTCTATTGACTGCATGATGGTTTTCCTATTTTCACCAAGATTACCTATCATGAAGAACCCTTCGGTTTCCATGCCGGCTTCTTTGGTCCATCGAATGGCTTTACTTATTTGATCGAGTGTTATACCTTTTTTTATATTATTTAAAATGCGTTGTGATCCAGTTTCTATGCCGAAAGCAAGAAGATAACATCCAGCTCTTTTCATTTTCATTATAAGTTCTTTGTCAACTCTGTCGACTCTAACACCAGTACCTAACTTCCATATAAGATCATAATTTCTCTTTATCAATTTATCACATATTTCTTCAGCTCTTTCTTGAATCACAGTGAAATTATCGTCCAGGATGTTGATTTCTTTTATCTTATAATCGCTAACTAACTGATCTATCTCAGCAATTACATTATCGGCACTCCTATATCTGAAACGTCTTCCATGAATTTTGCGTGTGGTACAAAAAATACACTGATGCGGACAACCTCTTGATGTTATCATCGTCGCAAATGGATATCTTTTAACCCCAGGTGTCCAGTATTTATCTAATGGCAATAAATCCCTCGCTGGAAATGGTAAAGAATCGAGATTTTCTATTGGGGTTCTATCTGGAGTTCTAACAATCTTTCCATTTTTCCTATAAGTTATCCCTTTCACTTCATTCCATTCACTATTCTTTACTAACTCCAACATCGTTTGTTCTCCCTCACCAACAACTGAAACATCAATTGCACTGCATTCATTCAAAGTCCTTTCCGGTAAATTTGTTGGGTGTGGTCCTCCAACTATAATCTTTGCAATGCCATCAACTAAATTTGAGATTTCATACGTTTCTTCAATCGTGTTTGTAGTAGATGTTATACCAATTATATCGGGTTGTAATTTTTCGATTTTATCTTTAGCTTCTTCATTATCTAAGTTCAACGCTGCGAGATCTAATATTTTCACTTCAATATCATTCTCTCTAAGAAAAGAGGCTATATAAGTTAAACCCAATGGTGGGAGAATCATCGTGCCTTCTCTCCCCACATATTGATAAACCTTTCTGTAATTTGGATTTAATAGTAAAACTTTGATAATACCACCTTTTTATTTTTGAAATTTAACTTAGTCGATTTTCGACAAAACCATACAACAGACAAATTAACGCAAAAAAATATGTGACAATAGATATAAATAAAAATACTGTATCAAGTTTTTGTAATCCAAGTTTTAAATCTAACAAACATTTTTCATTCAAATTATTCTCAAATGTCATAAAACCATAATTATTCTCTTTCAGCTCGATATTAATCCCGTTTAATTTGGCTATCCAATTTTTGTCGTAAGTTTCTTTTATAGTTACATACCCAGGTTTGCATTCCATGTTGATTAGGATTTCATCATTCAATTTTGTTACATTCGATGAAATGCTTTTATTATTTATTTTCACATATGTTGATTTTGGATTTATTTCAAAAACAGAATACTCATCGTCAAAATACTTAAAATTGAATTTACTACTTTTATTAAAATAATCAAAAAGTTCGCTGTTTTTATCCAAGACAACATAATTTACCCAACCTTCATTCAAAATTTCATAATAATCATCCTGACTCATATTCATATAACTCATTAATAAGTTTCCATAATGCATTTTATTGTTACTATAAAAAATCGAATATCCGCCACCGGAATAAAACCCCCTTATATTTTCATTTTCTTGAACCGCTGACAAAAAATAGAAATAATTATTTGTTACGCCCTTGCCGTAGTGGAGGCTTTCATCACCTAAATATACAAACCTGCCATCTTTCGGCAACTTCGGGAAGTATGCATTTTGTATAAAATTTGGTCTAATAAAAAAGAAACTCAACATGATCGGAACAATTAACACAATAAGTATAATAGAACCAATAATTCTAGACCATTTTTGTAATTTAAAAATTCCATATGAAATAACTATACTCGCACTTACTGGTAAGAATATAAAAATTCTTTTGAATTTTAAAACAATCGATAGAAAAACTATCAGTAAAGATAGTATAATAAAATCTCTGTTTGTTTTATTTCTTATTTCAAACAATGAGAAAAGACAAACGATTGCCGATACAATAACGTATATTACAGTTGTAATTATAATATAGTTTGATTGATATATTCTTAAATTCATTATTCTGAATACGATCTCATCAATGTAATTTGTTACTGCTGTAGGCTTTAACAAAAGATTTGAGACATCGGAACTCCTTTCTCCAACATTTAATGTATTTACTATGTATGGCATTAGCCACCATGCTGATAGCAAAAATGAAAGCAGAGATAATAGGATGAATTTAGAAATACGCTTCAATAATTTAAGATTATTTTTATATAAAATACTCCACATTGAAGTTACAAGAAGTATCATAAAACTTACAGTATGATTCGTTATTATTGCAAATGAAAAGAATATTGCGGATGTTAAAAAATAAATAGTTTTATTTTTATCAAAGTATTTTTTGAGATATACCCAATACAACAAACAAAATACAAAACTTAATAATGAAGGATAACGACCATCTGCAAAATAATATGAATGTATCGGGATCAATGTAAAAAATAATAAAGCAATTATAATTTTTTTATCGTCTAGTTTGAGTTCCTTTAAAAAAATATAATACAAAATTACTGAAACTAAAAAAACTGTATCCATTACGATTTTATAACCAAGTAAAGTTCCAACCCATTTTGATAAATAACCAGCAATGATATACCCAAATGGTGGGTATATATTTAAAACAGGATTACCTCCTTCAAAATAATAGTTCCATCTTAATACACCTTTCGTTTGGACTAACAAGATTCTAAGTAAGTGCGTGCTAGTATCAGTTCCGCCAGGATATGAGTTATTTAATGGGAATGAGGTGAGTGATCTAATTATAACACAAAATACTATTACCCAAAAAATTGTTTTTTTTATCATCTAATCATCAACTTTCTTTTTACACATGTTTTTAAAATTATATATGCATTTAAAACATTTAACAATGAATTTAAAATAGAGAAAATGATAAGCAAAATATTAATCTCATTTTTAAAAGATCATTTGAAAAAACCTGTATACTTAATATTTTTTGTTACAAATAAATGCAATTCTAGATGTGAACATTGCTTTTTCTCAAAAGAATTAAACAAAATTGAAGAGAAGGATTTAAGTTTAGAAGAAATAGAAAAATTTTCAAAACAACTTGGAAAATTGATATGGATTTCTCTTTCTGGAGGGGAACCATTTTTAAGGGAAGACATTGATGAAATATTTAAGATATTTGTCAAGAATAATAATGTTGAGGATTTTTCCATTCCTACTAATGGTATATTGAGTGATAAGATATATGAAAAAACCAAAAAAATGTTAGAATATGCCAAAAACACTTCTGTCAAAGTATTTAGTTTAAGCCTATCATTAGATGGAACTAAAGAAGTCCATGACAAAATAAGAGGAATAAACTGTTTTGACAATGTGATTGAAACCTATAACAAGCTAGAAAAATTAAAAGATGAGTATAATTTTTTCAGTATAAGACTATCAACAACTCTATCCAATGTAAATATAAATAATATTGAAGATTTACATAAAGAAGTAATTAAAAAAATGCCGAGAATCGATTATCATAATTTTGAAATAATTAGAGGAGATCCTAAAAATAAATTTTATACACCCCCAACAACAGAAGACTTACACAAAATAAAACCATTGTTGATGAGTATTTATAAGAAATACAATTATTATCCTAATAACAAGTTTGCTTCCAAAATTGCATTTAATACTAAAGAATTTCTATATGATGCCTATTTAAAAATTTTACATGACAAAAAACAACCATTCCCATGTTATGCTGGCATAGTTCACTGTGTTTTAGGATATCAAGGCGATATTTATTTTTGTGAATTGTTGCCGAAAATAGGAAATATAAGAAAAAGTACTTTCAAAGAAATTTGGAATTCTGAGATGGCAGAAAAAATGAGATCATTTATTAAAATGAGAAAATGCACATGCACACATACTTGTTTTCAGACAACAAATTTCATATTTAACCAAAAACATTGGTTGAAGCTCTTAAAATAAATTTTCTGAATATGCGAGTTTTCATCTTTCCATAGAAAACTTTAAAATTATATTGGAGAGACTAATTGATATGAAGATTGCAATATTATCTTCTTTGGCTATGGATACTGGATGTTGGTTAAGAGCACAATATTTAGGTAAATCTTTAGAAAAAGCTGGTAATGAGATCGTATATATAAAACCCATGAAAAAAACTATGCACTTTATGCTAGATTTATTTCTTTCTTTTTTCAAGAATTTCAAATTATTATTCGTTAAGGCTGATATTGCTATTGGAATTAAACCCTACCCAAATGCTACAATACCACTGTTAATTAAAAAATTATTCGGAAGTAAAGTTGTAATCGACATAGACGATTTGGATTATGGCTACAGGAAAGGTCTCATCTCTCTAATATCTAAATTCATTCAAAAACCATTCCCTAAGTTTTTTGATGTAGTTACTTATCATAATAATAACCTTAGAAAGTTCATTGTTAACGATCTATACGTTTCGAATGAAAAGTTATATAAGTTAGATCAAGGTGTTGATTTTGATCTCTTTGACTTTGAAAAATACAGGCCAAAAAAATATTCTAAGAAAAAAATTTTGGTTTATGCTGGGCATTTGAATATAGCTTCTAATCTGGATGATATCTTAGAAGCATTTAAGATTGTTCTTAAAAAAAGGGATGATATTAAATTGATTGTTACTGGTGGCGGCCCCATGGAAAATTATTTTAAAAAAATTGCTAAAAAATTGAAATTAAATGATAAAGTTAGTTTTACAGGTTTTATCCCTCAAACTCAAAAAATTGTTGAATATATATCCAGGGCAGATATTTGCTTGGTTTATTATAAAGATAATTTACCCAACCGTTACAGATGTTCTATGAAATTAAGGGAGTATCTAGCAATGAAAAAAATTGTTGTATGTAATAAAGTTGGTGATCTGAAAGAGTTTAAACGCTTCACGTACCAAAGTAATAATAGTGTTGAAGATTTTGCAAAAAAAATTTTAGAAGTTTTGAATAACAAAACAGATGAAAGAGCAGAAATAGGAAGGAATTTTGTTTTGAAGAAGTACTCTTGGGATATTATTGGAAGGAAATTTAGTAAAAAATTACAAGGTAATCTTTAAAAATTCAATATTTTATTTGATAAAGAATATTTCCGTCACACCCACCAGATTGTATACATTGCTGCAAATCTGATCCAGTTTCATAGATTTTTACAAATTTTTTGGGGTTGTCCTCTAGAAAGTTGATAAATTCTACAGGATAATAGTTTGCATTTATACTAAACTTTTGTACAAAAATGTGAGTAACACCATGAGCCTTTAATCGAGATAGAGTTAAATTTACATCCCCACTCAACATAATATCTCCAGAATCTGGCAACCCAGTAAGTTGATAAACATTTCTTTGCGTATTATATGTAGTTGCGTAATCCCATACAGTGAGTATCAAGACATCATTTGTTGTATTTTGTTTTATAAAATTGCATGCATCAAAAAATGAAGGAACGAATTGTTTCACTTGTACCATTCCTGTAATTTTATCATAGAAATTCGTAAATGAAAAAAGAATAATGAATGAAAAAAATGTGGCCATCATGGCATATTTATAATTTTTTTGATACAAAAAATAAGCCGATGCGATAAACAAACCAAACCCTAATATTATACTAAGTACCGATGAGATCGCAATATAATTATAAAAAATTATTAAAAAATCAATCATCAAAAAGACTAAAGTTCCCACCCAAGCAAAATCAATTTTACTTATATATTTATAAATTCCACTAAAGTATATTCCTGAAATTAATGCTACTATAGATGCAAAACTTAATGTGGATCTCGAGAGATCCTCTGTTATCGATGAAAGAGAAACATAAAAAATGGGTAAAAACGATAGAATTATTAAAAAAATTAGTACATTAAAATTATTTTTTCTAACTCCAATGTAAAATAGACCGCATATAAAACTCAAAGGAATAAACCAAATTCTACCGTAAACAAAATTTAGATAGTTCATAATTCCAATTTTTAAAATACTTTCTGATGATCCGCCTCCTGCAGTCCCACTCGGTAACTCTTTGATATTTTTATATTCAAAAGTCTTCTGGCACCCTTCGCTGCTGAATAAAGGAAAATTACAATGTGGGGTACCATAATAAACAAAGTTCCTTATGAAATACGAGCCAGAAATTAAAATTAAAAATAAAATTAATACTAAATAATTTTTTAATTTTTTTGAAAAACCTTCTTTGTGAACTTGATATAAGAAAAAAAGGACTACTAAGAAAGGAACTACTATAACACCTGGAGATTTTGTCAGAAGAGTCAAGGCAGAAAAAACACCAGCAACGGCCCAATATTTTTTATTCTCAGTTTTTATTGAGAGGATAAATGTAAAGATGAATAAACAAAAATAAAATGTAAACAGAATATCAGTATAAAATAAAACAGAATAAGTAACTATAGAAGGTATAGTTACTATGATTATGGCGGCAATAAATCCAACTTCTTTGCTATAGATTTCTTTTACCAAAAGAAAAATAACGAGACCAATCAATATCGAAGCGATGAATGGAGTTAAAACTTTGACTATGATATCATTAAATCCGAATAAAAGATAAAAACTACCTTCCAATATGTTCCAAAGCGGGGGTCTATAGAACCCACTTCTAACTAATTTAGTTCCAATAAAAGGTAACCACACAGGATATTCTCTTTCTTGACCAATCCACTGAGCAATTCTTGTATGAAAACCTTCATCCCCAAATGCAATTGGCGAATTAATTGTAATACGGATTTCTAAGAATAGCAGTATAGAAAAAAATATTAATAAAACAATAATTTCAGGTCTTTTAATCTCGATTGTAATCTCTTTTTCTCCCATTAATACCACATATTCATATCATATTTAAATCGTTTCGTTATGAAGGTTTAAATTTCTGTATCAAAAAACAAATTTCTTCTATTTGCTCTTTTTTCAATTCTGGAAACATAGGCAATGACAATATCTCTTCTGCATATTTTTCTGTAAAGGGAAAATCACCTTTTTTATAACCAAGATATTTATATGCCATTTGTAGATGGATAGGAATCGGATAATGTATCATTGTTGATACCCCTCGAGTTTCTAACCATTGTTGCAATTTATCTCTTTTAGCGATTCTGATAACATACAAATAATACACATGTTTGGCATATTCCTTTTCTACAGGTAGAATAACATCAGTGTTTTTCAACGATTCATTATATATTTTTGCATTCTTTCGTCGTAAATCATTCCATTGATTTAATCTTTTTAATTTTACTCTTAAAATTGCTGCCTGGATTTCATCTAATCTACTATTAAACCCTTCAATAATATAATGATATTTTTTCAATTGCCCGTAATTTCTTAAAAGTTCGATTTTCTCGGCTATTTTGCTATCGTTAGTTACTATCATACCTCCATCTCCATAGGCGCCTAATGTTTTAGTAGGATAAAAACTAAATGCGGCAACATCTCCAAGGCTACCAAGTTTTTTCCCATTATACTCTGAGCCTGTTGCTTGAGCGACATCCTCGATTATTTTCAAATTATGTTCTTCGGCGATCTCCATGATTGGATTCATATCAGCTGGATGACCATATAGATGTACTGGCAATATTGCCTTAGTTTTATCAGTGATTTTTTCTTCTATTTTTGTGTAATCTATATTTAATGTGTCTTCTTCGACATCAACAAAAACTAGTTTTGCACCAGTATAAGATATCGCATAAGCTGTTGAAATGAATGTGTTAGGCACAGTTATTATTTCGTCGTTTTTTTTGATTCCTAAAGATTTCAAAGCTAAAAACAATGCAGAAGTACCAGAACCAACACCAATGGCAAATTTTACTTCACAAAATTTCGCAAATTCTTTCTCGAAAGAAGTAACTTCCTCGCCCAGGATAAAATTCCCACTAGATAGAACTCTATTTATACTCTTGTCCATCTCATTTTTAATTTCTTTATATTGGGTTTTCAGATCAAAAAATGGAATCATTCTCTTAACCTGAACTTTAGTGTGTTTGTTAAAGTCCTTGGCCCATGTTTTAATACTCTGAATGAACCGCCTTTCCAATGGGTATATTTAACAGGTGCTTCTATTATCTTGAAACCACTCTTTTTAATTTTAGTGAATAGCTCTATATGAATATCGAATCCATTGGAACGGAGATTTATTCCGTCCAGAACCTTTTTTTTAAATATAACAAAACCACTTCCAATATCATCTATATCTACACCAAATAAAAACCTATTTACTAATCTATAGATTAGACTGGGGAATAATCTATAAAATGGAATCTTATTATTCCTATATCTAGAAGCGATAATAACATCCCCATCGTTTATTTTTTTAAGCAACGATGGCAGTATGTTTAAATTAAATGATAGATATGTGTCCGCATCAAGATATATTATAAAATCCCCAGTAGCGGCTTTAAATAATTCTCTGAGGACAAAACCTAAACCATGGTTCTTATTCGAAAAAACTTTAACTTTCTTGTCCTTTCTTGCTATCGCATCTAATATATCTTTACTATCATCTAAGCTACCATCATTTCTGAAAAGAATTTCATAGTCATCGGTAATTTCTTCGAGCTGCGTTTTTATATTTTCATATGTACCAAAAATTATTTTACTCGAATTGTAGACGGGTATAACAGCTGATAGTCTCATTTATAACAACTTATAGTCATATGTGTCCGGTTTTTTCGGATCATAAATTTTATTAGTATATACAACAAGCACAACCGTAGAATCTGATATATTTTTAAAAGCATGTGCAGTTTCATTATTTATTAAAACTCTTTTTAGAAAGTTTTCAGAGGAATCCAATATTAAATCCTCCCTTCTTTTGGTTTTTATATCTTCCAGTAGAACCCTTACTTTTCCATTTAAAATTGTAAACCACTCCAATTTACTCTTATGATAATGGTTTCCTCTGACCGCTCCGGGTAGTATAGTTGCTATGTATATTTGAGCAAATTTTTTTTGCGTCTCTTCAAGTTCAGTTCCCTTTAAAAACTCTACCAAATAACCATTTCTATTCTTTATCTTCTCTAACTTCGTAATTTTTAAATTCATAATTTATCTACCCCTTCTTTAACGGTTTCCACCACCATTCATTGTCTTTATACCATTGTATTGTTTTTTTAAGTGCATCTAAGAACTCATGTCTTGGTTTCCAACCTAAATTTCTTATTTTATTGCAGTTCAACGAATATCGTTTATCATGACCTGGCCTGTCTTTAACAAATTTAATTAAGGATATTGGTTTATTCAACTCTTTTAGTATCAAAGAAGATAATTCTTTATTTGTTATCTCATTTCCAGAACCAATATTATAAATTTCTCCATTTCCCCCTTCATTAAGAACTAAATCTATTGCCTCACAATTATCTAAAACAAATAACCAATCCCTCACATTCGTTCCATCACCATAAAGTGGAAGAAATTTATCGTTAAGTGCTCTAAGGATAAAGAACGGAATTATTTTTTCTGGGTACTGGAACGGACCAAAATTGTTAGAACTTCTTGTTATAATGACAGGTAAGTTAAAGGTGGTGTGATAGGCCATAACTAACATATCAGCGCTAGCTTTACTAGCAGAGTAAGGACTACTTGGGTTCAAATTATTTGTTTCCTTGAAAGAACCCTTATCTATGCTCCCATAAACTTCATCAGTGGATATTTGTATGAATCTTTTAATTCCGAACTTTTTTGCGGCATTTAACAAAACATACGTTCCAAAAACATCAGTTTTAACAAACGAACCAGCATCCATTATACTTCTATCGACATGAGTTTCGGCAGCAAAATTGATTATAATACCACAATTTTTAGCAAGTTTCTCAACAGTTTTTTTATCGCAAATATCCCCCCTGACAAAAGTATAATTTTTATTTTTTTCAATACCACGTAGATTATTTAAATTCCCTGCATAGGTTAGTTTGTCTAGGTTGATTATCCTGTAATTAGGATTTTTATTTAAAACATATCTTATGAAATTACTACCTATAAAACCTGCCCCACCTGTTACTAAAATATTTTCATTTTTCATAAAAACCAACTAATTTTTATATGTATACTCAAACTTTAAGTATAATAGATTTAAGGTTAGTGATTGAATGAAAGGTCTTATTCTTGCAGGTGGCATAGGGAAGCGATTAAGACCACTCACATACACCGGGCCAAAGCAAATACTTCCCATAGCTAATAAACCAGTTTTACATTATTGTGTTGAAGATTTAGTAAATGCCGGAATAAAAGATATTGGAATAATCGTTGGTTACACAGAAGAAAGAATAGATGCAATTAAAGAATGTGTTGGAGACGGTTCAAAATGGGGGGCAAAAATAACTTATATAGAACAAGATGCACCCCGAGGACTTGCTCATGCGGTTTATATTGCTAAGAATTTTGTAGGAAATGATGATTTTATCGTTTATCTTGGCGATAACATACTAAAGGGAGGAATAAAAAATTTCGTGGAAGATTTCAAAAAATCAAATATAGATGTGAAACTTTTATTATCAAAGGTAGAAAATCCATCCCAATATGGTATTGTTGTCTTAAATAAAAATGGAGAAATTATTAATATTGAAGAAAAACCAGAAAAACCAAAAAGCAATTTGGCTATAATTGGGATATATCTCTTTAAATCAACGATTTTTGACTTTACTAAAAAAGTAACTCCAGATAGAAAGGGCGAACTGCAACTAACAGATGCTATTAAAAATATGTTTAAATCAAAGAAACATAAAGTCATGGCAAGTGTAGTTGAAGGTTGGTGGGATGATTTAGGACGAACTGAAGATGTACTTAAAGCAAATTATATAATTTTGAGTGACTTAAAGGGGTCGGTTAATAAAGGATTTATAGAAAAAAATGTATCATTGGTAGGAAATATAGCAATCGATGAAAATACAATAATCAAAGCTGGAACTTTTATCAGAGGCCCAGTAGTTATAGGCAAAAATTGTAAAATCGGACCTAATTCATATATAGGACCTTATACGTCAATAGGAGACGATACTACTATAATCGGTGGCGAAATAGAATCATCTATCGTTGTTGGAAATGTAACAATAAACTGCGATGGAAAAATTGTAGATAGTCTCATAGGTAAAAATTCTACTATTATTTCATCTGATAAGTTACCTAAGGGGTACAGATTAGTGGTCGGAGAATATTCAATATTAAATTTATAGTTTATTGAATATTCTATAATTTTGGAAAGTATTGATAAGGAGAACGATGTGAAATCTAAAATAATTTTTACTAGAACTCTGCTACCCTTCGAAGAAGAATATGGTCATTTAAGTAAAGTTGGTAGCGTTGAGATACCAAATGGATTATGTTATTTAGCTGCGTCTACAAGAAAAGCAGGATATAAAACTGAAATCATCGACGCGCATGCACTAAGTCTTTCGAACGATAAATTAGTAGATTTAATAATAAATAAAAATCCAAAATATGTCGGTATATCTGCAAACACAATAAACATATATACAGCTGCAGACTTGGCAAAAAAAATAAAAGACCTGAACCCTCGAATAAGAATAATTGTTGGCGGGCCCCATATAACTGCGGTTCCAATAGAAACTTTGAAAAAATTTCCAGAAATAGATATTGGCGTTATTGGCGAAGGAGAAATAACAACTGTGGATTTATTGAATAATTTGGAAAAGAAAAATGATCTGAAAGATGTAAAAGGCATTGTATACAGAAAAGACAAGGAAATTGTTATCACAGAGAAGAGAGAATTTATCAAAAATTTGGATGACTTATCCCCTCCAGCATTTGATTTATTACCAGATTTTAAAAAATATTATAAGCCTTCTGCATGGAGTTTACATGCGAAAGCATCTGCGCTCTTAGTAACATCTAGGGGGTGTTCCTCTCAATGTATCTTCTGTGATAGAGCCGTATTTGGAAACGTTTGCAGATCCCATAGCGCAAAATATGTAATGAAAATTATTAGGAAATTGTACCACAAGTATGGTATTAGACATCTTCGTATAAACGAAGATAATCTCCTTCTTTTTAGGGACAAAATAAAAGAGATTTGTAACACTATCATCGGAGAGAATTTGAAAATAAGTTGGTCATGTTTTGCTAGAGTGGATTGTGTCAACCCTGAACTACTCCGATTAATGAAAAGAGCTGGATGTTGGCAAATATCATATGGCATTGAAACTGGGGAGCAGAAGATACTTGATGTTGAAAAGAAAAATATCACATTGGAGCAAATAGAAAGAGCCGTTAAAATGACTAAAAAGATAGGTATAAGAGTTGTAGGTTTTAACATGATTGCTCATCCTATGGAAACTATTAGGAGCATGAAAAAAACTATTGATTTCAACAAACGATTGAAAGTAGATGATTTCAAAGCAGAGTATTTGACGCCATTCCCTGGAACAGAATTATACTATACAGCGGAAAAATATGGTGTTTTAGATAGAGATTGGAGAAAAATGGGGGTATATAGAGGTCCTGTTTTTATTCCTTATGGGTTGACTGAAGAATTGATAGTTAAATGGCATAAAAGAGGTTTATGGCAGTTTTATTTGCAACCAAGGGTTATTCTTTCTTATATCAAACAGATAAGAAGTCTAAGTGACATCAAAACACTATTTTTAGGTGGAAATGTTATTTTTTCAATGTTTTTAAACAGAGGAAAATGATTGAAATCCAGAAATAAGAAATTATAATTATTTATTAAATTTGATGTTAATGATCAATCAGATAAAAAAATATTACAAAAAAAATAAAACAAACTTGAGATATTTTATATTTTTGTTTATTCTTACAATATCTCTCAAATTCTTTACTCTTAATTTACCTTACCATTGGGATGAGAACATTTACACTTTCTGGGCAAAGTGGTTTTCAATTAACGGTTTTCTATCAACACCACCAAATTATGATGGCCATGTCCCACTGTTTTTATGGATTTTAGCATTAAATTATAGAGTATTTGGTGAATCAACCTTTATATCTCACTTAATAGTCGTCATATTCTCTTCAATTGGTTTATATTTCGTGTATCTCATAGGGAAATTTTTATACAATGAAAAAGTAGGGGTACTAGCGTCTATAATCACTTTATTCTCGCCAATCTATTTTTCGATAAGTGGCCAAACTTTGTTGGATATACCGCTGACTACTTTTACCCTAGCGACATTGTATTTTGCATTGAAAAAAAATACGTTATTTTATCTCATTTCAGCGTGTCTTTTAATTCTAACCAAAGAACCAGGATTATTAGTAGTACTAGCTTTAACCATTTATCAATTTATTATAAGGAAAAATTTCAAAGAAAAAATTAAATACGTTGTAGTATTTTTATTACCTATTTTAGCTCTTTTCGGCTGGAATTTATACTATTGGGTTCAAACTAGTAACTTCGGTT
>Ga0172363_10001041_pt1 | contig 22018 bp, 31 predicted proteins | sample LakKivs2_kivu2a2_FD_114541 | JGI IMG/M metagenome (GOLD analysis project Ga0172363, IMG submission 114541) | Sediment microbial communities from Lake Kivu, Rwanda - Sediment s2_kivu2a2 | ecosystem: Environmental > Aquatic > Freshwater > Lake > Sediment | place: Rwanda: Western Province, Lake... | reverse complement strand
GCATTATTTCCGAAGGAACTTCAAATTGGTACAATTACCCTTAATCGAGGAGTTTAAATTTTATTTTTGGTATAATTGTAAACTAAAATATAAGCACTTTAGCAAAGCTATTTTAAGCACCAATCTGTTCAATTTTCCTGCTTTTCTTCTTTTTATTACCCGTTAATTTTACAGATTCTGACATAAAAAAATTTAAAAACAATAAAACATTAAACAATTATGAAAAAAGACGGTAAAATAGAAGGCTCTATACAGAGTTCTGTTAAAAAGTCCAATAAGAACCTCGCTGTTATAATAATTATAATATTGGTTCTGCTGATTGCTGTTTCTTTACTAATATATTTAATTGGTAATTATCTCAAAAGCAAACCTGCAGAGATAAATGAAACAGACGAAAATATTACAGACACAGAAATGCCCTCTCAAAATCAAACTACTCCTCCAACTAATCAAACAACCAATGAAAGTGATGACGATGATGGGGGAGGCGGAGGAGGCAGTACATGCACAACTACATGCAGCAGTTTAGGATATGAATGCGGGAATTTTACAATCTGCGGAAGCCTTAAAAACTGCGGAATATGCGGCACAGGAAAGCGGTGTGTTTCTGGAAAATGTGAAGAGACATGCGAAGATGAATGTAATGCAGAAGGATTGTTTTGCGATAAAAACATGACTTATAACTGCAGTGAGGGGGATGATGGATGCCTTGACAGGACTAATCTAACATTATGCGGAACAGGATATCAGTGTGTTTCTGGACAGTGCGCAGTATTATGCGAAGATGAATGTGATGCAGAAGGATTGTTTTGCGATGGAAATGCTAACATGCCTTATAACTGCACTAAAAAATCAGACGGATGTTTTGACAGAACTAATATAACAGAATGCACAACAGGATATCAGTGTGTTTCTGGAGCATGCCAGATAATTCCTAGTTGCAATAATAACAGCGATTGTGTCAGTTTCACCAATACCTGTTCTGTAGGAATCTGTAATACTACTGGAAAATGTGAAGTATCTTATAATTCAACAAATGATTTATGTAAAGCATCTAATGGAGTTTGTGATACAGCTGAATATTGTTCAGGGAATTCTGGAATTTGCCCAGCTGACATTTTTAATTCAACAACTGATTTATGCAGGGACAGTAATAGAGAGTGTGATATTGTCGAGTATTGTTCAGGGAGTTCTGCAGCATGCCCTTCTGATGATTTTAGATCTAATACCTATGTATGCAGAGCATCTGCTGGAGAGTGTGATATAGAAGAGAAGTGCACTGGAACTTCTGCAGATTGTCCTAACAACATATTTAATATTTCAACCACAGTATGCAGAGCATCTGCTGGAGAGTGTGATGTAGCTGAAAATTGTTCAGGGAATTCTGCAGCATGCCCCATCAATATGTTTATGCCGGATGGAACTTATTGCACAGGAGGAACTTGCAGTGGAGGAGTTTGTACGGGATGCACTCCAAATTGTGCAGGAAAAGAGTGTGGAAGTGATGGGTGCGGGGGAACCTGCCCTCCAGGATGTAATGCAGAAGAAACATGTAACAATGGAGTGTGTGTGGCTTCTGTTGTTTGTGGAAACAATGATGCAGAGACAGGAGAGGTTTGCGATGGAACTGACTTAAACGGGCAGACATGCCAAGGTTTAGGATACGATGGAGGAACCTTAAGCTGCTCGGCAGACTGCCATAGCTTTAATACATCGAGGTGCTATAATAATCAGGGAAGTTATCTAATAGCTGATCATACTGCTGTTCAGAATTTTAACAAAATCCCAGACTACTGGTTAGCTAAGGCTAAAGAATTGACTGTCCATTATGGGCATACTTCTCATGGCTCTCAAGTTGTCTGCGGACTAAACTACCTTGAAAAATATATTGATCCAGTCAAATACAAGTATAATACCACAGTCAGGTATAGCAATCCTCTAGTATTGCCTGCTAGAGAAAACCCACCGGCCCTTCGCATGGCTGAAATTGGCGCTCATCCCGAGGATTATTGGCAGGGAGCAGCAGCACAAGCTGCTACCACTCAAGAATTAAGCTCTGGTTTGTATAATATATCCGGTTGGTCGTGGTGCGGAGAGCATGGCGACACAGCATTAGTACAGGAGTACATTCAGTCAATTGCTCTCCTTGAAAGCCAGTCTCCAAACGTAAAATTCTTTTACATGACAGGTGCTTCAAGTCCCTATAGAGCAGCAAATAATGAGCTAATAAGGCAGTATGTTAAAGATAACAATAAAATCCTCTTTGATTTTGAAGATATTGAGCTATACAGCCCTGATGGAGTTTACCAGCCAGGATATGATGGACAAGGATTATGGTGCGATGCCTGGGTGCAGCAGAATCCTAACGTATACCAAAATATCCCCTTAAGAGTAGAAATAGGCGGGGGAGGAGAGGACTGGCTGTCATCTTCCCATGCGCACGGGTTGTTCACAATTATGAAAGGAAAGGCATTCTGGTGGATGATGGCAAGATTATCCGGATGGGATGGAACTCCAAAATGCCCTGAGTATCATACTTGCCCAGAAGGAACAACATGTTCACAAGGAATATGTGTTCCTTCCTACGTCCAAGAAGAAGCTGCTTCTATGTCATTAATCTCAAGAATATGGAACTGGATTAAAAATCCTTTTAGTTGACTTTAGAAGGCTCACAAGCAAGAAAATCCCTGAAAAGAAATTCTTGTTCTTTAACTGAAATATACCCTGGCATGGAACATTCAAGCTTTGTAAGAAGTTCAAGTTCTGTTTCTTCTGAATTAGAAGTAAAAACAACGATTATATTCAGCTTGAATAATGGGTTGACTTCTGGATAATAAGTAACAGAAACAAGAGAGGGAGTTTTTTCGAAAAGAAGATAAGACTAACAATTGCCAAAAGAAGCTTGCATAAATTCTGGCGAATATTCTCTTAACGCTTCTCTGAGCAAATCAGGAGTTGTAAAAGTCTTACGTCCCCTCACCTCTGAATAAATGTTGTGGGACATCATTGAAAATAATTATAAGAAGAATAATTTAAATAACTTTTGTAAATTTTTATTCGCTAAAAGCAACAACTAGTCCTATAATAAACAAGAAAGCTCCGAGAATTTTAAACATAATTGTCAGATTCTTTGCTGTATAAAATTTCCTGTAGAAATTATAAGCGCCTTTTCCCATATTCTTATTGTTAAAAAAGAACAGTATGCCTATCAAGGACAGGAAGATTCCTACAAGTGATTTTGCTGCTTCCATCTTAACTAACCATAAACATTACAACAACTCCCAGTAATGCAAGTATTATAAGTATAATCATCAAGGCTGCTATAACTTTAGGATGCTCCTGAAGATATTTTTGAGAAGAGTAAGTTAACAACAACAAACCCAGAACTAATAAAAAAAAACTATACATATATTCTCCCACATCTTTCAGAAAAAAGCTTGCTATAAAAATTACAATCATTGCTATTGCGAGTATAAAAGTATTTATTCTTAATTCCCTGAATAATTGAGATTCTGTTCTTTTTCTTTTTTTCATGTTTAATAATCAAATAAATTATTGTTTATAAATTTAACTTCTTGTTCACTACCAAAATATTTAAAAATCAAGAAAAACTAATATAAACGACCCCTTTGGAGAAAGAGTTCTGGTAAGAAAATGTCGCTTTTAGATAGATTAAAAGGTTACAGCATTAGTTTATCTGGAGAGGCTCCAGAGGAAACTAAGTCCGGAATTGCAAAAGCAGTCTGTGATTATATAGATGAAACAGAAGAAAAAGTAATTACGCATTCTGAGGTTGTTGATGCTATCTGCATTTCAGGAAATGTATTTGGTGAATCTCAAAGAAAGAAACTAGCTCTAAGATATCTTTCTGGTATTTCTAATCGTGATATTGATGGCGAGGTTATTTACTCTATTCTTGCAAGAGAAGCTGTTGTAAAATTTGCAAAAGAGGGCTGTTTTGGGGAGCTTGACTTGAAACAAGATGAGCAAATTAATGTTAGAGAAGGTAAAGGAGCTGAATTTTTCACAAAAGCTGCTTTGTGGTATAAATCAGAAGAAATGTTAAGAGCTTATATATTAAGAAGAGTGAAGAAGCTTCTTCCTACTTATAATTTTATGCTTTCAAAAAGAGCCTGTTGAAAAAAAGCAGGTTAAGAACGCAAGAAAAAGTGAACCTATATATTTATATAGTTTTTTTACTTTACAAACATTATAGTCTGAAAAGAGGCTGAAATGAAGAAAAAAAACAATTTGTTTTTGGTTATTATAAGTATAGCCATTATTGTGGTAGTTTTTTTAACAGTTGCTGTTGTTGGGAAAAGTATTTTTAATACAGCAAGAGAAAGGCCAGTCAGATGCATATCTAACGGACACGAATGCGGCGATTGTACAGACAATGACAACGATGGGTTAACAGACTATAAAGTGAATAAAAAAGGAGTAGTTACTGGAGATCCTGACTGCACCAGCCTTACAGATGATACAGAATCTGAAGAAACTCCCTGCTCTCCTGAATGTTATGACAATTCAGATTGCGGGACAAATGGCTATATTGGAGAGCCTTATTGCAAAGAAGACGGGAATCTATACAAAGATTATGAAACTTCTTTCTGTTACAACCCTGGAGAGTGCATTGCAAGCTGCAACAGTCAGATAAATTCATCCCTATTGGAGGAATGTGAAGGAAGCTGCAGTTCCGGACATTGCATTAATGATAGTGAGCCAGATACAAATGAGACAGGACCGGATACAAACAACACTGAGCCAGATACAAATGAGACAGGACCGGATACAAACATTACCGGAGGCATCTTGCAATTTAAATCCGGATTTGAAGCAGACACTTATGTTCTTGATGATGATATAAAAGGGATTGATAACAGCGGGCTTCCAGGAGCAAATAACTGGGACAATCTTTCTGGGTATCTGCCCTGGGTTTTATATGGAGACGCATATTTTGAAGGGGGAACTATGTACATCAGCACTGACCCTTTTAATTCAACCAACAAAGTTCTGGATTTGCACACTTTTCAGGATGCTGGAGGTTATGCGAGAAGCCAGTGGGAACTGGAACAGGTTCATAACTGGTATGTTGAAGGAGAGCCTAATCTTTTTGAGCAGCAGTTTTACACGTTCAGGATTCTTATTCCAGAAAGAATAGATACTCTTTATTCTACTGAAGAAAGAGCAGGATGGTATATGATATGGGAATCTCATGCCTGGGACTTTGAGCCTACACGGCACGGAATCTATCTTGTCAAATTAGCAGGCAGTGACAGATGGGGGTTCAGAGTTGTTCAGCAGTCAAGCATTAACAGCGAGTATTTATATGAAAACACCCAGTATTATTATGATGTGGATGTCCCCATAGGTGAATGGTTCACTATGGACATATTCTTTAAATATCATGAGAGTGATGGGCAGTTTTATGCGGCTATCCAAAGATACGGAGGAGAAAGGCAGGTTATTGCCAATCTGACAGGACAGACAAAATATGGAACAAAGCTTCATGACCAGATGATGTTCAAATTATATCATCATTCAGATTATCTAAATCGTTCTCAAGCCCTTGGCTTGGACGGAATCCATCAGTATTATGACAATTTTGAAATCTGGAGCGATTATCCTCCTAATTATCAGTAAGCTTCAGCAACATAAGTTTTAAAAAAAACAATGAATCCTTAATAAGCGCTGTATAACACTATTGACATTAGTATCCATATGGTAAAATAATAAATAAATTGCTGCATCTTTTATTGTATGAGAAATAAAGCAAGTTGGCTTGTCAGGGCAGTTGCAGGGGTTTCTTTATCTGCAGGAATTACATGTGCAGCTAATGCAGGTTATAATGCAAGGCAAACGAACGGATATAATAACACAAATGAAACAAGAACTCAGGAAACAGAAAAGAACAAGAAAAAAATTCCTTTGGGATTAAAGATATATGCGGCATTTATTATTATGGGGATGATAGGAGCAATTCCGGACTTAATTGACGAATACCTGAGCGAAAGAGGGCCTTTCTTCGTAAGACGAGAGGGAGAAACTAATAGAAATGTTACTTATAACAACTGCGGCAATAGCGATGCAAACGAGACTCTAGAAGGAGACTATGGAAGAGCCAGCCGTGGCTGTGGCATGGGCTTTTAATTTTTAGCAAACAATTTTTAAACAGCTTCTTCTTAATTAGTCTATGAAAAAGGCTATTAAGAGCATCAAGAAAAATTATGAGTTTTATGGTTTAATAGCAATTCTTGCATTTGCGTTTTTTCTCAGAGTATACAATCTTGGAAATGCAGGATTATGGATTGATGAAAGTACCTCTGCAGTTGCTGCAAGGATGATAACCCAGCATGGCTTTCCAAGGTTTGATTCCGGATTATTATACAGCAGGGCTTATTTTTTCCATTATTTCCAGGCTTTTTTCCTGTTGCCAGGAAGCAATGACTTTACGGCGAGATTTCCGAGCGTTATTTTTGGACTTCTAACAGTATTATTAGCTTACTTTATTGGAAAAGAATACAGCAAATCCGGAGGGATTCTCTGTGCATTGTTTACATCTGTCTTTTACCTAGAAGTCTTTTATTCAAGGCAGGCCCGCTTTTATCAGCTTTTCCAGCTGCTTTTCTTCGCCTCATTATACTTTCTGCACAAAAGCAAAGAAAATCCGAAATGGCTTTATCCTGCAACAATTTCTTTTATTTTGTGCCTTGACACGCAGATAGCTGGCATTATCTTAGCTCCTTTTTTCATAATTCATATTTTAATGTACAATAAAAAATACTACAGGCTTTTTTCCATAATTCCTGCAGGATATTTAATAAAATATTTTATTCCGGCAAAAAGCCTGTCAGCTGGAAGCGAAGCAGAAGCTATAAATTATGCTTCGCAGTATTTTGACTTTACAAGAAACATGTACTATCTCCTTATTTTGTTTATTCCCGGAGTTATCTGGAGTTTTATTAAGAAAAAAAGACTGACTGTTTTAATAATCCTGCCTTCATTAATCATGCTCTTAGGAATTTTCACTTTGCAGACATTTGCATTAAGATACGCTTATTTTTTTGCATTTCCAATAGTCCTTTATGCTTCTTTGCTGCTTGCATTCTTGTATGACCAGCTTGGAAAGCATATGATAGCTGCGATAGTTCTGCTTTTAATTTTCCCAAGCAATCTTATTTATCCTTACACTTATGTCAATGTCATAAAGCCGATTGACTATAATTACAAGGATTATTCTGCGCCTGCAATTGACTTAAAAGAAATTCCAGAACCGATAGTACAAACATTAAAAGAAAGCACAGTTATAACCTACTTTTCATCGACTTACGAATGGTATATCGGAAAGCCGGACTTTGCAATAGGTTTCAGCATGAATGGAATAGGAGACGACCAAATAAGCATGACAAATGAAAAAGGAGAAAAAGTAGACAAATATTCAGGCGCATTTATCTTAACAGACATTCCAGACAAGCCTTATTATCTTATTGCAGATGCTTTTTCAGTCAGCAAGCTAAAGCCAGAGCAGCAAGCCCTGCATAATAATTTCACAGAAAACTGCATCATTATTTATGAGAATCCAACAGTAAAGATATGGGAATGTCTTGGAGATTATGCAAGAGTGACAAGAGTCATAGACGGAGACACTTTTGAACTTTCTAACGGAGAGAAAGTCAGGATGATATGCATTGACACCCCAGAGCAGGGGGAAGAAGGATACGAAGAGGCAAAAGCTTATCTTGAAAGCCTGGTTCTGAACAAAATAGTAAGGCTGGAGAAAGATGTTTCTGAAAAAGACAAATACAACAGGCTGTTAAGGTATGTTTACACAGAAGATTTGTTTGTCAACAAAGAACTTGTTGAAGAAGGCTATGCTGAAGTTTTCAGATATGGAGAAGATGTAAAGAGATGCGGGGAAATTGAAGGATAAAAGGGGAAGTTAGTTTTTTCTGAAATTCTTGTTGTAAAAAAGACTGATTAAATCCTTTGTTTTATAATAAAAGCTGAGAAATTCGCTGTCTTCTATAGAATCCTCATTATCAGAGAATAATTTATCCATCAGTACGGCCTCAAGCTCGGAAACATAAGGAATGTTATGCAGACTCATAAAAATTCTAATTCTTTCTATTCCATGAAGATATTCAGCAAGCTTGAAGGCTGCCAGAGATTTATGAGAATAATAATAAATGCATTTTTTAATGTCTAATTCTTCCCAAAGTTCTGACAATCCTGCTTCGTTTAACTCTGCCCATACTGTTTCTATCTCTCTGTTTATAAAAAAAGCATTTTTTGTGTCCTTTTCTGCTTCTCTCGCCAAGGACTCGAGATACTTAAGCTTGCTGAAATAAAACCCTCCTGTACAAATTGAATAGCTTATCAGAGTGTTAAAACCTCTTTGTATTACTTCCTCTTTTTTCATATTATCCAATTATCTGCAAGCTTATTAAACTTGCTAAAGGACAAAAAAATTATATACTAGGTCTTCTTTAGTGTTGTATTAAGGGAAAATGGAAAACATAGAAATAAATCCGGATATAGATTACATGAAAATGCAGAAAAGAGACTTGAAAGAGATGGAATTTTTGAGGCAGGAGCTGGAAGGTGTGGAATTAAAGAACGCAGACCCGACTCTTCCTATCAAAGACATGAATCTTAAATTAAGGGTTTCAAAGCTCTGCCAGAAGATTATTTCAAGAACTCCGCAAAAAGAAAAAAAGATAAGGAAAACCTGCTCTATTCTTAGCGGGGCTTTTTCATGGCATACTTACGGAGATGAACTGGATGATGTGATAAAAATAGCCAAAGAGCTGGAAAACAGGGATGCCTACGAGGAAGATGCTGTTTTTGAGCTTTTCAAGTTAATGCAGGAAATTCTTGAGGAATATTCAGAAGAAGAAAAATAAAACTTTTTCATCAGATAAATATTTAAAAATTAAATTCTTGTATTTATAGTTAAAATGCAAGCAGTCAAAATAAGAGATTACAGGAAAATATTCAGAGAGCTTGGAATGAGCGATTTTGAGTTGTTTAGAGCTCTTGTTCGTTTGAGAAGTGGAGAGTTTCCAAGATATATTCTAGAGACTGTTTTGAGAAATGATGTTCCTGACATCCGTTCTGGATTTTTTAGCACAGAATATGCTGATGTTTTTATAGAATCTGTTCGCATAGGATTAGTCAGAGACAGGGTTGACTCTCTGGTTGTTATGGCAGACGCTGTAAACTACGCTGATGGGCAGGGCTTAGATTCTGAAAAGCTGTTCCTTGGAGATGGATTCGGCAGCGCTCTTTCCCAAGTTTTTTGGAGTTATTTCAGAATAAAACATAAAAGAGATATTGATGAGAGGTAAAATGATGAGATTACTTTTAATAGACAATCCAGTCTATCACAGCCCGAATTTTTTGCGCATGCTTCAAGAAGAAGGAAATTATGAAGTCAGCCTTGTTACAAGCCAGGCAGATTATGAAGCAAATAGCAGAAGAGATAACATTGCATTGTTTGCTGATTTAAAAATACCTGGAAGAGAAGCAACTAACGAAGAGCCATGGAATTCTGCATTGGCTAAGATAAAAGCCTTAAGAGAAAAAGGGCTTCCTGTCCTGGTTTTAAGAACATTTTATCAAACAGAAGCCGGGGAGCAAGCCACGGCTCTTGGGGCAGGGGTCTTAAAAAAGCCATTGGAGATATCAGAGATTCTAGAAAATCTAAAAGAGATGGAGCCTAAAGAAGCAGAAGAAATCGAAGTGACGGCTGTTAAATAATTCATCACATAAATCTTTAAAAAATCAGTTCTATAGATACATAAGGTAAAAATAAAAATGGGAGAAGACAGAACAGATTACAAAAGACTGTTTGAATTGCTGGGTATTGATGCAGAGAGCATTGCAAGCGATGTTTCTGAGCTTAAAAAAGGCAGATTTCCCAGGCATATTTTAGATACTGTTCTGGAAAATAAAATTACTGAACATCCGTATAAATCTGCTCTTTTAGAATTTTTGGGGCAGAGTTTAAGGGACGAGGGGATTAGTTCAGCAGATGTAATGAAAGATGCATTAAAATACGCCAGAAGAAAACAAGCAGAAGAAAGCATTTCAGAATATTTAGGGCAGGATTCAGATAATAATAAAGCAATTTCCAGTATTATTGCAGATTACTGCATTATAATGCTTAAGAGGTAGAAAAAACAGAAAGATAAAGTGGAAGAAGAATGAAACCGAAATTAATTAATCCGAGAGATGTAAAGCCAGGAGACTTATATTTGGGCTCTGGAAGGATAAATGCTCATGGGCTTGTGCCAGACACGCCTGCAATTATTCCATACGTGATAACAGAAGTGGATGAAAGAGGGTTTAAATGTGAAAATGACAGAAAAGATGAAATTCGCCAGGAATTTAATGATATGCCCGGAGTTATTATAACCCAGGAAAGGCCGAGGTGCTATGTTGGCATAGGGGCGGAGGTACGAAGGGTGGCAGAATCGCTGATGTATGCAAGCGAAAGGTTTCTGGACTCCCTTGAAAAGCTGGAAAAAATAAGATAATAAATAACATAATTTCCATAACAACAAAAATTAAAAAGGCAGAAATTCTAAAAAAGAAATGGGGCTTAAGGATAAAATTTGGATGTTTTTGGCATATAGATTAGCCAAAGATTCTGAGAGAAAATACATAGATATGGAAAGAGAAGTAAGGCAAGCAGAAAGTGAAATGATGTTTTCGGAAGTGGCAGACCCACAGTCAGGAATTGCAAGAGAATGCGCAGCCGCCATTATTGCAATCTGCGTTTAAGAAATGCAAAACAGGTATTATTTTGCAAGACAAAAATACTACATGTCAAAGTACAGAACAACAAGAGATTCTGAAGAAAGAAGAAGGATTTTCCATAAATTACATCAGACCCCTGAGCCGGTAGTTGCCATTGCTGTTGGAGACCGGCATATGTTTCTATTGTAATACAGCAAAACAATTTTCCATCACATAAATGCGGAAAATAAAATTGATAAAGAAAAGTTATTCTTAATCCGCAGCCAGTAGTAAACAAGCTTTATATACAGGAACACTCTCAAGCAAGAATGTTCAAATGGCTTGGGGATATTAGGAGATGCAAAGATGCAAGTGGAAATTACATTGAAAAAGGGGAGTATGAGAATCCTAACTGGGGCCGTGTTTATTTTGTACAAGAAAACAAGCCAGCATGCTTGATTGAATACAGCTCGTGGAATGTAAAACATCCTCATCTCGCAGAAAACGGAGAGTTGGTTATGAGAACAGAAGTACTGGACAGAAACGAAACAAGAAGATGCGTAAGAGTCGGTAATTCCTCGCCAGAAGATTTCCTGGAAAACGCAAGAAGGAAGAGAGAAACGAGCAGAAGTGCAGGGGCTGAAGAACCTGCAGAAGCAGAAGAAATCGAAGTGACGGCTGTTAAATAATTCATCACATAAATCTTTAAAAATCAAGAAAAGCTGCAATAACTGCCCGAAAGGAGAAAGAGTTCTGAGTTAAGATGGCCTTTTTATACCTCAAGACAGGATTTGAAAAAATTATCGAAGGAGCTCTTCGTGAGTTAAGCTCCAGCAGACTATGCCTCAGAGTAAATGACAGTCTGATTCTTGGAGAGCCTCATTTACATGAGGATTATGAATCACTTATGAGACTTTGTATATTTTCAGGCGGCGATGCAGATTCAGAAATATCAAAAAAGGCTGTTTTTGGAATGGATTATAGAAAAAAGCCGGAATTTGCTGCGTATTACAGGATGTTTCGCGATGAGGATTCTGAAGAAGGTGGTGATTTAGTAATAGTCAAGGATGAAGAGGAGGAGCTGTCTGATTCTTTGCTTACCCGGTTAGTTAATGAGCACGTACATTCAGAAGTGTTTGAAATAGGAGACGCAATAGCGAGTTTTAAATTAAAAAATAATGCTTTTTATTTAGAGTTAGACGAAACCATGGATAACAGAGTTTCTAGCGATGCAATCAGGCTTATCTCAAGAGGGCCGGTTGATTTTAAAGGAAACGAAGGAGAGATTGGAGAGATTATAAAAGATGTGACAAAGGCGGCATTAGATTATGCCTTGGATGAAGGACAACTTTGTCTGGGGGAAGACTAAACAAATATTTAAAATGCCAGAAAGCTGAAAAATAATTCCATCACATAAATATTTAAAAATCCGGTTCTTAATAGCATATTAGGGAGAATAAAATGGAGAGAGGACTAAGCCAAGGAGAAATAGAATTTCATGCAGGCTTCTATCTTGAAGATATTGCAGAGAGACTGAAAGAAGGGGGGTCTTATCAGGACAGAGAGATTGCAGCTGAAATTGAAGAAAAACTCAGATGCAGCCCTTGGGATGCCGGAAGAATCATTCAAAATATAAGAGACAAACTTGAAAAAAATATATATGGAACAGACTATACAAAGTTCCCCATCTTAAATTAAATGAACAAAAATGACAGAAGAAAAACCTGCACTAAAAATAAAATCACTGAAAACTATTTAAGGTATAGCCTTCTATTGATATTATGGAAGAAACAATTTGCATATCAAAGTCAGAATACAATAAACTTAAAATGCAGGCTGACATAGATGTAGAGCTGTTAAAACAATTAGCTGAAAGCTTAAAAGACGTGAAAGAAGGAAGGGTAAGAAGAGTAAAGTAACTCAGGACTTATCACTCTTGACAATTTTTTCTATTTCTTCCCTGAAAAAATCCATGAAAAGCTTTATTGTGTTTATTACGGTCTGCTGGGATTTTTTATGTTATTGAAGAGAATAAGGTTAAGGTTCTTGTCCTTGCCATTGAGCAAAAAGCAGATAAAACACATCACATAAATATTTAAAAATCCGGTTCTTAATAGGCTTATATATCAGGGGAAAGGTAAAATGCGGAGAAAGATAGTCAGATTGGCAAGAAAATTGCTTTCGGGCAAGAGAAAATATTCCGGAATAGTCACTGGAAAAGAATATGCTGTTGTTAAACCCCATAATGGCAGGGTCACACTCTATACAATCAAAACAGATGGAGGGAAAAACCCGGTAGTAAGATGCTCTATCAGAGGAGATTCCAAAAGTTATGATAACAGCATGAACCCTGAAGACAGGGTAGAAATCACTTTAGGCGGGGCATGCGCAACATATACAAGCATCTCTACAAGGGAAAACGCGAGGAAAAAAGCCCGTGATGGCTCTACCAGCATTATTTCCAGAAAATTTGACTGGCCTGCAGTTATGAGCTACAAAATCTTAGAAAGAAGAGTGGATGAAGAAGCGGAAAATACAGCCCCTCCTGATCAGGAATACTCAGCTACAGAAGGAGAGCAAACAAGATAAAATGCCAGAAGAAAACAATAAAAAAGAAGAGAAGAACAATAATAAGAACAAGAAAGAGGAAAAGAAAGGAGTTTCCTACACAGAGTATTACAAGATAAAGAGCAATATAGCGCTTCACAAAAAGAAACTGCAATCCGAAGTTGAAAAACTGGAAAAATTAGCCAAGCAATATGAGATTCAGATAGAAAAGCCACAGCTTGCAGAAACACAACAGACAAAACAAACACCAGCAGAAAAAAGCAGAAGAACAAGAATTATAGAAACAGGCATCATAGCCCTTATATTCATAGTAACTTTGGGAGCAATTGCCTACATCAGCCTTGCATCTTTATACCCCAACCTCCTGCCTTTCGGCACAACAGGCTACACAATAGCAGCAGAAGACAGCAAAATTCTCCAGGTCTCAGAGTTTTATATTGATGACACAAGCGTTTTAGGCGACAAGCAGACTTATCAGGGACAAACCATAAGGCCAATAACAAGCAGCAAGAAGTTTAACTTTGTATTCAAGCCAGCAAAAACAATAGATAAAACAAACGGCACATTACAATTAAACCTTGTAATGTTAAATAACAGCAACATCTACCTCAACGATAAATTAATTTTTCCCAACCTGGACAATTATGAACTAATAAAAGAGACAAATGACGGCTACAACATATATATCAGAAAAGATATATTGAGCTATACTGATATTCAAAGCACAGAAGATGAAACAGCATCCTATTTCATATACAATTATTTCCCATCATCTTCAGTCTGGTCAACAAGCGAGTTAGAGCCAATAAATCCCATAGTAAAAGACTATAAGCAGGAAACAACAGCAATTAACACAGCTTTCAGGGGCAACCTAAAGCTTGCAGTTTATGCAAAAGATAATCTGAACATAAAAATGACAAAACAGGATTTGAACTCATACTTAGGAGCAGATGAATACACAATAAACATCACTGACTACAGGGGGGAGGCAATATACACAGGGGTTATGGGGGATGATGGGGTAAAAGAAGGGGAGCAGAAAAGAGGGGAAGAGCAGAATTTTGAAATCAGCAAAGAGGTTGAAGAAGGAGTTTATTATGTTGAGTTTATAATTGACAAAAATAACCAGTATCCGGATGTAAGCGTTAAGAATATCTACATGAATTCTAACAAAATAATGATTCTTGGAACTTTTCTTCCAATAGAACCCTTTAACTTCTACACAAACAACAAGCAGGAAAAAACAACAGGCTTTAATTATTGGCATACAGGAAAAAATCAATTAATAACTATTTCAGGAGCAGAAAACAAAATTATAGACTTAAATGAAAGCTGGATGTCTAAAACATACCAGCATAATCTTACAGCAGGAGAATATATTATAGGATTGGAAAAAGGCGACTTATGGGTTTATACAGATGCTGTAAGCCCATCAAAAGATAATTGGTTCGAGCTTCCTCCGGCTATGAATGAAAAGTTCAACAGCCAGGACTTTTTAGTCATTGACTCTTACACTTATGATAACGATAACAGAATTTTCTATTATGAAACTGAAGCAGAGATCAAAGGCGGGGATAAATTCAGCTTCAGGGCGTTGGAAGAAAATGCAGTAGGAATTGAAAGCATAAATCTGGAGATGGAATAAAATGCTAAAGAGTCTTAAAAAACTTGATTTCGAGCATATCTTTTATTATCTAGCAGGACTTTCCTTCCTCACATTAATAGTCTTTATAATCCTGTTAGCCACAGGCTTCCTCCCAGCATTTTTCAAAGACAATTTTACATACATATTCTTTATTATTATAGCAGTTATAACAGAAAGAGTCACCAAAACAGAAAAGTTTATAAGAAGAACATTCTTATAATACTTAATTAACACCATGGGGATAGGAAACTAACCCCATGTTTTCCAAAATGAAAGAGATTTCTAAAAAGAGAATAGCAATCTATATCGATGGGAGTAATTTTTATTTTTCTGTAAAAAAGACATTTAACTGCAGGATTGATATTGAGAAATTCTGCAAAAAATTAGCTGGAGAAAGTCAAATTGTTAAAATTAATTATTATATTTCCCCTGTCGGAGAGGCTAATCCAAAAATGTATGTTGAACAACAGCGTTTTTTTGAAAAACTGAAAAAAGTAGATAAGCTGAAAATTGTCTTTGGAAGGTTAGAAAAACATAAAAAAGACGGAAAAGAATTCTATGTCGAGAAAGCAACAGATATAAATCTTGCGCAGGACATGATTTTTGATTCTGTGGATAATATTTATGATACTGCGTTTATTGTATCCAATGACGGGGACTTTTCAGGGGTTGTATCTTCAGTAATAGAAAGGTTTGATAAGAAGATAGTCTATATTGCTATCGGAAGCAAAAAGTCAATCTCCCATCATCTTAAAAAAGTTGCTTCAAGAACGTTTTATATTACTAAAAACTTTATTGAAGACTGCAGATTATAATTTCAATCACATAAATATCAAAAAATTCCTTTGGAATTTTAGGATGCTCAGAAATCTGTGATTTCTGACATTTAAAAAATCTGTTTCTTGATAACAACCTATGGGAAAATGTCAAGAGATTTAGTTGAAGTGTGCATTGAAGTGAACGAAACAGATGAACAAGGGAAGGTCATGGTTGATGGACAATCTAAACAAAGACCTTTTGTGAGTGGAAAGCCACATCTCCCACATAAATACACTGTTGATAAAGATAGAGAGTATGTTTATAGAATAGAAAACAAAAAAGTTATTGCTGTGGGAATAGCAGTAAATAACTTTGTGACATCTAGAAGAGAATTTGGAGACCTTTACACAAAAGTAAGGCCTCCACAAAGGCATGAAAAAGAAATGATAAAAGAATATTTTCTTGAAAAAGGATATTCGAATGTTAAATTTTTATTAGATTAAAACAACCATGAAACACGCACTAAAAAACTTAGACTTTGAGCATATATTCTATTACCTCTCAGGGCTTTCCCTATTGTTATTAATTGTTTTCATAATATTACAAATTACAAACTTCCTTCCAGTCTTTTTCAAAGATAATTTCACATATTTATTTTTCATTATCATAGCAGTTATAACAACCTATTTCACAATAAAAATTAAGCATATTCCAGAGCAAGGAGGAAGTGGAGTAGGGGGAGGGGTAGGAAAAGGAGGGGAAAGAGATAAATCATCAATTAAATGTTTTGGGAGTAACAATGGAAAAAGATGATTTTCATGTTGATATGAGCGGCAGAATCTATAAAGGAAAGACAATAGGCATCGCAATCGCAGGAACAAAAACAAAGTTCAATTATGGGTGTGCTCTAAAAGGCAATCTTATTAAGCTTGTGAAAAAAAGGCTTTTTAAAGATAATATATATAAAGATTCTGCAAGGCTTTATGGTATTTGTATCTATTTACTTGTAAAAGAAGTAAAGGATAAAATAAATACGCTAATCATATGCAATGATGAGGATTTTGAAGTTGTGAAGGATATATTATGCAGATTCCTTGGAAAGTGCGATTTTGAAATCATAAATATAAGCGAGTTCAGAAAAAGGCTTGGGAGAAATGTTGGCTCTTTTGCAGATAATTATGCAAAAATTTACAGAAAGAGAGCATTAAAACCAAAAAGATGGCCAAAAGGGAAAAAACTTAATGTTATAGAAATAACTTACAATATAATTAAACAACACTGGGAGGTTTTGGAAAAAATAAAAAGTAAGTGAATAGCGACCTTCCTAACCAATCATCTGCATAAAGCATTGGGCAGTTTGAATAATCAAACATTTTACAGAGCCGGTTCACTTACAAAATACTAAATAAAGAAAGCTATATAAAACTTTCGGTTTAAAAACTAAACACATCATAATCATGAAAACCATAAAGCAGGCATTTAAGCAATTAGATTTTGAGCATATTTTTTATTACCTCGCAGGCTTGTCATTCTTAATCTTAATTATCTTCATAATCCTTTTAGCCACAAATTATCTGCCAGTCTTTTTCAAAGACAATTTTACATACATCTTTTTCGCATCAGCAGCAATTATCACAACATATTTTGCATTAGCAATAAAACACATCCCAGAACAAGGAGGAGACAGAGATAAAAGCACAATTGTATATTTTAGCAAGTATTTCTTCCTTTTGGCATTAATAGTCATAGCAGTTAATCAATTTCTCAAAAGAGAAATTATAACCTCCTGGATGCCAGAGATAAATCGTTAAAAAAAATACCCTTTTTATTTCAAAACTTCCCAATGACCGCCTTTATCCGGGCCAACTCTCTTGATTCTGCCTTGTTTCTTTAGTTTAGAAATATTCTTGTCAACTGCCCTTGTGGTAAGATTTAATTCTTTTGCTAACTCTTCTATTGTGATATCTTTATTTTTTCTTATCAATCCCAAAATTTTCTCCGAACTTTTCTCCGAACTTTTCTCCGAACTTTTTTGGGTAGCTTCTTTCCCGGCAATTTTCCCTGCTTCTTCGAGCGTGGGCCTGAATAATGTTACTGCGAAGAATTTGCCAAACTGAAATTTTGGCTCTTTTAATCCCGCTTTTTTCATTGCTCCTTTAATCCTATTAATGCCGCTTCCAACCTGCTCAACCAAATCCAATTTCTGCAGCAATCCAAAAATAAGAGGATTCCTGGAAAGGCTTCTTTTTCCAAATTCTTCTTCTTTAATAATCAAGCCTCCAGGATTGCTTACTTCAACTCTGTCATCAAAAATATCTATTTGAATATTGGCGCCTTTTTCATTATAATCTCTATGAGCTATTGCATTAACTACTGCTTCTTTCAAAGCTTCATCTGGAATCTCCAAGATTTCTTTTCTTGGGCCAAAGCCTTCGATTTTATAAATTAGCTTTAAATTTTTATAAAAATAGTTTAAGGCTTCATTATAATTTGTGAAAATATCTGAATGAAAATCCTTCCTGTCAATTATAAACTGCTTATCTGCTCCTTTGTACAAAACGCAGGTTATAACTGCCTGCCTGAAGAATTTCTCAATATTATCGCAGAAGAATAAAACACCTGCATTCTTGAACTTTCCAGTTTCTGTTAAAACGCCGAGATTTTTTAAGATATCTTTGTCAGGTATTGTCCTGCTGAGCCCTGCTTTTTTCATGAACTCTTCAAATTTCTGCATGCTAAAGCCATTTTCGAAACTAAACTCCTTATTAATAGACTCGTCAAAAAGTATTTTTCCTTCTTTGTTAAAGAACTCCCTTATTTCGTCAGTTGATAGCTTTTGAGAATTGCTTCCCTGCCTCAAAAAGAACCCGGCAGAGCACCTATAAGGCTTATTGATTCCTTCTTCAACATTGATAATCAAAAGGTTATCAATTGTTTCAAGCTCAACATGAATGTGAGGGTCGCAGTTTCTCGCCAAGTCCTGAATTTCTGATTTCAGCTTGTTAGTTATATGCATTCCTTTAACTTCTCCCTTGTCATTAACTCCTAAAAGTATTCTTCCCCCTTCTGAGTTGGCAAGGGCAACTAACTCCTTTGACAAATTTTTAGGGTCAAAATCTTCTTTAAACTCTAACTTTAGCCCTTCTCCCTGCTTCAGCAAAAATTCAAGCTCTTTTTTATCCATGAACAAGGAAGGAATTAAACAGATTTAAAGGTTTCTCTCCTATCCTAAATATAGTTTTAGGCAAAGCCTTAAAATAACATACTTATATTTGAATATAGAAATACTTTAATATAGAGATAGAGGATATAGAAGTAGGGGGACGAGGGCAGAGGTATGGTGGGGGTAGTGGAGCAGAACAAAACACAAAAAAGAAAAAATGAAACCATCATTAAAAAACACAACCAAAAACCTAAATTTCGAGCATATTTTTTATTATCTTGCAGGACTTTCCTTCCTCACATTAATAGTCTTCATAATCCTCATGACAACAGGCTTCCTTCCAGTCTTTTTCAAAGACAATTTCACATATTTCTTTGCAATAATAACAGCCATAATAACCATATATCTTGCATAAAGATAAACAGAAAGGTTTAAATAGGCTGTTAACTATAAAGTTAATAGTTATTAACTAATCAATTAATACCACTAAATTGAAACATGGTAATTAAAAAATCTTATGAAATACTGAAAATCTTATTAAAGGACATCAGCAAGAAGCATACTGTAACTTCTTTGTCAAAGGAAAGGGGAATAAGCAGGGTTGGCTCATGGAAACTGCTGAAAGAGCTGGAAAAAGAAAGCCTGCTTACACTGACTCCAGTCGGCCCTGAAAAGACAAGCGTTCAGGAAGCAAGACTTAATTGGGACAATCCTGTATTGGAAAAGACTCTGGCTCTTATGCTTGCAGAAGATGCTTTAAAGCAAAACAAATGGAGATATAATTTTAAGGAGCTTGAGAATAATGTTGATTTTTTAATATTATATGGCAGCATACTTTATTCTCCAAAAGAGGCTAATGATATAGATATTTTAAATTTGGTTTCAAATGAGAAGAATTTTATAAAAGTAGGGAAAATAATAGACAGCATACAGGCAACACAAAGCAAGAAAATACATGCTATAAACTTAACAGAAAAAGAATTAAAGCACGAACTTAAAAACAAGAATAGGGCATATGCAGAGGCTTTAAAAAAAGGCGTAATCTTATTTGGGCAGGAAAATTTCATAAAATTTATCAGGGAGATTTCAGCATCAGAAATTCGCTGAAAGTTGCGACTTTGGGATGCATGAAAATTCCTGAGGAGAGGAATTTTCTGCACAGAAAATGCAGGGGCATTTTCTTGTGCTCGAAAACGGACTCGAGCATAAATAAACCGTTTTCGACATGAAAGAGATAAGAGAATGTTTTGAGTCTGCAAGAAAAGATGAGGCAAAAGGGAAAAAACATAAAGGGCTGCTTATTGTTGAGCCTTCACAAAAGAAAGCAGAAGAGTATTTGGACAAGGCAAGAGACAGCTTAAGGTTCTGTGAAATATACAAAAATGCCGGAGCAGATTATAAAATTCCGGAAGAGTGGTATTATTCATTGTATTACTGCGCTTTGGCCATTTTATGCAAGTTTGGAGTTGAAACAAGAAGCCAGAGATGCACGGCTTTGTTTGTAAAATATGCCAAAGAAAAAGGGCTGATAGAATATGATGATGAATTTATCAAAAAAATCATGGTTTACAAGGAAAAAGAAAATAAAACTGCTGTTGATGAAAGAGAAGAAGCAAGATATGGTCCAAGCATAAAGATAAAAGAAGTTGAAAAACAATACACAGAAATGATGGATTTATGCAAAAGAGCAATATCCCAGGCACAGGATATTGTCCTCTTAGAAAAAAAATTTGAAGTCCCTAAAGAATTGATTTAATTTCTAACAGGAAATTTATATCTTTCTGCAATAACTCATAGTTTTAGGCAAAGCCTTAAAACAACTTTATAACATTCGAATATAGAAATACTTTAATATAGAGATAGAGGATATAGAAGTAGGGGGACGAGGGCAGAGGTATGGTGGGGGTAGTGGAGCAGAACAAAACACAAAAGAGAAAAAATGAAACCAACCTAAGCGGACTTCCTTCCTGTTATCCAAGAAAAACTCACCGAAAACTATTTAAGGTTTAAATTTCTATTATAATCATATACGCTCATCCTTGCTTACGCAAGGGATGGGCACTTTAATGATGCAAAAGAGAGTTTCTATATTTATTGATGGAAATAATTTCTATTTTGGATTAAGAAAAATCTATGGCAAAAATAAAAGTTTGAAGAACTTCAATTTTAAGGCATTTGCTGATTTTTTAGCTGGAAAAGATAAAGTAAACAAAATCTATTACTATAATGCACTGCTGGATAAAGAGCATAATCCTCAAAAATATAACAGCCAAAAGGATTTTTTTGAAAAACTCAAAAAGATACCTAATTTTCATCTTGTTTTATGCAAGTTACTTAAGAGGAACATAACCGGAACAAACAAGTTTTACTATATAATCAAAGAAGATGATATTCATATGGCTGTAGACATGGTTGAAAATGCCTGCGATAATAATTTTGACATGGCTGTTTTAGTCTCAGGGGATGGAGATTTTGTTCCAGCTGTTTGCTCTGTAAAAAAGAAAGGGAAAACCGTAAAGAATGTCTATTTTAAAAATAGCTCTTCAAGAAATTTAAAAAATTTTTGCGATGAATCCTTAGAGATGACAAAACCCATGCTAGAGAAGTTCTTTGAAAGCAATATAAAAAACAACAATAAAGCATAAAAACCATAAATTCTGCTGGCTTTTATAACTGTTCTGGAATATAGAAATACTTTAATAGCTTGAAGAGATTTAGGGTTGGTGAAAGGGTGGAGGACAAAAGGGGGCATATCAATCATGAAACCATCATTAAAAAACATAACTAAAAACATTGATTTCGAGCATATCTTTTATTACCTCTCAGGACTTTCCTTTCTCGCATTAATAGTCTTCATAATCCTATTAGCCACAGGCTTTCTCCCAGTCTTTTTCAAAGACAATTTCACATATTTCTTTGCAATAATTATAGCCATAATCACCATATATTTCGCAATAAGAATCAAGCATATTCCAGAGCAAGGAGGAGAAAGAGATAAAAGCGGCATAGTATTCCTAAGCAAGTATTTCTTCTTATTAGCATTAATTGTCATAGCAATAAATCAATTTCTCAAAAGAGAAATAATAACCTTATGGATGCCAGAGATAACAATACTGACAATAGCCTTAGGCTTCTTAACTTTC
>Ga0172363_10001040_pt1 | contig 22025 bp, 17 predicted proteins | sample LakKivs2_kivu2a2_FD_114541 | JGI IMG/M metagenome (GOLD analysis project Ga0172363, IMG submission 114541) | Sediment microbial communities from Lake Kivu, Rwanda - Sediment s2_kivu2a2 | ecosystem: Environmental > Aquatic > Freshwater > Lake > Sediment | place: Rwanda: Western Province, Lake... | reverse complement strand
ATAGGTCAATCTGGGTTACGGGAGGATAGGATGAAAATCACGGTGGAATTAGAAAACCGGGCAATCAATACAATCCGTTTTTTAGCTGCAGACGCTGTTCAGAAGGCCAATTCCGGTCATCCAGGTTTACCAATGGGTGCCGCTGCCATGGCATATACCCTATGGACGCGCCATTTGCGTTTCAACCCGCTTAATCCGCACTGGCCCGGTCGTGATCGGTTCATTCTGTCCGGCGGTCATGGTTCCGCCCTGCTCTACGCCTTATTGTACCTGACAGGATACAACCTTCCCCTGGAACAATTGATGAATTTCCGCCAGTGGGGCAGCCAGACCCCTGGTCACCCTGAATATGGCCTGACACCTGGCGTGGAGGTGACCACCGGCCCGCTCGGCCAGGGCTTTGCCAATGGCGTTGGTATGGCGATTGCCGAAGCTCATCTGGCTGCCCAATTCAACCGTCCTGGTTTCGAGCCGATTAATCACCATATTTATGGCATCGTCACTGATGGCGATTTGATGGAAGGCGTATCCTCCGAAGCCGCCTCACTTGCCGGGCACTTGGGGCTGGGAAAAATAATCTACCTCTATGATGATAATCATATCTCCATTGATGGCAGCACCGACCTGGCATTCACAGAAGATCGCGCCGCCCGCTTTTCTGCCTACGGCTGGCATGTTCAGGTTATTTCTGATGGAAATGACGTCGCGGCAATCGATCAGGCCATCCAGCTGGCTAAACAAGATCCACGCCCGTCATTCATCGCCTGTCGGACGCATATCGGCTACGGCTTACCTACCCGTCAGGATACGGCCAAAGCCCATGGTGAGCCTCCCGGTGAAGAAGAGTTGAACGGTGCGAAAAAAAACCTGGGTTGGCCGCTTGAGCCCAAGTTTTATGTCCCCGAGGAGGTACTGGCTTTCTTCCGCCAGGCAGTCGAACGAGGCAAGGCGGCAGAAGCCTCCTGGCAGCAGCAGTTCCGGGCGGCATCTGCCTCTGAGCCACAGGTGCAGCACGAGCTAGAGCGCCGTTTGGCGGGTGAGTTGCCTCCAGCCTGGTCCTCCGACCTACCTGCTTTCCCAGCGGACGCGAAGGGTATGGCCACTCGGGCGGCTTCCGGTAAAGTGATCAATGCATTGGCCGCCCGCCTCCCTGAATTGGTGGGGGGTTCGGCAGACCTGACCCCTTCCAACGATACCTGGATCAAGGATTACTCCGATTTCCAAGCCAAAACCTTCAGTGGAAAGAATTTCCATTTTGGCGTGCGCGAGCACGCTATGGGTGCCATCATCAACGGGATGGCCGTCCATGGTGGGATCATCCCTTATGGAGGCACATTCCTGATCTTTTCAGATTACATGCGCCCGGCAGTCAGGCTTTCTGCCTTGGCTGGTTACCCCAGCATTTGGGTTTACACCCATGATAGTATTGGCCTGGGCGAGGATGGGCCTACCCACCAACCTGTCGAACATCTGGCGGCATTGCGGGCGATCCCCAACCTGGTGGTTATCCGACCCGCAGATGCCAACGAGGTGACCGAAGCCTGGAAAGTAGCTATCTCCCGGCGCCATGCACCCACCGCGCTCATATTGACCAGGCAGGCGGTGCCGGTCTTAGATCGTGAAATTTATGCGCCCGCCGTTGGGTTGCAAAAAGGCGCCTATGTGCTGGCAGAAATGGGTGATGCCGACCCTGAGCTGATTTTGATGGCTTCCGGCTCAGAGGTCAGTTTGATCACCGAGGCCGGGGCGCGCTTAGCCAGTGAAGGAATTAATGTGCGGATGGTCTCATTCCCTAGTTGGGAGCTATTCGAAGCTCAAGATCAAGCCTATCGGGATCAGGTTCTTCCACCTTCTATAAAGAACAGGATCTCGGTTGAGGCCGCCGTGTCCCAGGGCTGGCATCGCTGGGTAGGCGACATGGGTGAATCAATCTCTGTCGAGCGATTTGGTGCCTCGGCACCTTATAAAATCATTTTCGAGCATTTTGGGCTTACGGTCGATAATGTGGTTCTCCATGCTCAGCAGATGTTGGAAAGAAATCAAGCGAAGAGATGAATGGCTGTTTTGTAATCCTAGTGTCTATTATTTAGGAGTAAGTCAATGAAAATTGCACTCGCTTGTGATCATGGCGGATATCCATTAAAAATTACCCTCAAAGAATATGTGATTGGGATGGGTCATACCGTCATCGACCTTGGCACCGATTCCACACAGAGCGTGGATTATCCTGATTTCGCCGAGAAACTCGGCCAGGCCATCGTCGCTGGGCAGGCGGAACGGGGTATTTTAATGTGCGGTTCCGGGGTGGGTGCCAGTATCGCCGCCAATAAGATCAAGGGTGTATATGCAGCAGTATGTCACGATACTTACTCCGCTCACCAGGGGGTGGAGCACGATAATATGAACGTCTTATGCCTGGGGGCAAGGGTGATTGGCCCTGAATTGGCCAAAGAATTGGTGGAGGCATTTCTCAATGCCCGCTTCTCGAATGTTGAGCGCCATGTCCGTCGGGTAAATAAGGTTTATAAAATAGAAAAAACTGGAATATAAAGGAGGCAAAATGTCTTCCAGGATAGTTAAATTAACTGGCCTCGGTCAGTCTATTTGGTACGATTATATGGAGCGCCGCATCCTTGAAAACGGTGAGTTGGCACAATTAATAGAGCAGGGGGATGTCAGGGGGCTGACCTCAAATCCAAGTATCTTTAACAACGCCATTGCTAAATCCAAAGATTATGATTCTGCCCTCATCCCCATGTCTTGGGCGGGTTATTCCGATAAGATGATCCTAGAACAGTTGATGATTGAAGATATCCAAAGGGTGGCGGATTTGCTTCGTCCACTGTTTGAGAAAACCCGCGGTGGTGATGGCTTTGTCAGCCTGGAAGTGCGGCCTGACCTGGCCTATGAGACCCAAAAAACCATTGCTGAAGCGCAACGCTTATGGGATCTGGTAAACCGTCCCAATGTAATGATTAAAATTCCGGCCACCCAACCCGGTTTGGAGGCCATCCATAAATCGATCGCCGCCGGGCTGAATATCAACATTACCCTGATCTTTTCAATTGACCGTTATAAAGAGGTCATGGATGCTTACCTCTCGGGTTTGGAGGATCGCATCAAAGCTGGAAAACCCGTCGATCACATTCATTCGGTTGCTTCCTTCTTTGTATCACGCATCGACACGAAGGTCGATAAATATCTCGAGCCGATCGTGAAATCATCTGGGCGGGATGCTCCCGTAGCCAAATCGCTCCTGGGGAAAATCGCCATTGCTAACGCCCGCCTGGCTTACCAGGAATTTCTTCAGGTGGTCAATAGTGAGCGCTTCCACCGCCTGCAAGAGAAGGGTGCCAACCTGCAACGACCTTTATGGGCCTCGACCAGCACCAAGAACCCCGCTTACCCCGATACCATGTATGTAGACGAGCTGATCGGTAAAGACACCGTCAATACCGTTCCACCCCAAACCCTGCAAGCTTTCCGCGACCATGGGAAAGTGCAGCTGACCATCGAGCAAGACATCCCTGGAGCGCGCAAAGCCTTTACAGACCTTGAAGCAGTGGGTATCTCGATGAAAAAAGTGACCCTGGAATTGGAGCAGGAGGGGGTGAACGCCTTTGCAGAATCATATGATTCATTGGACAATACCGTCAAGCAGAGGCGTGAAGCGGCCCTGTCCGAATTTGGTGCGCTGGCCGCGCCTGTCGCCACTCGCCTGCGCCAGCTTCAGGCGGAAAATTTCCTGCCCCGTTTCTTCTCTAAGGACCCCACATTGTGGACCCAGGACCCCAAAGGTCAAGAAGAGGTGCGCATCCGCATGGGTTGGCTCACCTCACCAGACACTGGCACAGCCTTGGTACCAGAGTTGAAGAAATTTGCATCCGAGATACAACATGCTGGTTTCACGCATGCCTTGCTGCTGGGGATGGGAGGTTCATCGCTCGCCGCAGAGGTGATGAGCCTGATTTTCAAGGACGAAGCTACAGGCCTCAAATTAACCATTCTGGACTCCACCGATCCGGCTCAGGTATTGCGCGCCGCCCAAAATAATCCGATTGCCTCTACACTATATATTATTTCAAGCAAATCTGGGGGCACCGCTGAAGTTGAGGCCATGCTGAATTACTTTTGGAAACGCGCTGAGAATGCCCTGGGAGAAAAAGCCTGCGAACATTTCATCGCCATCACTGATCCGGGTACAGCATTAGAAAAACTGGCCTTCGAGCGCAAGTTCCGCAAGATATTCCTTGCAGATCCCAATGTGGGTGGCCGTTATTCTGCTCTGACTGTCTTCGGGCTTGTCCCGGCTGCTTTGATGGGAATTGACATTGAACAGTTGCTTAGTTGCGCTGCCTGGAAGGCTCTAGAATGCGGTCCCACCCAACCCTATGGGCGCAATCCCGGCCTGGTATGGGGCACTATTCTCGGCGAAGCTGCCTTGCATGGCAGGGATAAGCTGACCATCCTCGCCGATCCAGAGGTTGCTCCCTTCGGAACCTGGATGGAGCAATTGGTGGCTGAAAGCAGCGGCAAGCAGGGTAAAGGCATCCTGCCCGTAAATGGCGAGCTACCGGCAAAACCCGAACGATATGGCAATGACCGTATGTTTGTCTATCTGCGCCGTACAGGTAAGCAGGATGCAACTGTCAAGCAGCTTCGGAAAGCCGGTCATCCCGTGTTGAACCAGGATTTTCTGGATAACTTCGCCCTGGGAGCTGAATTCTTCAAATGGGAATTTGCAATTGCCACTGCCTGTTCCATTATTGGTGTCGATGCATTTGATCAACCAGATGTGCAGGACAGCAAGAACCGTACCCTGGCTAAGATCTCCTATTTCAAAGAAAATCATACCTTTAATGAGCGTCAGCCAGCCATGCAGGCTCATGGAATATCCCTGTATGGGAATGTATCGTCAGATGGGAAACAGGTGCCCAGTAAGGTTGCCAGTTTCCTTCGATCTGGCAAACCAGGTGATTACGTTGCCATCAATGCCTACCTGACGCGTGATCAAAGGAACAAGGCTATATTACAGGACTTGCGTACCTGGATCCGCGACAACACCCGTCTGGCGACCATGCTTGGCTTTGGCCCGCGTTTTCAGCACTCCACCGGGCAGTTGCATAAGGGGGGCGAAAATAATGGCTTATTCCTGGTGATCACCTCCGACCCAAAGAAGGATGTCGAGATCCCTGGCGAGGGCCTGAGTTTTGGCACCTTTGAGCACGGCCAGGCTTTAGGAGATATGGAAGCTTTGCAAGCGCGGGGTAGGCGGGTGCTCCACATTCACCTGGCCAGTCCAGACCTGTTGCCCACATTGGTTGACCAGTTAACAAGCCAGTAAACTGGAAAATAAAATCCGCCTGAGATCGGTGCGCGCATATCAGGCGGATTTTTTTAATTCAAATGTTATTGATTGGCTGCTAATTTTTCCATGTGCTCTCGCACCAGTTCACGGCGCAAGACTTTCCCAACCATGGTTTTTGGCAGCTCACTTCTGAATTCAACCATAGTGGGCACCTTGAAGGCAGCCATATTCTTTTTACAATAATCCCGGATTTCTTCTTCAGTGGCGGTTTGGCCCGGTTTCAATACCACCCATGCTTTGACGGTTTCACCTCGATAAGCATCTACCACACCCGCCACACCCACCTCGAGGACCTTGGGATATGAGGCGATCACCTCCTCCACTTCACGTGGCCATACCTGGTATCCTCCCGGCTTGATCAGCTCTTTCTTGCGGTCCACGATGTAAAAATAGCCATCCTCATCCACTTTGGCAATGTCACCCGTGTACAACCAGCCATCTCGCAGGGTATTGGCTGTCTCGGTGGGCATGTTGTGGTAACCCTTCATCACCTGCGGACCCTGGATACACAACTCGCCCACCTCGCCTGATTTAAGCTGGGTGACCTCATCCTCCAGGCTGATAATTCGGCAGTCGACGTCCGGCAAGGGTAAGCCGATCGAGCCTGTTCGAATATCGCCAAACAGGGGATTGCAGTGGGTGGCCGTCGGTGCTTCAGACAAGCCATACCCTTCGACCAGTTTACCTCCTGTTAGTGCTTCAAATTTCTCCTTGGTTTCTCGCATCAGGGGTGCAGAGCCTGAAATGCACGCCTTGATTGAGCTCAGGTTGTACTTTCCTGCCTTCACATCCGGGTGATTATTAATCCCATTGTACATGGTGGGTACACCCGGGAAGATGGAGGCCTTGTATTTCTGAATGCTGTTCAGTATGTCCTTCATGTCCCTTGGGTTGGGGATCATCACCATTCCCGCTCCGCTGCGTATGGCAAATAGCATGCCGGCCACCATCCCATACACGTGAAACAACGGGATTGCCATCAAGACCGTCTCCTGCCCATCCACCGCATTCGGGATCCAGGCCCGCACCTGCAGCGCGTTTGCGATCAGGTTGCGGTGCAAGGCGATCGCTCCTTTAGAAATTCCCGTAGTCCCACCGCTGTATTGGAAAATCGCAATATCATCCGGCCCAATTTCGAGTTTGGGGCAATCCTCGGCTTTGTATTTTCCAATATATTCTTTAAACCAGATGTCTCCTTCGGCTAATTCAACCCTGAATCCGCCTTTCTTCTCCTTCGCCAATGTAAATAGAAGAGCTAAGACCGGTGGCAGATATTCCTTGATATTCGAAACCACAATTTTCTTGATTTTGGTGTCTGGCTGCACTTGCTTGACGATCTTGTAAAAGTTGCTCATCACGAATATCACTTCAATTCCCGCATCGTTCACCTGGTGGATGATTTCCTTGGGCTTATAGAGCGGATTGATGGATACGACCACCGCACCTGCCTTCAATATGCTAAAAAATGCAATCACAAATTGCGGCGTGTTGGGCATAAAAATTCCCACCCGGTCACCTTTCTTCACGCCAAGGGCGGCGATCCCTGCGGCTAACCGGTCTGTGATCTCATCCATTTCGCGGTACGTGATCACGGCTCCGTTGAATATCGTACAGGGGCTGTTCGGAAATCTCCGGGCAGATTCTTCCAATAGTCCATAGAGTGGGATAGCAGGATAATCAAGCCGGTGCGGGACACCTTTATCGTACAATCTTAACCACGGGCGGTCTTCCATTTATTCCTCCTTTGGGCGAATTGTTGAATATGGGGTAATAATAGTATAATATATAACGTGCTAAAGTCAACAATAAACAGGTTGATTATGGATGATTTATCGCATATTTCAGCGGATATCCCAGTCGTTCGACTCAATCCACTGCTTGATTAGTTCTTCCAGACTATGGAAGGTGTCTTCTTTCACTGTGAACCACCTGATATCCGGATCTTCTTCCTTGAACCAGTTCGCCTGTCGTCGAACGAATTCCCTGGTCCGTCGCTTCATGATCACGATCGCCTCCTCCAAGGATATCTTTCCCTGTAGATATTCAGCCATCTCTCTGTAACCAATTGCCGACATGGTCGGCAGGGTCGGAAAGTACCCAGCTGCTAACAACCCTCGCACCTCATCGATAAAACCCGCTTCCAGCATTTTGTGGATGCGCTCATCAATCCTCTGGTATAGCTCACTTCTCGGGCGTTTCAACCCGAGTAAAAGGGGTTTATAGAGCCTCTGGCCTTTCAGCCTCTGCTCGGAAAAGCGCTTTCCAGTGCTGAGAATGACTTCCAGTGCCCTGACGGTGCGGCGCACATTGCTCGGGTCGATGGATTTTGCCGCCACGGGGTCAAGCATGGCTAACTTGGCGTGCAGGGTTTCCTTGCTCAACTGCTTTGCCCATTGCTCTAATACTGCCCTTAAGTGTGGGTTGGGCTGCGATGGCGGGATTATCCATCCCTCCCTAATCGACCGTACGAATTGGCCTGTCCCTCCCACCAAAAAGGGAAGGTGGTGTTTCGCATAGATGTCTTGGAGGGCTTGAGAGGCTTCTTTTTGAAATATTGCCAGGCTCCAGGTTTGATCCGGATCAGCTACATCGATTAAGTGGTGCACTACCTTCATGCGCTCCTGAGCGCTTGGCTTGGCAGTGCCAATATCCATTCGGCGGTAGAACAGCCTTGAATCAGCCGACACAATTTCGCCATGAAACCGTGCTGCCAATTCGAGCGCCAGCTCGGTTTTACCCACCCCGGTCGGCCCGAGGATCACTACTAATGGGATGTCCGGAGTTTCCGCTTTACGGGTCAGGTTGGTGTGATTATTCAACTGAGCACATTTTCAAAGTGATCGATCGACATAGGGTCACCCCTGGATTTTAATTGAATTGTTATCAGGTCAATCTGCCAGTCCGCCTCCATATCCGGGTGTTGTTGAATGTAATATTGGGCAGCATCCCGCATGTGTCTGGCTTTTCGGGCTGTGATGGATATCTCGGGAGGTCCCAGGCTGCGGCTGGCTCTTGTCTTGACCTCGACAAATACGACCGATTCACGCTTTCTGGCCACGATGTCGATTTCCCCGTACGGTGTGCGCCAGTTTCGCTCCAAAATGGTGTAGCCTTTATTTTTCAAGAATTCTCCCGCGATATTTTCCCCCTGGCGGCCGGTTGATTGACGTTGATTAGATTTCATTGGAACCTGTCGAGAAATCGCCTGAATTTATACTGTGGGCTCTTGTGATGTTGCTGGGCTTTCTCTACCAGTTCCTGGTATTTCTGCAAGAGCATGCCTGTGGTTGCCCGGATATCATACTTCTTGGCTGCTTGAACTGCCTGTTTCCCCAGCCTTCGCCGGTAGTCCTGATTAGTTGATAGGAGGGTTAGTTTCGCAGTGAATGCCGCCAAATCATCGATGGCGATCAGGCCGGTAATTCCGTCCTCAATGATATCGCTTGTGCCGGGTGATTCGATCCCCAGTGCGGGTAACCCGGCCGCCATTGCTTCCACGGTGGATAATCCGAACGTTTCTGTTTTAGATGGTGTGACAAACACATCTGAGGCTGTTAAATGGGCCGGGATTTCTTTATATTCGACTATCCCCGTAAAGTGCACTTTATGGCCGATCTTCATGTGTTTCACTTGGGTTTCCAGGTTTTTTCTATCAGGTCCATCCCCGACCAGGAGCAGCCGCACTCGATCGCAGGTCGTCGAAACACTATAAAATGCCCTGAGTAGCATCGACAGATTCTTTTCTGGCGATAGCCGGCCAATGAACGTGCAGATGATATCTTCCCCCGAAAACCCAAATACTGACCGGTCAACGGGTTGAACATCTTCCCTGAATGCGGATAGGTCTACTCCATTGGGTATCACCTCAACCCGTGAATCCAGGTGATATCGCTCCAATAAAATATTTCGCATGCTCTCTGAAGGCGCAATCACCAAATCACATGCCCTATAAAACGGTGCCAGATAGGCTTTTAATGCCATCTGCGTTATGGTTTCAGATAAGATGGGAAGATATGCCTGGGTATGTAAGTCGTACCGGGTATGGTGGGTAAAGACGATCGGGATATTTCTCGGCGTGCAGTAGCGCATCGCCAATGTGCCGCTTATAAAAGGATGGTGCACATGGGCGATATCCATCGTGTGGAGTAAGTTCCGTGCTTGCCTGGTATAACGGAGATTGAGAAATACGCCTGTTTTGATGATCGGCATGCCGGCTGTTTGGACGATTTTCCTTTCGTGATCGATGGTGTCACGATCTCCAAAGGTGAATAGATATACTTCGTGCCCTGCTTTTCCCAGCCAGCTTTTACTGAGAGCGATCTGATTTGTAACCCCGCTCACGTGCGATTCGTTTATATCAGCCATCATGCCGATTTTCATACTGCCCTCTTAAAATAATCCTAAGCGATTGATGATAAATCGTCAAGTAACAATCCTTCTTGGAAAATTACCCCTGGAAGGGTAAAATCAAGCCATGCAAGGTCAACTGAGTGGCCGGAGCCTCCCGAATATCGATCACCTGAGCGTGGTAGCTGCCATGATTGTCCTGGCATACACCCTGGAGCGCTTCATCGACTTGCCTGCCTGGCAGATTGCGCAACAGCTTCCTGGCCTATATATCGAGCTCAACATCAATGTCAGTCTGATCACCTCCTTACTGGTCGCTGGTATGACGGCCGCGGGTGCCAACTGGCTCATTGGTGAACATCCCGCTGCGCAGGGCAAGCGTACGATAGTCCATGCCATCTTGCCTGCCCTCACCGCTTTAGTGATCGGTATCCCGCTTTCAAGCGTGCCAGTAGGTTTAGGTTGGTGGCTGGGTTTGATCGGTGGCGCCATCATATTGATCCTGGTCTTGATGGCTGAATACATCGCGATTGATCCACGCGATGTCCATCTACCATTGGCAAACGCTGCGCTTTCGGCAGTGTCATTTGCCTTATTCCTGCTCTTAGCGGGTGCTCTCCGCTCAGCCGAGGTGCGTTTATTGTTCAATGTCCCCATCCTGGCGCTTGCTGCTGGGTTGGTCAGCCTGCGGGCTACCAATTTGCGCTTACGCGGCGAATGGACAATTTATGAATCTGCCATTATTGCATTTATTGTAGGGCAAATTACCGCCGCGTTCAATTACTGGCCACTAACCCCGATCGCTTTCGGGTTGGTGCTGCTGGGGCCCTCTTATGCCCTGATCAGCCTGTTCTGCAATCTGATCGAGGGCAAGCCTTACCGTCAGTTTATCTATGAGCCGCTCCTCAGCCTGCTGATCGCCTGGGGCGCAGCTTTGGTCCTGCGATGAGTGACCTGTCTTCCGGCCTTATCCTGACCCAAGAACACCTAGCCCAGATGCGGGCTGAGGTCGCCTCGAGAGCCACTGAGGAAGCCTGTGGTCTTCTTGCCGGCCAGGGGAACCACGTACAAATCGTTATCCCGGTCACGAATATCTTGCACGATCCATTTCGCTTTCGCATGGATCCCCAGGAAGAATTAAATGCCTTCTTGCTGGCCGAGCGGCAGGGGTATGATATTCTCGCCATTTATCATTCTCATCCACATGGCATTTCGCGACCCTCGCTCACGGATTTTGCCGAGCTGACTTTTCCTGGGATTGTCTATTTGGTTTGGTATCAAGAAATGGATATCTGGCAATGTCGCGGCTACTATATGCAATCCGCTTCGAAAGCCGATGAAATCCCGCTAATAATCTCGACAAAATAGCAACTATAGGCTATATTACGTGTTTTATTGGTAGCCAAAGGTGCCGAAGGAGGAACAACTGTATATGGTGACCCTTGCCAGTATGGGTGTGCTATTACTAGCGTATTTATTAGGTTCGATTCCGTTTGGGCTGATTATTGTAAAGCTGTTTTCCGGGAAAGATATCCGCAAGGTGGAAAGTGGTCGCACCGGTGGTACCAACGCCATGCGTGCTGCGGGCCTCTGGGCAGGCTTGGCCACCGCTGTGTTTGATGTCTTGAAAGGGCTGGGCGCAGTCCTGATCAGTCATTTGCTGATCACTGGTAGCCATGTGTGGATTGATATTCTGGCACCTTTCCTATCAATAATTGGCCACAATTATTCTGCGTTCCTGATCGAACGCGGTCCAGATGGTCGTCTGCGTTTCCGAGGCGGGGCTGGTGGAGCCCCCTGCCTGGGTGGTGCGATCGGTTTATGGCTTCCGAGCCTGTTTGTGATTGTCCCCTTAGGTGGCTTGATCTATTATTTTGGTGGGTATGCTTCTATCACCACCATGAGCGTTGCCCTTTTATCCACCCTCGTTTTTGCTTACCGGGCCTGGTTGGGCCTCAATCCCTGGCAATATGCCATTTATGGGCTGCTGGCATTTGTAGCCCTGGCTTGGTCGCTGAAGCCAAATATTAAACGTTTGATCGCTGGGAATGAAAGGATGGTTGGTCTGAGGGCGAAATTACACAGGGACAAAGAATAGGTTTACACCTCATCTTCATCATCTTCGTCGTCTTCAGCCCCCTCATCGTTTGGGTTCGCCCTGGGTATTTCGCCATACATCTGGTAGTATAAAGCCCGCAGGTTTCGCCGGTGGAGTTCTTCAGCCAGGCCACCGATCAGTACCCGGCTCTTACCACATTCCTCCACCCCAATTTCATCTAATATCTCCAGCGGGTATTTTCTCCGTGCGGCTTTTCGTACACCCTTGCGCAGCGCAGAGAGATACGCCAGGTTTTCCTTTACCATCCCATCAATTTCACCCCGCAAAACAATATCCCCATGCCCAGGCACTACGTTTTCCAATCCCATTTTGCTGATCTTTTTCAACGAGGTGATCGTGTCATCGATATCTCCATCCACGATATATGGCAGGGGCATACAGGCATCCCCGGCAAACAAAACGCGGTCCTCCTCGACCAGCACCCCAATATTATCCGCGCACGGTCCGGGTAAGGGGAACATGGATAGGGTTTTCTTCCCCACCCGCAGGATAAGATAGCTCTCGTCGAAGGTAAGCTGTGGCAGAACGATTTTTACCCTGCGGAAAGTCGGGTTTTGTTTGCGTGCCTCGATCAGGGATTGCTGCCCTTTGGTTGCCAGCTGTTTACGGCACAGCGTATGGGCAATGATCGTCGCTCCCGGGAAAAAGCAATTCCCCCACGCATGGTCCGCATGGTAATGGGTGTCCACCACATACCGCACAGGTAAATTCAATTCCTGTTCGATGAAATCCCTGATTTGTAACGTCTCCTCAGGGATTGCCAGTGTATCGATAACCACCGCCCAGTTTGGGCCGATGATAGCCCCGGCAGTCACCTGGGCATATACATCACTCTGGAAGTAAAAAACATTATCCGCAACCCGCTCACGCTGCATTTTCGCTATTCCTGGACACCTAGAGTACTATCCTTCCACGCTACTTCTTATTCATGTGAAGCAGATCATCAATCAACCCGCATGCTTTATCCACAATGTGCTGTAGGATAGCACAAATGAAACCCAAAAGTCAAGTCCAATCGCTACCAGTTCTCGAATCTTTTTGCTCACCTGCTCTACGAAAAATCGTATTAGAGTAATATTTTATTTAGGAAAATGTACCTGATTGACGTCATCCGAAAACATGAGTATAATCACACGAATTAAATACGAACATCACCAGGAGGAGTAGGTGGTGGATCTGCTGTCAGAGAAGGGCAGGTCGTTGGCTGGAAACTACCCTCTGCAAATCCCACCGAATGTCGCCTGGCAAGATTGCTGAAGAAATGACCTTTTAAGGTTTGAGTAGACCAGCACGGGTAAGCCCGTTATAGCGCAACCCTGATGTTAGTCAGTGGTAAGTGCACCGGAGTGTTCCGGTGAAGTGAGGTGGTACCGCGGATGGTTTGCCTTTCGCCCTCATCTGGACGAGAGGTTTTCTGTTTAATTGCGGGCATCGCATCTGAAAGGAGACAACTATGACGGCCATCGATTTACCCAAAGCATACGATTTTAAATCCACCGAAGGCAGGCTCTACCAGTGGTGGGAGAGACAGGGCTATTTTCAGCCGGTCAATGATCCCCATAAACCCGGTTTTGACCCCAACCGAAAGCCCTTCGTCATCTCGATCCCACCACCCAATATCACCGGTGAGCTGCACCTGGGTTCAGCCTTGTTCGTCTCGCTGGAAGATCTGATGATCCGCTATCACCGCATGAAGGGTGTTCCGACCCTGTGGGTCCCCGGCTCTGACCACGCCAGCATCGCCACACACCTGCAGATCGAAAAAGCGTTACGCCGCGAGGGCCTCACCCGCCAGGACATCGGTCGCGAGGAGTTCCTGAAACGTGCCTGGGCCTGGAAAGAAAAGTACGGTGGCATCATCACCAGCCAGATCAGGCGCCTGGGTGCTTCCTGCGATTGGAACCGCGAGCGCTTCACCATGGATGCCGGTCTCTCTCGGGCCGTACGCGAAGCCTTTGTTCGCCTGTATGAGAAAGGCCTGATCTATCGCGGCCCGCGCCTGATTAACTGGTCTCCAGGCTTGAAAACCGCCGTATCTGACCTGGAGGTGGAGTATTCTGAAGAACCTGGCAAGCTGTATTACTTTAAATATATGCTCGCAGATGGTTCCGGTGAAAATATCCCCGTCGCCACCACCCGCCCTGAAACCATCCTGGGTGATACCGCAGTGGCGGTCCATCCCCAAGACGAGCGCTATCACAAGTACATCGGCCGCAAGGTGATCGTGCCGATCCTGGGCCGCCAGATCCCCGTGATCGCGGATGAATATGTGGACCGCGAATTTGGTACCGGCGCCCTCAAGATTACCCCCGGGCACGACCCCAATGACTACCAGATCGGCCAAAAGCATGGTCTCGAGATCATCTCTGTCCTGGATACGGATGCCCGAGTGAACGAAAACGGTTGCCCATACCAGGGCCAGGATCGCTTTGAGTGTCGCAAGAACTTGTGGGAAGATATGCGTAACGCAGGTTTGGTGATCAAAGAGGAAGATTATGTGCTCAACATCCCGCGCTCCCAGCGCGGGGGCGAGGTGATCGAGCCGATGATCTCCCTCCAGTGGTTCCTGCGCATGGAAGGCCTGGCCCAACCCGCCTTAGAAGCGGTGCGTTCCGGGCGCATCCATATCGTGCCAGACCATTTCACCAAGGTGTATTACAACTGGCTGGAGAACATCCAGGATTGGTGCATCTCTCGCCAGCTATGGTGGGGGCACCGGATACCGGTCTGGTATTGCCAGGATTGCCAGCAGGTGACCGTCAGCCGCACGGATCCGACCGCCTGCTCCCATTGCGGCAGCCGCCAGATCGAGCAGGATCCGGATGTGCTGGATACCTGGTTTTCCTCCGCCTTGTGGCCCTTTTCCACCCTGGGCTGGCCAGACAATACTCCCGACTACCAGTATTTTTACCCCACCACCATGATGGAAACCGGCTACGACATCCTCTTTTTCTGGGTGGCGCGTATGATCATGTTCGGCCTGGAGTTTACCGGCGAGATACCCTTCAGCCAGATTTACCTGCATGGCATTATCCGTGATGCGCAAGGCAGGAAGATGAGTAAATCGTACGATAATGTCATCGATCCGCTCAACGTCATGGATGAAATGGGGACGGATGCTTTGCGTTTTGCTATGCTTGTGGGTTCCACACCCGGCAAAGACATGAATGCCAGCATCAAGCAAGTGGAACCAGCCCGAAATTTTATGAACAAGGTTTGGAATGCCAGTCGCCTGGTTATCACCAGCCTGGATAAAGTCAAGGCCGCCCCAAATAGTGAACCGGAATGGACCCTGGCTGACTCGTGGGTTTGGGCCCGCGTTCAGCAGCTCGTGCGCGATGTCGAGCGTCTGTTCCAGTCCTACCAGTACGGCGAAGCTGGTCGCCAGATCTATGATTTCTTTTGGAGCGAGTTCGCTGATTGGTATCTCGAGATAGCCAAGCTTCAGATCAATGAAGGGGATGACCGAGCATACTACACCGCCTCGACCCTGGTGCGCGTTGTAGACTTATGCCTGCGTATGTTACACCCCTTCATCCCATTCATCACCGAGGAAGTCTGGGGTCACTTGCGCACTACGCTTAAAGCTTCCCCGCTTTCCAGCCTGGCGAGCGATTGGCCTGAAGCCCTGATCATCTCCCCCTGGCCAGAACCCCGCCCGCCTGAAGGCTGGGAGAAGGACATTATTGCTAACTTCAGCCTGCTCCAGGAGTCGATTCGCTCGATCCGCAATATTCGCGCCGAGAAAAATGTAAAACCCGGCAAGCTCATCCCCGCATCGCTATCTGCGGGTGACAAGACCGGCATCTTCAGCCAGCACAAGAACGTCATCGCAGCCCTGGCGCAATTGGATCCCGGCAAATTCACCCTCTCCGCAACCCCTCCTGCCAAGCAGGAGCAAGATATCGTGCTTGCCATCGGTGCCGTGGAGATTCACCTGCCCCTGGAAGGTCTGGTGGATTTGGATGAGGAACAGACCCGCCTGAATGATGCCCTGCTCGAAGCGCAACAGCAGGCCGCTCGTCTGGAAAAACTCCTCGCCAGCTCATTTGCTGAGCGTGCACCCGCCGATATCGTTCAGAAAGAACGCCATAAATTAGCCAGCTACCAGGAGACCGTCAAAAAACTTCGCAAACAGCTCGATGCTTTACCATAACGTAGCAGAGGGCTACCCCGCTTGTGACCAGGGTAGCCCTCACCTCTTTCCATTCCATTGGAAGATTATGGGTTCCGCAAGCTGACCCAACCTGTCTCAGCGATTTTTAGCAAACAATGGCATGCCCCACTATCCCCCTGATCAGATGAACTATCCCTGTTTGAAGAAATAATCACTCGAGCAAGCGGAACCTACGAGTCGCTTGTTTCGCCATGAACCCCCAATTTCCTTTGCAGCCGTTCCATCCTGTGTAGGAATTCATTTTTCCACTGCAATTTTTCTGAGGCTGCCAGACCCTCCCCATCCAGGTAATCCAGTGCCTCCTGCGTCCAGCGCAGGGCCGCTTCCAGGTTCTCGGCATGGTGCTCGTAGTATTTGGCCAGCTCTTCGTAGGCGTACAACCTTCTGCGAGAAGCCGCTTGTTCCCATAGAAGAATTGCTGCCGGGTAGTTACCATTACGCTTATGCAGCAGGGAAAGGTGCAAAAGTGTATCATGGAATATTTCTTCCGGCAGTTCCGCCTGTAAGCAGGCTTCGTACAGCGCTGCTGCCTGCTCCAGATGGCCTAAATCCTCCAATAAACGGCCAACTGCTGCCAGGTCGATGTATTCGCTCTCGGGTTGGAGCAATGGCGCTTCGAGTAGCGTTGTGGTATGGTTCAGCAGCGCCGCCAGAGAGACCACATCCATGGCATTATGGTAAAACACGCGTCCCAAGGGGCGGGCATCGCCATCCCTTAAATAGTCAAAGTAGATTTGGGGGATCATCCAGCCGGGGATTTCCTCATCGGTCCGGTTGGCGTGCAAAATTTGCACTTCCAGGTTCGCCAGGGTGCGGCTGGGCAGCCGGTCGCGCCACAAGCGGCGCGCCAGGTGCAGTAGATCCACCTGTGAAAAATCAACCAGGGGCGATTTCCAGCCTTGCATGATGTAACGGGTATTTAATAACGGAACATCGAAGGCCTTTCCATTGAAGCTGACGATCGTCCTGCCAGGTGCCAGGAATTCCTCTAATGCCATAAGCAGGGCTGGCTCCTCTAATGGGTCGCGCATGAAGAACTGCGCCAGGTGAAACCCACCTGTGGTATAACGCCCCACACCCACCAGGAAGGCAAATGTCCCCGTCCCTCCTGCCAGCCCTGAGGTTTCTGTGTCCAGGAAGACCAGGCTCTCGGGGTCCTGGTTGGCGATTTGTTCATCCCCCGCCCATTCCGCAATTGTCTTTGGGCGGGCAGAAATGCGCAGGCTCACCTGGCCTTGCAGGTAATCGTTGGGAAAATCCTGCTCAATCACATATGTGCTGCCATTGCCAATCTCAATACTTCGCCCAGCTACTACTTCCTCGACCGGAAAGCGAACCTTCGCCGCCGGGGCTGGCAGATCCTTGGCCCCGATCTTAACTCCCATGGCTTTCAATCGCTCAGATAATGTCGGCATGCCTCATCTCACTTACGCGCCCTATTCATTATCCCCATATGTTAACCTATAATCGTATCCTTTGCCTTGCATAGATGAAAAATCTGAAGGATAATTTCATAATATTGCCTCGAACATCCATACCTGTACACATATGCGGGCGCGCATTATATTAACACCGCCAATCCACACAACCAATAATAATACTTATGTTAAATATATCTATTAACCAGTTATAATCCGATTTTCCCTGATGATCATCGTGCATTGTTCATTCATCACCAACCAGTCAAAAGGGGATATCCTTTTGAATGTGAATGGGTTAATATCAATATGAAGATCAAGGCAAAGCTGGAACCGGGTAAGGTAGCGATAGTTACTGGTGGGTCGAGTGGGATCGGTAAAGCGATTGCTTGCAGGCTGGCTGAACGGGGAATGCATGTCTGGCTGTTAGCCCAGCGCAAAGACTTGTTGGATGCCGCCCGGCAAGAGGTGGAAACTTACCGTAAAAACCCCGATCAAAATATCGCTACCATATCTGTGGATGTCTCCGATTTGGACCAGGTCCATATGGCGGTCGATCAGGTCAGTAGAACTTCCGGTGCACCCGATCTATTGGTCAATTCAGCCGGCGTCACACATCCTGGTTATATTGAAAAATTGGATATTAATATCTTCAATTGGATGATCGAGGTCAACTATTACGGCACGGTTTACATGACCAAGGAAGTTTTACCCGCCATGCTCAATCGCGGATCGGGCTATATCCTGAATATCTGCTCCTTTTCTGGAATTGTTGCTACCTTTGGATATACTGCCTATGCATCTTCCAAGTTTGCTATCCGTGGGTTTTCAGATGCGCTCCGCATGGAAATGAAGCCACGTGGGGTCGGGATTTCTGTCATTTTTCCAACCGATACCGATACACCTCAGCTTGCCTACGAAAACCAGTTCAAACCCCCCGAGACGCGCGCCGTGAATGGCACAGCCGGTATGAATACGGCTGATAACATTGCGAAATATGCCCTCAAGTCCATCGAACGCGGCCAATACTTCATACTACCAAATCTCGAGGCACAGCTATATTATCGATTGAATGGCATATCTGCCGGGTTTGTCAATTACCTTGCGGATCAAATTGTCGCTAATGCGATAAAGAAGAAAAATTCCTCTAATACAAAAAAAGGTGTAAACCATGGACATTTTTGAAAAGTGCTACAACTATACCTATGCCAGGCAATTCATGGCTTCTGGATATTATCCTTACTTTATCGCTATGCAGGGCAATGAAGGCAGTGAGGCGATTTTTCAGGGTCGGCGCCTGATCATGTGCGGGTCAAATAATTATCTGGGCCTGACCACCCATCCAAAAGTGCGTGAAGCTGCCATCGAGGCCATCAAGCAGTTTGGCACCAGCTGCACCGGTTCGCGCTTTCTCAATGGCACCCTCGAGCTGCATGAGCAATTAGAGCATGAGCTGGCTGCTTGGGTTGGTAAGCAGGCGGCCCTCGTTTTCTCCACTGGCATGCAGGTTAACCTGGGCACCATCAGCTCTTTGGTCGGTCGGAATGATGTGGTGATCCTGGACCGTGATGACCACGCCAGCATCGTGGATGGCGCCCGGCTAGGTTGGGGCAAGGTTAAGCGCTTCCAACATAATAACGTTGAAGACCTGGACCGTGTCTTATCAACCATTGATGATAATGTGGGCAGATTGGTCGTGGTGGATGGGCTGTTCAGTATGGAAGGGGATATTGCTCCGTTGCCCGATATCGCCAGGGTATGCAAGAAATATGGCGCCCGCTTGATGGTGGACGATGCCCACGCCCTGGGTGTTTTGGGCGGGGGCAGGGGAACCGCAGCCCATTTTGGTTTGGGTAGCGAGGTCGACCTGATTATGGGAACCTTCAGCAAGTCCTTGGCCTCCGTCGGGGGCTATATTGCCGGTGATGAGGATGTGATCCACTACATCAAGCATCACGCCCGCTCGCTGATCTTCAGTGCCAGCATCCCGGCTGCCAATGCTGCCACTGCGTTGGCTGCCCTGCATGTCATGCAGGAGGAACCGGAGCGGGTGAAGCGCGTCAACGATATTGGCGATTACATGCGCAAGAGCTACCATGAGCTCGGGTTCAACACTGGCAATTCAGTCAGTCCCATTATTCCGATATTTATCGGCGATGATTATCGCGCTGCCATGATCTGGAAATCGATGTTTGAAGCCGGCGTATATGTCAATATGGTTGTGTCTCCCGCTGTGCCAGAGGGTAAACAGCTGTTGCGTACCAGCTACATGGCGATCCACACCGATGAGCAGCTCAACCGGGTGTTAGACATCTTCTCCCAGGTTAGCAAACAGGTCGGTATTATTTAAGTCCTCTCAGGTCGTGTTGGCCGATATGGTGAAAGCCTGCCCCATATCGCCATCGCAGCATCCCCTTGTTTTGAGGAGAAGGCGTACCCCCTTTTCATCTGATGCAGCTAATCAGGCCGATTTCCTCCTTAAGCTTGGCGTCAGGTTTCCTTGATCCATTCATATAGCCAAAGTGGTATCCTTACCTGATAAATTCCATGATCGCCGGGGCGATAGCGGTCAAATCGGTGTCTGACCTGCAGGTACTTTTCAATCCATTCAGGAAATCATCCCTCGATTTTTGAGTCCCAACCAGCAATAGAGGCACGTCATTTCGCGTGTGGTGGCGTGTCCGCATGTCCTCCATATTTCCATGGTCAGAAGTCAAAATAATCAGGCCCTGCTCGTTATCCCATGCGCCCACCAGGCTGCCCAGGACGGTATCCAGTGCCTTAAGAATAGTGAGCGCTTCGTGGAGGTCCTGGTGGTGCCCGGCCACATCCGTTAGCCAGTACTCAAACAGCGCCAGGTCAGCCTGATCGGCCAATTCTCTCAGCTGTTTTCCGGCTTGCTCGAAACTCAAAATGGGTGTATCCGGGTATCCCAGGTGGTCGCGCCAGCCTTCCCCGCTGAAATCAACCGATAAAGCCTGCCCCCTGCATAAATCATCCTTCGTTTTTAGCTGGATTCCGGCCTGCCTGGCTGCCAGGGCAATCACCCCCGGCAGGCGGTACTCCCGGTCGATCGCTTCAAAATAACGTGGCGGGAATGCATTGAGCAGGCTGGCTGTTTTACCAAGTTGCCTGATTTGGCTGAAGATCGTTCCCTGCCTGATTAATTCTATAATTGGCTGGGTGGGCTTTGGACCTTCGTGTTCACCCAACCAGGCAGGCACATTCTTGCCCGTCAATAGGGCTGCCTGTCCGCTGGCAGATTGCGGGAGTCCATCGACCCCCATACTTGCATCCAACCTCAACAGGGACGCCTTGTCTGTATTTACAATTACCGGCTTCCCAGTGGTGTAGTAGCCATCCGCCAGTAATTTATGCCCATCCAGCAGGCCTTCCAGGTAAGGCATGCTTTCCTGGGCGAATGGATTGGCCTGGGGGTTGTCATCCCCAAGCCCCACCCCATCCAGGAAAAGAAACAGCACGCTTCGCCCCATTTTGATCGCTTCTTCCGGCCTATGCCTTCTTCCTGATCGTGAGCCACGCTGAGGGGCGAATACCGCGCTCCGTGCCGTCCTTCCGGTTCACGATCTGAAATTTTTGCTTGAACGATTCTAACTCATCCGCGGTGACTCCCGGTCCAGCCGTATCTGTTTCGGATTTTATAAATGTGTAAAGCAGGTAGGTGCCGTCTTCCGCCAGCAACTGGTCAATATTGGCGATATACCCCTGGTGGCTTCCCGCAGGCAGGCTGTGGAAGCAGCCCATATCAAGGATCAGGTCATATGTACCCGGGATGTCGCTAAACCGGGTCACATCCTCATGCACCAGTCTGGCCTCCACCTGATTTGCGCGTGCTTTCTGCCGGGCTGCCCGGATTGCCCGACCCGAGAAATCCACCCCGGTGACCTGCCAGCCGTGCTTGGCCAGGGTGATCACATTTGTGCCCGTCCCGCATCCCATATCCAGCGCCTTGCCCGGGTTGTGCGTTTCGATGAACTCCATGAGCTCGCCTGGTGAGATGCCCGCATCCCAGACCGGTTTCTGCAGATATGCCAGGTTAAAGAAGAGTCTCCTGAACATGCCACTTATTTTACCCTTGCGCTATCGAATGCTATGTTTGAATATCTAATAATCATATGAAAATTCGATCCCCATCCCGGATGAAACCCTCTAGTTAATTACCACTGTCTATTATCTTCTTGATGATTCTCTTATTGATGTTTTTACCTTCCCGCGATTTATCATCTGCTATGCCTTATTTACCGTGCCAATTGTGGGCTTTTACATTGGTTATGCATTGGACCCATAAGTTGGCAATCGCCGGTTTATTAATTGAGATATAGGCTTGTCAGCAGGAAGTAAGCCTGATCTTTTTATCGACCCTATAAAAAATGGTCTTTCCCGTCCATTCGCCAGGTTTTGATCCCTGCTCCCGTTTTGCTTAAATCTCGTCTGGTTATAAAAACTCTAATCTTAAAAAATTCATAATCCTTACCTTCGGACACAAGTTCGGACATTGCCAAAAATCAAAATAGCAAATGCCTTCTCAGCTTCCAGCGTGATTAGGCGCAGTTCATTCCTTGGGATACGCAATCT
>Ga0172363_10001037_pt1 | contig 22032 bp, 20 predicted proteins | sample LakKivs2_kivu2a2_FD_114541 | JGI IMG/M metagenome (GOLD analysis project Ga0172363, IMG submission 114541) | Sediment microbial communities from Lake Kivu, Rwanda - Sediment s2_kivu2a2 | ecosystem: Environmental > Aquatic > Freshwater > Lake > Sediment | place: Rwanda: Western Province, Lake... | reverse complement strand
TTTCAGATGCTATTGTCAATGGTAAGGCGATAAAAATAGAGGGAGGTGTGTATAAGATGGTGGGAAGAGGAATGGGTTTTGGTAGAGGTCGTGGAGGAAGAGGAAGAATGGGTGGTCCGTTTGCAGCAGGACCTGGAGGAACTTGCATATGTCCCAAATGTAAAAACGAAGTTCCTCATCAGGTTGGAGTTCCATGCTATCAGATGAAATGTCCGAAATGTGGTACTCTGATGGTAAGGAGGTAATTAGATGAGAGTAGCAATAAGTTCAACAGGAAAAAACATCAACAGCAATGTCGATATTGTGTTTGGAAGATGCTCTTTCTTCATTATTGCTGAAGTTGAAGATAAAAAAATTACAAGAGTTGAAGCAATAAAGAACACAAGTTCTGAAAAAATGGGTGGTGCTGGTATTTCTGCTGCACAGTCTGTGGTAGAGAAAGGGATAAGTGCTGTCATAACTGGAAATGTCGGACCGAGAGCTTTGGATGTCTTGAAACAATTTAATGTAAAAGTATACAATGGAAGCGGTTCAGTAAAAGAAGCTCTGCAGAATCTCATAAATGGCAAACTCAAAAAAATTGACAAATGAGTGAATCAGCATGAAAATTGTAGTCCCTACAGATGATAGAAGGGGTTTAAAAAGTACTGTGGCAGAGCATTTTGGCAGATGTGAAACCTATACTTTTCTTGGTGAGAATGGTGAGGTAATCGAAGTAATAGATAATACGAGCGAACACATGGGTGGAACAGGCCTCCCACCAGAAATTATGAAAAAACACGGGGCAAATGTTCTTCTATGCAAAGGATTGGGACCAAGGGCACTTCAGTTATGTGAACAGTTGGGAATTGATGTATATGTGTGTCAGGCAGAGACTGTAAAAAATATTTTTCTATTATGGAAGAATAAAAAAATCAAAAAAGCAGGTTTTAGCGATATTTGTGAGGAGCATAGAATATGAAGGGAATCTATATATTACTAATTAAAATTAGCAAAAGCATGCAAGAAAAAATAGGTTCCCTGGGCAGGATAAAATTTGGTAAGGGAATTTATGTTTATGTCGGATCTGCACAAAATGGTATAGAAAAAAGGATTACAAGACATAAATCAGAAGACAAAAAGATATTCTGGCACATCGATTATTTGCTCAGTAATAAATTTGCAAAAATCATGAAAGTATTTTACAAAGAGTCTGAAAAATTAGAGGAATGCAAAATTGCCGGCAAGCTGAATGAAATCGAATTTTTAATTCCGAATTTTGGTTGTTCTGATTGTGATTGCGAGTCTCATTTATTCAAAATAAAAAATTTGGATAATATTTTAAGCTTTGGGGTGAAAGAACTATGAAAATAGCTGTGACGGGTGGAAAGGGTGGTGTGGGCAAGTCAATGGTAGCGACTTCTCTTGTAGTAGAATTTGCAAGAGAAAGTAGAACCATGCTTGTGGATGCGGATGCTGAATGTCCTAATGACCATTTACTGCTTTCCATAAAAAGAAAGAAGTATACAACAGTTTACCAAACAATCCCAAAATGGAATTTTAAAAAATGCAATAAATGCGGGAAATGTGCTTCTGTATGCAAGCAAGATGCTATAATTTTTGTCAAGGAAAAGTTTCCAGCTTTTGTAAAGGATGTTTGCATTGGTTGCAAGGCTTGCATCGTGGCATGTCCTACTGGAGCCATTTCTGAATCTAAAAAGGAAATTGGAAAGATTCATACAGGAAAAAATTATAATGTTTTTCTGGTTTCTGGTGAACTCAAGTTGGGAGAGCTTGCTTCTGGCGAGGTTGTTGCTGAAGTCAGAAAATATTCTGATAAAATTAATAAAAAAATAAGAGCTGAAAATATTATTATAGATTCTTCTCCAGGCATTGGTTGTCCTGTGATTGCTTCGTTGGTTGGCACAGATTATGTAGTTGCCGTAACCGAACCAACACCTTCAGCACTGTTTGATTTAAAGAGAGTTTTATATCTTGTAAATCATTTTGGCATTAAACACGGGGTTGTGATAAATAAATTCGACCTTGAAAAGAGATTTTGTTCAAAAATAGAAGATTTTGCAAAGAGAAGCAAAATACCTATTATTGGAAAAATTCCTTACAGGAAGGATTTTGTACAATCCACGATAAAGATGAAACCTGTAGTTGAGATAAATCCAAAATACAAAAAAATTTTTAAGGAAATTATAAATAAAATAATGGATGAATGATTAGATGAAATTATTAGTATTGGCAATAATTTTAATTTCAATTCTTCTATTGGGAACAAATTTCGCTCAAGCACAACAAACTACGTGTATCTATTTCTTCTATGGTTCTGGTTGTCCACATTGTGCTAAGGCAGACTCCTACATCCAAGATTTGGAGAAAAAATATGATTTGGAAGTCCATCGGATGAACATAAATGAAAAAATTGAATTGGTGAACGGTTTGTATGAAAGTTACAATGTTTCAAACAGCGAAAGAGGTCTTGTACCAATTCTTTTTATAGGTGATGATTACATCTTCGGCGATGTACCGATAATTGAAAAACTTGAATCAAAAATAATAACATATAGTGAAAAAGGTCGTGAGTGCCCAAAACCAAGCGAAGGAGGTAAAAAAGAACAAATCTCGTTGTCGTATCTATTAGGTTTGGCTGCAGTTGATGCAATAAATCCGTGTGAGTTGGCGGTATTAGTAATTTTAATGACTGCAATTCTGACAAAGTTCCCAAAAGAAAAAACTAAAGCACTAAAAACAGGATTGTCGTTCAGTTCAACAATTTTTATCATGTATTTTGTATTTGGTTTATTGATAATTTCTGGATTCAAATTTTTGACTGGAGTTATTGAAGTGAGCGGACTTTGGTTTTTCAAATTGTTGGGTGTATTAGCGATAATTCTTGGTATTCTGAATATCAAAGATGCAATTTGGTATGGCGGTGGAGGATTTATAATGGAAGTTCCAATGAGATGGAGACCTAGAATGAAACAAATAATTCAAGGCACAACCTCTCTGAAGGGAGCATTCATAGTTGGGCTTATTGTTAGCTTTTTCTTGACTCCTTGTACCGCTGGCCCCTATTTCGTAGCAGGAGGTATACTCTCGGCGATTAGTTTGTTCAAAGCAATCCCATATCTACTTCTGTATATGATTATCTTTATTTCACCAATGATTGCGATTACTTTAATTGTTTACTTCGGTTTTATGGCTGTCGAAGATATTAGTGGTTGGAGAGAAAAGAACATCAAAAGATTGCATTGGATAGCTGGTTTAATTTTGCTTGGATTAGGACTAGCTATGGTTTTAGGTCTTGTATAATTTTTATATTTTTGTAAAAAAGAAGTAATAGTAGAATTTGAGGTCCAAATCTTTTGAAAGCACTTAGAAAAATTCCCGAAGGAACTCCTCCAGTAACTTCCTAGAGACCTGAATTTTCTCATCTACTGTTAAATAAATTTAGTTTTTTTGCAAATAAATATAGATGTGAGGTGGAATTTGAATCCAACAATCGGTTTTCATAAAGTATCTTCAGGTATCTCAAGGTATAAACATGTGTTTCTAGGTGTCTATTCACAATTTGAGAACCATTCAGAATTTAACTCATTCTGTTTTAATCCATTCCTAATGCCTATCTAATGATTTCAAAAATTTAAGCTTTTATTAGAGTGGTATTAGAAAATTAATAATTCACTCGTAACGTAGGGCTTCTACTGGTTGTAAACTAGCTGCTCTTCTTGCGGGAAGCAATCCAGAAATTACGCCGATAAAAACTGAGAATCCTATAGCAAACAACACCAATTGAGGTGTGATGGTCGTTAAGCTTGTTCCCATTCCACCTCTTCCGCCAATACCAATCATTCTAATCCCCATTTCAGAAATTATACCAGAAGCGATAAATCCTAGGAAAATTCCTATTAAACCCCCTACAAAGCCAATCATCGCAGATTCGAATACAAACAATTTCATTATTTCAAAATTAGTAGTTCCTAAGGCTTTCAGAGTTCCAATTTGTCTTGTTCTTTCCATCACAGATGTGAACATCGTATTTGCTATACCTATCGCTCCTACCACCAAGGATATGGCAGCTATGCCAGTTAGAAATAAGTTTACTGTTCCCATAACACTTGAAATTGTTTCTTGCATTGCTTGAGCAGAAGTGATGGTGAAATCTTTTGTACTATTCGTAACATGTCTTGAAAGCATGAGTTTTTGCTCGATGCTACTCACGACTTCATCAACTGATTTCGAATCTGTTACTTTGACCTGTATAGATGAAAACTGATTCGTATCTATATCTTCTATAACTGTTCTGGCTGCAGTTATTGGCATAAAAACTGTGTTGTCACTTCCTCCCATACCACCAACTGCACCGGACTCCTTCAATACACCAACAACCCTGAACGATTTTCCTTCAATGCTTATCTGCGTATTTAGCAACAATGGTTGTTTAAACATATCATTTGCAATTCTATTTCCAATCACAATAACATTACCATCTCCTGGAGTCAAGTATCTTCCTGATTCCAATTCAGAAGTTGTCATTTCTTTCCATGCCAACGGATCGACTCCTTGAATTGATACAGAAGCAGTTTCTGCCAAATAGCTAATATCACCCCTGCCAGAAACTATACCATTCACAAATTTGACTCCAGTAACTGATTTTACAATTTGAACATCTCTATCAGTTAAATTTTGACTTGTTGTAGTCTGTCTTGCCCTATCACCAAATTCCATTCCGAAAGCCCTGCTGAAACCTGGAGAAATGGTAACAATGTCTGCACCAAGACCACCCAATTGACTTGAGATGGCTTGTTGGGTGCCTGACCCTATCGAGACTAAATAAGAGTGGGTGGTTGGAGGTAAGTATTGATTCACAGGATTCTAGGAAGAGAATTTATAAGTTAAAATTGCCTGAAGAAAAAAGCGTAAAAGATCTGATAGAAGAAATTAGTTCCAAAATATCATAACTATCTGTTTAATCCAAGAGTTTCTTCGATATTGAAATGTTCTTTTAGTAGAATGGAAAGTAATTCTCTTAAAAGAATAAGATTTGATTTGATTTTTTGATGTTCTTCTATCTGATGCTCAAATGAACATTCAGAAAATATTCTCCCTAAATAATTTATTTTCAGATTAATTATTTGTAAATTTCTTCTAAAAATTTCTTTATTTGAAGCATATCTCATAGCATCCAACAATTGTTTGAAAGTGACTCTTATTTCAGCGACCATATCTTTGATATAATAAGAAGGTGCTAATGGAATTTTAAAAACAGTGGGATGTATAAATATTTCCTTCACAAAATCTTCTCTTCTTATTCTATTGTCAAATAGTCTTACAGATTTTATGTCAGCGAATTCAAGACCTTTATGTGTTTCAAAAATAAATTCAAGTTGTATTATAACTTCATAAATATTATAAATTAATGGAATTTTATCTGGAATTTTTCCATAAAGCTCCTTTAATTTTTTGTAAATTATTTGTTTTTTGGAATCTTCTTTCCAACCAATTGATTTACCAACAAAAGTACTAATTCTTCCTCTATAATGCTTTAAAGAAAGTTTAGATAAAAGTTCCCAAATGGGGTAAACTAAGAAAGCAGAAACATTGAGCCCAAGTGAACCTCTGATTATACTGCGAAATTCCTCTTGGTGAAAAAATAATTTAATGAGATCTAAACTAAATACACATTTTCTAGCAATGTCGGAATCATAAAATTCAATTATCCCATTTTCTTTCTGCTTCAATTTTTCCAAGCGATATTTTATTTCTTGACCAGAAACTCCAATTTGGCTATTCTACATGATTTTGATTTTTTTAAACTTTTGGATAATCGTGCGCTTAATTAGATTACCACACATTAGGGCGGAGATGGAGAGAGTATGGATAGCGTATAATAAAGTTTTTGGTACAAAGAATTTTCCATTCCCTCCTGTTGAAAAATGTAAAGATAAATAGAATGTTTTATTTTATTTTGCTCTGACTCTTGTACAAGAATTGCACTCTTTCTATTGTATCTGCTTCATCCGGTCCTTTATCCTCTCTTATTCTCTGCAATTTTGGAAAACGCAAAGCCATTCCTGATTCGTAAGTAGGAGATTTCTGTATTTCTTGGTAAGCAACTTCCACCACAACCTTCGGCTTCAATTTTACTTCAGTTCCCTTTTCGCTGATAATCAAAGGCTTCAATGCATCTGTCATCAACTGGAATTGTTCCTCTGTCAAACCTGTTCCCATCATCCCGCATGTCAAGAATTTTCCAGTGTTCGGATCCCTGCACGCCAAAACATATGAGCTGAGCCATTTTGTCCTTGCGCCTCTTCCCCAAGTAGCACCAATTATCGCCAAATCTAAAGTTTCCATTATCGGTTTTATCTTGTACCAACCGCCGACATGCCTTCCGAAAACATAAATGGAATCCAGAACTTTCAAGAACAATCCTTCCTGTTTTGCTTTCAAAGCTTCGTTATAAAACTTGTCCAACTCCTTTGCATCATTGCTGACCATCTGTTTTGCAAGTTCGAATTTCTTTGCAATCGGTTTAACTATTTGTTTTAAAATTTCTCTCCTCTCTGTAAACTTCTTATCGAACAGCATTTCATCTTCAAGGTAAGTAATGTCAAAAAGATGGATTTGAATCGGAATTTCTTTTATCATTTTTTCTATGTCATATTTTCTGTGAATTCTTTGTGAGAGAGCCTGGAATGGGAGCGGTGAACCAGTTTTTGAATCTATGCCAAGCACTTCACCTTCGACTATGCAATTTTTTATTTTCAAACATTTTTTACACAAATCAACCAAATCTGGGAATTGCTTTGTAACATCTTCCAATCTTCTGGTAAAAATCCATATCTGATTATCCTTCTTGTGAATCTGCGCGCGCATGCCATCGTATTTGTATTCAGCTGCAACTTTTCCAAATTCCTTTACAACTTCTTCTATACTTTCAGCCTTTTCCCCGAGCATCATCTGTATCGGTTTTCCAAGTTCCAGTTCAACTTTTTTCAAACCGTTATTTCCTTTTTCCCTTGCAACTTTCGCAATCTCTCCGTAATCAGGAAGCAAGTTCCATGCATGCTCGACCAAATCGGCGGCAGCAGCAAAGGCTTTTGCAATCGCATCTCTCACTATTCCCTCTGCAACTCCAATGCGCAAAGTTTCCAATATAGTTCTGACAACATACCTTGCCTCTTTCGGTTTTGCAGACACCAGAAGTTCGGCAATCAGATTTAATTTTCTATCTTGTGAGCCTGCTCCAGAAACAGAAGCGAGTTGTTTTATATTTTCAAATGCTTTGTCGACAGTCAGTTGTTTCTTGAAAAAGGAAGATTGTTTTTTTGTTTTTATACATTCTTCGGCAACCAAACCCAAGTCTCCAATTTTTTTAAATTTCTGTACGATTTCGCTATCTTTAAACCCAGTGGCTTTTGCAATTGCTCTAATCATCATCTTGTCTGCAACTCCAATCTCTTGCTGACTCCATTGCGGGAACACTCTACCGCAGGAAAGCAAAGTAACTTTTGGTAGAAGTTCGGGAGAAGTTTTTTTGAGAAGTTCTGCAAGTATTCCTGTCTTTGCCAGCTTGGCCGGAGTCGCTTCCAGCTTTTCGTACACGTCTGCTAAAATCGAATAATCCATACAATTCACATTTAAATTATAGAACTTATAATTTTTTAGTTAATAGGATGAGATGAGGAATGCGTGAATCATGGACCTATGGAATTTGCGAGAGCTGCTTGAATAACTTTCACGAGAAAGTAGAAATGATAAAGGAAAAAATTGTTTCTGGAGATCCTGAAGGCAAATGTTCCAAAGAAATGTGGGTATGCCCGGTCTGTGGATTCAACAGGTTGCTATAAAAACCTTTAATCATTAAACCTCCATTAGATAATTATGAATGTATTCGATTGCATAACAAGCAGAAGGTCTGTCAGAAGTTTTGAAAAGAAACCAGTGGACGACAAATTAATTGGTGTTATGCTTTACATGGCAACTCATGCTCCTTCTGCAGGAAATACGCAAGACTGGCATTTTATAGTTGTAAAGGATGAAACACAAAGAAAAAAATTGGCAGACGCTTCACTCAATCAAAATTTCATTGCAAAAGCTCCTGTGATATTTGTCGTGTGCATCGATTTGGAAAAAGCTAACTTGAGATATGGAAAGAGAGGGGAAAGTATGTATAGCTCCCAGCACAGTGGTGCAGTAACTATGATTTTAACTCTGACTGCAAAGGCTTTGGGTTTGGATAGTTGCTGGGTCGGAGCATTCGATGAGGAAAAAGTTAGTCACATCATGGAACTGCCAGATACTTTGAGACCAGTTGTAATCCTACCTGTCGGCTATGGAGCTGAAAAACCGGAGAAGCCGAGAAGGATACCTTTTGAAAATGTTACTTCTGTAGACAGATTCGGAAAAAAATTCAGTCTGTCAGCAATACAACCACATGCAAAACTTGGAGAAGAGTTGATGGAACCGTTAAGCGTTTACTTGGAAGAGACTTTCAATAAAATAAAAAAGATTGAAATGCCGAAAAAAGAGGGAAAACTGTCTTTCCAAGAATTTCTGAGAAAGCTTGCAGGACAGCACTAAGTTTAAAATATCCAAAAGCAAAACTTATTATATAAGGTGTGATTAGTGAAGAAAATAATTCTTGCATTATTGCTGGTAGCTATTTTACTACCGTCTTTTGTTGCGGCAAAGGAGCTGGAAATTTCTCTGAGCACAGGGGGGATAGTCACTTACACAGAAAAAACCATATCCGTTGATTTGACAATTCAGAACAATCAGAACAAGGAAGATAGTTTTTCGATTACAATATGGCCGCCATCCGCTGAAGGTATAAACGCGATATTGGAAAAATATACAACTACATTGTCAGCAGGAGGAAGCGAGACTGAAAAAATTTATTTTGATGTGGCAGTAAGCGCCGAGGAAAAGATTTCCATATTCACAATAACAGTAACATCGCGAACCGACAGCAGTATCAATGCTTCGGAAAATTTGAATCTAAGAGTTGTAAGGACGAGCCCAATTTACATTTCTGATTTGAAACTTTCCAAATATGTTTTTAATCCAGGAGAGGAGTTGGATGTAAATGTCTCTGTAGCAAACAAGGGTACTGAAACATATGAAGGAGCCGAACTGAAAACTTCTGTCCAAAGATACGGGCAGATAATCCAGAAATTCGAAGATGATTTGAATGTGGAGAAAAGTGCCGTGAAAAAAATAGGGCATGCGTTTGCTTTCGACAAATATGCAGATCCAGGCACTTACACACTTAATGTGGAATTGAGGGATTCTACAGACAAACTTGTGGGTTTTGAATCAGTCAGCCTGCAATTGAATGCCGTGGCAAATGTAACGCATGAAAAAACTGTACAATATGGCTTGCTATTGCAAACTGTGACAGTAAAAGTCAAGAACGAAGGCAATGTCGAATCAACAGGCTTCTATGTGACAGAGGATATACCAAGCTTCATGAAAACATTTTTCTATCCTGTTGGAAAATGGACCGAGGAGCAAATATACGATAGGATTTTGTATCACTGGTATGTTCCATCTTTGCTTCCTGGAGAGGAAAGGACAATAAAATACGAAGTCAACCTTTGGTATGGCACAGTGGTAAGCGTAATAATTATATTCTGCGTAGTCATGGCTTTCAGATACGTGTTCACGCCGCAAATAGTGAAAAGACATAGGCTGGTTGGAGAGATAACAAGAGAAAATGAAATAACAATATCGTTGGATGTAAAGAACAGAAGCAGGCATGAAGTGAAGAGTGTGATTGTAAGGGATATTGTTCCTCCGATACTCAAAGTCGTGAAGAAGTTTGAAACATTGAAGCCCGCAATCAGAATAACTGCTGCCGGGACTGAATTAATCTGGAAGTTGGCATCAATGAAACCAAGGGAGGAAAGAATATTGACATATGCAGTGACTCCGGTTGTTGACATGAGCGGCTCTCTTAAACTGCCGAAAGCATCAATAACTTATCTCGACAGGAAAAAGGCAACGAAATCAGCTGCATCAAAAACAGTGCTAGTAAAATCAATGTAAACATTTTTATACTCCAAGATAAATAATTCTATCAACCCGACTTAGCTCAATGGCAGAGCATCCGGCTGTAGGTGAGTGCAACGGCACTTGCTGGTAGCCTTTGCTCAGGAGTTACCGGAATGTTGGGAGTTCAAGTCTCCCAGTCGGGATTTTTCAAAATCATAAAGTTTAAAAACTAACAAAATAGATTATATTCGGTTAGCGGTCAGAACGGAGGGGAAACATCTGTTCCCATTTCGAACACAGAAATTAAGCTCTCCGGTGTAGTGGGTTGTACTGTGCTTCGGCACGGGAACTCCACTGCGCTGCTGACCAATCATTTTTAAATCCTCATTTGATGTGATATCGATTAATAGTAAGCCATATATAGCTGACAGCCACATATAGCTTATATGAAAAATACAAAAATTATAAGTGGATTGTTATATTGGACTGAAGGCTCAAACTCTCGAACAGAAACAAGAGTCACAAATTGTGACTCCGAAATAATAGCACTATGGGTAAAATGTCTCAGAGAAAGATATCATGTAAACGAGAAAAAAATAAGAGTAAGATTACAAATATGGAAAGATGAGGATGAAAATAAACATGCAAACTTTTGGTCTACTTTACTTAAAATACCGAGAAATCAGTTTCATAAAATAAGAAAAGTTAAAAGGGGAAAGAAAAAAGGTAAATTTGATCATGGAATTTGTGGTATAACAGTATACAGTACAGATTTAGTAAAAAAGATAGAAAGAGATATAAAATATGTAAAAACATTTCTTAAAACTAAAGATTTAAATTAAAATATTATAAATTAAATAAGAAGCCCCGATGGTGCAGTGGCCTAACATACAAGCCTGTCACACAAAAAGGATAATGCTTGTGACACGGGTTCAAATCCCGTTCGGGGCGTCAAGGTTTTAATATTTTTACTCTTTATTTATTATACTATGCGACAAAGATTGCTACTTAGTTCTCAAGGGATACAACCTGAATTAGAAGACGTTTTTCTAACTTGCCTTCACAAAACTCCAGATAGAAATAAAGTTTCATTTATAACAACTGCAGCTTATGGTGAAGATAATAAACCAGAGTGGCTTGAGGTCTATAAAAAGCAGTTACAAGACTGTGGTATCAAAATAATTGAAGAATTTGATTTAAAAGACAAAATGCAAAAGGAAGTGAATGATGAATTATTCGACAAAGATATTATTTTTATTAATGGTGGGAACACATTCTATCTTTTGTATTGGATAAAGAAAAGTGGATTTGATAAATTATTGCCTAAATTCCTTAAAGAAGGTAAGTTGTATGTTGGTGTAAGTGCTGGGAGTTATATAGTCTGCCCGACAATTGAAACTGCAACATGGAAACATACAGATAGAAACAAAATAGGACTTAAAGATTTAACAGGTTTAAATTTGGTTCCTTTTCTTATCACTTCCCATTTTGAAGAAAAATATAGATCTGCTATTGAAAAATCTGCAAAAACTACAAAATATCCCATTGTTGCGTTGTACGATACTCAAGCTGTTTTAGTTGAGGATACTACATACAAGGTTGTTGGAAAAGGTAGAAAGGAATTTTTTAATGACTTTGAAGAATTAACGGGTTTAGCAAGTGATACACACAAAATATGAACTTTAATTATAATTCTCGTTCAGGGCGCAGTTTTTTCCTTTAATTACCAGCAAATAACAAAACGTTAAATTTAAGAATATTGAATTATTTAATATATAGAATACTGGTTGACGGCCTTTGCCAGTTTGTCTTGGTGATAAGTTGAGAACAGAAATATTTCTATCGCGGGTGTTGCTTTGAGCGTAAACATAATGGAACATCAGCTTGTGCCGAAGCATGTAATTCTGAGTGAAAGTGAAAGGGACGAACTGTTGAAGAAGTATGGAATAACCATGCAGCAGTTGCCGAAAATAGTTCTTTCCGATCCTGTTATAATGGCTTTGAACGGCAAGATAGGCGATGTAATAAAAATAATTAGGAAGAGCCAGACAGCAGGAGAGAGCATATACTATAGGGTTGTTGCCAGAGGGTGATGTGTTGAATACTGGATTTTTAACATTGTTAGATACCTTCAACAAAGAAAAGGGATTGGTTAGATTCCAGATTGACTCGTATAATGATTTCATAACAAGAAGAATACCAAAAATTTTAAAGCAGATTGGTGAGATAAAACCAGAAGTACCGGAACTGGGAGAATTCAAAATAAAACTTGGTGAGTTTAAAATAGAAGAGCCATCGGTCAAAGAGGCTGACGGTTCTGTAAGGACAATATTTCCTCTGGAAGCGAGGACAAGAAATCTTACTTATTGCGCGCCTATGTTTGTTGAAATGACTCCTGTACTGAATAATATAGAAAGCGAAACGATGGTGGTGAACTTTGGGGATTTGCCTGTGATGGTCAAGTCAAAGATATGCCCATTAGCCCAGTTGAGCAAAGCAGAACTGATAGACATGGGTGAGGACCCGGACGACCCGGGGGGATATTTCATAATCAACGGTACTGAAAGGATTCTGGTGCTTGTCGAGGAAATCGCACCGAACAGAGTGATAACCGCAAGAGTGAATAGTGGGAACGTGGCAGAGATAGCAAGAATCCATTCCGAAAAAGACGGTTATATACAAAGGCATATTGTGGAAAGGAAAAATAATGGCGTCATCACAATAAGTTTTGCAAACGTGAACAAACTGCCTGTTGTCATTTTGCTTAAGGCACTCGGGCTTGAGAGCGACAAAGATATAATTGCGATGCTGTCAGGAGATCCGGAAATACAAGAAGAATTTTATGTGAACCTGTACGAAAGCGAACTTACAAACAAGAAGGATGGATTGGAAGGAATTGGGAAACATATAAAAATTCCACAGAAGGAGTACAGGATAGAAAGAGCGAACAAGCTTGTCGACAGATATCTTCTCCCGCACTTGGGGCAGAACCAAGAAAACCGATTATCGAAAGCGATATTTTTGGTAAAGGCAATTGCAAAGCTGTTGAAGTTGCACTTGAATAAAATCGAAGAAGATGACTTGGACCACTACTCGAACAAAAGGCTGAAACTTTCAGGAGATCTTTTGGAAATATTGTTGAGGTCCATTCTTCTCGGCAAGTGGGGATTGATAACAAGGATAACATACAATTATCAGAAACTGACAAAACGTGGACGACTGCCTCCGCTGCCAGCAATAGTCGAATCGAATGTTCTGACAAACCAGATAGTTTCTGCTTTGGCAATAGGAAACTGGGTTGGCGGAAGAACTGGTGTGAGCCAGAGGCTGGAGAGAGGAAGCTACATAAAAACAATATCGCACATGCGTAATGTATTGTCGCCTTTGACTTCTACGCAAGAGCATTTTGAAGCAAGGGAACTGCATCCGACGCATTGGGGAAAGTTGTGCACAAGCGAAACGCCAGAAGGAGCGACAATCGGGTTGAGAAAATATCTTGCAATAATGGCAGAGGTTACGAAAGGCGCTGAAGAAAAAGACGTAAAGACTATTGAAACGCAACTGAAAAAAATGGTTGAGTGAATGGCTGATATATTTTTAGACGGGAAGTATGTGGGCTCGACGAACGAGCCGGAGAAACTGGTAGACGAGATTAGAAAAAAGAGAAGAAGCGGGCTGATATCAAATCAAATCAATGTTGCTTATCACAAGGAATTGGACGAAGTAAAAATACTTACTGATTCCGGAAGGGTTAGGAGAATTGCTATAGTTGTTGAAAACGGAAAATCAAAACTTACAGAGGAGCACATAAAGAAACTTGAAAGCGGAGAGATGAAATGGGACGACCTGCTCAATAATGGAATTGTGGAATATCTGGATTCTGAGGAAGAAGAGAATACTTATATTGCATTAACAGAAAAGGAACTGACTCCTGAGCATACACATCTGGAGCCCGATCCTTCAATCATTCTCGGACTTTCTGCTTCTTTCATCCCGTATCCTGAATTCAACCGTGGCGACAGGGTTAACTATGGTGCTAAGATGGTCGGGCAAAGCATCGGACTTTTCTCCACGAATTATTTGAACAGGGTTGACACAAAATCGAACGTGATGATTTATCCGCAACAACCACTTGTACAGACGCATGCGCACAAAGTTATAAAATATGACAAGCATCCGAGTGGAATGAACGTGGTGATTGCAATAAGTTGTCATGAAGGTTACAACATGGAGGATGCGATAATAATAAATGCAAATTCAATTCAGCGTGGATTATTCTGGTCGAACATGTACAGGACTTACGAAGCCGAACAAAAAAGATACATGGGAGGGCAGGAAGACATAATTGGTATACCTGATGCTGGTGTTCGCGGATATGCAGGCGAGGAAGCGCACAAGCATTTGCCTGAAGACGGAATAATAAATCCTGAAGTGTCTGTGGAATCGGAAGATGTTCTAGTCGGGAGAGTTTCTCCGTTAAGATTCTTGGGAACGATGGACCAGTTCATTACAGGAATCGAAAACATAAGGGAAACTTCTGTTATATTGAGGCATGGCGATAACGGAATTGTTGACAGAGTATTTCTTAGCGAGACGATGGACGGTACAAAGCTTATAAAAATTGTAATTAGGGATTTGAAAATTCCGGAAATCGGAGACAAGTTTGCAAGCAGGCACGGGCAAAAGGGAGTCATCGGACTGATCACAAAGCAGGAGGACATGCCATTCACTGCTGACGGTGTTGTGCCTGATATAATTTTCAACCCGCACGGAATTCCATCAAGAATGACAATGGGCAAGTTGCTTGAGATGCTTGCTGGAAAAGTTGCTTCGCTGTCAGGAAACATAATAAGCGCGCCTGCGTTCAATCCTGTTCCTGAAAGTGAAATAAGAAGTTTGCTGGAATCGTACGGCTTTAGGAATGACGGAAAGGAAGTTATGTACGATGGCAGGACTGGAAAAAAGTTTGAAACACAGATTTTTATTGGAAACTGTTTCTATCAAAAATTGGATCATCTTGTATCGAACAAAATCCATGCACGTTCGCGTGGGCCAGTAACATTGCTGACAAAACAGCCGACAGAAGGAAGAAGCAAGGAAGGAGGATTGAGACTGGGAGAGATGGAGAAGGACTGCTTGATTGCACATGGCGCTGCACTTGTTCTCAAGGAAAGGTTCGATTCGGACAAGACGAGCGTGCCGATATGCGCGGACTGCGGGCTGGTTGCGATACACGACAAAATAAAAGACAGGAAGTACTGCAATGTCTGTGGCAAATCAAGAATAATAGATATAGAGATGAGTTACGCTTTCAAACTTATGCTTGACGAGTTGAAGAGCATGTTGATTTATCCGAAGATGTCGATTGATGATGAGGAAAAACTTGTTGAGAAAATTGAATTCGGAATAATCGATCCTGAAATGATAAAGAAGATGAATGTTGCAAAGATAACAAAGACGGAGTTGTACGACCAGGAAGGATATCCGATAGAAGGTGGGTTGATGGATCCTCGTCTTGGAGTTGTTGACCCTGGTGTTAGATGTAGGACATGCGGTGGAAGTATTGGAGAGTGCCAGGGGCATTTCGGTTTTCTGGAACTGACTCGTCCGATCATTCATGTTCACTACGCGAAATTCCTGTTCAATCTGGTAAAAGTTTTCTGCAAAAAATGTAGCAGGATTTTGATAGATGAGGAGAATTTGGCAAAAATAAATGGTAGGAAATTGAGCTTCAAGAGACTTAGGAAATTCATAAAGAAAAAATGTCCTTACTGCAAGAGCGAGCAGGGAAAGATGAAATTCATCAAACCGTACACAATCGTGGAGGACAACAAAACTCTTGACCCAACAAAGTTGAGGGAAAGGTTTGAAAAAATTACAAACGAGGATTTGAAAGCGATAGGGTTCAGCATAAGACCGGAATGGGTGATACTCACTCTGTTGCCGATACCGCCAGTAACAGTAAGGCCTTCGATAACTTTGGAAACTGGTGAAAGAAGCGAGGATGATTTGACGCACAAACTTGTTGACATAGTAAGGATAAATGAAAGACTGAAAGAAAATATAGATTTGGGAGCTCCTGATTTCATAATAGAAGATTTGTGGGAACTAGTGCAGTATCATATCTCCACTTATTTCAACAACGAGATTTCTGGTGTACCGCCTGCAAGGCACAGGTCTGGAAGAATTCTGAAAACTTTGGCGCAGAGATTGAAAACAAAAGAGGGAAGGTTCAGGGGAAATCTTGCCGGGAAGAGAGTAAATTTCTCTGCAAGAACTGTTATAAGCCCAGACCCGATGATAGACATTGACGAGGTTGGAGTTCCTGAAAGAATTGCAAAAGAACTCACGCTTCCATTGAGAGTTACTGAGAAAAATCTGGAATTGACGAAATCATTTGTGCTGAACGGGCCGGACAAATCTCCGGGTGCAAATTATGTTATCAGACCTGACGGAAGAAGGAAGAAGATAAGCAAAGAGAACAAAGAGGAGATAGCAAAAGAAGTTGTTCCTGGATACATAGTTGAAAGACACATAAAAGACGGGGACATAGCTCTGTTCAATAGACAGCCTAGCTTGCACAGGATGAGCATAATGGCGCATAGGGTAAGAGTTATGCCGTACAATACTTTCAGACTTAATTTGTGTGTGTGCGTTCCATACAATGCAGACTTTGACGGAGACGAGATGAACTTGCACATACCACAGACAGAGGAAGCACAGGTCGAAGCTGAAATTCTGATGTCTGTACCAAAACACATAAGGAGTCCGAGATTCTCTGGACCAATCATAGGTGCAACACGTGATCATCTTTCAGGATTGTATATATTGACATACGGTCAAAAAACTTTTGATAGAAAGGATTTCGTGCAACTCATAAGGGCCGTTGACAGGAATATGGAAATACCGAAGAAAAAAACCATGACAGGAAAAGAAATTTTCAGTCTGTTCCTGCCGAAGAATTTTTCAATTGAATACAGGGCGAAGGCATGCATCGGATGCAAGAATTGCACGAAAGGCAAGTGCCCGTACGATTCCTATGTCATAATCAAAAAAGGAGAATTGATAAACGGTGTGATAGACAAGGCGGGTGTTGGAGCAGAGACTGGAAAGATGATAGACAAGATTGAAAAAGAATTTGGAAGCGAAACTGTAAAGAAATTCCTGTTCAATGTGACAAGACTTGCAATCGAAGTGTTGATGCAGAAAGGATTTTCCATAAGCATATCCGATCAAGATTTATCAGAAGATGCGAAAAGGGAAATAAAAGAAGTGATAGAAAATGTGAGGAAGGATATAGACGATTTGATAAAGCAGTTTGAACGCGGCGAGCTAAAAGTTTTGACTGGAAGAACGCCGAAAGAAAGTTTGGAGACGCTGATAAAGAGAAGGCTGAACAGATGCTTGAGTGAGATAGAAAAAATATTGGAACTGCGCATGAAAGAAAATTTCACATTCATTATGGCAAAAAGTGGTGCGAGAGGTAGCATGGTAAACCTTGTACAAACATCTGCATGCATAGGACAGGAAACGACAATGGAAGAGAGGATGGAGCGCGGCTATTATGACAGGACGTTCCCGCATTTCAAAAAGGGTGACATAAGTTTGGAAGCGAAAGGTTTTGTCGGAAGAGGATTCAAGGACGGTTTGACTCCGTTTGAATTTTTCTTCGATGCAATCAACAGCCGTGAATCGCTGATGGATAAATCGTTAAAGACAAGGCATAGCGGTTACATGGAGAGAAGGCTTGTCGGTGCATTGCAGGATTTGAAAATAGAATATGATGGTACTGTCAGGGACAGCTTGAAGAGGATAGTTGAGTTTGTCCCGGGCGAGGATGGGCTGGACCCGTCGAAAGTAGATAGAGTTGGGATAGATGTCGAACGAATCGCAAGAGAAAAATTCGGTTGAGGAAAAACTGCCTCAAAACCTTGTTGAAGAAATTGAGGAAGTTGTAAAGAGGAGAAAGCTGAACAAGGAGCAGGCAGAGGAATTGAAAAATGAAGTTGTTAAAAATTATTCTAGTGAAAGGTTTGAGCCGGGAGATGTTATAGGAATAATCGCTGCGCAAAGCATATCCGAGCCGGCAACGCAGATGACAATGCGTACTTACCACTTCGCAGGGTCTGCAGGAATAAGAATCACTTACGGATTGCCGAGGCTGATGGAAATATTTGATGCAAGGCGCGTGCCGGAAACTCCTGTCATGATGATATATCTTAAAAGGGCTTACAACAACAGGGAAGAAGCTGCGAGAGTTGCAGAAAAGATAGTAGAGAAAAAGATTTCCACTATTTCAAAAGTAATTTCAATAAATCTTGGCGAGGGTACAATCGAAATAGAGCCGACTGATTTGAAAAGAATTGGAACGATTAAAAAAGCGATTAAAGAAAGCAACAGTGAACTAAGGTTAAAAATTGGTGCAAAAAAGATTTCAGTTTCTCCGGCGCAGGAAATAGACATAAGGGAGATGCAGAAAATAAAAGAGAATATAATGAAGATACATGTGGAAGGCGTAAAGGGAATACACAATGCGGTCGTGAGAAGGGAAGAGGAAGACTGGATCATAAACACGATTGGCTCGAATCTTGAAGAAGTTTTGAAGATAAAGGAAGTGGATGAGAAAAAGACTATGACAAACGATGTGCACGAAGTGAAGAAAGTTCTCGGAATAGAGGCTGCAAGAAATCTCATAATAAGCGAGGCTTTGGAAACGATGCAGGAGCAGGGATTGGATGTAAACGTTCGTCATGTCATGCTTGTCTCGGACATAATGTGCTTCAACGGCGATGTCAGGCCGATAGGAAGATACGGTGTTGCTGGTGCAAAGGCTTCTATACTTGCAAGGGCTGCTTTCGAGGAGACTATCAAGCATTTGGTAAAGGCTTCTGTCAGAAATGAGGTGGACAGCTTCCAGGGAATATTCGAGAACGTGATGATCGGGCAGGTCATTCCGTCCGGTACGGGCATGTTCGACCTTATTGCCAAAACTGGAGAGGACGAGAAAAAATAGCTTGTTCTTGGATTAATTATTTAAATGCAAAATCAATTATATTCTCATAGTATTTATGAAACAAAGAGGATTGGAATGACACTGACAACGGATATACAGTCTGCTGTGAAATCTGACAGGGCTGTTTTCGGATACAAGAGAACGATTAAGAATATAAAGACCGGTGATGCAAAGCTTATAGTAATGGCGAATAACATACCTGATAACATGAGAAAGGAAATAGAACACAATGCAAAAATCGCTGGAATAGAAATGGAAGTTTTCAGCGGCAGCAGCAAGGAATTGGGTGTGACTTGCGGTAAACCGTTTCCTGTTTCAGCCATGGCAATAAGAGGATGAAGATGGAAAGGACATTTGACACAGATGCAATCCGGCTTATCACAGTGTTTGAAAACATCACTGGCGCTCCTGTAAAGGATTGTATAGTATCGGACGAATCAATATATTTTCTGATTGAAGAGGGAAAGATAGGAATTGCTATAGGAAAAAATGGCAACAACATAAAGCATGCAGAAAAAATGATTGGAAAAAGCATAAAAGTTTTTGAATTCTCCAGCGACATCAGCAAGTTCTTGAAAAACATGATACCGCAGGCCAACATGATAAAGATTACAAACGGGAGCGAGGTTGTTGTTGAAATTAAAGTTGACAAGACTGACAGAGGACTGGTTATCGGAAGGGATGGAAGGAATTTAAAATTATTCAAGGAATTTCTTCAAAGAAGTCACGGCATAAACAACTTGGTGGTAAAGTAATGGTTAAGGGAGAATTTTCTGGAAGAAAGATTAGGAAAAGGAGAAAAAGTTTCAGGTGGAGAGACAGAAGATACAAAAGAAGGGTACTGGAATTGTGGAAGAAGGATCCGTTGGAAGGAGCGCCGCAAGGCAGAGGAATAGTTATAGACAAGAGGGCTGTTGAACAGAGAAAGCCAGCTTCTGGATTAATCAAGGCTGTAAGAGTTCAGCTGATAAAAAATAATATCCAAGTTACTGCTCATGTTCCTGGCGAAGGAGCGATAGACCACGTAGACGAGCACGATGAAGTTTTAATTGAAAGCATTGGCGGTTCGCAGGGCGGGCCGAAAGGAACAATGTGGGGAATCAAGTACAAGGTCATTGCTGTGAACGGAGTCGCATTGAGCGAAATTTTATCTGGTAGAAAACAAAAACCGGCGAGATAAATGAAACTTTTTGACAGATGGGAAACGGAAAACATAAAAGTGAAAGACCCAGGACTTGAAAAATACATAAACTTGCAGCCAGTAATAATGCCTAGGTCTGGCGGTATATACGCTTCAAAACAATTTCACAAATCAAAGATGAATATAGTAGAAAGGCTGATGAACAAGCTGATGGTTCCGGGTCACAGGGGAAGAAAGCATGTTATGACTTCTGGAAGGTGTGTTGGAAAAAAATACAAGGAATATAAAATTATTAAAAGTTGTTTTGAAAGAATAGAAAAGGAAACAAAAATAAATCCTGTTGAAGCTTTTGCAAGGGCGATAGAAAATTCTGCACTGAGAGAGGAAATAACTTCTTACCAGGTTGGTGGGATGATGGTGCGACGTGCAGTTATCACAAGCCCGCAGAGAAGGGTTGACTTGGCATTGACAACAATTGTGCAGGCAGCATACAAGAAATGCTTCGGGAAAAAACTAAACATAGTCGATGCGCTTACTGCAGAAATAATCGGCGCTTACAACAACGATGCTTCAAAGAGCGAAGCGGTAAAAGAGAAGGAAAGGGTTGAAAGGGAAGCTGAAGGAGCGAGGTAAGATTATTTCTATTTAAATTTAAAAAAGTTAAGTCATAAAAACATAATTTATTTTATTGGTGTGGTTGAATGCCGAAAAAAGAAATGACGGAAAGAATTGTAGAGGTAATGAAAGATCCAACAAGAATCAGGAATATCGCCACTTCTTCTCACGTTCACCACGGCAAGACAACGCTTACAGACAATCTTGCAATGCTTGCAGGAATGATTTCGGAAAAAGTTGCAGGTGATGTTGACTCCGGAATGCTCACTTGGTTTGACGATCAGGAAAGAAAAAGGCAGCTGACAATTTACGGTGCAAATGTTTCGATGGTGCACGAATACGAAGGTAAGGATTATTTAATTAATTTGGTTGACACTCCTGGCCACGTTGACTTCGGCGGTGATGTCACAAGGGCGATGCGTGCAGTTGACGGGACAATAGTTCTTGTCGATCCGGTGGAAGGGATAATGCCGCAGACCGAAACTGTTTTCAGGCAAGCATTGAGGGAAAGAGTGAAACCGGTGCTGTTCATCAACAAGACAGACAGACTGATAAGAGAATTGAAGATGACTCCGGAGCAGATGATAAAAAGATTGGAGGAAGTTATAAAGGAAGTTAACATACTGATTCAAAAATATGCCGAGGAACAATTCAAGAACAAGTGGCAGGTGAATGTTAATGACGGCACTGTCGCAATAGGTTCCGCTTATAGAAAGTGGGCAATTTCAATTCCTTACATGAAAAAAACCGGGATAACCTTCAAGGACATAATCGATTTGACGAACGCAGAAAAGGAGGACGAACTTTCTAAGAGAGCTCCTCTGCACCAGGTTATACTGGACATGATAATAAAACATTTGCCGAACCCTGTTGAATCGCAGAAGTACAGACTGGAAAAAGTTTGGAAAGGAGAGATGGAAAGCGATGTTGGAAAGCAGATGCTTGCATGCGACCCGAATGGAAGACTGGCGATGATAGTTACAAAGATGGTGCCTGACCCGCATGTCGGTTTTGTTGCAACAGGAAGGATTTTCTCTGGAAAAATTTTCAAGGGAAAGGATGTTTACTTGGTCGGGCAGCACTCGCAGGAAAAGATACAGCAAGTTGCAATCTACAAAGGAATCACAAGAGTTCCGGTTGACGAAGTCACTGCGGGAAACATAGCTGGCATTGTCGGTATTCCTGACGCTTTCAGCGGAGAGACAGTGTGCGAACCTGATTTGATAATCGAACCGTTCGAGGAGATAAAACATTTGTTCGAGCCGGTTGTAAC
>Ga0172363_10001036_pt1 | contig 22036 bp, 18 predicted proteins | sample LakKivs2_kivu2a2_FD_114541 | JGI IMG/M metagenome (GOLD analysis project Ga0172363, IMG submission 114541) | Sediment microbial communities from Lake Kivu, Rwanda - Sediment s2_kivu2a2 | ecosystem: Environmental > Aquatic > Freshwater > Lake > Sediment | place: Rwanda: Western Province, Lake... | reverse complement strand
CCAGCGGCGCCTGCCCGGCCAGGATGGCGTTGGCGTCCTGCCGGAGGCGTTCGATGCGCCGCTGAAGGCGGGCTTCGGCATCGGCGTCGGCCTTGCGGCGCCCCGACTCCACGTCGCGCCTGATGCCGGCCAGCTCGCGTTCGGCCATGCGGGCGGCGGCGACTGTCGGGCGCGCTTGGTGGTGCAGGCGGACGAACTGCTCGACCTTCCAGGCGGCCGATTCGGCCCCGTCGTTCGCGCGGGCGTGGCCGCGGCTATCCCACAGCACCTTGCCGCTGCGTTTGTCCAGGCAGCGCAGGACGATGCCGTCGGTGAGGATGAAGATGCGCCCGCCCACCAGCACCGGCGACGACTCGCCGACGCCCACGCGCGTCCGCCAGATCACGTTGTACGCGGTGGACCAGTGCAGCGGCGGCCTGGCGGCCGGGTAGCGCCCCGTCCGGTCGCCACGGAACCCCACCGGCCGCTGCGGCGAGGGGTAGAAGTCCGGGTCGCCCAGAGCGGCCGTGGCGCCGCGCGCGGGTGGACCGCCCGCCGCCCACAACAGCATGGCCGTCACCGCAAACAGCTCCATGCTGTCTTCAACGGGTCAACCGCCCGGCGGGTGCGGCCGGCGGCGGCGCGCCCGCCCATTGCTGCCGCGAAGGGGCGGGCCGTTCAGCCGCCGGCGCTGTAGAATCCCCGGCCGGTACGGAACGCCGGCCCCCCCGGCAGGAGAGCACATTGCCCCCGACAAGCCGCCCGAACATCGTGTTGATCATGGTCGACGACATGGGCTTCTCCGACATCGGCTGCTACGGCTCGGAGATCGCCACGCCGAACCTGGACCGCCTGGCCCGCGGCGGTGTGGTCTTCACGCAGATGTACAACACGTCGCGCTGCTGCCCCACGCGGGCGAGCATCCTGACCGGCCTGCACCCCCACCAGGCCGGCGTGGGCGACATGACGGGCGACTGGGGACACCCCGGCTACCGCGGGCACCTCAACGACCGCTGCGTGACCATCGCCGAGGCGCTCAGGCCGGCCGGATACCGCACGTTCATGTCAGGCAAGTGGCACGTTGGCGGCTCGTACGACCGCCAGCACCCCGAGACGTGGACCGCCGGCGACGCGGGCCACCCCACGCCCTGCCAGCGCGGCTTTGACGAGCACTACGGCACCTACCTCGGCGCGGGCAACTACTTCAACCCGCCCACGCTGGCGCTCAACGGGCGCTACGTCGAGGCCGACGGCGGCGACTTCTATTACACCGACGCCATCAGCGACCACGCCTGCCGGTTCATCCGCAAGGCGGCGGGCGATGCGCAGCCGTTCTTCCTGTACGTGGCGCACGTGGCGCCGCACTGGCCGCTGCACGCCCGACCGGAGGACATCGCCCTGTACCGCGGGCGGTACGCCTGCGGGTGGGACGCCGTCCGCACCGCGCGGCACGAGCGGCTGAAGGGCGCGGGCCTGCTCGACGCCCGCTGGCCGATCAGCCCGCGCGACCCGCAGGCCCCGCCGTGGGACGACCTGCCGCCCGGCGAGAAGGACATGCAGGACGCCCGCATGGCCGTCTACGCCGCCCAGCTCCACCGCATGGACCTCGGCGTGGGGCGCCTGCTGGACACGCTGGACGAGTGCGGCTTGGCCGACAACACGCTGGTGATGTTCCTCAGCGACAACGGCGGCTGCCACGAGTTCATCGACCACCGCGGCTCATGGAAGGACCGCCTGGCGATGCCCACGCGCAGCGGCAGGCCCATGGTCATGGGCGACGCGCCCGGGGTGTATCCCGGCCCGGAGGAGACCTACCAGAGCTACAACGTGCCTTGGGCCAACGCCTCCAACACGCCGTTCCGCCTGTACAAGCACTGGGTGCACGAGGGCGGCATCGCCACGCCGCTGATCGTCCGCGCGCCGGGCGGCGCCGGGCGCGGCGGCGCCGTGACCCACACGCTGGGCCACGTCATCGACATCCTGCCGACGTGTCTCGACGCGGCCGGGGCGAGCTATCCCGCCGAGCACGGCGGGCGGGCCGTCACGCCCACCGAGGGCCAGAGCCTGCTGCCCTACGTCCGCGGGCGGCGCGGCGACGACCTGGAACGCACGCTGTTCTGGGAGCACGAGGGCAACCGCGCCGTCCGCAAGGGACGCTGGAAGCTGGTGGCAAGGCACAAGGGCCCGTGGGAACTCTACGACACCATCGAGGACCGCACCGAGTTGAACGACCTGGCCGCCGCCAAACCCGACACCGTGCGGGACATGACGCGCATGTACGACGAATGGGCCGCCACCCACGACGTGCTGCCGATCGACCAGGCCAGGCCGGGTTAGAGACCGCGTCCACTCGCGGCAGACGGCTTGCCGCAGGAAGGGCCATGCGGTATACTGTATACAGTCACCTGGGAGTGTATACGCCATGCGAACCGCTACCGTATCCGCGCGGCTGCCGAGGGAAGAGGCGGAGAAGCTGGACGATCTGGCGCGCGAGATGGGCGTCGAGCGATCGGCCCTGCTGAAGCAGATCATCCGGCGAGGCTGCTCGGACATTCTGTTCGACCGGGCGTGCGAAGCCTATCGCCGGGGCGACGTGACCCTCTCTCGCGCGGCGGAGATCGCCGCAGTCAGTGTCTGGGACATGGTCGCCAGTCTTCAGAAGCGAGGGATCGAACTGAACTACTCCGCCGAGGACCTGGCCGCGGACCTCCACTATGTTGATCGTCGCTGACGCCAGCCCGCTGATCTTTCTGGCAAAGGTGGCACGGCTGGACGTGCTGAACGGCCTGTTCGGCGAAGCCATCGTGGTGCCGGCCGCCGTGGCCGACGAGGTGCTCTCGCCGACCTGCCCCCCGGCGGAGCTGGCGCAGTTGGAGCGGTTCCTGCGAAGCTGCGAGGTCGCCGAACCGCCCCGGGCCGTGCCGGAGTCGGCCGGCCTGAGCCGCGCCGACCGCCAGGCGCTCGCCGTTGCCATCGCCCGCAGGGCGGACCTGCTCCTCGCAGACGACAAGGTGCTGCGCAAGCTCGCCCGGGCCAGCGGCATTCAGCCGCTGGGAACGGTGGGGGTCATCCTGGAGGCCGTCGCCCACAGTCTGCTGAGCCGCCGAGCCGCGAGGCAGTTGCTCGACGCACTGGTGACTGAACACGACCTGCACGTCGGCGTGGAAGTCTATAGCGCCGTGATAGCCCGATTGGAGGCGGCAGAGAACGGGGCCGAAACGATCTCTTGACGGAACCGGCGCAAGCATTCCGCGCCGACGGTGTCACGCCCGCCGCTGGGAGAAACCGCCGACCAGGCCCGGCTGCAAAGATGGCAGGACCCGCCCGCCGGCGGGCAGGTGCACGGGGTGCACGGGATGAAAGGCCAGATCCTGGAGAACGGAGGGAGGTGCTTCCCGCGAACTGTCACCGAGGCCCCGATTTGTTGACGAAACGCAACATCCGGGTCGTGCCGGGCGTTTCGGCGCGCCGGCGCAGGCGAAACGGGGGATTTGCGGGGCGATCTGCGGCAGGGGGTGTCCAGACACCTCCTGGGCCTCGTTCGTCGATTTGGCGCGCGTTTCGCCGGCGCCTGGGCACCGAAATGGGGCGCCGCTGAGCTGTCCGGGAGCCGACAGGCGGGTGAACAGGCAACGGTTCCGGTTTGGGGCAACGCAGCGCCGATTATTCCGAGATTGGGAGACGTGCAAGTTCCCCGCTTCCAGGACGCATCCCGCGCACCGGCTCGGCTAGCGCACCGTCTGCAGAACGCGCCACCATCGCTCCTGACCCGTGGCGGAATCGGCTGAGGCGTAGATCAGCTCGACGCGGCCGACGAGGTCGGCAACCTTCACGAAGCCGAAATGCCGACTGTCGAGGCTCCGGGCCTGGTCGTCGCCCACAACGTACACACACCCGCTGGGAACCGCGAACGGTCCCTGGTCTTCCACTTCGCTGCGGATCGGCATCTCCCCCGGCTGCGGCGGGTGGCGGCCGGGCGGCCAGTTCGGATCGGCCAGGGTCGGGGGGACGTACTCCACCGACGGGAGGTACGGCAGGGCGGGCACGGGCGGGCCGGTCCGTGATGGATACAGCGAGCTGTTGACGTAGGTGTAGCCGCGACGGACGACTACCTGATCGCCGGCGACAGCGGCGATGCGCTTCGTGTACTTCAGTTCCCCATCGCGCGGAGATCGGAAGACCACCACGTCGCCCCGTTGCGGCACGGTCCTGCGGTACCGCGTCTTGTCGACAAGGACGCGGTCTCCCGGCAGCAGCGTGGGTTCCATGGAGCCGGTGGGCAGGAGGAATGCCTCCACGGCAAAGGCCCTCAGGATCAGGGCCACCGCGACCACGGCCACCGTCCGCAAGGCGTAGATGCCGGCCGCCCGCCAGAACGCCGTGCTGAGGAGGAACCGGACGATCACGACGGCGGCGACGAAGATCACACCCGCGAGGGCAAGATTCCCCGCCGCTCCGTGAGGGAACGCGGGCAGCAGAAGAGTTGCCGCCCCGGCGACCAGGGCGAAGCCCACCACGGCGAGGCTGGCCAGAAGCGCGGCTACGAACGTCGCCCGTCTGGCCCGCAGCAGCCTGCCAGCCAACACGAGAAGCGCCGGGTCCAGAACCAGCACCTGCAACGTGAGGAAGACAATCAGTCCGATCAGCACGCTCGCATCTCCGGATGGTCACGCCGCCGCAACGACGCACAGGGGAGCGTGGCCCGCGAAGTCTTTCACCTGCGGCGAGTGCAGCGGGTTCTACCGCCAGCAGGGCTCTTCGCCTTCGGAGGAACGGTTCCTCTTCCCGCCTTCGCATCCTATCCCGCGCATCCTGCCGGATTCCACGAGGATCGCCCATGACCCCCAGGCGGCGCGTGCTGACAGCCTTCGCCCGCCAGCGGCCGGCCCGCGTGCCGATCTACTGATCGGCCAACGCGGGAATCGAGGGCCGACTGAGGGCCGCTGCGCCCTGGCCGCGAACGACGGGGGATGCCTGCTGCGGTCGCCGGGTGTGGGTTTCCACCACGTGGGCGCGCCATGTGTGAAGCCCAAGCTCCGCGCCGACGTGCCTGGGGCATCAGGAGGAGCTGGTGCTGGCCGGGGCGGCTGAGCAGCGACGGGCAAGGGGCCGCCCCGGCGATGCGGGCTGAACGGCGCGGCCGGCGGGGCCGACGGATGCTTGCCTGCGCGCCCGGCGGGGCGGTAGGGTGTGTTTCCATGGTAGACGACGCCATGGAACTGCTTCGGTCCGTCCGCGACAAGACCGACGAGACGGAATTCTACACCCCGCTTCCCAAGGGCTACCGGCTGGGCCAGTGCAAGTACGTGGCCGTGTTCGGCACGGTCATCAGCGGGCTGGGCAAGGGGATCTTCTCCTCGTCGCTGGCCAAGCTGCTGAAGGACAAGGCCCTGAAGGTCTCGCCGATCAAGCTGGAGGGGTATCTGAACATCGATTCGGGCACGCTGAACCCCTACCGCCACGGGGAGGTGTTCGTCCTGGACGACGGGATGGAGACGGACATGGACCTGGGCACCTACGAGCGGATGCTCGACCAGGACCTCGCGCGCGCCAACTTCCTGACCAGCGGGCAGGTGTTCCGGGCGGTGCTGGACAAGGAGCGCGCCGGCGGCTACCTCGGACGCGACGTGCAGATGATCCCGCACGTGACGGGCGAGGTGAAGATGCGCCTGCGCGAGCTGGCCGCCGCCAGCGGCGCCGACGTGGTGTTCGTCGAGGTCGGCGGGACCGTCGGCGACATCGAGAACGCCTTCTACATCGAGGCCCTGCGCGAGATGGCCTACGAGGAGGGGCCCGGCTCGATGCTGTTCGTCGCCCTGACGTACATCCTCCGCCCGCCGTCGCTGGGCGAGCAGAAGTCCAAGGCCGCCCAGCTCGGCATCAAGCGGCTGATGGAGTTCGGCATCCATCCCGACATCATCGCCTGCCGCGCCGAGCAGCCCGTCGGCGAGAAGGTCCGCCAGAAGATCGCCGTCTACACCAACGTGCCCATCGAGCGCGTCTTCTCCATGCACGACCTGCCCAGCATCTACCTGCTGCCGTCCATCATGCGCGAGGCGCGCCTCGACAGCGAGGTCGTCCAGTGCCTCCACCTGGGCGGGAAGGTCAACTCCGCCGCCGACATTCGCGCGGCCGTGCAGTGGGAGCGTTTCACCGCGCGCATCACCAGCCCGCCGCGCGAGGTGACCATCGGCATCACGGGCAAGTACACCGCCCTGCGCGACAGCTACGCCAGCATCATCAAGGCCCTGGAGCACGCCGCCGCCGCCAACGACGCCCACGTCAACGTGAGCTGGATCGACACGACCGACCTGAGCGACGCCAACGTCGCCGACGCCCTGGCCGGCTGCGACGGGATCATCGTCCCCGGCGGCTTCGGCGTTCGCGGCACGGGCGGCAAGATCGCCTGCGTCCGCCGCGCTCGCGAGGGCCGCCTGCCGTACCTGGGCATCTGCCTGGGTTTCCAGATGGCGGTGATCGAGTACGCCCGCAACGTCTGCGGCATGGCCGACGCCGACAGCACCGAGCTGGACCCGGCCACGCCCACGCCGGTCATAGACATCCTGCCGGAGCAGAAGAAAATCGAGGGCCTCGGGGGCAACATGCGCCTCGGCGGGCAGGACGTGGACATCGCGCCCGGCACGCTGGCGGCCGAGTTGTTCGGCGGCGCAAGGCGCATCCGACAGCGATTCCGCCACCGCTACGAGGTGGACCCGAAGTACGTGCCGGCCCTGGAGACCGGCGGGCTGGTCTTCTCCGGCCGCCACCCCGTCCACCCCATCATGCAGGTGCTGGAGCTTCCACGCGAGGTCCACCCGTACTTCGTGGCCGCCCAGTTCCACCCCGAGCTGACCAGCCGCCCGCTGCGCCCCCAGCCGATGTTCGTCGGCCTGGTCAAGGCGGCGCTGGAGCGGAAGAAGTAGCGGGGGCGATGCTGTTGTACAATGCGCCGTGGCAGGTATGAGGCGCGCGCAATGACAGTGCGTGGACACGTGAAAGACGGCGTGGTGGTCCTCGATGAGCCGGGGACCATCCCCGACGGCGTGGCCGTGAGCGTTCGCCCGCTGAAGCGCCGGCGCCGCTCCGCTTCTGGGCGGGCATTGGCTCCAACGGTCTACGAGAGATACAAGGGATTCATCGGCATGGCCGAGGGTCTCCCGAGCGATCTGTCGGTCAACCACGACCACTACCTTTGCGGCGTCCGGAAGCGATCATGAAACCGGTGTTCGCCGTGGATCGCGCGTGCCGACATCAGCCGGTGAAGGTGATGGGGCCGGCACGCGAATCGCCCTGTGGGCGATGGCGATGACGAACAAGGACAACTTCCCTCCCGGTTGGGACGAGCAGCGCGTGCGGAAGGTGCTGGCACACTACGGATCCCAGACGGAAGAGCAAGCCGTGGCGGAGGATGGGGCGGCCGAACAGCCACCGAATCCGTATCGCCCGCAGCACGCGCAGCAGCCCGCTGCCGACCCGGACGGCGCGGAGGCGACCGACGCCGCAGCCCGGCCCAGCCGCATCGGCAAGCACGACCGGCTGCAGATCGACCTGATGGCCGCCAGGGGCGAATCGCTGCCGCGGATTCGGCGCTACCTACAAATGCGGGGCTACGAGCCGGCGAACGTCGAGGCCGCGCTGGAAGACCTGGGCTTCGATCCGCGCAAGTCGGGCGCCGGGCCCGACGTGGCGGTCCGAGTGGTCGGGGCGCTGCTGGTCCTCATCGGACTTGCCTTGGGCGTGGTGCTGTTCGCTTTCGGCGTGGCGGCGGCACTGGCCCTGGTGGTGTCCGGCGTTGGGCTTGTGCTGCTGGTGGGCGGGCGCGACGCGGTCGGCTCGGTTGGCCGGGCGTTCGACCGGTTCATCGAACGCTAAAGCCTGGCCCCGGCGGGGGCTTGCCCGCCGGGCCGGGGCGGGCATACACTTCTGCCGCGAAAGGCACAGGCGATGGCGGGCGCGTTGCTGATCCTGGCCGGTGTGGCGTGCATGGCGGCCGGGGCCGTCCTGCTGGGCGGCTGGATCGCCGGCAAGAGCAGGTGGTTCGGCGTGGGCGTGTACGACCGCGCGGGCGAGTCGAAGGCCGACCGGCAGGTGCTGTACCTGTACTTCATCGTGCTGGTGCTGGCGCCGCTGCTGGGCGGGGCGCTGCTGATCGCCTTCGGGATCCAGCAATTGCAGACGTAGCGAAGGCGTACGCGGCGATACGCCGCGGCTCCGTGCGGCGTCGTCGCTGGAAGCCGGGAGCTTTCGAATGCAGCAGACCATCCGCGGAAAGGCGTTCGTCGTCGGCGACAACGTCGACACCGACCAGATCATTCCGGCCGGGTACCTCAACTACAACCCCGCCGACCCTGCCGAGCGCAGGCAGTTCGGCCTGCACGCCATGAGCGGCGTGCCGGCGGCGCAGAGCGGCCTGCCGGGCGGAGGTGTGCCGTTCATCGAGCCGGGCGGCACGGCCGAGGCGTTCACCTGCCGCTTCGCCGTGATCGTGGCGGGGCGGAACTTCGGTTGCGGCAGCTCGCGCGAGCACGCCCCGGTGGCCATCGCCGAGGCGGGCGTGAAGGCGGTGGTGGCCGAAAGCTATGCCCGCATCTTCTTCCGCAACAGCGTGAACGCCGGCCTGCTGGTGCCGCTGGAGACGCCGCGTCGCCTCATCGACGGCGCCGTCGCCACCGGCGACGAGGTGGAGCTGGACGTTGCGGCCGGCACGCTGCGCAACGTCACGCGCGCCCAGACGCACAAGCTGCGCCCGCTGGGCGACGCGGCCGACATCGTGGCCGCCGGCGGCATCTTCGCCTACGCGCGCAAGACGGGAATGCTGGCGGGCAAGAGCTGACCGGGGGGCGCGCGGCGGGCGCACGGAATGATCGCAGGGAACGACACCGGTCCCTCAGGGACCGGCTCCGCCTGCTTGCCTGCGCGACGGGTCGTTCAGGGCGCGGCGCCATGTGGCATAGGCAAACAGAGAGAGCCGGGCCGTACCGGCCCGGTGCTGTTTCGCCCGTTCCCGCAGCGTGCTGTGCTCGGGCATCCTGGAGCATGCGAAACGTCTCATCCATTTCGATCCGCGACGTGAGAGGCGGGGCGGTGCTGGCCGTCAAGGTGGTCCCCGGCGCGTCGCGCGACCGGGTGGTGGGCGTGCTGGGCGACTGCCTGAAGGTGGCCACGACGGCCCCGCCGGAGCGGGGCAGGGCCAACGCCGCCGTCGCGGGCATCCTTGCCGGCGCGCTGGGGGCGGCGTTGCGCGACCTGTCCCTCCGGGCCGGCGGGGGCAGGGCGCAGAAGGAGTTCTTCGTGGCCGGGGTGTCGGCGGCGGAACTCCGCCGGCGCCTCGCTGAACTGTGATGGGCCTGCTACGGGCCTTCGCTGGCGGAAGGACATGCGGATGAAGAGCTGGTACTGCGTCGTGAACGGGTAGCGGTACGGACCGGCCGACGAGCCGACGCTGCGGGGGTGGATCGCCGAAGGGCGAGTGGGCTTCCAGGACCCGGTATGGAGCGAGGGGATGGTCAATTGGGCGACGGCCGGGGCCGTTCTGCCCGACGCCTTCGCCGCGCGCCCCTGCCCGCCGCCGCCTCCGCCGGCCGGGGCGGCCTACGCCTACGGTCCGGCGGCGCTGGTGGGCGCCCTTGCCCCAGGCGGCACCGGCGGGCAGAGGCCCAACGCGGACCTCACCGCCCAGGCGCGCGAGGCGCTGCGTGGACGGTGGGGACACGCCATCGGCTTCTGCGTGCTGTTCTGGCTGGTCGGGCTGGGCATCAACATCATCCCATACGTCGGAGGCATGGCGTCGCTCATCCTCGGCGGGCCGCTCCAACTGGGCTTCGCGGTGTTCTTCCTGACCTTCAGCCGCGGGCAGAACGGCGAGATGGGCATGATGTTCCACGGCTTCCGCAGCTTCGGCGCCGCCCTGGGGGCCTACCTGCTCATCGCCCTGATCGTCCTGGGCTGGATGCTTGCCGGCCTGGCCCTCGGGCTGATCGTCCTGCTCGCCGCCGCAGCCGCCGGCTCGGAGGAAGTCGCCATTCTCGGCGCCGTCCTGCTGGTCCCCGGCGGGGTTGTGGGGATGGTGCTGGCCGTGCTGGCCAGCCTGTCGTACTCCCAGACGTTTTACCTGCTGGCTGACAACCGCCGCCTCGGGCCGCTGGAGGCCATGCAGAACAGCAAGCAGCTCATGGCCGGGCGGCGGGGCAAGCTGTTCGGCCTGTGGCTGCGGTTCGTGGGCTGGTCGCTGCTGATCGCCTCGCCGCTGTACCTGGGCGGCGTGATGGTGGCCGTGACAGCAGTCGCAGGTGGCGTGGAGGACTTCGTCGCGGTGATCGTGGTGTGGGCGGTGGTCGCGCTGGCGGTGTTGATCGTCGGGAACCTCTTCCTGGCGCCCTACATGGCGACGGCCTACGCGAGATTCTACGACGACGTTCTGCCTTCGACGGGTACCGTGTAGACGCGGCGTCCCGCCGCGCGCGAACGGTGCACGAGGCCGGAAGCCTCGTCCGCAGCCCGCGCCGTCACTCCACGGCCACGCGGCGGTCGACGATCGCGCGGGCGACGGTGGAATCGCGGCGTTTCTTGGCCGCGGCGAAGAATCGCTGCAGCCCGGGCCCGTCGCCCAGATCCACCAGGTCGCGCAGGGCGAGCAGCTCCTCCTCGAAGTCGTCGAACGCGGCCAGGATATGGCGGCGGTTGGTCAGGAAGATGTCGCGCCACATTTCCGTGTCGCCGCTGGCCAGGCGCGTGGCGTCGCGGAAGCCGCTGGCGGCCACGTCCAGGTCGCGCCGTCCCGGCAGGCGCATCAGCAGGCTGGCCAGGGCGTGGGGCAGGTGGCTGATGCGCGCCACGGCGCGGTCGTGGGCGCCGGGGGCCATGCGGACGGTGCGCATGCCCATCCATCGCCACAGGCGCTCGACGCGCGCGGTCACCTCCGGCGGCGTCTGCCGCGTCGGCGTGAGGATGCACGTGGCGCCGGCGAACAGGTCGGCGCGGGCGAAGGCGGGCCCGCGCTGCTCGCTGCCGGCCATGGGGTGGCTGCCGACGAACCGCCCGTGCCCGAGGATGCGCCCCGCGATGCGGACGACGCCGGCCTTGGTGGAGCCGACGTCAGTGACGATGGCCCCGACGCGCAAGGCGGCGGCCGCCCGCATGTGCCGCTCGAAGGCGCCCACGGGCGTGGCCAGGATCACCAGATCGGTCGTCGCCGCCGGCTCGGTCAGGTCCAGGTGGGCCGTGTCGATGGCCCCCATCTCCAGGCCCTTGCGAAGGCTTTCCATCCTCCTGCCGACGCCGGCGACGCGGATGGTCGGGTCGTGGGCCTTCAGCGCCAGGCCGGCCGAGCCGCCCAGCAGCCCCACGCCCACGACCGTCACGTGTCTGAGGTTATCGGGGCTGTCCGCACTCATCGAGGACGCGACCAGCGTATGCGAAGGCCGGCCTCTCCGCAAGACCTGGCGCGGCGCCTGTCGCAGCCCACCAGTAATGTCCGCTTTCTGCCCGGTGGAAATGTCGGATTCCCTGAAGGAGGAAAGGAACGCGGATGGACCGGGATGGAGACCGGACCGAGATGAGTCGGCGGGATCGAGATCGGCTGAAGGCGATGGCCCCGTTGGCGGAGGGCAGGCGGAGCCAGGTCGAAGCGGCACGGTTGCTGGGCCTCACGGCGCGGCAGGTACGACGGATCCTGCGTCGTCCGGAGGCCCAGGGCGACGCGGGAGCCATTCACCGGCTTCGAGGGCGCTTGTCGAACCACCGCAGCACCGAACAGCGCCGCAGAACCATCCTGCATGCCTGCCGCAGCGGCGATGCCGGCTTCGGGCCCACACGGGCGGCACCTGCGCACGGGCGGGCGGATGGCGGCCATGTACGTGGATCGCGACGGCATCTTCCGGGCCGAGGACAATAGGCTCCACTCTGTTCCGCGTAGGTAGCACTTGGGGGCCTGCTCCCAAACCCCCCGGCGTCCTGCGCTCTGGGCCCTGCCGGCAGACGTGCAGAATGAAGCGGGCCAGCCTGGTTGTGCCGAGCTGGCTCGTCTGCCGTACGGGGCGATGCAGATCAAGAGCGTCCTCCAGGACCTGTTCGCATTGGGCACGGTTGAGGACGCCCGGGGGCACCTGCCGCGGTGGTACTTCTGGGCGACCCACAGCGTGCCCCGAAGCACCCGCAGCCGTTCGGGGAGCTCGGCCATCCGCGGGGACAGGCAAGATTCGGCGGACAGAAGCCCTTCGCGGGCGAGACGCAGGCAGAGTTCCCGGAAGTGCAGCTCGACGAGGTCCTCCCACCGCGGGTCGTGGTGCGTTGCCTCTTCCTGCATCTGCCTCAGCAGGGGCGCCACGAATCCGCTTCGGTGGGGAAACAGGACCGTGTCCAGCGGCAGGTCGCGTGCCGCCAGGATCGCCGGCACGGCGGCTCCCTCGAAGTGCATCCGGTTGTCCTGGACGCCGACCCCGTCGCCGCGGTACCACTGCGGCGTCCCCGGCGCGAAGAAGACGCACGCTCGCTGCTTCCCATGCCTCCGATGGCAGGACGATAGGTCCGTAAGTCAGGAGCGAAGTGCATTGTGCCCGGCCGGCGAACTGCGGCAATCTGCAGAAGCTCCCCGAGGAGCATGCGACTGACGGATTGGGGGGGTCGCACGACTGAGGACGGGAGCCGTGGCGTCGCCCGTTGGCACGGTGAAGGTGCTGCCGACGCCGTCTGCTGTCTGCTGCCGTGACATGACGCGGAGGAAGCGACGGTGTGTCGCCGGGTTCTGATGGGTGTCGTGCTGGTGTCGTTCGCGGGCGCTCTGCCGGCGTGTCTGTCGGTTCATTGGTCACCCTCCACGGAGCGCCTGGAACAGGCGCCGGGTTGCCTTCCGAACGAGCGCCTCGGCGGCCGGGGCGGGGGGCGAAGCGATGCGGTACCGGCTCGCCGAGCCGAACGCCTCGTACCCGCCGCGTTCGCCAAGCCGGTAGTCATCGGCGGTTGCCACGTAGCACTCCACGCCGTTGGTGTAGGCGAAAGCCATAGTGTGCGGGAACGGCGAGGCGCCGTCGGCGTAGAGCTGGTACTCGGCCACGCACTCGTGGGCCATCGTCAGGACGCACAGTTCGCGGCCGACCGCCACGGCCCGGATGGGCATGGGCATGGTCCCGGACCCGCGGCCCTCGGCGATGGCCAGCAGGCGCTGGAGGTGCTCGGCCCGCGCGGGGTCCGCTTCGGCGGCCAGCTTCTGGCGAATTGCCTTGGCAGGCGGGGGCGCTTGGAGCGGCAGGAGCACCTGCTCGGAGGCCACGCGCAGCCGGCCGGGCCGAAGCCAACCCCCGCCGGATTCCATTGCCCGCATGGCGGCCTGGGCGAGATCGCGGCCCGCGGCCCTTGCCGCGTCGATCCCCCCGCGCAAAGGGAAGCCGTTGATGCTGGCACCGCAGCCCTGGGCGAACATGACGACGGCCCCGTCGCCGCGCGCCTCGCGGACGGCCCGCACCGCGAAGCCCGGCCAGTCGGCGCTGATCAGCGTGCTCGACCCGTGGACGATCACCGGGTGGGCCGCGTGACTGAGGAGCACCGCCACCGTCCGGCCGTCGGCGCCTTCCGCGGCCAGCACGTCCACCCACGGCACGATCCTGCCGAGCGGGTTGGGCGCCATGGTGACGCCGGCGGGAGTGGGGTAGCGGCGGTTGACGCCGACCTGTGCGGGCCCCCGGCAGTGGCGCAGACGGACGGGGCGGAGGGCCGCCCGGGCCTTACGGGCCGCCTGTGCAAGGCGCTGCGGCAGGAACCGATGGAACGGCTTGTCCCAGGCCCGCTCCCACGTGCCCCAGGGGATCGTCAGCGGGGCGCTGTGGGTGTGCGAGCAGTTGATGACCACGTGGTCGGCCGGCGTGCCCGTGGCCTCGGCGACGGCCGCGACCAGCACGGCGTTGAACGCGAAGTCGAAGCCGAGCCAGTCCATCGTGATGATGACGGCCTGCGTCCGTCCGTCGTTCAACACCAGCGCGCGGGCGAAGAGGTCGTCGTTGACGCCGGTGCTCAGCTCCATCGGCCCGATGAGGAACGTACCGACGGGGTCGGGGGTGATGACGATCTCCCCGGCCCCGGCCAACAGCGCCGGCAGCTTTTCTTCGCCCGCTCCTCTTGCGCTCCACGCGGCACGTGTCCCGGCACGCATGATCTCTCCTGCACAAGGCCGGTCAGGCAGGCCAGGTCCGGGACTTCGGGCACGCTTCTCCGATCCGCGACCGGCATTCCGCAGTCGGCGACGGGACGGCGGCAGGACCGTTCCACCGCGCCACCCGCCTTCCGGGCGTCGCCCCGTCACGTTCACTCCGCCGGCGACCACTTCATGACGAAGTACATGGGCGTCCGGACGTCGACGAAGTCGTCGTCGAAGGCGAACTTGTCGAAGTACCTGCTCGCCGACTCCCACGACGCCAGGACGAGCCTGTGCTTCTGCCCGATCTGGATGGCCGCGGCCGGCGTGGTCCGGCGGTCGCGCACCGACCAGTGCACCGCCTGGAGAACGTCGCCCTTGGTCCGGCCGGCGGTCACCTTGCCGATCCGGTACTTTACCACGAAGAAGCCGTTGGCGTAGCTGAGCCTGGCCGGAGGGCGCGGGTTGGACACTGCCGTCACGACGGCCTCGACCACGAGGTCGACGGGCAGGTTCGGCTCGAGCGCCGCCTTGTGCGCGGGCCCGGCCGGCGCGGTGGCGCGTGGCTTGCCGCCCTTCAGGGCGGCCAGCACGCCGCGCCTCAACTGGTCGATGCATCGCTGCCGTGCCGCCTTGTCGTGGTGTTCGCCGGCCAGGGCGCGGTCGATCTCGTCGAAAGCCGCGCTCGCGTCCGCCTCGTCGGCGAAGCATGGGGCCAGCCTGCCGGCGATGCCGGGAAGGTCGCGCCACCCGCGCCAGGTCTTCCACCATCCGTGAGCCGTGTCCCACGGCAGGAAGGCCGAGCACCAGCCGCGCAGGACCTTGACGGCCGCCGCCCTGTCGGCGCCCTTGGCGGCGAAGGTCGCCAGCCGCCGGTTGGCCGCCCGGAACCGCAACTGCGGCGGCAGCGTGCGGGCGAAGAACTTCTGGTCGGGGAACAGCTTGCGCCCGAACACGCCCGGTCGGCCGAGCTTGTCCTCGCGCAGGACCTGCTCGAGCCTGTCGGCCAGGGCTTCCTGCCCCGCGGGGTCCGCTGACTTCAGGCCCGCCAGGCATTCCGCCACCAGCCTCGCCTGCCGGGGGTACAGGTACCCGGCCAGGTCGAGCAGGACCTCCGGCTCGGGTGCGCGGGCCAGGTTGGGGTCCCAGATGACGGAGGTGAACGCGTAGACGTTGGGGAACTGGAGCAGGGGGCACTGGACGTTGCCCATCGCTCCCCGCAGCTCGGGGTACTTCGTCTTCAGATCGCCCATCGCGCGGCAGATCTTCCCGACGTCCACGTTGGTCATCGGATACGACGGCTCGCCCTCGACGATGTTGTACGGCAGGAAGACGGTCTTGCCGAGCACGCCCTCCTCCCGGCAGACGGGAAGCTGATTGAACATGCCGCTGATGAGCAGCCACGGCTCGGGCAGGCCTCGCTTGATGGCCTGGATGGTGTCCCGCGGCTTGGCGCCGTCCCAGCCGAGCCACAGCCAGTTGACCAGCGCCGCCTTCCTGCCGTGGGCATTGTGCTCGTCCAGCAGCGCCCGGAAGCCGCGCATGGCCTTCATGTAGTCGCTCAGCGGGCTGCCGCGCCAGTAGCCCGGGTCGGAGTCGATGTTCCCGATGCCGTCGGCGTTGTCGATGATCCGGTACATGGCCGACCGCGAGTCCATGATCTGGCGCAAGCCGTTCGGGTCGCCGGGGTTCACATCCACCTGCGAGTCATTCCAGTAGCGCCGGAGGCGAGGGTCCTCCTGGCCGGCCCGGTCCCTGGCAATGCGGTTCGTGCAATGCATCAGCCAGACCTCCATGCCGTGCTTCTGCTGGGCGTAGTCCGTGACGCGACGAAACATCTCCAGGTGTCCCCGGTCCGCCTCCGACAGCGGCACCGGCATGATCTCGACGAACGACCACAGCAGCAGCAGGTTCACCCCCTGGTACGACAGTACGTCCACGTACCGCCGCCAGTCCTCCTCGCTCCACCCACGGAACGCGTAGGGGTAATTGAACGCCCAGCCGTTCGGATGCATCCCTCGCTTCGCGAAGGCAGGGATGGACCTGATGTCCAGCGGCAGGGGGACGAACGCCCTGTCGCCCTCGGCGCGGATCGCCCGCATGAGCCGGAACACAGCGTATTTCGTCCCCGCCGGCTTGGCCCCGGCCGCGACGATGTACCATGCCCCGCCCTTCGCCACGGCCTTGAGAACGAAGCCTTCCGCGCCGAGCTTGTCCGTCGCTTCGGGTTCCAGGACGCCCTCGGCCATCTTCGGCCCGGCGATCAGGATGGCGACATCCGCGCCGGCACCGCGCGTACCGCCCGTTGGCACCGTCCGGCCGGTGATCTCCTCGAGGTACGCGGCCAAATCGGCCGCGGCGTGCCGCACGTACGCGGGCTGGTTGGCCTCCACTACGACGGCCGACTTGTCCAAGGCAAGTCTGTCCAGCCCGGGGGCCGCCGGGGCGGGGGCGCCCAGGACGGTGAGCACCATTCCCGCGGCAAGCCGGGGCACTGTTCGGAATGGCGCCGGGTTCATACTGCTTCTAACAGCGTGCCGGCGGCCCTGGACCTGCCCCCGAGTGTTGGAAGCTGTGGAACGACACTACGGAAGGAGGCCCGACCGATGGCATGGCGGCAAGCGGCGGCCTTTGCGGCGGCGGCCCTTGTTTGTCCGCTGGCGGCGCAGGCGCAGCCGGCGTCGGCGCCGACGGCGACATCCCCGGCCAGGCCCTTCAGGATATTCGACGGCAAGCCCAAAACGATCTGCCTGTGGACCGGAGGGCATCGGGGCATTGTCCAGCTTGAGGCCCACATCAAACGCATGCCGGGGGCGGAAGAGATCACCTGCCTACACTCGGTCAGTCCCGTGACCAGGCGGAAGTTCCCCATCGACGACGGCGACGCCCTGCGCAAGTGGCCGGCCGCGTTCCCCGTGGCCGACGACGACCTTCCCGACTATTGTCCGCGCGCCGACCTGAACGACCCCAAGCCGGTCATCTACATCGTCATGAGCGGCGCGCTGCGGGCGAAGGGCTTCCCGCCCGAGCCGAATGCCTGCTCGGCCCAGGAGGCGATCAGGCGTGGCGTGGAGATCATGCAGGCGGCTGTGCGGCAGACCGCCGCCAGAGGCGTGAGCTGGGTGATGCTGTCGACGATGTACTACAACCCCAACCCCGCCTGGCCGGGCTCAGTCGGCTGGGTGCACGATAGGGAGCTCGTCGAGGCGTTCAACCGGACGCAGCTCGGCAAGCGACATCCGGCCGTGGATGTCTCGACCGCGACGGCCAGGGTTTTCCCCCTTCATCTGGATGCGGACGCGTTCCACATCAACGACTACGCGCGCCACGTGCTGGCGCACCTGTGGCTGTCGGCGCTGTGTGCCTGGGACGGCATCGAGGTGCCGGCATGGAGCGGCCAGATGCTCGAGGAGGCGCGGAAGCAGATAACAAAGGCCCGCGAGTCGATACGCGACGTACGGGCGGCGGAGGTCGCGCTGGTGACCGCCCCGACCGGCCGGGCCCTGGAGGTCACCTGGCGGGCCGAACCGGCGATCCACGACTTCTCCGCCGAATTCTACCGGTGCGAGCAGTACTTCGCCGGGCGGGGCGGGAGCAACGGCGCCGGGCGGTTCTACGCCATGTCCGACTCGCGGATATCGCGGGAAGAGGACCGCTGGAAGCTCCTGTGGCCGCTGCCGGCCGACGCGCCGTCGACCCGGATCGGCGAGATCCAGTACCGCGAGCCGACGGCCCATGGCAACCCGGACGCCAAGGAGACGTTCGTGAACGGGCATCACTACTTCATCCGGATTTCCTCGCGGCCGGCGGGGGCCTGGACGCTGTCGATGCCTGTTCGTCTCGGCGTGCCGAAGGCGGCGGCCTCGGTTCCGCCGCGGCCCGGGGAGACGCCTAGATGAAACTCCTGGCCTGCCTGCTGACCTGCGCCACAGCGGCGGCGGCGGCCCTGGCCCTGCCCGGCCTGGGGGGCCTGGAGGACCTGGCCGAGCCGGCGCCGCTGAACCAGCCTTCCGTGGCGGCGAGGCCGACCTCGCGGCCGGCGGTCGCCAAGCCCGCCCCGGCGCCGGCTGCGGCCAAGCCGACGCCCATGTTGGCGATGCCACTGCCGGTCCTGCCCGAGGGTCCCAGGCCGTTCAAGATCTTCGACGGCAAGCCGAAGGTCATAGCGATGCTGACCAGTTCCCATCGCGGCGACAGGGAGCTCTTCCCGCGGATCAGGAAGATGCCCGGCTCAGAGAACATCACGCTGCGGACCCGGGGCTACTGCACCGACGAGGACGGGCGGCGGGTATTCCCCTCCACTCTGCCGGCCAGGCCCGATGAAATGCCCGACTATTGCCCGCGCCAGAAGCTCGCCGGCGACGAGCCGGTCATCCTCATCGTCCTGAGCGGGGCGCTCCGGGCCAGAGGTTTCCCGCCCGTGCCGGGAAGCTGCACCGACCGCCAGGCCGTCGACAGGGGGGTCACCATCATGCGCGAGGGCGTCCAGCGGGCTGAGGCCCAGGGCGTGAGCTGGGTCCTCCTCAGCACCATGCACTACAACCCGAACGTCGCCTGGCCGCACTGCGTCGGCTGGGAGCGTGCCGGCGACCTCGTCGCGGCCTACAACCAGACGGAGATCAGGCGGCGGCACCCGGCCGTCGACGTCTTCACGCCGCTGCGCCCGTACTACCCGCTGTACTTCTCCCAGGACATGTACCACTGCAACGGGTTCGGGCGCGAGCTGGTGGCGCACCTGTGGTTCGCCGCCCTGTGCGCATGGGACGGCCTGAAAGTCCCCGCATGGAGCTGGCAGATGGTGGAGGCGGCGGCAGGCCGCGAACTGAACGACCGCCTGGCCATCCGCGAGATCCGCGTCAGGGAGGTCGCCTGGCCCCAGGCCGACTCCCGTCGGGCGGTCGAGGTGACCTGGACGGCCGACGCCGCGCAGGGCGACTTCGCAGCCGAGTATTTCCGTTGCGAGCAGTACTACGCGGCGCGGGGCGGGGCGTCGGGGTCCGGCCGCTTCTACCCCATGCCCGCCGCGCAGGTCAGGCAGGAGCAGGGCCGCTGGAGGCTCCTCTGGCCGCTGCCGGCGTCGAAGCAGGCCGACGCGCAGGGCTCGTTCCGCAGCGGGGACCACTACTTCATTAAGGTCGTCTCGCGCAAGACGAACCAGTGGAACGTCTCGGCACCAGTCAAGCTTGGTCCCGGAGGCGATCCGGCCCCGTGGACCCGCAGGCCGTGAGGGGCCCACGGCCCTGGTTCATCTCTCCCAACCGCTCCAGGTTCCCGGACTTCGTCCGCCACATCGTCCAGCGGCTGAACGTTCTCTGCCCGTCCCTGGGCAAGCGGAAGACAGCTCACAAGCTGGCCCGGGCGGGCCTTCACCTCGGCACCACCACGATCTCTGCCGTGCGCCGGCAGGGAGCGCCGGCACCGTCCCGGCCGCCTGACGCATGGCGCGCCTATCGAACTCGTCATCGCGCGGAGACCGACCGCTTTGCGCGCAGCTCCCATGCAAAAGCCGGTCACATATCCGCAAAAGCCGGTCACCGCCGGAATGCCCCCTGGAAACGACAAGCCCTAACTTGTTGTAAGTTAGGGCTTTACAAACTCGGGGCGGCGAAATTTAAACTCGCGACTTTCTGGTCCCGAGTTTTATCCAGATAACCAATAGATGCTGATAGTGTGTATCTATAATTGATGTTACTGCAAGGACTTGCGCCAGTTAAGCTACGAGAACACGCCTCTGCAGCATGATGTCGTACTGTCGTTGTACTTGCCTCGAAGCTGGTCACCAAGCCGGTCACTGACGTAACGACTGGCACGGCGGCACCCGACGCCTCGCTGCTTGGGGGCAGAGCGCGATGGCACCTGGGCTGACCGCCGCTACCCCGGCCAGGCGGAAGAGCGCGCAGGCGGACCGTCCACGGGTTCAGCGGGCGCTCCTGTGGGCGGGCAAGGGGCACTGATGGCGAGAGAACACCGTGGGTGAGCAACGGGGCGCTTGTCCATGCGTCCTTCCGCGAGGCAATTGACTCGTTCGGACTGCCGGGCGCTGTCACCGGTGGCGGCAGAAACTTCCGTTGCCGGCAGGAAACGCGAGCACGGCTGGCCGCCGGGCTTCACGGCCAGGGCAACGCTGGTGTGCTGCGAGAAGAACTGCCGTAGGCGGCGGGCTGATCCGTCAGGGAGGGACTTCGGCATCTACTCTTCTGTTCGAGAGTGCCTTGCGCACCAACTCAGCCACTTCGTCGGTGCCATATCTCCCGTCCGGATAGCGGTACCACGGCGAATGGTAGTCCCTCCAGACTCCGTCCCAATCCTTCACCAGCATTGAAGACACATGCCACCTTTCGCCATCAAAGCCACACTTGACGAGGAATTCCATAAAGGAATAGGGATTGCCCGGCAGGGACTTGAGTTGCTGAGTAAACGTGAGTGCGGCCTGATGGGGGAAGGTGAGAGAGTTAGACTTCTCTACATTGTACGCTACGTTCAGCACTGCGTGCTTGAAGGTGGGTCTCTGCCCAGACTCGACCAGTGCCTTGACACCCAGCTCAAAGGTGCCAGCGAGTGCCTGTTCCTTGGACAGCCACTCTCCCCCAAGCTTCACCAGTCCCTTAGCTCTGTTCTGCTCCTCTATCCGCCTTTCCTCTGCAAGCTTCGCCTCTCTCATTGCGCGTTCTCGCTCAAGGCGCTCCCGTTCGGCTTTTCTTGCCTGGAGTGCAGCATATGCCGCGTTCCTCTGCGCAATTATTCGTAGAATGGCATCTGCAAAGGCGGGCTGAGACGTACTTTCGGAACGGACCAAGGCCAAGACCAGGTCATACTTCCCGATGCCGCTCTCAAGATCGCCGCTTCCTATGAACGCATTTGCCTCTGATTCCAGCGCATGCAGCTTCGCCAAGTTCTCGGCTTCGCGTCGGCTTTGCTCGGACTGACGGAACGCCTCCGACAGTTGCCTCCGAGCCGATTCCGCAGCCCGCCCTGCGTTTCCAACAACCTGACGGAGTCGAGGGTCCTCGAGTTGCCGGTTGCCCACCAGAGCCAGCATCGCCTCGTACCTGGTCACGCCGTCCTCGTTCCTGGCGGCCCGGATGAGTGAAATCGTCTGCTCGCTCATCTGGCGAAGCTCAGCGCCGTGATCTCGCTCCCAGGTATCCCGTAGAGCCAGCCAAGCAGCCAAGGAAGTGATGGCGACCAAGAGCGCAGCGGCGGTTCCGATGTGGACAGCCTTGGGCATCTTCCGGAGGAACGCACGAGCCCCCGTGGTTGATTGGAGCGGGACGGTCATCGCCTTCCCGCACGCCGGGCAAGTGTCCTCCCTGCCTGCCAGGCTGCCTTGATTCGAGAAGACGGCCGCAACGGGCGCAGCGGTACTTGATGGGGCCACGCGGGGTGGCCTGGCGCTGGGCGACTGGTGTTCGGGTGGATGTAGTAGAAACCGCCTCGCTGCTGCGGTCGGCGTGGGTGCTCCCAGATGCGCCAAACTCCAGTCCCTTTGTCTGCGATGCGGGGACCCAGTTCCGGAGCCGTTCGCACCAGATCATGTCGGTTGGCAAGAGCTGGCCTGTTCGAGCCAGTTCCTTCAGCCCAGCCGTGTGCACCGGCCCGTGTTTCTCGCCGTTCTTCATCCAGTACCAATCAGACATGGAATGCTCCTTTGTCATCTCTTCAGGAGAAGGCCGCATCTGCGGACGGTCCCTTGGAATGGTCGGGTCGCCCACCGGCCTTCGCCGAAAGGAATGCCCGTGCTTGTGCATCCATTGCCTTGCCCTTGCAGAAGCGTCATCCTCTTGAGCGGAATGAACGCGCCGCTCAAGACATGCCAGCGGCCATCACACGCCAATACGGTTCAGATAAGCATGGCTACCGCTTGTTCAAACGGCTTCCTGGGTTGTGGAGGTCGGTAGTGATGCCGACGCTTCTTCAGCCACTTGGACATCT
>Ga0172363_10001035_pt1 | contig 22043 bp, 19 predicted proteins | sample LakKivs2_kivu2a2_FD_114541 | JGI IMG/M metagenome (GOLD analysis project Ga0172363, IMG submission 114541) | Sediment microbial communities from Lake Kivu, Rwanda - Sediment s2_kivu2a2 | ecosystem: Environmental > Aquatic > Freshwater > Lake > Sediment | place: Rwanda: Western Province, Lake... | reverse complement strand
CAGGCTGGACATTTGGGGTTCATCTTACCACCTCATTAGGGTTGTTCACCCCACCACCCCTCGCCAGCCACCAACAGTAATAACAATTATGTAAAATCATGCCTTAGAACTAACGCACAACCCAATTTTCGGGGAGAGAGAGGTCACCGAAAGTATTCGGCCCCAATTCACCCCCTCCCTGAAGGAAGGGGTCTTCTTGGGGGGATTTTAGAATAAAAAAATAGATGGGGAACCATACGGCTATGAACATTGGGATACTGTAAATATTTAATCAAGATTTCTGTGTGTCCCTTTTTAGTTCATCAAGTCCAAGATGAGCCACCAAGCCCTGACCGATTAGGCAGGTAAGACCCCCAAACCCGAACCCGCAATTGAACTTGAAGAGGATGTTTTGCGAGGAGCGAGGGCTTGGCCGGAGGCTTGGAGGGGGTCAGTCCCCGTTGTCGGAGGGGGCCCCAACCGAGCGACGAGCCGCGGGTAGGAATGCTGGATCGTTGGTTTGCAGTCCTTCAAGAAAACGAAGTTAACCCATAAAGGTTCATTTTTGGATATTAACCTCCAAAGGTTAACTACTACTTTTGGCGGTTTGGTTACACATGTATCGAAGAGTGATATTATCAGAAAGCGATACATTTACCGCTGCCGCTTTTAGTAGTTCTATGTTGCGGCGACCTTAATCCTTGGGAGCGGGGCCCGGGGTTCAGCGATTTTCAGGGACATCTCGAGCTCTTTTTGCGCGAGCATCCGCACGACCGGGTTTTCGAGGTTTATGCGGTAGAGCTTCGCCTTCCCGAAGCGCCTGCTCACCTTCACCGCGCCGAGTTCCTCCAGATCCTTGAAGTACTTGTAGAACGTCAGCTTGCCCATCCCGAGCTCGCGCACCGCCTCATTCTTGCAGAAGTCCAGCGCTGGGTTGTCCAGAAAGAAGTCGAGTATCCTGAGCTTCGGCGAGTTCCCGAGCATCCTGATCAACAGCGTCTCTCCGCTTCTAACGTCGGCTACCATTTGCCTCCACCTCCCGGCATTCTAACGTGTGTTACAAAAGTATTTAAATGTTTACTTTCAACGGTATCATAGAAGACCATCGGAGGGACGTGATGAACGAGCTGAGCGAGGGGGAGATCAAGGCCACTATTTTGTACAAGCTGGTCAGGCGCGGGTGCTGGGGCGAGCGCTATTTCCCGCTGGACACCCTGGTGAACTGGCTGGGGAAGAAAATCAAAAACGACGGCAAGACGGTTCGCGAAGCGGTTGCGTCTCTCGAGAGCAACGGGTACCTGCTGCTGCACAAAAGAGGGGAGACCGCATCACTCAACCCGCGGATGAAAGGCCAGGTAATCGCGTTCATCAAAAGATACATCAGGTTGTGAGGATGTCCCGAAAAGAATAGGATTGTTTACAGTTATTAAGAAGAAGGCTGCTCTCCGTGTCTCTACGTGTGCCGCACAGCGAGCGTCATAGCGAGGGAGCGAGCAAATTTATCCGAGCGACGTGTGGCGGGGGATGTTTAAAACCATATCACTTATCACTTTCACTCCGCTCGCCCCCTCGCCCTCGAGTTCGGGCAGCGTTCGCACGCCAGTCGCCTCGCCATATCGATCCGGTAGTTGTGGCAGGGCTGTCCTTTCTTTGAAACTGCCTGAGCAACGAGCTGGGGTCAAAAGAACAATAACCTGCGCTCGGGGGATGCTCTGATGTTATGAAAAAATTCCCGACGACTCAGATGTATATACAAAAGAGCAAAATTGTATATACACCCAATTTAAGGAATGTATTTCGCTCGCGTTCACTCTAAAACACTCAAAAGTGGGGCGAAAATTGGAAGGGGAAAAAGGGAAAAAAGGGAGTGGGCCCGAAGGGTTCCGCAGTGGTTTTGGGTTCGGGTCCCCTATTTCAGAACGTGAAAGTGCTCCCTCGGATCCGAAACAGATGGGGATCCGTCGTCATCCTGCTTAACAGAAAAGCCGTGATAAAGCTCCCGCCCAATTTGGCCCCCAGCGCGGAGTAGATCCAGAAGTACCCATCCCAAAAGGTTTTTATATCATTTGAACATACTGTTCAAGTGATAAAATGAGGCTCGAAAAATGGCAGCACGAAGCATACGTGCTACTCTACAACAAATTTGGCACAAAGCGGTGGTTCAAGATTAGCGAAGCTCAGAAAGAATTAGCGTATTCTAGAACCATGACCTATAAAGTTCTGAGCGAGTTCAAGTGCCTGGGTTTGATCGAAGACAAAAGAAGCGAATTGTACTGGAAGACCAAGCTGTACCGGTTGCGCGTTCGCTTGGAAGAAATTCCTTTCATGAATGAACCCGTACCTACCAGCAAACCGGTGAAGCCGCCCAAACTCGTTTCTAAAATGGGATACGTAGCCACCCGTACAGCTCCAGTGTACGGTCAGAACGTTACGCTTCTTCATCGCACTCTTTATGATCCATCTGGCGGGTACATAGCTGTATTGAAAAAAGGAAAACTCGATGATATAGCTCTGATAGTAGAAAATATAAAAGGATTTAACACGGAATTCGTTTCGCGCGCAATTCAAACGGTGAGAATAAACTGGCAAAAAGTGATTTCTGAGATAAACTCTTTTCAAAAACGTTACTTGGGTGCATCGATAGATATTCTCATGCAAAAGGGCTACAAAAACGGGGAAATTGAGAAGTTGCGGAACCAGTTGTTTGAGGAAACGAAGAACGACGGGCGCACGTTTGAAATACCAAGGGGGTATAAAGAACCGCCAGAGTTTAAGAACATCGGGAAAACATGGAGGGTGAAGCTCGATATTTCACCCGCGGAGTGTGAGTTGTTATGAGGATAAAAAGTCCGAAGAAAGCTGAACTCGCATCGCTTGACTTGTTGGAGGATTTGTTGGGCGTAATGCGCCACGTGAGATTTGTTGTCATCGGCGGCTGGTGTACTACCGCATACGCAGGGAATATCCGATATACTGCAGACATAGATATGCTGTGTGAGTCGTTTAGTCACGAACGTATCACGCGCGCATTCGATAAGAAAGATTACAATGTGAAGCCAGCGGGTTGCACTCGCCTAGGGCTGAATTTGGGATTCAAGTGAAAAAAACTAAAAAACGATAAAAATAACCATTTCAAGTTCGCTATTGCCAAGGAAATATGGGATTGAAATTTAGATATACATAATGATATATATCATAATATCACACTTTATGTGAGGTTATGATATAAATGACACTGAGCACATTGCTAAGAAAGCTCCGCATCGAGAAAAAGGAATTCATCACGTCTAAAGAGTTGAAGGTATACTGCAAGTCGATGAAGCTGGACTATAACACGGTTATCAGGTATTTCGCTTCGCGAGGATATCTTGTCAGAATCTTCAGAGGCATATTCTATGTCAAATCCGTTGAGGAATTCGAGCTCGGAAAAGACAAATATAGTCATCTAGAACTAGTGGCAAAAGGCGTGAAATTGAAGAAAGTGAGAGAGTGGTACTTTGGCCTACATACAGCTCTAAAGCTAAACAACATGACTCATGAACATTTTGCCATTGAGGATGTAATCAGCAACAAAATATTCAGAGCAGACCCTATCACGATAGCGGGTTATAAATTCAAATTCGTCAAGCTATCACCCACCATACTGGGCTTCGGCGTGAAGAAAGGAAAAGGCATTAACTATTCCGATCCTGAAAAGACCGTTCTTGATTTCGTCTATATATGGAGATACAACGGAGTGCCTGAAAAAAAGATAGTTGCTGATATTTCTGAATGGGCTAAACACACGTCCAAGAGGAAACTCAGCAGCTACGCAAAAAATTATCCTAAGAGCGTGGCGGAAATAGCAGCGAGAGTGATACGATGAGGGCTGATTTCGTAAACGAGGTTGCACGAATTCTTGGTATCAAAAGGAAGGATCTGATAGAAAAGGACATTATCCTGCACCAGATACTGACAGATCTTTCAAAGAACGAGTTCTTCGCTCCAAGATTTCTCTTCAAAGGGGGGACATGCTTAATCAAATTTTACTTCGGCTATCTAAGATTCTCTGAGGACATCGACTTCACGTGGAAAGACCAGAGCGCATTCAGCAAGAAGTCTCAGAAGGAAACAAGGGCTTATCTGTCCAAGATCATTGACACGACAGGAAGCGTGTTTGAGGAGATCGCCAGGAACAGAGGATTAGATTTCAAGGCTGAGAAACGGAACCCTGATTACATGGAGTTTGGCGGTGGAAACAAGATGTGCACGCTCAAGGTTTGGTATGATTCTGAAAGTTTGAACCGCCGAAGCTTTCTGAAAGTGCAGATCAACTTTGTAGAGAATATTTGTTTTCCTCCAAAAAGCGGCCAGCTGAGCGGACTACTGACGGGAAAGCATGAAGAGCTTGAAGCACTTTTTCCCGAGTACATAGAATACGCCAAGAAGATTTCTTTCGATATTTATGACATACGCGAGATCCTTGGCGAAAAGATCAGGGCGCTTCTAACGAGAAGGGGAACGAAGGCAAGGGATTTCTTAGATGTCTATTTCATCCGTAAGCGTTTCGACATCGAGCTAAGCAATGTCGAAAAATGCATAATCGGCAAGCTCAATTTCGCACTTGGTCTCTATGGCAAGTATAGGACGAATCTTGAAGAGAAAATTGCTCTTTTAGAATCAGGCGAGCTTTTTGAGTGGGGTGAAGAAAAGGACTTGCTTCTGTCAGAGATAGATGACGCAGATTTCTATTCCTTCCTGAAAGAGTTTCAAGAGTTCCTAAAAATAATCATCAAGAAACTTGGCTATCGCCATTAACCTTTTAATTTTTCTATTTTTTTAGTTCTAGAAAAAAAGCGAGGATCAGCAAGAGTTTAGGTGATCATTTCTTCAACTTCTGATATCGCCTTACCAAAATTATAGTGGGCTCGAAGGGTTTCGCAGCGGTTTTGGGTTCGGGCCCTAGGCTGAAAACAGTTGGAAACCAGTTTCAAATACATGATACTTAAGGCGTTTCACAGGAGTTGCAACGAGGTTAAATCTGCATCAAAGGTGAATCGATGGCCAAGTCAAAACGATTGAGAAGTAGGCGGCAAGTTGTCAGTAAACGCTTTATGTTTACGACAGTTACCGTAGCATTTGTGGTAGGCGCGCTCTCTGGAGTTGCGATCTACTCGCTCACCATTCGTTTATCACAAACTCGGGGACAACAACTTTTCTTAGAGGAGGGCGAAATCAAGACACTTTCTACCAAAATCGTTGCGGTGAGTTCGGACGGTAGTGGAGTGATTTGTGAATTGAATGTAGAACTGGAAAAAGGTAGCGGGCGCATTCTTACCGATACTAATACATTGGTGGGGTTTGATTTTCAGGAAGCGGAGCGCACCGCTGTGGAAGTGGCGGCGGAGATCACCGGCACCGCATTGGATGACGATGGGGTTGGACTGAAAGGTGCGGACGTGTTTTTCTCGGTATCTGTGCCAACAAATCAGACGGTCGAGATTCAATCCATTGATGGGCCAAGTGCAGGTGCGGCGACAACGATTGCAATGATAGCTGCGATAGAAAATCGTCAAGTCAAAAATAATGTAATAATCACAGGCACCGTTAATGCTGACCACACTATCGGGTTGATTGGCGGCGTATACGCCAAAGCAGAGGCCGCACACGGGGAGGGAGCAACGCTTTTCTTGGTTCCAAAAGGTCAATACGTTGAGGTTTCCAAGCAAGCTGGGCGATTTTCTTATACGGAGGACGAACCAATTTCTTACCTACAAAATTACGCTCAACAACAGGGGTGGGGACTCCAAATTCAAGAGGTTTCGACGATAGAAGACGTGGCAAATTTGATGCTTGAGTAAAATTTCAACCCCAAACCCAACACTTCAAAAGTGGCTCGGGCTCAGAAGCACTCAAAGTACTAAAACCCCAAAAAATGGGAGATAATCGGGCACAAGGGGAGCCGAAGGTACCCACACCCAAAAGGGTTCGGGTCCAGCGCAAAAGTGAGATTTTTTGACCCAGTTGCGGGTTCAAATCCCTCCCCCGCATAGTTTTTACGGGCTTTGGAGAGCTCCCCGAAATTTACTAGTAAAATGTCGCTCAAATTCCAGCCCCCGCATTTTTATCGGTAAACTTTTCAGACCTCGGAAAATGCGCGCTTAGGGCGACCATAATCAGACTTGTAAAGACTGCAAAGCTCTGGCTTGGGGCTTTCACCTCCTTATCTTCAGCAGGTAGAAGGCGACCGCTGCGCAGGTTACGGCTGCGGCCACGGCGCCTATCACTAAAGGTGAAATACCCTCCACCACTTCTGGCACGGTCTTCTGAATCGAGAACTCATCGAAGACGTTCCCATCTCTATCCACAGCGCTCAGACGGAGTAAGCCGTTCTCGAAGATATCCAATACACAGAAGTTATATCTCGAATCCGGCCCATAAGCGGTCCACCAAACGGGGTTGCCTGAATATAGAGGTGCACCCCATCCAGCAACGACCATGTAAACAGTTCCATTCTCTGGAGATGGCATTGGGGTATTCTCAGATATGTTGTAGTTTATCGGGTACGTTCGCTGATAATTGTGATCGTGACCGCTGAATACCAAATCAACGTGGTATTTGTCAAACAATGGGACGAAATATGTCTGAGTGTAGTAATCAGAACCATAGCGGCCAGAGGTAAACGCTGGCCTGTGGAAAATTGCTATCTTCCACCTACAGGATGCGTGCGCGGCTAGATCATCCTCCAACCATGAAAGTTGTTCTTCCCAAGCCGACGACATGGTGCGTATTTCGCTGTCGAGCACTATTATGTGCAAATCCGGCCCCCAGTCGAGCGAGTACCATCGCTCGTTGCCCGGGAGAGAAAACAGCCCGTAATAATTTGTTGCCTGTGTCTCTGGATCGTAATCCGATGGCTGTGGATAATAGACCTCGTGATTTCCGATGCACGGAATGATTGGTATGGTTAAGCCATCGTTGTCTACCCAGTACTCCTGAACCGCTGCAAACCAATTATCCAATCCCGATTGGTCATTCCAGGTGGATGCAAAATCACCGGTGAAAAGAACGAATGATGGGTTGAACTCCGCCATGGTGCGCGATATGCTATCCCGCGAGAAAGGCCAGTCACCGCTACCCGGCCTTGAATCGCCTCCCGCGACGAATCTGATATTCGTTGAGGTCTCTGGTGCCGTTCGGAAGCTCCGCTCATCGCTCCAGCCCCCGTTCTCCCCGCCGCAGATGAAGTAATAGGTCGTGTCGGGCGATAGCCCTGTTAATTCGACATCGTGAATGTAGCCTCCGGCACCTGAATAAGTATGATTGCTCCCGACTACCGGAGATCCATATCCTCCAGACTCCGTACCGTAACGCACGACATCTCCCGCATTTTCCATCACAGTTTTCCACGTTATCGTGATGGTGCTGGCAGTATTGTTACTTTGCCAAGTTAGGTGGATGCCCTTCGGCGGGTCAACGGCTTGAGCGGATACGGAAGTTATGTTAAAGCATGTTGAGATGACAAAAGCTACGAGGAGTAGGGAAAACCAGATGATGCTTTTTCTCATTTTTTCACTCCTAGTGAAATTAAACAGACTTGATTTAAAGCTTTTGTCTGAAAGTTTGATGGCTGTCAAAATCTAAACGGGAAAATTCTTAGGGGCTTTGGAGAGCTCCCCGAAATTTACTAGTAAAATAATCGTCGAACCACTATGCGTACGCTAATCTGTCCGTTTTCAGCCCCCGGAAAATGCGCGCTTGATTGGGCATGAACCAATTATAGCGAATTCTGAGGGTTATACGACCTTTAGCATCAGTACCGCGGCGATTATCACCACGATGACTATTACGGTTCCCACATATACCCATGAGGAAATTCCGCCAGCTGTCGCCACTGTTGGATTCATCGGATAAAACAGCTCGAACTGACTGTTGGAATCGTTATCGTACTGGTCCAAGTATGGCGAATAAGTTCTCACGTAAATCTTGTTCTCGCTGGGCACGAATTCCATTATCCTCAGCCAGCCGTTACCACCGCTGGCGTCTTCTTGGTAATCAGAAAGTAACTGGTAGACGGTTCGGTTCTCCACGTTGTAGATATTTTCTACCTCTCCATGATTGTGTCCACAAAGGACGAGGAAGACATTGTTTTCTGGAACCACCACATCCTTGTAAATATTCGTACCACCGTCGTCCGTCAAACTTCCATTTGTGTTAAGATAAGAATGCGTCGAAATGATCGCTCTCCTATTCGAATACTCACTCAAAACATTGTCGGCCCAGCTCAGCACATCGGCGGGGGGAGAATACTGCAAACTAAGTGTTATAAAATCCATCCCGCCCCACGTGAACAGCTGGTAGTTATTCATGTTTGGGGATGAGCTCACGGAGTTGCCTGTGGACTTGGAAGAGTCGTAGCTTCCGCCCCAGTAGGAGTACCCCTCGTATCTCGAGGCCGGGAAATATCTTTCGTAATTCGCATACCCATCATGGTTCCCCGGCAATATACCGTAGGGGACTTTACCGTCCAAGATGCTCATGGCATTATCGGCATTTTGCCATTGGTAATCCTGAGAAGAAGTATTAACGATGTCGCCCAGATGGGCCACGAAAACGATATTTAATACATTCTCGTTTTGGACTATCCACTTCGTCTGGTTTTCAAAAATCATCGGATAGCTCTGAGAGTAATATTGTGTATCCGGCAGCACTACAATTGTAAAGTTCTCTGGGGATGGATTTGCGGATGCTGTTTGGGATGTTATTGTTACGATAAATGACGAAATTGCAATCAGTAAAGTTACCAATAAGATCGACAGCGCGACGCCGTTAAAACGCTTTATCCTCACTTTTTGCCTCCTTTTCCGTTTCGATTTGGCGGGACGACTTAAAGCATTTTCGCGCCGCCCCAGAAGGTTTGAGGGATCGGGCGCGCGGGTTGTAGCTGTGTCTTTGAGCAGGGGATTAGAAACTTTGAGCTTTTTCAGTATTTATCTTATCTTTATTGCCCAATATGCGATGATGGCTATTACTGCTAAGACGACTACAATTGCCGCCGCGATTATCGGCCACGAAACTCCTGGTTCAACTGGGATAGGTCCCTGACCGTATTCCGCAACGGCCATAATCTCTGATTCACTCTTTACGAAAGACAATCCCTCGGCTGTAGCTGTAGCGGTCCAGTTCGTCCTCTTGATTTGATTTTCGTTCACAGAGGGAACGGTTACCGTTATGATGACTTCACGGTTCTCACCCGCGGGAACCGTAACTTGCGGTTGATCCATGCTAACAAGCCAACCGAGGGGGATTGTGGTAGTTTCTACGACATCAATCACGTAGGTCGTTGCCTCAGTTCCTGTGTTTGTTACCACAAACTTGAATTTCACCGGTTCACCGTTTCCCTTCCCCACCACCACCTCGGGCTTCCAAACATCGTATTGTGTAGCTTCCGTTGTTCGAGCGGATACGGCGGTTGCCGGGAACCATACACCGAAATCGGGATTTACCGACGTTACATCGAGGAGGTAAACCTGGGGGAACCATGCGCCGTCTTTGGTCCAGTGTGTTTCGTCGTACAGCTCATCGTCGTTGAAACTGATGTGGCATCCAATGGTGTCCAGGAGAATATTTGAGTTCTGGATGTTGCCGTAACCTCCATAATCTGCCTGTTCCATCAGAAGTAGAGCCCCTCCGTTCTCCACCCAATCCGCAATTGCCAGTATATCCCCATCGGTGAGCGCTATCTCTGTGGATGTCTGGAGCACGTCGTAGCCAGCAAGCAACTCGGGAGTTATTCTTCCCCCTTCCATAGTGGTGAGATCAAATCCGAGTTCATTATCCACCATGTTCATCCAATCGGGCAGGTTGGCGGGGTAATGGAAAGCTCCTGATGAACAGTAAAACAGGAATTTCTTCCCGCTTGGGTTCTCCCAGTCTACGAGCCATCGAGCTATCAACGGCATGAGCTCCTGAGCCGCCAATCTACTGTCGGTGAACTGCGCCACCGGCAAGCTCCGTAGGATCGGGAGGCCTCCCATAGCAATGACGCGGCCATTACCAATCATCTCGGCAGCGCCAATCGGCGGATATTCTCCCATGCCGTAGAGCGTCGGCCAAGGTTCCCTTGGCGCCAGATCGGTGCCGTAGCCCGTCTCGGTGCCGCACATTATGGGCACAGCTGGCGACTCGACGAGAATGGTGTTGGCGCTGAACCAGTAGTATATCTCTCCTGGGATTAATTCCACTATAGGATACTCAAGGTCCTTCGGTACATGGGCCGTGGCTACTAGGATCGTGCTGTCCTCCACCCCAGAAGCTCCTACTGCCCTCACGACTATCTCGTCAGCTACTTTCTCCGTTAAGCCAGAGGGGATAACCACTCCGACAGTGAACTGCGCGCTTTCACCGCTCCCAAGGCTGGCATTAGTCATGGAGATCGAGGACGACCATCCGAGATTATCCTCGACCGTTAGGATATAGGTGTCGCTCTTAAGTCCAACATTTTTTAGCGTCATATTAAATGTCAGATTATCCCCCGGATCGCCCAACTGCCCACCATCTGAACTTGATACCGAAACCTGGTATTCTGGGGGAGGCGTCGCTTCCGTGAGCGTGCATATGCTGTACAAACCTAGGTGCGTGCTGCCCGTCCTTGCTTGATAAGCGCTTCCAATGGGAGTCGTCGCATCCACATCGGTGATTAATTGGTAATTTGCCCCACCCCAATCATTCACGTTGTCCGCCGCTTGGTCGTGCTGGAACCAGTAGGCGAACCCAAGCCCCGTGAGGATCTTGTTGTGCACCTTGTAATAACTGAAGCCCTGGAAGTCGCTCTGGTCCATGATGAACATACCTTTGCCCCCTTCGACGAAGCTCTTGATGACCCCGACATCGGCGTCGGGGAACAGATCTGGACTGGAGACCTCAAGTTGGGGTATGAGTAGGATATCGTACGGCGCTAGCAAGCTCGAGGTAATCGGCTGCGTGCTATCGCTAGTGATCGAGTAACCTAGGTTCTCCAGCGCGGTGACGAGTTGGGGACACCTAGCGGCGGTATCGTAAACGCCATATCCTTCGTACCAGAGCACTTCTTCAGCGCCGGGAACCATCCACTGGAATGCCACGTCGAAAAACACATCGAGGTTGGGAGACGGGTTAGCGACATCGTTCCATCGGCCATCCCTGCACGTGGAAGCTATACCACCAGCAACCACTGCGCCCGAACCAATCCTCTGCGCCGCTATCAACGGCGGGGAGCTTGTGTACCACACGTCAGGTTCAACGCCCGACGCATTCATGTTATAGGCTGTAGTTTTTCCTGAAACGACGGCCGCTCCTTCTTGCGCGCTTATAGGGCTTGCAAGAAATGATGGCAGGAATAACGAGGATATCATCAACGTAACGGCCAAAATTCCAATTTTAATCGAACTAGAACTTTTCATCGACACAACCTTTTAAAGTGAAAAGTTAAACCTTTATAAGTGTTTCGGGTAAAGAAAAGAAGGCGCATTGGAATGTTGAATTCGCGGAAGATAATCGGAATCGCCGTTGTTGTCATCGTAGTAGCCGCTTTTGCAGTTACCTATCTTCTTTACTCTACGGGAGGGAAAGGAGGAACACCGCAGGTCGATACACAGGTATGGTGGATAGCAAGCGATCCTCACCTCGGTAACATGCCAGCACAACCCCTAGATAGCCTCCAAGTGGCGATAAACGACGTGAACAGCCTAGGGATAGCGGACCACGCCGCGATTCTGGGCGATATACTGAACAATTCAGCCAATTACGCCGACAATTTCTTCCAGATGATGGGCAACCTAGATGTCGGGAAGTGGTACTACATCCTGGGGAACCACGACTTCGTACAGTATGGGAACACAACAGAAAACTTTCTCCCTAAGCTGTATTACGGGGTCGACGTCCTCGGCATCAGGTTCCTCTTCATTTCCACCGAAGCTTCGGGAACGGGCCAATCCATGAATGGCGTGATGGGGAGCGAACAATTCACCTGGCTTCAAGACGAATTGATAAGACATGTCAATCAGCCGGTATTCATATTTTCTCACCAACCATATAGAGAGTGGAACGTGTGGGATGACCTAGCTCCGCTGATCCAGAGCGAGGCGAACGTGAAGGTTTGGTTCTGTGGGCACCTCCACAGTTGGGAAATAAACGAAAACGTCAAGCCCTATAATTTCATATCTATCTCCGAAAACTCCCTCGACTGGTCGACTCCGCATAATTACGCCGGAGTGTTCATGTTTCTACAGCGCGAAGGCGACACCGTCAACGTCACGATAAAGTTCAGAAATCACCTGGATCACGAATGGATAAGCGTCCCGACGGTAGATGGCAGGATGATCGAGAACATAAGTTTCTCCGTTAAAGTCGCTTAGGTTATGCCGTTCTATGGAAAAAGCCCGAGAACTGGAGATGAAGAAGGTCAAAAGATGAGTTCAAAGTCCAAAGTTTCCATTTCAGTGTGTTTGTTACTGGCCGTTTCTATCTGTATCTACGCGCAGGCCCCCAGCGTATATTCTTGGGACTGGGGCACCCATCGGTTCATTACCGAAAACGCTATCGACCTCATGCCGGATAGTTTGGATTGGTTCTTCGAAAACTATTCGAGCATCATCATGAGTTATTGCACCTTGCCCGATGTGTGGAAAGCCACCGACCCGATGGAGGGGTACAGGCATTTCTACGATTCTGACCTAATGTACGGAGTGAGCGCCGTCCTTAGCCCGGACAATTATCTGGGAAAGGAAATATTAGTATACCAAGAGGACGCGATCCCCGGTTATGAGCACGGGACCCTGCCCTGGAATCTCGTAGACAACTTCAACATGCTCGTGGTGTGTCTGGAGGAGAACGAATGGGAACATGCTGCGCAAATCGCGGGCGCTATCGCACACTATATGGAGGACGCTTCGATGCCTCTCCACTCGACCTCGCAGTACAATCCAGGTGGAAATCACGTGTCTTACGAAGGGAGGGTGGACCAAGAGTTGGCCGCAGACAATGTGACAAATGATCTGTCTGGATTCACGCCTCACGTGCTCACAGATAATAAGCTGCTGATAGATAATGCCGTCTTCGACTCGATCATGCAGGAGCTGGCAGACAGCTATTCCCATACGGCGTTAATCACCTCCGGTGCAGATGCGCGAGCTGCAGTGGACAACCACACAGACATCCTGAGCTATTACCTCGCCCTCAACATCCTGTGGAACAGTGATGTAAAGAACATAACGGACAACAGGATGCCCGTGGCGACCAAGGAGGTTGCAAACGTGTGGCTGACGGCGTTCTACGATGCAGGGCTTTACACCCCACCCCAGACGACGCCCGCCAACACCAACCCGCCGAGTTATGCGTTATACATAGTCTGTGGAGTATTGGTGGTAGCGGTAATTGGCATTGTACTTGTGCTCTACATAAGGAGGCGTTAGATCAGATTTTACCGTAATTGATATCGATTAAAAACCAACGCTTTCGAAAGTATGAGGGATGGATTTGAACGCCAAGGCGATAAACAAAAAAATCTTGGTGCTTGTTGTAGCAGTTATCTGTGTCTGCGCCGGGGTCGTTGTGCTATATCCCAAGGGAGTGGCCCCATCCGCGATTATGAACGTGGAGGCGCTTTACATCACCTCCTCCGATGCAACTCTCAAGGCTGAATATAGTACTGAAAACCAATGGTTAGATGTAAAAGTCAGGTTCGAGTATAGGGAGGGTTCTTCGGACACGTGGAGTTACACCGATTGGCGGGAGAATGCGGAAAACGGGATGCTCTACGAGGATATCAACAATCTAACTCCCAGCACTCGCTACGAATTTAAAGCCGTCCTACAGCATGATTCGGAGGTAATCTCCAGCCCGATTTACTCGTTTGAAACATATGCTATACCCCTGAACTACGAGGCCTATGGAACTTTGGATTATGTAGTGGATGGTGACACTATCCAAGTCACTCTGACCTGGGTCAACCCGTCCACGGCGGGAGTCCATACGGGGCCCAACCAAAAGGTGAGGTTCTCGGGAGGAATAGATGCTCCAGAGTTGGCGAATGAGGGGGGAGAAAATTCAAAGGCCTTCGTGCGCGACAACTTCTGCCCATATAGAAACCCCCCAATCGAAGTTTTCTTAGACCTCGATAACTTGTCAGACGACCCATACCATGACAGTACATCCAGTAGGAGGCTCCTCGGCGTGGTTTATGTGAAGAAGGACGGCAAGTGGGTCAACGTGAATGCCGAGGTGCTAAGGTGGGGGTTTGAAGCGTATCCAGACTTTACCTGGCTCAAGTACAGCTATTACAACTCTGAGTTCAACGCTCAGGAGTGGTTAGCGGACAACTATCCATACGTGCTCTGATCACCGTTCCCGTTCAGGGACCCAAAAATGCATTTATTTCTGAGGACTAGGCCACTTGTGTGTCCTACTTTTCACGAAATGGCACGCAACGTAATGGCCACCGTCAACGTCTCTGAACTCGGGTTCCTTTTCTTTACATATGGGCTTCGCGTAGAGACATCTAGGATGAAACCTGCAACCTGACGGGGGGTCAATCGTGCTCGGTATCTCCCCCTTTATGATGACACCCTTGCGCTTGTGCTTTAGGTCTGCGACTGGGACTGCGGCTAGCAACGACCGTGTATAGGGGTGCAGGGCATTCTTGCGCAGCTCCTCCTTGTCGGCGAGTTCAACCATCTTGCCCACGTACATCACTGCGATCCTGTCGCTCATATGCTCGACCACGTTCAGGTCGTGGGAGATCAGGAGATAAGTGAAGCCGAATTTGCTCTGAAGTTCACCAAGCATGTTGAGGATGTGGGCTTGGACTGATACGTCGAGGGCGGAGGTCGGCTCGTCCAAGACGACAAAGTCTGGGTTGAGGACTAGTACCCTGCCGACCGCGATCCTCTGTTGCTGCCCCCCGCTGAACTCGTGCGGGTATCTATCGAGGTGCCGAGGCTCAAGGCCGACCTCCTCAAGTACCTTCAAGATTATCTCCTCCTTTTTCTCCCCCTTTGCAATTTTGTAAATGTCGATCGGCCTGCTGAGTATTGTATGGACAGTCATCCTCGGGTTGAACGAGGACTGCGGGTGCTGGTAGATAATTCCCATCCTTCTCCTAAGCTTCCGCAGCTCCTCTTTGTCAAATTCTGTCAAGTTATGGCCGTCGAAGTAAACATCGCCAGCCGTGGGACTTATGAGGCCCAATATCAACTTCCCCACCGTTGTCTTTCCACATCCACTTTCACCGACCAACCCAAAAACTTCCCCCCTTCGTATGTAAAAGTTCACATCGTCGACAGCGTGAACCCACTTCTTTTCCCGCGCGAATATCCCCATCTTCGTTTCAAAATATTTTTTTAGACCCCTGATTTCTATCAGGTGTTCCTTGGGAATTTTGACTTTTTTCTTGACCAATGGTCGCTCCTTCTTTGGTCGTTTAGCCATCAGCCTGGGAAATGATAAACTGGATATAAGCAGGGCCAAGGCAACTGCCATTCAAGCTACACCTCCAGCGCCTTTGCTATACAGGTAGCAGCGCACCAAGTGTTCCTTCCCAATCTTAATCATCTGTGGAAACTCCTTCCTGCATATGTCCATGACGTAAGGACATCTCGGGTGGAACCTGCACCCGGGCGGAGGGGTGATGAGGCTCGGGACCATCCCGGGTATTGTCTCAAGCTTCCTCTTCTTCGCCCCAACCTTCGGGACCGCCGCGAGTAGGGCTTTAGTGTACGGGTGTTTTGGGCTCCTGAACAAGGTCATGATTTCGGCTTGCTCCACTATGTTCCCAGCATACATCACTGCCACTCTATCGCACATTTCAGCTACTACCCCTAGATTGTGGGTGATGAGCAAAACGGATGTGCCGAGCTTCCGCCTTAAATCTCTCATCAAGTCCAGGATCTGCGCCTGTATGGTCACGTCTACTGCAGTAGTCGGTTCATCCGCTATAAGCAGGGAAGGGTTGCAGGATAACATCATGGCGATCATCGCTCGTTGCTTCATTCCTCCGCTAAACTGATGTGGATACTCGGCAACCCTTTGCTCCGCGTCGGGTATCCTCACGAGCTTGAGCATCTCTATAACTTTTTTAGGCACATCTTCGGCGCTCATCAGGTGCTGCTCTTCGACTTGGTGAAGCTCGATCGGCTCCGCCATCTGAGAACCGATGGTGAAAACGGGGTCTAAGGAGGTATGGGGATCCTGAAATATCATCGATATTTTGGCCCCCCTTTTTTTCCTCATCTCTTCGCTGCTTTTCTTCAGCAGATCCTCGCCTTCGAAGATGACTTTTCCCCCGACTATCTTGCCTGGAGGGCTTTGGATTAACCTAATTATCGACAACGCCGTGACGCTTTTCCCACAGCCCGTCTCGCCGACTAAACCAAGGATCTCCCCTTTTTTTATCTCGAAGTCCACTCCATCAACTGCCTTCACCACGCCCTCTTCGAGGAAGAAATATGTCTTCAAACCGCGAATCTTCAAGATTGGCTCAGGCATTTTATCCCTCGCCTCTATACATTCTCAACCTCGGATCCAATGCGTCCCTTAAAGCGTCTCCTAGGAAGTTGAATCCAAGAACTGATATCATGATAGCAATTCCTGGGAACACTGCCGTCCACCATGCAGCCCTAAAGAAAGGCATTGCCTCATTAAGCATCATCCCCCATGCTGGCGATGGCGGTTGAACTCCGAGCCCTAAGAAACTCATAGATGCCGTAAGCAGGATCGCCGCAGGTATGGTCATGGTGGCCATCACTATCAGGGGGGACATGCTATTTGGGAGAATGTATTTGAATATTACAGTTCTATCCTTTTCACCGATGGCCCGAGCGGACTCGATGTAAACCTCTTCCTTTACCATTAGAGTCTGTGCCCTCGTTATCCTGGCAAAAGGCGCCCATCCAGTCAAAGATAAGGCTATAATTAGGTTACGCAGACCCGGCCCGAAGAAGCCGACAAATACAGCTGCAAGCACAAGTCCCGGAAAAGAGAGCGCGATGTCCACCGCCCTCATCACCAATTCATCCACCCACCCGCCGTAGAAACCGGCCACAAGCCCCAGTATTATACCTATCGAAGTCTCAACTACTAACAGTAGGAGAGCCACCTCCAGCGAATCCCGTGAACCATAGATTACTCGGCTGAAAACATCCCTACCCTGATCATCCGTCCCGAAGAGGAACTGGCGGGATGGAGACATCGTTCTAGGGCCCACACTATCATTTATGCCATACGGGGCTATAAAACTGGCAAATATAGCCATCCCGACGATAACGATAATGAGTGCGATTCCGACCCATGCCCTTTTGTCCCGCTTTAAGTATGTCCAAGTTGGAGAACGAACTAATTTGTGAAAATACCCCGAGATGGACGATCCAACCCTTTTCCCTTTTTCAACTACGCTCATTTTCTTTCCCCATACCTTATACGTGGGTTGAGATATGCATACGAAATATCTGCCAGCAAGTTTGATATCATCACAAGTAATACAAACATCAGTGCGACCCCTTGGATCACCAAGAAATCGGAATTTCTTATCGCACTTATCATAAGGTTCCCCATCCCGGGCCACTGAAATATCGTTTCGATTATTATTGCTCCACCGAAGAGGTGAGGGAGCCTCATAAAGAGCATCGTCGAGATAGGGATAAATGCGTTCTTCAGTGCATGGGTGTAGATAACTGACCGTTCCCGTAAGCCTTTCGCCCTCGCGGTCCTGATGTAATCCTGATTCAACACATCTAGCATGCTTGACCTAGTCAATCTGCTCACCGATCCTGCCATGACCGCACCAAGCACGGCCGCAGGAAGGATGAGATACTGTGGGCCTTGGCCTCCACCAAGGGCGGGTGTCCAACCAAGCCAGACGCCAAAAATAAGTATCGTTATCATAGCTAGCCAGAAGCTGGGGATCGAAACGCCAAACAAAGATATCCCCATAGTCGCGTAATCCACTTTTGTCCCTCGTCTTAGTGCGGCGATAATGCCGAGGGGGATCCCAATCGCAATTGAAAACAATAATGCCGCAATCCCTAACTCTAGCGTCCGCGGCAGGCACTCCCCTATCATGCTCGACACACTAACCCCCGTCCGATAGGAAAGCCCCAAATCACCGTGAAATACTCCACCTAACCACTCAAAGTACACTACATAAGGTGGCCTGTCAAGTTTAATCTCGTGCCTGATTTTTGCGACCTGTTCTGGTCCAGCCTGTGGCCCAGCCAATATCATAGCGGGATCGCCTGGCATTAGCCAAAGTAGAGAAAAAAGCAGCGCTGAAGCTACTAAGAACAAGGGGATTATCATGATGAGCCTCCTCGCCACGAACTTGTGCATGCCGCTCAGCATGTATCTACCAGCGGAAAATGGTAACACTCGCAATAAAAAGCTGTCTATCTAGACCGCCAGATTGATTCTAATGTCCTGTTAGAAAGAGCCCAGAAACTATAGTCTTCTAGGAAGCAACCACGTGTGCGATGCAGCTGGTATTATCGCTTATCGTCGTGTCTTTCTGAGAAGTGGCGGTAATGATTATCAAATCTCGAGTATCAGGTACTGCACCCATGGAAATCGTAATGTTGAGCGTTGCATTTTCGGATTCGCCGACTCCAAGCGTCAAGCTACTGGGCAAAATGCTTGGGCCCCAACCAGCGTTATCACTTGCATTGAGCATGTAAGTATCCTCCTCTGTCCCTAGGTTGGTGACGGTGACAGTATAATCCAGTACGCTCCCTGGAGATCCATTATCCTCCGCTGGATAGGCCGTCACGGAGACCGCATGTGAAACGCTCGGTTTATAAACATCGAGGAATTTCCAATTCGAGGGTATTGGATGTATCTTGAAGCCTATCACATCTTTCCTCCAAGCCGAAACCAACCCTCGGTTAAGGAGGCCGATGCTTGCCGCATCCTCCGCGATGAGCCTCTGGCTCTCGTGCAGAGCCGTTAAGGCTACCTCGTTGTTCATCGACCAAGTGTTGTCTGTTATCGCGTCAGTGTAGTCGTCGCCCCACCAGAATCGGTTGGGACTTGGGAGCCTACTCGTGTGCCATTCCCACCATATCATATCAGCGAGTGGCCAATTGTAGCCAGCTATAATCATGTTGTAGTCTTTGTTCCTGATCTTATCCTCCACTGTGTTGTAGTCTAGCGACAGCATGGTGAGTGTTATCCCCACGTTTTCGAGCTCCCGAATCATTTCAGTGCAAATGATGTCATAGTGTGGGTCTGTCCAGTGTATTACCTCGAGCTCGAGCCCAGCCGGGTAGCCAGCCTCGGCCAGCAATTCCCTAGCCTTTTCTGGGTTGTAGGGATACCTGTTCTCCTGATAATCGATGGAGCCCCATATCGTGTCCGCGAGCCAGCTGGTCGCTGGGGTGGCTACCCCGGCGTATGCCAATTCTATAAATCTGTTCTCGTTTAGGGCATAGGCTATGGCTTGCCTGACCTTCAATGGCACGGCTTTGGACACCGATCCAGGGGAAATTTCACCGTTCTCATAACCGTAACCGTGATTCTCCGTTCCGGCGCAGTTAAAGCTCAAGTAAACCAGATTGCCTACCTGTGGCCCTACATAGAGCTTAATGTTGTAGGGATTATTCTCCCCCCAACGATTGAATAATTCGTAGCTGGCGTTTACGTTAAGGTCGAAATCAATTATGCCCGCCTCGAGCTGCGCTTCGGCCGTAGAATAATCTTTAATTACTCGGAACTGAACTCCATCAAGATGGGCTGGACCCTTGTTCTGATACATCTCGGGCCCCCAGTTGTAATCATCGTACCGCTCCAGCGTTATACTCTGAGCCGCCTTCCATTCCACATATTTGAACGGACCCGTGCCGCAGGGGGGTCCATCGGGGGTGCCGAATTTCGCTCCGTACTTCTTCGCACATTCATCGCATACTATGGCGCTTGAACTGCTGGCGAACCAATCTATGAGAAAACGATCTTCCGCTTTGAGATATATTCGGACCGTGTAGTCGTCTATGGCTTCTGCTGCCGAAACATTCTTCAGCGACTCCGTTTGTTTTGATCCAGGTAGATTTTGATCTCTATTTAGAGTATACACCACCGACTCGGCGGTGAAGGGATGACCACATTGGAATTTGATTCCGTGTTTAAGTTTAAACTCGTAAAACATACCATCTTCATTGTAGGTTGGAAGGCTCTCCGCTAACATCGGGATTAAATTCATGTCCCAATCATAAGTTAGGAGGGTCTCGTAAATCAAATTGTTGACGTTGACGGCCCATGGATAGACGGTTTTAGCCGGATCTAATATATCAGCATCCTCTGGCTGACCGATGACAATCCATCCTGCTCCCGGTTGCTCTGACCCCCTCGACAAAAATACATACGCGACAAACACCGCTACAAGTACAATTATTAACATTGTGCCCTTACCGAACTTGACCATGTACTCACCCGCCCGCTAATGGCCCCTTCCAAAGCACCACGACTATAACCCCCGCAACCACTATTATGCCAATCCCTGTATAAAAGTAATTCCAGTTGGTTTCCATTGGTGTCTTCGCGATGCAGTTCGAAAAATCATATGTAGAATCATCAGTCTGTGAGGTCACCCTCACTGTAACTACCGACCAATCCCCCTGCTCAATACCGCTTGGGATCGTCATGGTGAGCGTGGTCGTGCGATTCTCGCTCGGCGCGACATCCTCAAAAAAGTTCTCGCCAAACGTTGGTTTCCAACTCTGGCCTGTGGAGAAGCTTTCCGTTGTGACCTTCAATCTGTAGTTGTCGATGATATTACCAATGTTTTTAACTGTGATCTCGAAAGTGGCTATCTCACCAGGCGGCTGGATATTTTCAGATGGTGAGATAAAGAGCTTTACTCCAAGAAGAATCGCCACCACCTTACAGCTGGCGCGGGAAATTATAGTGGGTTCTCGCGGGGAGGTAGCTATGACAAGGATATTGTCCTCGGTGTAGAGTTCGACGTTCTCGGGGATGGTAACGGTCAACGTGGCTGTGCTGTACCCGTTTTCGGGAACCTCGAGCAAGTTCTCGGAGAACACCAGACCCCACCCTAAATTGTCGCTGGCCTCAAGTGAGAAATTATCAGCGCCCCTGCCCGCATTGTTTACCGTGACATTGAATGTACACCCCGTGCCCACTTTCGCTTGCCGCTCTTGGGGATCGATAGATACGGAAACTCCACCATGAGCTTGAACTTTGGGAGAAAGGGAAAAGATGAGGAGAACTAGGACGAAAAAGCTTACCAACCCCGCCCCCCGCTTAGTATCCATCTTAAAACCCAACTTCTCTGAAATTCGGATATTTATAAAGATGTCCCTTGTAGGTTCTGTAAACTTGTCGGGATATGAAAATATTTTTGGCACTCGTTAGGGACTTCTTGATTTTGATTCTTTGATGTCTAGTATTTGCCCCTAACTGGTCGCAGAACCCGTTTCTCGCCCCTGAGGTCGACTACCATCGGGGAAAGCCCGACCCGCTCGAACTCGTGCTTGATCTCCCCTAATCTGTTCGCCCCGATCCGTGCCCCCGCGCTCTTCTGATGCCCACCACCACCGTATCTCCTTGCGAGTTCGGACGCGTCCAGACCATCGAACCCCTTATCCACACTCAGCCAGCACCCATTCTCGTAGAAGACCGCGAACGCTTTGATCCCCTTTGGGTAGAGTGAGAAAACTAAATGGCCCGACGCGGTTGAACTCTTCTCGCCGGAGGGCATCAGAATTATCAGGGAGTCGGGCTTCCTCTTCTCCACGAGCTTCGATATCCGCTTGATGGTCTTTTCGGCGCCCCGCCTCACCCCCCGAGTGTGCGAGATCTCGGCATTGAACTCCTTCTTCAGCTCCTCGATCGACCCGAATGCCAGCACCTTTGCGAGCTCGATAAACCGCTTCCTCGACTGGGTTGCCTTTATCGCATCGTTCACTTCCCACGCTGGGTCGTAACCTCGTGCTTTCAAACCAAGCGGGGGAGGTGTACGGTATTTGGCAGAATCGGCCCGGTCGGCGATCCCGACCAGTTCTTCGGCTTTTATCCCAAGATGCCTCGCGAGTATGCCCGCAGCGCTT
>Ga0172363_10001030_pt1 | contig 22065 bp, 14 predicted proteins | sample LakKivs2_kivu2a2_FD_114541 | JGI IMG/M metagenome (GOLD analysis project Ga0172363, IMG submission 114541) | Sediment microbial communities from Lake Kivu, Rwanda - Sediment s2_kivu2a2 | ecosystem: Environmental > Aquatic > Freshwater > Lake > Sediment | place: Rwanda: Western Province, Lake... | reverse complement strand
CGACTTTATGGCCTTGTCACGTTGCGCTTCCCGCTGTTTTTCTAATTCCTGTACACGACGCTTCATCGCCGCTTGGGCCGCTTGCTGCTTCTTGAGCCAGTCCTGATCCTGCTTCTCATAAGGGGTAATGTCTTGTCCCATTTCAGTTCCTCAACTCGTCAACCTAGCCGTGAATTCGATGGTCCAGCCAGTATCGTTATCTACATCTGAATACCATGCGGAGCCCCCCATCGTAAAGTAGCTCACGTACCAATCGCTCCACTCCATGCCATCAGAGACCCTCACAGTCACGTAATACACCCTTCCGTCCCTCAGCGCCGCGTCGCCACTGGCCGTGGATGGCTTGAAGACAAGCTTCTCTATCTTCGCCGAGGCTCCATCGTCCCTCTGACCAATGATCTTTAGAACGTCACCTGTTTCAAAATCAACCTCGCTGACCAAGCGCATCCTTTCCTGCGCCCCACTTTCGAAAGTCCAAGAGTACACTGAGGTTCCATTCACCTGAATCTCGGCGCTTGGAGTCCCCGAAGATTCCGTGACGTAATAGACGTCAACCTCGTACTTACCAGTCGAATAGGGGAAGCGTAGCTGCGCTATGCCGCTGTCCCCAACCAGCCTGATTGTCCCGTCTCCCGCGTCCACATAGCCAGCCAACTGCATCTGCGTGGCAAGAGTTTCAAAACTCAGAACTGGATCGCATGTGAGCTTACGGAAAGGAGCGAGCCCGTTCTTTTCCGCAGGACTTCCTACAATCATCACCAGAGAACCGTTTTGTATCTTCGTCTGCGGGAAGGTCTTGGTCTTCACGCCCTCTACACCATCGGACGTGAACTGGTCAATGCTCACACCATCAACGACCAGCCTGTAGGTTGATTTCTTCTTGGCCTCGCTTACATATTCTAGTGTTGGTTCGTAAATTCCTGTGGATCCTTGGAAGAGGAAGACGGCCTCACCCTTGGATGCTTGGGGTTGTAAAAGCGTGGTTTGGAGATCCTTGTCGAGGTAATAGCCAGTGTACCTAGTCGACTGGGCAGGGCCTAGGTTCACAGCCTGCCTAGAATCCACCAGCTGCCTCTGGTACCATGGGTACTGGTCATTGACTATCCCAGTGTCTAGGACATCCCTTCCAGTGTCCTCCCTGAGATCGCTACAAACGGCCACGATGCCAGAAGTTCTCGAGGAACTCGACGCGTATTTCACATTTGCAGAGCTTGTCGGGATTGGCGGGCTCGTCCCGATCAACACCTGATAGGCTTGCTGCGTCTGCCTGTCTGGATCGTCGTACTTCCACCAGATGGACGGAGCCTGAGAAATGACGTTGGTGGCCAGCGGGGAGTTATCCACGAACAAATATCTCAGAACTGGAGGACTGTTTTGGATCGTGACTGTATCTGATTTCTCTATTTTGCTCTTTGCATACCCGTCGTCGGCCTGAACCTGGAAATAGAACTGGTCTCCGACAGCCCCATATCCAGGAGGAACTATCTGTCTGTTCCTGAGGGCAGGCTGTTCAATGCCGTTCTTGAATCATGTTATCGATACCTTGACATCGTCCAAGTCTGGATCCGAGACATAGAATATGGCCTCAAGCGTGTCCGAGCTCTTCGGGAGCTTTGGGACAACGCCACTCGCCGTCACCTTGGGCGCGGTGTTCGATATCCCCACTCTTGGGGACGTATAGGTGATCCCGTATTCGTTCCCATCATGTGGCGTGACGGTGAAATACCAGCTGTCGCCAGGAGTGGTAACGGACGCTGGTACGCTCCTGCTGTTTCTCAGAGACAAGACCTCTCTAGAGTTCCGATACCACCTTATCTGGGTCTTGTCGCTCTCTGATTCCCCTGGATCGTCGACGAACGTATAGGTGGCCTCTAGCTCGTCCCCGTTGTTCGGGTCCACTGGGAGGATCGCAAGATCGGTTGCCGTCGGCGCGTTGTTAAACCTGAAGAAGCCCGTGTACCAAGCCGACCTGGCGTACGCGTCGTGTACCTGAAGCTGGTAGTAGTAGATTACGTTCTTGGTAATCTCCTTTGGGAATATGCATCCACAAAACGCCCTGTCGTTCTCGTTGAATGAAGACTCGTGTGGGTTCGGATACAGGATCACGCCAGTGTTCCAGATCGCGCCAGCGAACCCGTCGGTTCCCCAATTCGTCTGGTCCGTGTCGACCCTGAGCTCGTACGCCGTGAGCGGATCGCCGTCTAGGTCCGTGTACTTCCACCTGAACACTGGCGATTGGCTCATCAAGCTGAGAGGGTTTACCTTATTGTCGACCGTGCATAGCGATATCTCTGGAATGCCAGATAGCTGGAACTCCTTCACCAAGGATGTTCCCCACGTCATCCCGTCGTACGCCCTGACCGTCAGCCTTAAGGTCTCGTGTGAAGGAAGGGCCTTGGCGTTTCCATCGTAGCCGTAGACGACCTCGGTCTGCTCGCTCTCGACCTCCCCCGTGTCCCAGAGAATTTCCTCGTTGCTGCTCGTGTCTTTGGTGACGATGACCCTGAAGGCCTGCTGTGGTTGCAGGTTTGGATCCGAGTAGGTCCAGGATATTGTTGGGGTCTTGTTGTTTATGGATACCATCTCATACCCCGTCGATCAGAACAGTGTCTATGATTGGTGGCGTATTCACGGTTGATTCGCCATTTACCTCGACGAACTTCCTAGGAGGTTCGGGCCAGTCTGGTTGGTTGTTGTCGATCTTCTCCCCATCACCGACTTGGATCGCCCAGAAAATAGGAACGCCTTCTGGTAGGTCTGGGAGTTGGAACGTGTAGCTGTCTGACCCGGACGACAAATCGTATTCCGCCCCCATGAACATGGTGACGACCTCAAGATCCCCAGCGTCGATCACACCGTTCCTGTTGAAGTCGGCAGCGTACGAGTAGCTGGACGACCCATAGATGGCTCCGAGCCTCTGGTTGACGTAGTTGTAGTCGTTCTCGTCCACGATCCCGTCACCGTTGGCGTCCCCTGGGTTTCCAAAAACGAATCCAGAATCATAGTAGTCCATGGCTCCAGGCGTCGACCCAACCATGACCCTGAAAAGGTTCTGCCTGTCCCCATCCGCATCTTCATAGCTCCAGAAGATCCTAGGCGCGACCGGGGAGACGTTGTACTCGTCCTGCTCTATGCCTCCACTCACGGTTGGTGTCGTGTTGGTTAGTGTGTTTGCCGAAGAGAAGGTCGTCCCAGAGATGACGTAATCGACCAGAAGCCCCGCATGCCATGGTTTGAAGGTAAAATCACCAAGGGAAGTAGTGTTGATCTTCCTGTCTGCTTCGTTACTTGTACTTCCAGTCTTGACGACAGTTCCGTTCAGCCTCCATTGGATGACAAGACCAGTCGGCATGAACGGCGGATTTGGATAGGTGGTGGAGCGGGCCTCGAGCGGCAGGTTATGATTCACGGACCCGTTGGGGTAAATGTAGTATCCCAAACTAGACTCCTTCCTTTAGGATCGTCGTCTCTCCATTGGGGGTCGTGAACCGAAGCTCGCCGTCCACGATCTCGATCACGGCTCCTTCGGTGTAGTAGGTATCAAAGTTCCTTATCGGCTTCTCCCCTGACCAATCCTCGTCGACTTGCCACGAGAAGTTCCTTACTCTCAATATTCTACCGTCCGAGGTCGTCAGGTATGTGTTTCCGTTGATGAAAACGACATCGTTCGCGATCGTAGTCCTGTCAACCTCGAACTTGGCGCTCAGGTTGGTATCTCCAGACATGCCATGCTCGTCGTAGCTGGTGATCCTGAACTGATAGTCGTCGCCGTTGTCATATCCAGAAGTGTCGAAGACATACGAGCTAGTTCCCGCGCCGAACGTCCCGATGTACTTCCATGACGGCGAAGCCGAGCTCGCGTCGTCCGTGACCTCAAGCATGTAGTAGACGACATCTCCATCCACGTCCACTGGATTGCCTTCGATCCACTCGACCCGCGTCGATTTCTTGACCACTTGCCCGCTCGAGGGTGAGGCGAAGGACGGCGTCGTTGGGGCATGGTTGGAGATCGAGAATTTCTGCGAGGTGGAGCCCAAGCTTGGATCTGATGCCGCCATCCCGTCGCTCGCTATCACCCTCACTCCGTAATCGTCCCCAGAAGGCAAATCCGTCGCGCCAATCCAGTACGAGGTCTGCGTGGACGGCAGCGGTCCCACGAGCATCTTCCAGCCCCTGTCACTGGTTCTCTGCGTGGTCACGTCGATCTGGTAGGTGATCTCGTCTCCGTCTGGATCCGTTGCCGCGAGCCACCTAACCTCGATAGCCCCATCATACGAGCCAGCGGTTGGGACGACCAGTATCGGGCTAGTCGGGGCGCTGTTGAACGCGCAGAACGCGACGACCGACTCGTCGAAGGACGACCATGACACGCCATCGTACACGCTAGCCCTGATGAAATACGTACCATGCGTCATCACGCCGCCATACACGACAAAGTTCGCGGATGACATTTGTTGCCCTGAGTCCCACTCAAACGTCGTGAACTCTGGGGAGGTGGAGACCTGAACCTGATATCCAACCTGAGCCTCCGAGTCCAAGTCCTGATAGACCCACGATATGGTCGGCGTTGGGTTGGCCAAAGTGACGGGGTTATCCAGTCCGTCGACCAATATTCTTGTCACGGAAGGAGCCGTGTTCGTTATGAAGCTGCCCTTGGCCGTGGTCTCCTCGATCCCATCCGATACCACAAGCCTCAGGAAAACCTGTTTGCCAGAGGTGAGCTCTGGAAGGACTACGCTGTTGTCGCTCGTCTTCGCGGAAACGACCTGTTCGGTCGACCAGTCGTCCTGTCTGTAGTAGAGCCTGTAGTATTTCTGCGTGACGCTTTCCTTGTCATAATAGATCCATGTGACCACCGCCCCGTCCGAGCTCGCCTTCGGGACTCGGCCAAAGAGTACCTCGACGTCGTCAACCTTGATGGATTTGATCTTGGCTGGGTCGTTGATCGAGAATATCTTGGTGTCGGACCAGTCACCGCTGGACAGGCCATCACTGGCCCGACCCCTCCAGGAATAGGCCACGCCGTTCTTTAGTTCCCTGCCCTGATAGGGGATTGAAACGTCTATCACACCCACAGTATCCGTCATGGGAACCCAGTCGGAGTCCCACATACTCGGGACGAATTGACCGTACGACATGCTCCCTACTTGGACTCGGTAGTTCGACTTTGGCCCGTCTTGGTTCTTGACCGAGAAGCCCATCAAGATGCCAGTCTTGGATGGGAGCCTCACAGCGTTCGAGAGCCCATTTATGGTCAGGTTGACGACACTTGGCTTGCTGTTGATCGCGATCTTCGAAATGCCCCAGTTCGTGTAGAAGGGCCTCGCGCCGTCATCGTAGACGTACCATTTCGGCTCGTACCCGTCACCCTCAGTATAGGGGAACGCCATCACGCAACGGACCCTCGCCGTATACTTCACGCCCTCGACGAAGGTACCAGCGGGTATGTCAACCCTCATCTTGAGGGCCGCCTGAGGAAGCAGCTTATCCTGCCTGTCAAAGGACGCGTCGGTTGGGGCCACTAAAACAACGTCCTCATAGACGACCGATCCTGGGGCTCGGTCCATCAGCGGTTTTCCAGCCCTTCTGTAGACGAGAACGGTGTCTTGGAAGAGAGACCTCGTGTCATCGGGCAAGACTTGGTTACAGTCACTTGTCCCGTAGTCGCCTTCCATCACTTGCAAGTGGAAGCCGACCAGAATTGAACTGGCGAAGAACTTCCTATCGGCAAGGTATGGATATGACTTCGAGACTGGGTAGGAAATGTCCACGTAGTTCAGGTCTGTCGACTTGGCCACGCCGTTTTTGAGAGGGCCATAATACGACCCAAACGACGCCACGGCGACGACTTCCTCGGCGGAGGGAGTCATCCATGACGTGGTGGAGGTGGTGGCCTCTGTTATGAGCTGGAGCCAGTTCATTAGACTTGCTTCTTCTCCCAGTCTATCCCGTTGTAGGTGACGTAGTATTCGCCGGCCGTCGCATATATCACGTAGCCGTCAGTCCTGAGCTTCGTGACGGGCGGCAAAGGCGGGTCTCCAATGGCAGGATACCTCTCCGTTCCAAACAGATCCTTGATGTAACCCTCGTACATGGCCGCGTAGAGGCCCGTGTCGTAGGCTGCCATCGACATGATCTTCCCCGAGGTGACAACCACCGATGTCGGGTTTCCGCGCATCCTGTAGACGGTCGTCTGATTCGCGTTCTCGTCGTAGCAGGCCGCGTAGAGGTCCTCGTTGTAGAAGGCGAGCGCCATGACCATCGGGACTGGGGTGGCCGAGAGCTCGATGGGGAGATAGGCGTACTCGACGATCCTGCCGTCCCTGTCGTACGACGAATACAGGTGATCGGACCCCGACTGCAAGTCCGTCACGTTGCCAGTACGAGACATGATCCTGCTTATCACGTCGCAGTCGCATGCTTCGCTGATGTTGCCAGCGCAATCCCTGAACTGGACGAAGACCCTCTTGTTTCCGTCGCCCTGAGACAAGTCCCAGAACTTCTCGGTGACGTAGGTGTCCCAGTCGCCCCAGTCCTCTCCCTCGTTCCTGAAGCGGACGTCCTTGATCCCCGAAGTCGTGTCCGTCGCGTACAGGGTAATCTTCACGCGTGGGTCGGCGACTAGGGTAGAACCGTCGTTGATGCTTATGGTTCCAATCGGCGCAATCGTGTCGATCAGGAAGTTACCCGCATGTTTGATCCTGAAATCAGTCTTGGCTGGTTGAGCCTCAGCCCCAAACTCGTCCACTGGGATGACCCTGACGCCAAAGTTATAACCCTCTGGAAACTCGAACGAGTTTACGTTGATGCTTGTGATTCCTCTCGGGACGGCCTCCCCATTAGGGACGGTTATCCAACCAGTGTCTCCGCCATAGTCCATCGTCACCTGAACCCTATAGGTCACTGAATGTCCGTCCACGTCGGCAACGCTGGGTTCCTTCCAGATGACGGTCAGCGTATCGTCGAAGATGTCTCCAGATACCGGGTAAATGAGTTCGATTGGGTTAGGGGCATGGTTGGCAACGGTGAAGGCCCTCAGGTTCGAGGACCAATCTGAATAGATGCCGTCGGCATCCTTCGCCCTTATCCTCAAGCCACCGTCGTCCGTGTATGGAATGACCGAGAAGTCTATCGGGATGGTATCGTTTCCAGACGGGATGTCCTTGATCATCGTCCGCCAGCCCATGTTCCTGCTGAACGAGTTGGTGTACTGGATCTCGTAGGTCACGTCGTCGCCACACGAATCCTTCGGGATCGCCTCCCGCCATATCACGTCGACCTCGCCAACAAGGACGTCATAGTTCAGCGGGAATATGAGGGTCGGCCTCCATGGCAGCAGCTCGATGCCAGCGTTCGCGTGGCATTGCGGGGTGACCATGGCCATGGAAAACCCAGAAAACCCAGATGCCCCAGACCTAGAAGAGAACCCCGAATAGTCGTAATATCCCGCGCCCGAGGCGTCGAAGACCTTGGTGGGGGATATCGCGCCCAGCGGACTTCCGTATTCTTGTTGCCCGAAAACGGCCATCTGTTCTCCGCTCTTGCGTTAGGGGGAAAGAAAGCGTATCACCTAGAATCTAAGTTTGAAGGCGAGCGCCCCATGTCCTTCACCAACTCGACCTTGTACTCCTCCCTTTCCGCCTCCCCGTCGAGCACGACATGGGCCATTTTGTCCTCGAATAGGCTCGGCTTGTAGGCTGGCTCCTTGTTCGGCCCGACCACTTCCCCGATCACTATTCTCTTCTCCAAGTCGTAGAGAAGCGTGACCATCTCGCGGATGTTCTTGAAGCCAGTCACGATCATCGTCGTCGTGTGGTCATGCCTTGGGACGATCCTGGTTATGGTCTCGAGTCCCAGATCAGTCTCATATCTTCCTTCCCCGTCGATATTATCGTGCATTATCCTTCCGTCACCGACCGAGAAAACGGCCTTCCCATACCAGTCAAAGCCAGTCTTAACCCTGAATGGTACCACTGGCTTAACGTCCTTGAGATCGAATAGGGTCTTCCCCGTCATCTTGTAGGCGCGTAGGTCGACGTAATCGTGGGCGTCTCCGACGACGTCCCATTTTCCGATCACGAAGCTCAGGGTGAAAAGGCCGTCCCTGTACCAACAGACGGGTGATGCCTCAACCTCGTCGTCCTTGGACGGGATCGGTATTCTCCTTGTTTCCCCAGAGGAGAGCGCGTACGAATGGATCCTCCACGGCCTGTATTTCGGCTTGTTCCCCTCGTCTATGATCTTGTCGGAAAGGCAGAAGAGCATCGACACCGAACCACCAGCGTCGTGAAGGTATGGCATGTGGGAATACAGGCCGTCCTTGGACGGTATTTTCATCGGCTGATCTCCTGTCAAATCATACTTGACAGGAGAACCCCGTACCTATCGTAAGTGGCGTAAAGTTGCCAAGTATGGCCCACGAATAGGCAACCTCGAACTCGACGGTTATCGGGTCCTTGACACGTGACGCGGAACCCTCTTCCAGCATGTACCCGCTCGTGGTCAACATCTCGTCATGCGTCACGTAGATCTGGCTTGGAGTTATCAGGTTTCTCACGTAGGCGTTCATACCGACCGTCACGCTCGCCCAACCCGCGATCCCGATTGCGTTGCCCGCGAGGTCTTGAACTGTCGTCCCGTCTTGTCCCCTCAAGCAGTTCAGGAGCTTCTTGTTTTCAACGTCTATCCCATCATAGAATATGAGCTCTTGGCTGGTTATCGCGAGCGCCCCTCCGACGAAGTCGGTATAGGCCATGTACTTCACGCCATCTCCAGCCGCGCAGGCGTCCCCAACACCAACTGGAACTCCAGCCGTGCAAAACTCAGACGCGCCCAGGCTGTTTATCTTCGTGATGTAACCACTTGATGGGAAGTAGCTTACATCGTCAAGGGTGATTTCCGTGTCTCCGATGGCAAGCGGCCCCTTGATGATGGACCAAGTGACCTTGTCTGGAACGGCGATCTGAGAACCGCTTGGAACGGTACCAGACAAGAAGACCATCTGGCCCCCACGCAGTATTTCGGACGTGAGACTTTCTGCCCTGCTGAGGAGATCCACAATCCCCGTTCCGTATGCCGATCCAATGAGAGAACACTCGATGGCCCTGATCTCGCGGAGATGCTTGTTGTAGTCGGAGGCGTTGTAGATCAACGGGCTTCCGTCAACCTCGTTGAAGGTTTCCTTCTTCAGGCGCTTGGGAACGATAGCGTTCGGGAAGTATGACATGGCTAGTATCCAGGTATCAGGGTGGCGGAATATTCGACGACCGACTGGGTCACGTCGTTGAGATTATCTTGCGTACTCAGGTATCCAAGTACGGTTCCATCCGCCAGCAGGACAAGCCTTGACGATTCTGGGGTGGAAACCTTGTTCGTCCACTCCGCGAAAGACATCGAAACGTCGAGCCTGCCGCTGAACACGGGGATCCCAGTCTCGGGCCAATCAATCGACTGGTAGGTATACGGAGCGATGGCCGAGTTGTTCTCCGCCATGGTATAGAAGTCATAGGCCTCGGCGGCGGTGAGCATGCATTGCTCGGCATACGAGAAGTCCTGAGACTTCAGGAACGCGTACTGCAACGTGAGTACCTTCTGGGCGTCATAGGCCCACTTCTCGTTCCATATCCCGTAGGTCACGATGCCGTCGGTTATCGTCACGGGGACGGCTGGTACGAACGGCTTCCTTTGCCACGTCTCCGTCGTGTATCCCCAAGTCGTGGCTGGGATCTGCGTGGTGGTCGGCGTCGTCGCCCCAATGATGGTTCTCATCTGGGCGAGGTACTGATTCGTCGGGTAGAGCCTGTAGGACGACCCGTCAAACATCAGCTGCCTGATGATGTCGTCCTTCGTACCAGAAATACCAAACAACGGGAACGTGTTCCCGACGTATGGCCTGTTGATCCTGCGCTGGCATATCTTCTGGATCGTCGTCAACGGGATCACGGGGCAATGGTCGCTCAGGTTCGTGGCCACCTGTACGTTCGTAGATCCAGGATAGTATCCAGTGTGGCTCGAGACGTAGGTGTTCATGTATCCGCGAGTACAGTTGAGGAACGAGTCTGACGTCTTGCCGTTGTAGCTTATCCACTCTATCGAGGTCGTCCCCTCCTCGGAGGCCCTGCTGATCGTACTTGTCTTTGTGTCAAACTTGAACTGGCTCACGTCGTTGATTATGGATATCACCCCAGAACTCGGGAAATCACGTGTCGAATAGACCTTGATTTCCTTGTCCGTTGCCCCTGGTGATTTTGTGAGCCAGCTTGTCGTGACCTCTGGAAGCCTTATCCTCATCCCCGTAAGGCAATACCCAGAAATGACGTTCGATACGCTCTCCCTGAGGGCGAGACCGTTCATGACCCCCACAAGGATCTTGACCCTGTTTGAAAAGTCAGCGCTCGGTACGTTGCCCTGCCCGAGGAGGAATTGCTCGATGGCCTGGACCTCCTCGTCTATCAGGTTAAATTCCTTGGCCCTGATCGGGTTGGTCAACGAATAAAGGCCCACGGCGTCCTGTTTCGGGGTCAAGGGCATCACGGTGTTCGGGAAGTATGGCATTACGTGGCCCTCGGGAATAGCATTGGCGTCCTTACCAAAACCGCCTGATACGAGGCGTATAGGTGGGTCGCGTTTTCCGAGAACGTGTTGCTCGTGTCGTCGTACGTCCTGGTCCTGAAGCAAATCCTCCCAGTCGGAGTCACGTAGCAATCAATCGAGTTCAGTTCGGATGCTGGGGCCAGATACATGAGCGGGGTGACGTTCAGGAATAGCTTGCCCTTGAACACCAAGTCGCCAGTCTTGTGAGCCCACGACATCGTTCCCTGTTTCTTCCTTCCCACCCTCAAGATCGTCCCGTTTGAGTTGTCATATCCCCAGTAGTTCATCATCTCGACGTTGCTGCCCATGAAGAGCTGCCTATAAAGCAGTGACTGGTTTTCAGCCGTGTCGTTTTCCGAAGGGAGCGTGGTCCCCGAAAAACCGTAAGCCATGAAGTCGTCATCCTTCGCGCCCAATGTGGTCTCGAAGGTGTAGACGTTGTTTATCATCGAGACAAACCCGATCTCGTCCAGGTTGGACACGTCCGCGAGCTGAACCGCGGCGATGTCCTCCTCGTCCTCCTCATCAGAAATGGAGACGTCCCCGAGATCTTGTCCTAGCGTCGTCATGAATGACGCCCAGCTCGCTGGCCAAGGAATCATCCCAGTCGCCCCTGGGACGGCTGGATCCTTGATGGCCACGACGCCGCTGGTAACGAGCAGGGTCTCGTCCTTGAGTATGTTCAGGGCGTTCGAAACGTAGTTGAGCAAGTCTAGGTTCGTCGACCCGACGGATGAGGCCTGCGAGGGGACTGGATAGCTGGACGAACTGAACGCGGAGAATCCGGCAAGCCCGCATCCCTGCCCGCTGAAACCAAGGGAATAGGAGGAGGGCTTCACCCCGATGTACGTCTCGATGGCCCTGATTTCCTCGTCGATCTTGTTGTGGTCGGACGCTCCTATGACATGGGGGTTCCCACGGACGTCCTGGCTCTCGTCCTTCAGGTTTGAGGGCATTATCTGCTCGGGAAAGTAAGCCATCAGAATTCCTCCACGTAGTACGGGCTAGGAGGAACGGTCGCGTCGCCAACCGCGATCACGAACATCTTGGCGTTCGCCCCGTATTCGTTCACGAAGCTCGCGTAGGTCTCGTCCTTGACCTCCACGGCCAGAGGAGTCCCTGCTGGTATGGGCGGGATGCCAGTGATCGTGACGTCCATCGCGTCCATGTCCCCAGCCACCTCTGGCTCGGCGAGAGCGCCAGAAATCACGTCTAGGTCGACCTCGGGCAGGAGAAGAGACGAGAGCGAGACGGATCCTATCACGGCTTGCCCAGGAAGTAGGAAGTCTTTGATGAGGCTCACCTTCAGCGTTCTTGAGGAGAACGAGGATAACCACGTTGGCAACGACCTCTTCGCGATCCTGAGCGTGAAAGTCGCGCTTCCGCCAGCGAAAAGATCCCCAGTGAACGGCTGGGCCAAGCCACCAAGGGTCAGGTTGAACGGAACGTCACTCACTCCAACCGTGATCGACAATCCAAGATCGGCGCACGACACTGGCAACGTGGAAAGCTGGCTCGTCCAAGTCGCGGTCCCGCCAGCCGCAGACCATCCAGGAGAGTGGACGTCGACGGTCGGGAGAATGATCTCGTCCTTCTCCACAGTCGCCACGGTGGACGCGTTGCTTCCGGGTCTCGACACGCATGGCTCGCCAGACCTGACAATGATCCTTGCCAAGCCATCTATGTTGTACAGGTCGTCCTGCCTCCTGACCGTGAACATGCCCCTGAAGAGCTGATACCCCTGTACGGTCAGGTTCCCGTCCTTAACCTCGGAGGTGGTCACCCTTGGATCGATGGACGTGTAGACGCCGTTAACGACCTCGACTGGCTCCGTTTCTTGGTTGAAGGCGCTGGCCAGCCCCCTCTGGATCACGTCGAAGGTTGGCAGGGCCAATATCTTCTTAGGCGTGGTTATCTTGACGTAGACGTTCCCGCCCCTCGCCGCCTGTCGATCCATGCATTTTGGAATCGGAATCGTCAGCTCCTTGTCCGAATACAGGTCCACCTTGTAGGAATCTGGAGGCTTCGCGAGGACGATGGTCCTGCTTATGGGGAAGGCCACGACGTCCTGATCCTGAATCTGTATGGAGACTTCCTTCGTCCCGTTGCCACAAGAAAGCGTCCAAGGAACGATGGTCGTGTCCAGATCCACGCTTGCCTTGAAGGTAGACCACTCGGAATACTGCCCGTTCTCGTTCACGGCCCTCCAGAAGGTCGCGTTGGTCCCCTTGATCTTGAGGCAAACGTTCTCGGTGTTCGTGGAGTCGATGGGCTGGCCCGTCTTGCAGTCCACGTAATCCCACTTGAAGTCCATCTTCTCTTCGATGTTCGTGACGAGCGGGGCGAAGTGTGGCCTGCCCGAATGGCCCATCTTGGCGCAATACGTGGCGTAGACTTCCTCGTGCATGTCGGGGTTTTCGGCCTCATGCCTGTCATCCTGCCACGTGATGGCCACGCCGCCAGTCGCGTCCGTGTCCACGTCTGGGAACATCGAGTTCGCAGGACCTGTGGATATCTTGAGGTCATCGCCGTTGTTGGCCGAGCTGTTCCACTTCTGCGCCAAGGCCGAGTAGCTGGCCATGTATATGTTGTACATGCCAGACCTGTTGCTGTGGAACACGAGCCTGAGGTTTCCGTCCTTGTCGCTCCTGACGCGAGGGAACATCGAGTCGGCCTTGGAGGCGGTTATCCTCGTGTCCGACCCTCCGAACGCCGAGCTGTTCCAGTTTCCACCGACGTTGCTGGCGGACATGATTTCCCAGTTGCCGAACCTGCTGTCATGCCAGACGACGCTTATCTTCATCCGCCTAGCAGAGTCGTAGGCAATGGCAATGTCTGGCATCATCGCGTCGCCAAAGCTGTCGGTCAGCCTGACGGGGATAGAGAACTCGTTCTTGGCGTTTGACTTCGTGTAGTAGATTTGGGAGTTACCGTTCTTATCCGTAAGCTGGAAGACTACATGCGCGTTCCCAGTCTGATCGCAGGCGACCCTCGGGAACCTGGCCCTTCGCTGCTGCCCGTCTTCCGCGTAGTTCGTGACCCTCAGGTCGTCTCCGCCAGTGGCGCTGGAATTCCATATCGAACACCTGCCAAAATACCTCGCGGCGTATATCTCTTCCGTCCCGCTCCTCGTGGAATGCCAGACCAACCAAACGTTCTGCGTCGCGGACACGGCCAGCGCAGGGTACTGGTTGTCGCCGAGCGAGGCCGTGAGGCGCAACGGGTTGCTAACCTTGGCCTCTCCAGAACACGGCGAGGACGTGTCGTCTCCTCCAACGTTGCATGGAGGATCCGCACATCCCAAATTTGCGAAGGCCATCTGGTCGAGACCAGAAGATGTCAGGCCAGCCAGCTTGGTTCCTATAAACTTCTGATATGTGTCGCTCCAATGCATCTCCCATAGTTGCCCGCTGGTGGTTCTATTGATCACGGGTTGCCACTGTACGGCGCTGCGGCCTCCAGCCCACCTGTAATAGTTTGTCTGAGTGGTATAGTTTATGGGCTCTTGCTGGGTTATGATGATATCGCCGATGTTGTTCTCGAGATTGGTGTTCTTGACCCTGTAAAGCGTGTTGTTGTTGACGCTGACGACATACAAATCGTCGCTCTTGATGACCTTTATATCTTCGATTGTGACCCCAATGTCATAGGATTGAACCACTCCAGATGGAGAAACCGAATACACCGTACTCGTTCTCTTTCCTCCAACCACGATGCCCCCAGCCCATGGCCCATAGAGGTCTGGGTTATTCGGCAACACGACGACGCCCTTAAGCCACTCGTCGTCGCCAAATACCTTTCCCTCTATGCCCTTCTTGGGCGGAGGGATGTTGGCCAAGAGCTTATACGACTTATCCGACCCGACGACGAAAATGTTGCCAGTCACCGACACGACGATAAGTTTATTGTCGAATATGCCCGTCTCGTCATGACAGATGTCGAACGAACCCGTCCACTCGGCGGGCCTATTCGGAGGATAGTCTGGGAGTGTGACCCATGTCCATTCGACTCCTGATCCTCCCGCAGCTATCTTGCTGATACCTCCTGCCTGACCATTGCCACAGAACGTATCGCCTTGGACAAACCCGCCAGCCGAAACTTGGATTATGCAAACGTTCGTTTTTCCCATCCCGCCAGAGAATCCCTCGGCGTATGGGGCCTCCATGGCATTCTGATCCACCGATTCCAAGTTATACGCGACGCCAGTCGGATAGTTTGCGGAAGCAACCAAAGCCCCGCGCTCTGGGTTGTATGCAATCCCCTGCGAATTCTTAAGCTGGGCATATGGGATCAGCATCTCGGATGAGTTGCCATAATCTATGAGATAGCTGTTCTTGCGTCCCGTGTATGCCCCTGCTGGCAGCTGGTTCCTGAGAGCCCTAGTACTCGCCTCCGTGTCTTCCCTAGGCGAATCGGCGAGATAACCCACGAACGATACTGGGGCGTTCATTCCCTCATATGGAGGCAGCACAAACGCGGACGAATACTGGGTGAACGTGGCTGATCCGTCGGTAAACCAGACGATGTTCCCTCCACCAAATCCCCTGATCATCATGTCCAGACCAGCGCTGGGGATCGGGACGAAGTAGTACATCGAGCCCCTGTTGAGCGTGAGCTCGGATGGGGCGAACGCAAAGGTGGTCATGTCCTCGCCTGGGGAAAGGTAGAATTCCTTCTCGTAGACCATCTTCGCTTGGTTCTCGTCGGCGTCGGTGAAAGCCGCGTCGACGCGGTAGTCGGGGCCACGCCAAACCTGTAACACCACCGAATACATGGTGTTGCCCTCGGATAGCGGGTCAAGAGCCTTCGATGGCCTGACCGCGCATGGGCCATTCCCGCATTTCCTGGTAGACAGGATAAACTTGTATTGGCTCCCGTCCTCCTGTCTGGCGAAGACCAACTGGCTTAGCTGTCCCCTCGCGTCTGAGACGTAGCTGTTCGTGTAGATCGTTCCGTTCGGGTCCCCCTCGATGGTGTATCGGCTGGGAGAGTTCGCGTCTATGCTCGCGTATGGGCCGCTCATGATGGCCGTTATGTCCACTGGATCGACGTACGTCGGTGGCAACGGCTTCTTCGGGGCCTCTACGATGTCATCAGCGATGGACGACGCAGATCTTGGAGCCACGTTGACGGACGGGGCGCATTTCGGAACGAATGGGAGAGTTACCGATTCCAGCTCGACGCCGATGTCTGGAGGCGTTGAGACCATGAAGGCTATGCGCTCTTGCGGGATTGTGGACCCGAAGTCTCCTGGGTCGGCTATCGGGCTCTTCGTCGTGATCTGGATTGGAGGGACGAAGCTGTTGGCGTCTATCAGCGTGGCCCATTCCTGCTCGTCGTAATACTTCGAGAGGCCAACCCAGCTTGAACCATAGGACTGCGTATCCCTGAAGATCGTATGGAGGCCGCGCCCCGTGGTTGGAGGATCGCCAGTAGTTCCATACGTCACGCGCTGGCCAGCTTTTCCCGTGATCTTGTACGAGGACTGAATGGCGGTGTTCTGCTTGTAGGAGAAGAAGTATGCCCCTCCGCTGTAAGTCGTGAGCTTCAAATACGTACCATTGCCGAGATTAATGGACCCACCCGTAGTTCCCGTACATTTATGCTGGAACCCGGATCCATATCCGACTTGGGAGTAGTAGATCTGATCCCTTCCCGTCTCGTTGTCATGCCAGACGATGTGGCTCCTGCAAGAGCAGTCGGCCACGACGTCTGGGAACATGGATGGAGTCGTGGTACAGGTGATGCGCGTCTCGCAGGATTCCTTTGGGATGAGCCTGTTGTCGATGTAATAGACGAAGTTCTGATCGTTTGAGAGGAACGGAGCGTAGGACAACTCCAACACCTTCGCGCTCACGACGGACTTGACGTTCGACCCCTTGCCCATGTTGAGGCCAGTCTCGAACGTAATCACCGCCCCAGCAGAGATGCCCATGGCTAGGAAGTCAGCCGCGTTGTCCGTCAGGTAGACGGTCAGCGAGCTGACATTGATCTGGATGCTGGTGGCGACCCTCCTGATCCCGCCCTCCTCGGCGGAGTCAGTGGCGTCCTTGCACAGCTCGGAAAGTAACCTGTAGCCAGAAAACCCCACTGGGCAGTTCATGTTGCTCGGCCTGGCATAGCCAGACGCGCCAGTGGAGTAGGTGTCGGCTATCTCTGTCGTGGAAAGCTTGGTCGGCAGGGTTCGGTAGTAGATCTCGAAGTTGCCGTCCCTGTTGTCGTACCAAACGATGTTCTGGTTTCCCTGACAGTCCAAGGAGATGGCTGGATGCAGCGAGTTGCAGGTATGGTTGCTTATGCGCGTTTCTTGGGCGCAGAAGCCCTCGTTCTCCTGCGTGGTGGCAGTTTCGCTGGTGGTCGTCTGGTCAGTCGTCGTTGTAAGGGTCGGTTCCGTCGCCATGTGGTTTTCCGTGAGCCAATCAGAGAGAATCCATAACTTGATTCTACGGCGCAGCCACACGTCCCTTGAAAAACAAAAAAGCGCGGGGGTCTGATGACCCCCGCGCCGCTCGGGCCTGCTATCCTGCTCGTGGGGTTGAACAGAACTACATATCCCGAGTCATCAACTTACTCGAGCCAAGCGCCCTTCGGCAATTCCCTGTTCTTGCCGCCGAACTTCCTCGTCTTGGTCGCAGTCGGGTCGGTCGGAGCGTTGAAGTCGTCGCATCCGTTCCTGACTCCCTCGAGGAACGCGCAGATGATGTCTCGCTGGTCCTGAGTCAGGCATGAGGTTGACGATGGGACTGGCAGGTAGAAGTCCAAGACGGCTGACGCCGCGATGATGGCCAGCTTGACCTCGTCTGGTACCTTGTTGAACAGGCTGGATGCCATGAACTGCTTGACCTCGGCAGCCGTCAGCATCTTGGTCCCATCCTTGAAGTACGGGAGGAGCTGTTCATTGATGTTCTGAGTCAGGGCGAGAGACGCTTCCTTGGCCCCAGCCGGGTTCTTCTTGGCCCACGCCTTCAGGCCCTTCTCCGTACCCAGTTCCGCGCCCATCTTCACCACGTCGATGATCGAGGTCTTGTTCTTCGCAATCCATTCGTTCAGCTTGACTGGATCGGTCGGCGGGATTAGGGGACTGTCACATCCGGGGGTCGTCAACAGGATCAGGCCACACAGGGCCAGCGGCGCGAACTTTCTCATCATCTTCTTCTTCTCCTTTGTCCTTTGTCCTTTGGCTGTTGCCCAAAAACTCTCAAAGCGCACGAGTGGGATTATATCCAATCCACGAAGAAAGCAAGCAAAAATCAAGGAATCCTTCGTGCAAGCAGCATCTTTGCCAGATCGGCTATGATCGGGTCGTCCGTCGGCTTCGGGAACGCCGCCCCCATCACGGCTCCCGTCAGGCAGGCGACTTGAGGCCCAGCGGCCTTTGACACGTTACAGGCGAGGTCGAAAGTCCTCCCACGAAGGCAGGAGAACAGGGAGAGGACAAGGATCGCCGTGTCGGGATCGGCCTTGGCGTTCATCCTCTTGAAAAAGTCTAGCTCGATTTCAGGTCCCATCGAGGCCACCGTGGCGTCGTTGATCAGGGTCACCATGTAGTTGTCAACGCCCCTCAATATCCCGCCGATCTCGTTCGGCCATATCCCCATCGGGACGTCGAAACACGCGCTCGAGATCAGAACCGCGGTTCCAAGGGCGGCGCATTGCGAGGCTGGACTGGAAAAGAGCGTTTCAGTCCTGCAAAAATCAAGCATGTCACCAAGGCGGTCATGGAAGACCAGCCCGATGACCGAAGCGGAGGAGGACCGAGCCCATGAGGATGGAGGCATCTTCATCAACAGCGCCTCTGGGGTCGCACTCTGGCATATGAGCCTCGCGATGTCAATTGCCTCCTTGGACGATGGCGTATCCTCGTTGACTGCCCGCTCGGACGCGATCATCCCAGCCAGAGATCCCACAATCTTGGATTCAAGGTTCTTGATCATGCAATTCTCCCGATCTATAATACCGCATGCGAGTGGGTTGCCTGAAATGTGCAGCCGGAGGATTCGCCCTAGGTACGATCAGGGCGGGCGGGACAGTCGTGGCCTCATGGGACGACGACCCGTGGGCCGTACAGGTGTTTGACAGGAACTTCCCAGAAGCCAACGCGTCGCTGCCAGGTGAGCTGAAGAACTTCGCCCATCCAGACGTGATCGTGATAAACGATGACGAACCGAAATGGGTCAGGAGTACGACGCTAACCATAATGCCACGCGTGGTTTGCATAGAGGACTCCAGTGGGGAATGGCTCCATGGCTATAAGAGGCATCAAGACGTCCTCAGGGCCGAGGAGTTCGGGCTCCCGCAGCGCAGGACGAAGAAGTACGTCGTCGCCTTCAGGAACGACATCAAGACGCTCTTCAAGCATTTCCCGTTCCCTGACGTCCTGACAAGGACTAGGGCGAGCATCGGCTCGTTCCTTGACCAGAACAGGAAAGACCTCTTGGTCCCGCCCAAGATACTCGCTGGAGTCATGAACAGGCGGGAAAGGAACCTAGCTCGTGGATGGAAGTCCATCGGCAGGATCGTGACCCCTAACGACAGGTTGTACGGGCTGAACCCACGATACGCCTCAGACAAGACGGCCTTCTTCATCGACCAAGGGGACGGGCCGCGACGGTTGTCGTTGGACGAGATAAAGCGCATCATGGGGTTCCCAACCCACTTCGAGATGCCCGTGACCAAGAACAGGGCCATCGCCTTGCTCACAAAGAGCATCTGCCCGCCAGTCGCCCAAGCCATCATGTCGGAGATCAAGCAATGGCTGTTCTAGAAATCAGGTGGAAGGGTCCTCTGCTGGACTGCTCGGGATACGCGGCGGCGGGTAGGGGATACCTGCTCGCCGCCGAGGCCGCTGGGATCAAGATCAGGGCCTTCGACAAGAGCCGATCGATAAACCTTTACAACAAGGGCATGGACGAAGATATCCTGACTACCTACAAGCGCCTGAGGGACACGCCCGTATCTGAGGATTGCCCGTCCGTACAACACCAAGTTCCAGACCAGTTCTACCTAGATTACAAGACGCGGAAGAGCATCGGCTACACCATCTTCGAGATGACCAACGTCCCACGCCCGTGGATATCAGGATGCAACCTCGTGGAGGAGATCTGGACTGGATCGGCCTATTCCAAGACGGCTTTCATGGCCTCTGGTTACAAGCGACCAATCCACGTCCTGCCACACGCGATAGACCTGTCCAAGTTCAACGACAAGGCCGAGCCATGGCCCGTCAAGAACAAGGCGGGATTCAATTTCATCAGCGTGTTTGACTTCACGGAGAGGAAGTCGTGGAGGGACTTGTTGCGGGCCTACTGGAATGCCTTCAAGCCAGACGAGGACGTATGCCTGATCCTGAAGGTGTACTTCGGGAACTTCTCCAACGAGGCCACCCAGAACATCCTTGATCGGATATCGGCGTTCAAGGAGGAATGCAAGGCCCCGCGAACGCCACGGATGCTCGTCTACGGCCACGACGTACCCCAGAACCAAATGCCCGGCCTATACCGCAGCGCGGATTGCTACGTTAGCATAAGCAGGGAGGGTTTCGGGATCCCCTACGCCGAGGCCATGGCCTGCGGGCTGGCATGCATCGGACCAGAAGTGGGCGGAACAAGGGAATTCATGACAAAGGATAACTCCTACCTCGTTAATTACATGAAGGACGAGAAAGTAGGCCCCGAAACCTCGAAGATGTACCCTGACTTCTCGAATCTGAGATGGTCGGTGCATTCTTGGGAGCATCTTTCCTCGCTCATGCGTCAGGTAGTATATGGGCAGGAAGACCGGCTACGCAGGGCCAAGAAAGGGATGGAAGACGTCAGTCGGGGCCTGAGCCCAAAAGCCATCGGATCAAGGATGGCCAAACTGCTCGGAGGGTCGTCCGATGGACAGCAAGCGTTACCTACAGATTTATTGCTGTAACGAGAGATGCCGCAAGACGACCGTACACGAGAAGCTGGAACACGGTAAGCTCCGCTGCGTGGTATGCAATACCGTCAAGGAACCCAAGAAGAAGTCATAGCTCCAACATCCTGAACGGACGCCCCTCGTACCTCTCGTTCGCCGCGCTGGTCAACATCCTCAGAGACTTCTTCTTGAACCCAGGACAGGCGGTTTCTAGGGCCTCCAGAAGCGACATGGCCGTCTTGGCATAGGAATAGTTCTCACGTACGAGAGTCCGTCCCCTGTCCGCCCGCTCGAAACGCTCCTTCGACTTTTCAAGGCAGTCGCGCATGGCCTGCGCCGCCGCCTCGACGGACGGCTCGGCCCAAGTGGATCCACGAAGGTGACCGAAGATCTTGGTTTCCACGTTGCTGGGAGAAGACATTTTCTCAACCGACACGAGCCAAGAGGTGTCGTCTCGGCAAAAGTCGGTCACCCCGCCAAAGTCCGTCACCACGACGGGAACGCCCAACGCCATCGCGTAGAAGGGCGTGAGCCCAAACCCCTCGCTCCTATGTGTCGAGACCACCGCGTCGAAAGACTTGATGAAGGAGGGGACATCCTCGTCATGGATGGCGTAGTCAATGACCCTGACAGGAGCGCCTTGCGACGGGATGAACTTATGTTTCTCGGCCAAGGACGAGACGTATTTGGAAGCTGGGTCGGGTCTGTCGTTCTCCCTATAGGACTTGATCACCAGTTCCACGGGGTCGCTCTTGGAGAACGCCTGCCAGTACGCCCGCAGCAGGACGTCGAGTCCCTTGCGCTCGTAGATCGAGTTCATGTATAGGAACCTGAACCTGCCCTCCTTTGGGAAGGCTGGTTCAACCGAGGGGTTCCACGTGTTCTCGTCCAAGGGGACGGGAATGTTCCTCACCTTGGCCTTGGGGATTCCAGACCGCAACAGCCCAGCATGACAGAACGAGGATGGAGCCCCTATCAGGCCGATCATGCGCGAGGGGCCAATCTGGACAGAGGTCAGCCTTATCCCCTCGAAGAAGAAAATCCCGAGAGAACCAACCGCTCCTGGCATCATCCCCATGCTGCCAGGAGGGCCGACGTAGAAGTGAACGAACTCCTCTCCCTGTGGGATTGGTCCGTTCGAGGCGATCATCTCCTGCACCACGGCCTTCTCAAGCAGGGGTAGCTGTTCGTCAACGCCGAGCAGCGTGGACACGGGCAACCCGAGCCACCTGACGAGCTTGAAGTACTCCCTGGTTGCCTTGCTTATGCCCGACGGACTCAGAATGGCTGGCATGACGATTCGCATGTTCTATGATACGAAGTTTTTGCTTGAAACAGAGACTGATCCGATTATGATTTGGTGCAAGGAGAGGTTCATGAGGGAGTACGTTTCGTTGTTCAGCGGGGCCATGGGACTTGACATAGGCCTCGAACATAACGGGCTCGAATGCAAGGTATGCGTGGAGCGGGATACATCCTGTGTCTCCACGATATGGCTCAACCGCAAGATGCAGGCCATACAACACGTTTCAAGTCTGAACGAAGAGATGCTCGAACATCACAAGGGCTGCT
>Ga0172363_10001029_pt1 | contig 22072 bp, 27 predicted proteins | sample LakKivs2_kivu2a2_FD_114541 | JGI IMG/M metagenome (GOLD analysis project Ga0172363, IMG submission 114541) | Sediment microbial communities from Lake Kivu, Rwanda - Sediment s2_kivu2a2 | ecosystem: Environmental > Aquatic > Freshwater > Lake > Sediment | place: Rwanda: Western Province, Lake... | reverse complement strand
GTTTGCAGCTTCACAGGCCAAATCTGCCAATTTTTCATCAATCTCGTAGGCTGAAACTTCACCTCCCAATGAATAATTTGTTCTAAAATCCTTTTCAACCGCTTCTCTTTTCATTGATCCTAAGATGATGCAATTGCTTTTTCCAGGATTAAGAGGATCAAATTTTTTCAGTATAACCTGAATTCTTAGATCGAAATTTGAATCAATCTTTTCCTGGATTAAGATTTCTTTTTCGGGGTCAAGTTTGGCTATTGTCTGGTAAACTGATTTCAAAGAAGCATAAGAATCAACTATCGAAACACCTATTCCTTGTGTACCTGAAAGTAACTTCATCACAACCGGAAATTTTCCACCTATTTCCTCCAGAGCAGAATCTAGGTTGTCTTCTCCATTTACTAATGCGTATTTGGGAACTGGGAGGTCGTGTGATTCCAGAACTTTTGAAGTGAGATACTTGCTTTCACAAACCTCTATAGATTCTAAAGAGTTCACGCAAAAATATCGGCTTGCTTCTAAATCCCTCATGATCTGTTTTGTGAAAGAATTGGAAATGACTCCTCTCCTTGGGATTATCGCAGTAGTTTCTGGTTTAATTAGGATTTCTCTTTTATCCCCGGTTTGCTCCCTAATAACGTGCCCGTTGTAAATTTTTTCAAGCACAATATTATTTATGTCAACTACATGACAAGGGATATTTCTTTTTCCACACTCCTCCAAAAATGATTTGGATGTTGGCGAAGGTTTTTCTGTACCAGAAAGAATTAGTATATCTATTGAATAAGGATCTTCAGATTCGTTCAGAAATGATTCGAAGTTTAAAACGGGATTAACGTTTTTCATTAATTTCAGGGAGATTCTTTTGCCTATATATCTCAATTTTGAAGCAGAAGAACTGTTATCCCTGAAACAAGAATTGTATTTCTACTGCTTCTTTAATTTTGTGTAATTCTGAGCATTTTTCATACTCCTCTTCCAAAAGAAAAAAATCTAAAAGCTCCTGTATTCTTTCGCACTTAAATGCTGCACTAAAAAAAGAATCTGAAATAAACTCAAATTTATTTTTCAAAATGATATCACAATTTTCGTACATGAAGGAGCAATATTCTTCAAAACCTTCTTCGTCTATTTCATCTAAGATCTCGTGTTTCTCCAGCCTTTTGTTTTTCATAATTCTTCTTTTGTGCTTCCATGTATTTGAATGACTCTGAACTTCCCATGATTGCATCGGGCGTGTACCAATACCTCTTGAAGAAAAGATCATCATCTTTAAGAGATTCCCTGATTTTTTTCAAGGAATCAGCTTCCGGCAAAATTAATTTGTTGAATCCCATTTTCAGAATAGGGTGTTTATCATAAACAGATTTGGGCTGATCGGATTGTGACCCATGACTTCAATAAACCTGTTAATAGGATCTAGGATTGTCTTTGTAAATTGCTCGTCATAGTCGACTGGGGGTGCAAACTCATATGGATAAGTACCCTGGGCAAAAGCAAAGACGTTGTTGTCAGCCACTGATTTTGTCTTTACAAAATAGAAACGAACTTTGTCGCCACTTCTAAGCAAAGGGTATTTGTCTTTATATTTCGAACTGTTTAGTAGAAAATTGTGGTAGCCAGATGCCCTGACGTGAATTGGGCATGCTTTTGCGACTTCAAAGTTTGTGGTGTCGTTAAGGATAAACTTCTCGTAATTATTAACTGCTATTCCCAAAGAAATGTTTTCGGGTTCTTGAGCTTTGAAATCTTTTTTAATCGCCTTAAGTTCTTGAACAAACTCTCTAAGATTGAAAGACCTTCCCTTTGAAAAAATGAATTTAGTTAGGAAAAGAAGTTTCTCCCTTACAAATGATGGGGTACCGCCTTTGATCATCTCCACCCCAGTAGTTTTAATTTGGGAAAGAGGATCAGAGTGAACCCCATCAGAATAAACTATATTCGTAACGTATTTCTTTTTACCAAGGAAAATCCCGTTAATAGCAAGTGTCTCCATTTCAAAATCTTGGTAATTGTCCGTATTCCATTTTTTTGAGTAGATGTCGAAGCACTTTTTTAGGTACTCTTTCAGCCTGTATTCGTTGATTTTTAGGATAAGATCTTTCGGGTCTCCTTCCCAGTCACAAGAAGCTACAACCTCTTGGAAAGTTACATAGTTAGAATCGGTGTCTCCGTACACCACCAAAGGGCGGTGAATTTTTTTGACGCTTTTCAAACCAAGTTTTTCGTGCAGCTCCGTATCAACATGCCAAAACTCATGAAAGTATTTGTGCAATATTTTCTCCGAGTGTTTGATCAAATCCTGACCTTGTAAAGTTACTGCCTCGGCAACTTCAGGGTTGAAACAGACAAACCAGTTATTACCAATCGCGCCGTAAATTGAGTTCATAGTAAGCTTTACCGCTTGTTCCTCATTTTTTAGCTCGTTTTTAAGTGCAATTAACTCTTCTATCTTTCTTTGGAGCTCAAGAGATGATAAAGTTTCTATTTCCATATTATTAAAATCATATCCGGACAAATTGTTTTGTTTCCAGAGTCATTAAACCTGTAAACTATCGAGGGTTAGACCCCTTAAAATCCCATACCGAATTTTTGCCCTACTTTCGGTTGGATTCCTTTTTAAATAAGATACTCTCTTGAATTCTTCTGGGGTGAATCTATTAATCTCCGAGCAAAGTGGATTGATTGAATCGAAAAGATCTTGTGTCATCATTGCTTCCTTTCCCCCAATCATTATATTATCTGAGAAATGATCATAAAAATCGGTGACATAAAGATTTGATGGGTCTAACTCGTCCAAAGAAGGCAATTCTTTGATGTAAATATCGTAACGACAAAGAAAAACCCAATCGTAATGGGAGTCAATCATTCTCAGGCTTTTTGATATTGAATACAATTGGGAAATGACGTTGCTTTCGTTATTTTGTGAATAATATTTCAGCCCGCTTACTTTTTTCCTCGATTCATCTTCCAGGGAAAAAGTTCTAGGTTGCTCCTGAATAAAATTTTTTGGAGAGAATTTGCTTTTTATCAATTCTTCAGAGCGTAGATTTTCGGTTACATTTGGACAAGAACTTGACCAATCCGAAATTGCAAAATCCTTATTTTCTCCAGAAATCCAGGCGTGAGCAAAAACGTCTGGGTTGTACTTATCAAGAATACAGTTACCGAAACCCTTCTCGATCAAGGGAGACTCGACGTTTCTTGGTTGTCCATAGAGACAAAGAGCAACCTTCATAATTTACTTTTCGATTACCCCTACCGCAGTAGATGTTTTTGTTTGTTCGGAGAAAAACACTATTCTATTTTCATGTACGAAGCATGAGCAGCTCTCAGCATCTACATAATTGAGATGTGATTTATAGATAGAGGAATCGATTTTCTCATCAGCAGAAATTTCAGAGGCACCGATGTTAAGCTTATAATCAAAGCTGTCTCCGGTTACTCGAACTTTCTCTTTCTCAATTCTGAAAACAAGAAGTTCCTCTGAATTACTTTCCATTCCGCAAAGAGATGAAACAGATGAAAAATCTGAATTGTAAATCTTGAACTTTGAAAGAAAGTCGTCTTTAGAATGTACCATTTCAAGAATGGAATCCCCAACGTAAGAAAGTAAAGAGAGATCTGCACATCTAATTTTGATTTTCAATGAGGCTGAATTGATGTTGAGTTCTGTTGCAACACATTCGCCATCACTAGAAGAAATAGAGATGTCTATAAAAATATCTTCCTCTGCTTTGAAATATCTAAAGCAATCCATAAGTTTGGTGACATCCATCAAACCGATTTTAACTCTTTCACACTTCAGAGAGCCGAAAGAATCTATTCCGTCAAAAATTTGGCTAACCGGAATTCCAGCATATTTCATAACGGATTTGTCTGGTGTGTGTACTTTACAGAAAAGATTGTTCTCGTCCAGTTCCAACAGAACGCTTTTGTCAACCACCTTTAACTTCTTCAAAAAGGAAATCAGATTGCTTGTACTTGTTACTCTAAGCTTCATTTGTAAAATTTTTTTATAATTGTCTTATGGTTTGTTTGTTGTATGTTTTCGACATTAATCCTCAATTTCCTCGGTTTCTTCCGCTATTTCGTAAATTTCAATCCCGTTGGAAACAGGCAAAGAAGATTCGGATCCAGAGAATAAAACCTTAGGTCTTTTGATCTTAAAGTCTCCGATTTTTTTCACAATTGCTTCCTGGGCTTTTATCGATTTTTTGGTCTCCAATATTAGTTTTTTAATTCTTGCTATTTCCTTTTCGGTTTCAACTATGTGATCTGAAGAAAGCTTTATTATCTGGATGGCGGCGAGCCTTGAAGAAATTTTCGGTGAAAATTGTTGCAGAAATTCCTCGATCTCCTTATTTGTCCTTTTCTTCTGACTCATGAAGATCAGAAATTTCAGCTTCGCCTCTAGAAATTCCAAATCATATTTAAAGTTTTCCAAATCCTTCCTAAGTCTTTTCAGCCTTACCGTTTCAAGGTGTATTTTAAAAGAGTCCAGATATTCCTTTACAGAATCAAACTGAGCAACCGACCCATCCTTTATAAAAACGATGTCTTCTTTAACTAAAATTTGGGTTAACTTTTTAATAGTTGGGACCAAGGCTTCAAATTCTTTGCTTTGTAGCTTGTGAAACCAAAGAGTAACGTCACACTTACTCTGAGAATTGTTATTAAGCTTGTATTCTAGACCAAGACCCTCAAGTTTATTGACGAGCTTGTCCATGAATGAATCATACCTCATAACTGGAGGAAGATCAAAAATACGAAGGGTCCTTTTTACTGAATTAGACTCGAATCCACTTTCAAACAGCCAAACATTTTCGGTATTTTCATACTTGTAAATCTTTCCGGAAAAATCTTTAAAATGGGGTTTGAGAATCTTGTTTTTTCCTTCCAGATACTCGACGATGTCTTCTAACTTTCTTGGAAGGATGTTTGTTCTATATCCAACTGCAATTCCGATTATGTGAGTTAGAAGCCCAATTGGGATTTCCACATGAAGCCAATCATGGCCACCTTCTTCGTTAGACTCATTCAAATCAGAATGCTTTTGAATGATCTCCTTGACGCCCTTATTAATTTTCACTGAGGTGTACCTGGGGGCAGATGGACTTGGGTTGACTGGGGATCCAAAAAACCCATCGCCTTCAAGTATTTGAAAAGAACACCCAAAAGGTCTAGCTAATTTGGAAATTGCACCGGATAAAGATGAATCTCCATGGTGATATAAACCAGTTCGAATTACTTCCCCAACAAGTCCAATAGTTTTGTTGAAAGAACCGGGGCTGTTTTCTAGGATAATTCTCTGAACCGGCGTTAAGGAATCATAAAAATTGGGGATGCCTCTTGATTGAAGCACATAGAGAGCATATTCTCTGTACTTAAAATTGATTTGGTCGGAAATGCTTAGATTGCTCAAAATTCAAACTTTCATGATTGTATGAAAGCCCCTTTGAATTTGTTTCTAAGCTGTCTTTGAAGTTTTTTCGGGCTTGTTCTTTTCCTTTTTAGTGGCTTGAGCTAGAACTTTTGCTGGAACTTCATCTAATTCAACCAAGGCAAATTTCACATCGGTTTGTCCGTCCTTTTTTAGCAAAGATAAAAGAGTCCTAAGATCTCCTGTATCTTTCAAAACAATACAACCGGCTGAATGCGAATCTACGGTGGCAGTTACACCACTTCTATTTCCGCGGTGAATGTTGATCCCAAATTGACCAGATTCTTTCTTTCCAGGAGAGAAAGTTGAAAAGTTAGCTTTCTTCGGATCGTCAACCGGGTCATATCTTTCAACTTGAACTGGTCCATTTTGAATTAAAGCTTCATATTGCCCCTTATGCTTTCCTATCTTATAGTCATATACACCAGGCTGAAGTATAGCCAATCCCTTTGGATTAAGTGTGTTTTTTGCACCAGATGCTACAAACCAGTTTCTGAATTTATTGACCATATAAAATGGTCCCGGGACAGTGGTTACTGGAAATTTATAAACTTTTTTGTCCTTTTCAGGACTCATTAGAAATAAAACGTCAGTAAACCTGTTTGGGTATTGTTGTTTTACATCTAAGTAATTTCGCAAAGCAACCAGATTGTATTTCTCCGGGTCCAAGTCTTTGGAAATTCTTTTTTTGTCTAATATGAATTTCAATGCATCCCAGTCTAGATCTTCAGTGTCGTCAAATTGGTAATCTGAACTTTGAATAAGTTCATCATATTTAGGGGGAGAAGTTTCTACGCCAGATTTATTTAGGGTTGAGATGTTTTCGTCTGCTGCTTTTTTGGCAGAAGAATCTCTAGCTAAAGAATTTGATACCTCCTCTGCGGAATCTGGACTATCAGAAGGAATAATTTTGGCATCCTCCCAAGCTTTTTTCAGTTCGGGATTAGAATCAACCGACGATAGAATGTTTTGTCCTAGGGTTGTAGCAAAGAAAAGATCCTTTAGTTTTATTTTTCCCAGTGAAGTTTGAGAAGAATCTTTTTCAGCTTGATTTCCCTTATTTTTTGCGGCTTGAACTTCTGCCGCTTGGGCAAGTGCTTTTTGTATAATAGAAGGCTGAGCTACGGCAGCTTCGTTAATTGAATTAAACTTCTCAAATGATAAAATACGTTTTGGCATCAGACGGATTTTTTTTAGATCTCTCCGTCTCTATTTATCTTACCGTTAGAAGAATTTATTAAATAGATTAGAATGGAATTGATAATTACACTGGACCCACTGATTAAAAATCCCACCAAAGAAACCAAAACAGTATCGGCTACGATGGAATTACCTACCACAATGCAGGAAAGTGGGTTTTTCAACTGATCCGCCGTAATAAGAAATCCCATCAAAACACCTACCCAAAAACCTGAACATTGCATGCAAGTCAGCAATTTCGCTGTTGTTGGGTGCATCACTTGAAGGTAAGTCCTTAAATTATCGAGAATAGAACCGTTAACAAGTACGTTGGTTATGCACCATCCTAAAAAGCTAAGAAGTATGAGTGTTGTCATAAAATATGTTTTTATATTTATCTAGGAAAGAAATTTGCTCCCCACTGAGATTTTTCGGAATAGATAATTTAATTCTCACCAAAATATCCCCACGAAATTCTGAATTAAACTCTGGAATTCCTTTGCCGGGGAGACGTAGTATTTTGCCGGGATCGGTTCCAGCTGGGATGTTTATTTTGTAATCACCATTAGTTTCTAGATTTGGAATCTTAATTTCAACGCCAAGACAAGCCTGGATAAAATCAATTTCTTTTTCGCAAATGAGATTTATCCCGTCTCTTTTGTAGAATTCGTGGGGCAAATCTTCAATGGTCACCATTAAATCTCCGGGATCACAAGGAGATTTATCGAAATCTCCCTTTCCTTCAAGTTTGAAAGAAATCCCAGTAACGGATCCCTTTGGTATAGTAATTTCAATTTGATCTGTTGTTCTCTGGGTTCCGGATCCACCACAGAATACACAAACGGCTTTTGGGACTTCGCCAAAACCACCACAGGCATAACAGGTCTCATCCATCGCCATTTGGCCAAACCCCGTATTAACTACTTTCCGTTTTACTCCAACCCCGCCACAAGCCTGGCAACCAATTACCTCTGCGTTTTTAGCACCGGTTCCCTTACAGGGATCACATGGGAGTCTTCGAAAAACATTTGCTTTTCTTTGTGATCCCTTAATCACCTCCTCCAAAGAAATTTGAAGTCTGGCGTTAATATTTTTCCCCTTTTTGATGACATTACCTGTGTTGTTCCACCCTCTTTCTTGGAACGTAGAAAAAATGTCGCTGAAAGGACCATTTCCGAAGCCGGATCCACCGAAACCTTGCCCTTTGAAAAAGGGATTTGGGTTGTCGTACTGCTGTTTCTTTTTGGGATCGCTCAGAGTTTCATATGCCTCTGAGATTTCCTGAAATCTTCTTTCAGCTTCAGGATCACCTGGATTTTTATCCGGGTGAAATTTGAGTGCCAGCTTCCTGTAACTTTTTTTTATCTCTTCAGGTGAAGCGCTTCTCGATACCTCTAAAATCTTATAAAAATCTTTCATCTAAGGACTCTATCAAAATGAGGACTTTAGCCACTCTCGGATCTCTTTTTCCCGATCCTTTTTCTTCTTGGGCAAACTTCTCCATTTTGATTTGAGCTCCTTGTTCAGAACCAAAATTTCAGCGCAGATTTCGTAGCATTCTTCTTTTTCCCAATATTTAACCATCCGAGAACCGAAGTCATCAATTTTTTGTTCAGAGTCGAAAATGTGGAGAAACTCCTCTCCTTGGGTTCTAAGTGCTACCAAAAACAAATCCTGGACAGCCCGATCTATATGACCCTTCAGTACGTTAAATTGAGGATGATCTTCAAATGAAGATCTCCAGTCTGAAAAGGGGTAGTTATCAGAGTTAGCTGCCATTATTTTTTCTTGTCCTGCTCTAAAAAGTTATATATCTCAACGTATGTTTCTTGATTGGATAAATCCGAGAAAGAAAGTCCCAACTTTTTAAGTAAATCATCCGTAACATTCTCCCCGAAATTTTCGTAAAGAACGTCTCTTTTGATCTGACCTTCAATTTCTTCATCTTTCTTGTATTTTACCCGTTCCCCCTTCAAAGATAAAATTTTATTTTCAAATTCCTGAAAATCATCAAGATCTTTTTTTCCTAATTTAGTCATGCAAGATACTTTCTAATTTTTGGTGATAATCCAGAAGAGCTTTCTCCTTCATTTTCACCTCCAATTCTATATCAAAATCGAAACCATAAGTTTCAATCTTTTCATGAATCCAATCCGAGTGTGCTAGCAATTTAGAAGAGAAATCCTCAAATAACTTTTTTGACTCTGAGTAGTGAGTCAGTGGGACAATTCCGGAGGGCCAAGTGTTTAAGCAAATTTCAAGAGCGGATCTTTCGTCTATTCCTTCAGCTGGGTTGCATTTGTTGTGCAGAAAGTCAAATGTGATTGGAATCCCCACTTTATCGTAAATCATCATCTTCAAATCGGCCACATTAAACTGTGACGTTTTGTCGTCGATTTCTACTACCAATCTACTTCTTGCTGCTTCACTTAAAAGGCTGAAATTCTCACAGAACCTATTTGCCGCTTCTTCTTTGCTTGGTTGAGTCGTGTTAACGTGAATATTGATTGGGTACTGGCGGGTTCTTTCTAAACCCATAAGATCCATTATCTCGGCGTGTTGGTCTATTTCTTTGATAGCCTTTTTCACAACATCCGGATTAAGTGAAGCAAGTACGTTGAAATGAGATGGGTGAAATGTTATTCTTTGCCCTCCTGATTTAGCTTCATTTCCTGCCAACTCCAGATTCTTTTTAATGCTGGAAAAGTCCGGCAAATCTTTTATCTCATATTCAGAGCACCAAGGAAACATGTCAGAACTCATACGGTACATTTTGATCCCGTTTAAGTTATTCCAAAGAATGATCCTTCGTAAGTCGCATGTGTTTTCCTTGGCTAACTGGGAAGCGTAGGAAATTCCACGTTCTTTAAAAGTTTTAGAAGTCATGCCTCTGTTTGTGGTTATTCTTTCTGCTTTTTTCCCCTCCTGAAGAGAAAGGTTAATACAGCAATAACCAAACTTTCTTTTTTGCATTTTGTAAACTTAATTGGTTGGCACGTTTAAAAAAAAATTTACATCATATTTGCCAACCACATCTTACGTGCTTCGGAGGATTTCCCAAAAGCCATATCAAGGAAATGTTTTGACTTTTTGTCTTTGATGATGTTGATTACCCTCTTGTTTTTCATGACGTGCTCCCAGTCTTCTAGAGATAGAGAACCAAGTCCTTTCAGGTACCGTACACTAGTCAATTTCTTTTTGCTGTTTGCTTCTTTAAAATCACTCAGCGAATAAAAGTATGTTTTTGCTTTATCCCCCGCCGAAACCAGAGGAGTTTCTAAGAAGTGAAGCATTTTGTTTTCAATTACCCAAGGAAACCAATTGTAAAAAAGACTGATCAACAGGGAAGTAATGTGTGCACCATCTGGATCTTGGTCGGTGGAAATGACTATTTTTTGATATGGGCAATCTCCTGAAGAATTTTCGGGGTCCAGATTCAAAATCTGCATCAATTCCAATATCTCCCTATTATCGGATAAGTCGGAAAGACTCCTAGCATTTTTGATTTTTCCCTTGAGAGCATAAACGCCATCCCGTGCAGGGTTTCTTTTTTGTAGAATTGACCCCATTGCTGAAAGACCTTCCACTATGAAAAGATTTTCAGCAACCTTTGATGTTGGGGGGAAGTATTTGTGGGAGAATTTAATATTGACGTTTTTCTTTTCCTTTCGGATTTTCTTCAGAGCAGTGTCCTTTTTTCTAAGTTCTACATTCTCCTTAATCTTTTTGAAAAGTGGAGTGGAATAAAATCTTTTCAAAGGGGATTCGAAAGCAGATAAAATAATTTTCTCAACCTCTTCCCTCTTTGAAACAAACTTAGTTTTATTCTGATCCCCGAATTTAACCAATGCGGGAGGAAGGTTTAAAATCAAGCAGAAATCATAGAAATGGTGGGCAAGTGAATCATCCAAAAAACCGTTTATCTGATCCATTATAATTTTTTGATGGATACCCGTGCAGATCGCGCTATTTACAAAAGATAAAGAGCCGGATAGCTCGTTTTTTTCCCAGAGAAGAATTTCACCAATTTCTGTTTTATAAGATTGCTGTTTTAAAATATCAGTCTTAATCTGAATTTTCACGGAGTCCCAAATAAACTCCAAGGAAATGTTTTTTGTGTGTGATTCAGATTCTAAAACCCTCTTTTTGAGAATTAAAAGGGAAGTTAAGATCTCTTTGTCCCATTTACAATTTTCAAAGATCTGGTCCAAAGGCTGGAATGAAACAGTTGTACCAAGTAAGGAATTTCCCCCTTTTGAAATTTTCGGCTTGGTTGAAACGAAATTTGTCCATTCTTGGTGATAGCATTCTTTAGAGTTGGTCGATGTTATACTAAAGAAAGACGAAAGGGCGTTCACCAAACTAACACCCATCCCGTTAGTACCAATCAATGTATCAGAAATACCTTCATTTTCAAAGTTACTCCCGGATCTCAGCATTGATACGGCAGTTTCGATGTTAGGTAGACCACTTTTCTCATTTAATTTACCACCATCGACAAATCCTTCACCCGTATCAGAAATCATTATAAGATTTTTTTGAGAAGAAACTTCAACAGTTATCGTCTTCATGGGTTTTTTCATTCTTTTGGCCTCGTCTACGCAATTCGAAAAAACCTCATCGAAAAGCTTGTACATCCCAACCGAAATTGTCTTGGGAACCAAGCAAATTTTGTCTGATTCGACAATAGGTATTTGCTCCTCAGTCATCTTAACAGATCCAACATAGATTGTTGGTCTTTTAAGAATGTGTTCAAAATCGGAAAGAACCTGGATTTTTTTACTAGATTGCTTCATATTATTTAGAAGGTGTGCAAGTTATACAGCGACCCCTCTATCTTATTTCACAAAAAAGACCGGTTGCCCGGTCTTTTTGTTCTTCGTAAATTTTTTTATGCTGGGGTATAAAAGATTTCTTCGATCTTAATTGGAGCTATCTTAGCTTCGTATCCTTTGTCCTTGAGTGACATAGGAATTCCAACTATGAATTCATTTCCACCAATCGTTTCAACACGATCTACAATAAACTCGGAATCAAAAAATATTGTTCTTTGGTCACCAAATCTGTCCAAATCGAAGTCAAATTCATCCGCTTTGGTATCATCTAGATCAATTCCTCTTTGAGCTTTGTATTTTCTAGCTATTCTTTCCCTCTCTTGAGCAATGATATCTTTAATATAATCAGGAGCACCCTTACCTTGTGTTGGTACGTCAGCAAGAACTGTGACCTCTTTGATTTCACCCATTTCTTTTTTTGCTAGGAGATCCTTAATTGTAGCAGCAACCTGGGAATATTTAATATTCATTTCAGGTTTAGATGCTATGTTTTTTGAGAATTTGGTTTCATCATAAACAGGAATAGCTGAATATGTTGATTCAGTTACACCAGATGAGAAGTCTTCAAATATTTTAACGTATTTCATTTAGATCGGATAAGTTTTTTTATATATCTCCGCAACTAATACAATTTGGTAATTCGAAGTTTAAGAGGAACAGTTCCTTTAATCAATCGGTGCCAAACCCCAGAAGGAACAAAAATCTCCCCATTTATGCCTGTTGGCAACTGATTATCAAATTGGAATTTCCAATCGGTATCATTAACGCTTTTTATGATTCTGTCTTCCAAATCAATGTGCCATTTGAGGTCTTCATCCTCTACTTGAGGAAAAAATGTTCTAATGAAAACATTTTCACCAAGTTCCTGTTCTTCAAAGGGTAGTTTTACCAAGGGTTACTAGATTTAATGCCCAACAATTTTCTATATCTAACCACATTACACGACCAATAACGCGGTTTCCATTTTGGACCGGGGTCATGGCATCTGTGTCTTGCACGAAATGACCTGGAACGTGCTGGGTCATCATTTCTTATCCTCATGCCAGGTTGGCCGAATCTTACAAGAACTACCTTTCCTTCACCATTCTTGGTGTAAACTCCAAATTTTCTAGGACCTCCTGGTGTTCTGAAAGGCTTATTAAGATTTACATTTCTTCCTTTGTATTCAGCTTCATGTAAATCTTCCAGAGGGAAAGGCACGTCAAGCCAAACCTCCTGATTTTCAAAAATACCTCTGTACCCCAAGTCGGTTCCGATAAAAAAAAGATCGTCATCGGAAAGCTCAATCTGATTGTTTTCCCAGAGAGTTCTTGTTTCGTTAATGAGTTCAAACCATGCTTCCGACCCTATCCTGAATTCACTTTCAGCCAGACTAAGGTTATTATCCACGTGATAGGACAAATTCTCACTTAGCTTATTTTCGAACGAGGAGAAATTCAGAATGTGCATGTCGATCTTATATATCGATTTTTAACCTTCGTGATTTTCTATTCCGGAATCTCCAAAAATTAAAATAACTGCAATCACCAGCAATCCTAAAGTCATTGCCGGTCCAATAAGCTCCTGATTTTTGAATATCTGAGATAGAAATTGGAAAGCAATCAAGGCAGATGTGTAAAATTTTACTTTTTCTGGGTAAAGAGCATTTATTCTTTTATATATGGTGGTGAATTGAAACCACAGGGTTGGAAAAATTAGCATTATTCCTAAATAAAAATTTGAATCGACCCCATTTCTTACACCCAGTCCTATAAAAAGTCCAGATAAAAATCCGCCCAAAGTAGCCAGGATGGTTCTCAGCAGGTAATTTGTTCCATTAATTGTTCCCGAGAAAGAAAAGTATTTTTGGATGTTTTTCATTTTGTTTTCTATTTTTAGCTTGATATCATAAAAGTGGGATTGAAGTAATGTAGGAGAAATTTTTCCAACTCATCCCTTTGTAAGACTGGCAAGGTGTCGAGACTATTTTGAGCCCGAAAAGGAATATAAAAATCCAGAAATGGGATTCCTTTTTTCCTGCTTTCTGCTAAAATTATTTTTTCAAGCGGCCAAAACCATAGCGACTTGTGCTTAATTTTTTTTCCTATTTCGATCACGTCAGAAATAACCTGGTCTGTACTTTGTAACTCGAAATGATCCAGCAATAGTGTATCACACTCAAGCTGAAAATCGTGCACATCACCTTCCAAAACTTCTATTTTTTCTAGAATGTCTGGGTTTTTTTTCTTGTGATATTCAATGAGGTCCTTGGAATTTTCTATAACTATTAATTTTGTTACTGCTGGATTTTTTAAAATCCAAGATTCTCTCAGAAGAAACCCCATTCCTGTGCAAACAACAACACCTTTGCTTAAAATATAATGGGAAAAAAATTCAAATAATTGAATTCCAGAATGTGGTGTATAAATCATCCATTGCTCGGAGTCTAGGTACAAATAAAAACTACCATTTTTGATTTTTATCTCAAGCTTTCCCGAAGAATACTCCTCCATAACAGGGAGGGTCAAATTATAATTCGACAAAAATTCGTCAATATTTATTGGATTATTAGTTAAAACCCTATTCACCTTTTTCTAATTTTATAATGTCTCCAACCCTCGATTTAGCACGCTCTGAAATCGGAATAGGATTTCCATCTTCATCTATTCTAACAAATCTAATGTGGGTTCTTAAAACTACCTTCTGTTCCCCGGTATAAACATTATGCGCACGGGCTTCCATATACAAAGTAATTGAGGTTGTCCCAAGCTTACTTGGCGATCCATAGATTTTGAGAAGTTGCCCTTCTTTGGCTGGCTTCTCAAAAAAACATTTATCAATTGAAATGGTAACCATACGAGGCGTATCACACAATTGCATGGAATATCCTGCTGCGGCTGCGTCAATCCAGGCAAGAAGCTTCCCGCCAAAAAGGTTTCCGTGGAATCCTAAATCTGATTTTTTTATCGGGTGGATATTTAAAAGCTCCATCACGATGCAGGTTGCGGGTTTTGTTGTTTTTGCTTGATCTTTTGAGCGGCAGCTGATCTAAAATTTTCAACATTCCTAGAGATCCTCTGTTTTTCAGATTGGTCCAGGTTTGGGTAAAATGGCATATCCATCACAGCTTTCATTTTCTCGTAGGATATTTCTGGGTTTCCTGTGTGGAAAGCACAGAGAGAAAATTCATCTAGGAGCCTCCACTGCCATATTTCAGGTTCAACAAATAAAATATCGGATGTTCCGGGGTTTTTTAGTGCCATATTTCCATAAGTAAAAGCAAGTACCCATCTTTGTTGCTCACGCAATTTTCTCATGCAATGAAAAACAGCTTCCAGTCTCTCTGGTCTATATTCCCAGGCTTTTGAGTATGCTTGGATAACCTCATCGGGGTGCCTTCCGAGTTTTTCCTTAATTCTGCCAATCATGTACATCGAATAATATACCTCCTCTGGCCAACCCGCCGCATCGACCCTTTTTTGATAAGCTTCTAAAGCTTTAACGTTCTGTCCGGAATCCCTATAACTTTGAGCTAGATAAAACATGTAACGAGTATTATTTGGGTCTTTGCTCAAAGCATCTTCCAGGATTTCTGCGTCTTTTGAATACTTTTCTTCAAGACTTGACGCTCTCTTCAAAGGAGAAATATCTGCTTTGACGAAACAGCGGTCGCCCGGAATTTGTGCTTGATATAATGGCTCTTTTGCTTCCAAATCCAAATACTCGTGTAAAACTCCCTTGTACGTCCAATCCTGGTCGGACCTTACAATTTGAGCTCTGTGGTACTGTAAGCTGTTCAGTCTGTAAAGAATTTGAAAGCAATCCACATTTCCTGGGAGTTCCGAAAATGGGTTTGTATCACCGTTTACCACTTCGAAAGTATCGTCAGCGTCAATAATCCATCGGTAATCGCATTTACCCTTCGACAATCGTAGGCTTTCCGTTCTGTTTACTTCGAAATTAACCCAAGGTCTTTCATGAAGTTCACCTGGAATTCCAAGCTCCTCCATAGTTGAATGGATTTCTTCGATTGTGTTGTCTTTTGAACCTGTATCGCAGATAACCCAATATGAAATGTATGGAGCAACTTTTTGAAGGCACTTACTGATTGTGTCACCTTCATCTTTTACTATCATGACCAAGCACAACGAGTAAGTTTGTTTAGGGTCTTTTGGCTTGTGATTGATCTCTGTAGTTGAGCTCTCTAGAATTTGTTCGTTAGTCGATTGTTGTGTTTCGGACATAAAAAGTAAACTTTCTTTTTATATCCATATTCTTAGAAAAATTTCAACCTTAACCTCGGGCTATTTCGGTTATTTTTTCAAGAATAAGCCCCTCTGTCATCGACAGATAAAAATCAGCTTTAATTTTGAAAGGGTTGGTTTTGGCAATAGAAACCATTTCCAAATTCACAAAACCTTCAGATTGATTAACAAAATCCTCGTCAATTATCAATTTTTCACCAACAAACAAAGATCGTGACATGGATTTCCCATTCCAAAGGACAACAGTCAGATTGTCTATCTTGGCATCCAATATCCTTATAATTTGATTATCTTTCAAAAATTCTATTTTAACAGCTAAGGAATCAGCTGATCCCTGGGATACTATGCTGAAAAGGGAGTAACCTCTTCCCTCTAATAAACCGGGAACGGAGTTGTTTTTCAAAGAGAAAAAAGGAAAGCAATCTTTGAATTTGTGTTTTTTAAAAGACGAACCGAACTTACGGAAGAATTTTTCAATTGTTTCCGTTATTGCTTGATCTGTAAGTTTTTTACTGAATTTAATATATGCAACCGGGTGATCACCTTCAGTAACCTTTGTTGGCTTTATGTCAATTAAAATCTCATTCAAAAAATGCTCAAACTCTCTAGCTATTTTTATAAGTTGATTTTTTTCAGAGGAAATTATTTTAGACTTCATTTCAATTTCCTTTTCAAAATCTTCAACAAAATCCACCAATAAGCTATATTTTTCCTTGGCCATCTCTATCTTATTTAATTATTTATTCTCTTCCAAGAAAAATCAGTATCGAGCTTGAAACTACCAAAACATGAGTACCTATTATTCCACTGATCAGGAGAAATAAGGCTCACAAATTTATCCCCATCATCCTTTTGGTAAACATGTATTATAATTCCAACGTATGGTTCAAAACTCATTCTAGATTCCCAGATCATTTGGTTGTCTGCAAATTCCTCAACCAATGACTGGATCTGCTCTTTTATCTCCTCTGCTCTTTTCGAAAATTTATGGTTAGCCTTGGCCAGACTGTTTGACTTAAACAAAGCCACTTCCGGCAAGTCTATTCTTGGTCCAGAAACACTTGTTGCATATGGCTTTAGAAAAGAATCGTAAAGATTTTTATCTGGATCAAAAACAACTGAATCAGGCTTTTTCTTGTTGTTTTTCACTTGGCTTCTTCAGATTAAGATCCTTAACAATTTTCTTATAAACCTCTTCACTTCCCTTGGAAGCCTCGTACTTTTTGAGTTTTCTGCTTTTCTTATAAAGATCAACAAGAGGGGAAGTTTTTTCTTGGTATTTTTTGAACCTGGTGCTTATCACTTCAGGGTCTTTGTCATCCTCTCGATTTTCTTCCTTTGCCCGTTTGAGAATCCTCTCTTTTGCCTTCTCCTCTGTCAAATCTAAGTATACTGCATGGCTAAGACCCAATCCCATTTTACCCAATAAAGAATCAAGCATACCAGCTTGTTTTATAGTTCTAGGAAACCCATCAAATATAATTCCCCCCTTTGGGTCTATATTTTCGAGTTCTTTTTTAAGCATCTTAACCATAGTTTTGTCATCGGCATATTCACCTTTGGCAATTTTGGCTTTTAGTTCTTTATCATCAGATTTCCTAATGAGATCGCCAGTAGAAATATGAGTGAATCCATTTCTTTCAGCCAGTTTTTTGGAGAATGTTCCCTTTCCCGACCCAGGAGGACCCATTATTACCAATATTTTTCCTTGGTAATCAGGAAGTTCTTTTTCGAAGATCTCCCCTACAAAGTCTGTGAAATTTTTTACTGGATTCATGCTCTATATATTTAAGTTTCCGGAAAGATGTGCACTGTCTTTTCTATGGGTGTTAAATCGCCCCAGATTCCTTTGTATCTAACGGCTCTCACCACGTGATTATCAATCCACACATAATTTCCTCCTCTCGGCTTGCCCATCACAAGGTGATGGAATGGAATATCATGTTCACGAATCCAATTCTCGGTAATTTCCCTTAAATCTTCAGTTCGGGAAGTGAAAAAACTGATAACGTGACCGTCGAGATACCACTTTTTTATAGTCTCAACAGCATCAGGAAAGGGAAGGCACGTTTTCATCCTCTCTTGCTCTTCGTTCGGAACATCATCTGTGATGGTTCCGTCTATGTCAATCAGATAATTTTTAATTGAATCAGGAAAGACGGGACTAATTAGCTTCCCGTCTTTCTGAGGTTGAATGAGTTTTGATTCTTTCATTTTTAAGATCCGCAAGCTATACAATCTTCTGGGTTATCCAAACTACAAGAAACATCGGCCAGAGTTTGATTTGCCAAGGCTTGTAATTCTGAGCTAGGAATTTCTGTTTTTGGAGCAGGTGCTTTAATCTCGGGAGCTGCAGGGGTTTGCTTGTATTTCCCAACATCAATACCAAGACCAGCAATTGCATCTACCGCTGCTTTTGTTCTCAAATAATACATTCCAGTTTTCAGTCCAAGCTTCCAAGAGTGAAAGTGGGCTGCAGTTAATTTAGCAGCATTTACACCCTCGATGAAGAGATTTAGAGATTGTGACTGGCAAATAAATTTACCTCTTCCCGCCGACATTTCAATTAGGTCTTTTTGTTTGATTTCCCAAACAGTTTTATAAACCTCTTTTATATCATCAGGAATACCTTGGATGTTTTGTATAGACCCCTTCTGAATGATAATCATATTTTTCACGTCCTCGTTCCAGATCGCCAAATTGATTAGATCTTTTACAAGGTGTTTATTGACGATGATAAATTCTCCACTTAAAGTTCTTCTTGTGTAAATGTTCGAAGTGAAAGGTTCAAAAGCTTCATTATTACCCATGATTTGAGCAGTTGAAGCTGTAGGCATAGGTGCTAGGAGCAAAGAATTTCTTGCCCCATTCTTCATTACATCCTTTCTTAGTTTTGGCCAATCCCATCTGCCGGAAAGATCTTTATCTTCAAATCCCCAAAGATTAAATTGAAATTTTCCTTGGCTTAATGGTGATCCATCGAAGGTTTCATATGCACCATTCTTTTTGGCCAGGTCCATCGAAGCAGTCATGGAAGCAAAGTAAATTGTCTCGAAAATCTCCTCATTGATTTTTCGTGCCTCGACGGAAGTGAACGGGATTCCCATAATAGCATAAAGATCCGCCAATCCTTGAATTCCGATCCCGATCGGTCTGTGACGCATGTTAGACCTAAGTGTTTCTGGTGTCGGGTAATAGTTGACGTCGATCACCTTGTTTAGATTTAACGTCGTCTGGTAAGAAACATTGTAAAGAAGCTCGTGATCAACTTCACATTTTCCCCTTGAAATTTTCGAGGTTCTATTATCAGTTGATCTGAGAAATTTGTTTACCGGTATGGAAGCAAGATTGCAAACTGCTGTCTCGTCTTTGCTTGTGTATTCAATAATCTCGGTGCAAAGATTAGAGGACTTTATGGTTCCAAGATTTTGCTGGTTCGATTTTCTGTTAGCTGCATCCTTAAATAAGATATAAGGGGTTCCTGTCTCTATTTGTGAATCAAGGATCTTCGACCAAAGATCTCTAGCTTTGACAGTTCTTCGGGCTTTTCCTTCTTTTTCAGCTTGTAAGAACTTTTCATTAAATTCAGATCCATATAGTTCATGGAGTCCAGGAACTTCAGAGGGCGAGAAGAAAGGCCATTCACCATCGTCTTGAACTCTTTCCATAAAAATATCAGGAATCCAAAGAGCCAAGAACAAATCTCTAGCTCTTCTTTCTTCTTTACCTGTGTTTTTTCTTAATTCAAGAAAATCCTCCACATCGTCGTGCCAAGGTTCCAAATAGATTGCGAAAGAGCCTTTTCTCTTTCCTCCACCCTGATCAACGTAGCGAGCTGTTTCGTTGAACACCTTCAGCATCGGGACAATCCCATTGGATTTTCCGTTTGTGCCCCTTATGTAAGAACCAGTAGCTCTTATGTTGTGAATAGCAAGACCAATACCACCAGCATTCTGAGAAATTAAAGCAACGTCAGAAAGTGTCTTGTAGATTCCAGGGATTGAATCTTCGCTCATTGTTAGCAAGAAACACGAAGAAAGTTGTGGTTTTTTAGTTCCCGCATTGAAGAGGGTTGGGGTTGCATGTGTCATCATGTGGGTAGAAAGCAACTCATAGGTTTTAATTGCGTTCTTGATGTCATCACCCCAAATACCTACCGCCACTCTCATGTACATGTGTTGAGGGGTTTCTGCTGGTCTACCGTGCATTTTCAGCAGGTAACTTTTCTCCAGGGTTTTGAACCCGAAATACTCGAAATTGAAATCTCTATCGTGAATCACAGCAGAATCCAATTTATCCTTGAATTTCATGACTACCTCGTAGGTTTGGTCTGATATTAAACCAGCATCTAAACCGGTTTCCGGGTCTATGTAAGAGTAAAGATCCTGGATGGTCTCCGAGAATTTCTTCTTAGTGGTTTTATGAAGTCTTGAAACTGCTATTCTAGAAGCTAAGATAGAATAATCTGGGTGTTTTGGTATTAAGGAAGCGGCAGTTTCTGCTGCTAAATTGTCTAGTTCCCAGGTGGAAATCCCATCATAAATTCCTGCGATGACTTTTTGTGCTATTTCCATAGCATCGACAAAGTCGGGGTTTAAACCATAAGTTACTTTTCTAACACGATTAGAAATTTTGTCAAATCTAACCGCCTCTCTTGAACCATCTCTTTTTACTACAAACATTTTCTTTATTACTTATTTTTAGAATTCTACGTCCAAATCGAACGAATTTTCGGAGGAATTAAGCACTCCGGCTTTTTGGTATTCACCAACTCTTTTTTCAAAGAAATTTGTTTTTCCTTGCAAAGAGATATTTGTCATAAAGTCGAAAGGATTTTCCGAATTATAAACCTTTGAGCAGCCTAGGGAGACAAGAAGTCTGTCTGCTACAAATTCAAGATATTGGCTCATGAGGTCAGAATTCATGCCAATTAGTCGAACGGGCAAAGACTCTAGGATAAACTCCTTCTCGATTTCCAGAGCACTTGTGATGATTTCTTTGATCCTATCCTCTAATACTTTGTTTGCCAAATATTTGTTGTGGAGCAAAACCGCGAAATCGCAGTGCATTCCTTCGTCTCTCGAAATAAGCTCGTTCGAGAAGGAAAGACCTGGCATAAGACCCCTTTTCTTCAACCAGAAAATAGAACAAAACGAACCAGAAAAGAAGATTCCTTCAACCGCCGCAAAAGCAATCAATCTCTCTTGAAAGTGCGGGGAATTGATCCATTTCAAAGCCCAATCTGCTTTTTTCTTCACTGCTGGAATAGTTTCAACTGCGTGGAAAAGCTTGTGTTTCTCTGATGGGTCTGAAATATATGTGTCAATCAAAAGAGAGTAAGTTTCCGAGTGAATGTTTTCCATCATAATCTGGAAACCATAAAAGAATTTTGCCTCAGTGTATTGAACTTCACGAACGAAATTCTCCGCCAAGTTTTCATTAACAATACCGTCAGATGCAGCAAAGAAAGCCAAAACGTGTTTAACGAAGTGTTTTTCATCATCGTTGAGGACGTTTCTCCAATCGTCCAAGTCAGCCGACAGATCAATTTCTTCCGCTGTCCAAATGCAGGCTTGCTGTTTTTTATACTCTCCCCATAGCTCTTGGTGTTGGATCGGGAAAATAACAAATCGATCGGGGTTTTCTTTTAAGATCGGTTCCGGTAAAGAATATTCTTCCATCATAGTTTTTTTCTATTTAATTTGAATTTAAAATAAGTGAAAATTAATATCCGCCTACCCTTCTTTGTCTTTCTACATTATGCTTATTTTTAGCAATATAGTAGTTAGTAATCATTTCTGGTGTCAGCCCGATTGCGATTGCTTCATTCATCATAAAATGAAGTTTATCTATCCATTCATATCTAAGTTCTTTTAACTCTTCTTCGCTTAAATCAGAGAGAGATCTTGCCATTGCTTCCTCGTGTTTGGATTTCCATGGTTTCCAGCAGGAAGGATATGTGTGAATTCCTGTAAGAGCATTCTGCATTTCTCTGTCTTCATCTCTGATTGCCTCCTCGTTCCAATCAATAAATTCTTTCAATTTTTTTATAGAAGATTGAATTTCCTGGAAATTGTATCCATAAACTTTTTCCTGGATAGATTTTTGCATGTTGTAAATCAATGCCAAAGCATCTTGTCCGTTTTCTCTTAAATCTTGATAGTCATTATTCACTACAAGTTGTGCACATTGTTGAAAATTATTATTCTCCATTTTATCTTTTAAATTTTTCTATATTCAGGATATTTGGCACTCCTAATCCTATAAGAAATCTGATTTCTAGTCAGATTAAGTGAATTACAAGCAGCTATGATAATGTAGATTATTCTCTTTGCCATAGGAATTTATATATCGATTTGGGGGCCTGAAATGGGGGC
>Ga0172363_10001028_pt1 | contig 22075 bp, 15 predicted proteins | sample LakKivs2_kivu2a2_FD_114541 | JGI IMG/M metagenome (GOLD analysis project Ga0172363, IMG submission 114541) | Sediment microbial communities from Lake Kivu, Rwanda - Sediment s2_kivu2a2 | ecosystem: Environmental > Aquatic > Freshwater > Lake > Sediment | place: Rwanda: Western Province, Lake... | reverse complement strand
CCTAAATATAGCATTAAATTAGAATAGATTAAAAATTAAAAGAATTTCTTTTGTATGACCTCCATTTCTCCAAAATTATTATAAATATCATTCAACTCCTTTTCAAGAAAATACCTCAAAAATTCTCTTACTAACATCAAAATTATCAAGAAAAAAGTTGTTTTAAGATTCGCCAGATAAATAAAACGAATAATATGACCTCCAACAATAATTGTTAAAGCCAAAATAAATAAATTACCCATCGCTATTCTTGTTCTTAAAATTTCTATAATTGGTTCTGTTCCTTTCTTTCTTTGAATATAAAAATAAATACTTTTCGTAGCCAAATATGTAGAATAAGCAATAACAAGTGTAGCAACTATATAAGAACCATATTCAATTGCAGTAAGAAACTGATAATATTCTTTTCTTATGTTAAGATTCATAAAGGGTTTATTTATATTCATAAATAATATAATAATTTATTTTTTCATTTCTCCAGTCTTGATTCTAACAACACATCCTTCTTCATTCTTTTCATAAAAATAAACAAACATTTTTTTACCAATATAAGTCTTTCCCTCTTCAAACCATTTCCTCTTTATTTCCCTTGATCCCATCGGTTTTACCCTAAAACTCCTACCAGGATTTTTCAAACATTTCACTTCCCAAATAACAGTTCCCTTATCATTACCAGTCCCTTCATGATAATTAACTATTTCAAATTCATCCATGAAATATAATTTAATTTTCTGAACATCCTGGGATTGCTTTCCCATCCGATATCTCCCCTCCTTATTTCTAATAATGGCTCCCTCAAATCCTCGCTCAACCAATTCATTAAAATTCTTGTTAACTTCTTCCTTTGATTTAACTTCAACTGTCGGAACAACCTGAACTTCCTTATATTTTTTTGCAATTTTTTCAGCCAATTTCCATCTTTCTTCAAAAGACGCATCCATTTTTCCTCTCTCAACAATATCAAAAACATTGTAAGTTATTGTTCCTATCTTCTTCTCATCTTCATCATCCAAATATTTTTTTGCCAAAACTCCTCTCAAATCTTTCTGTTGATATTCTTTATTAATTAATAATTCTCCATCCAATACTAAATCGGGATGTTCAGCTAGAATCATTTCCAAAATCGTTCTAAGATGTTCTATATTTTCAATTGGTTTCGATTGACGTGAAAGTGTTTGCAAATCTCCCTTCTTATCTAAATAAGCAAACATGCGAACTCCATCTAATTTGGGTTGTAAAAAAGCAGGATAATTCATAGCATGCGAATATTTCTCCCAATCAACCGGTTTCATTGGCTGAAATTCAGTATAAGATTTTGCCATGGATTGTTCTTTATAACCTCCACTAATTTGTTTATTTTTCCACTTTGTTTCTGCCAACTGTTTGGCGCGTTGTAGTGCATTTTTACTCCCGACTGATTCGATTATTTGGGGTGAAGGTTTAGTAATTTTTCCTCCAATAAGACCATATTCAATAAAGACCTCAACTTTTTGGGAGGATTCTTCAACAATATATATTTTCCAGAATTGTAATTTACCGTTGTCATTTTTTTTAAATAAAATAGGGAATTCCATTATAATTTTCAGAAGAAATTTTTTTACATGTCATTGTAATTTTATCAAAAATAATAAAAGTCCTTGAATTATTTATTCAAAGAAATATTATAGGAATGGGATTGTAGTATTTGAACGTATTGAATTAATAAAATCGTCAATTGAAGTAGAAACCGCCAAAGTATTGTAGAAATAGAGTGATGATGGTGTACTTGCAATACTAATACTTACTCCAAATTTATTGATATTTGATCCACCAAGTGTTATATAATGATGCATACTTTCATTAAAATTTTCCAGAGGTATTTTCTGAAAGACATTCCATTTTTGGGAAGTCGGAATCACATTTTTCAAAATAATTCCAAAACGTTTCCCTGATTCCAAATAAGACCCGGAAGCAATCCATTCATTTCCATTCCAAATAATGTCAAATAATGTCATTTCTCCAAATTCCGTTATTTTACCACACTCATTCCAAATATTAAAATTATTAGAAGTACTACACCAAAATTTCAACCCATCGCTCCCATATCCCCCCACAATCCATATTTGCCCATCAGTCCCAACACTATTCAAATAATAATCAGATCCCATATTGATCATTTTCCAATTTCCTGAAACTGTCCCATTTTGATAATAAATTCTGTTAAAATCTTTTGCACTTGTTTTCCAAGAAGTAATAACCCAATTATTTTTTCCATCTGTGGCTACGTCTGATAATCCTCCCTCTAAGCCTTCAATTCGTCTCCAAATAGTCCCATTATTATTAAAATATCCTGAAAAATTATTTCCATTTGATCCCAGCAAAATCCAGTTCCCATTCTTATAATCACTTGTGATTTTTTTGAACATTGTAATATCCAAGATATCTGCTACTTTATTAAACTGCAATTCTGCATCTAATGTTCCAATATACCCATTTAAATTTTCATCTGTTCCACAAATTAATGCTTGTTTTTTATTTCCAAAAACACCATAACTGATTGCTTGAGCGCTCCATTTTTTAGGAAATGAATAAATAGATTTCCAAAAGGAACCATTATAAATATATAATCCAGTTCTTCCCCCTGCTATCCAAATCGGTGCACTGTTAAGCGCAGTGAAGTAAAATCTTGCTTCTACATTTTTCACTGAAATTATATTATCAATATCTGGACTAATATCTTTCACACCCTGGGTAGTTCCCATCCATATCATTCTTCCTCCAATAATACATGTTTTTTGAAGAATAAATGCATATTTGGTTGTTCCAATTGTCATCATTACTGTTGGTTGAAAAGGCTGACTACTATTGAAATTTCTGACAAAATCAATATCAGTTACATTGAAAATTAAACGGTTGTTATTGAAATCAGGATTAATATTGGACCATTGTTGATAAAATATATTCCTGCTTTTATTAAATCTTATTGAAAAGTCAGTTAAGTTTTTCTTACATAACTGAATATTTCCAAATACTACTTTGTCAAACTGTCGTCCTACGTAAGACATAATATAGTATATATTTTTATTCAATGAATAAAAATAAAATTATTGTTTAATAGGTAAAATACTGTTAGAAGCAGAAGCAGAGATTACTTGAGAAGTTGGGATATCAATACTTGACAAAACTTTCAAACTATTATCAAGAATTTGGAATTGCCTTGATTCACTTAAATAGATACCAAGATTACTTTGAGAATTGGCACTTATATTTAAATTACCATTAATGGTTGAACTCCTGGATTGGGGGTTAAAGCTGGGAAGAATATAATCCCAAGTCATTCCATCAGCTGATCCAAGTGGATTAGAAAGGGCTGGTGAGCCATAATAGGTAAGTACCCACTGTTTAGTATTCCAAGTAAGAGAATTGCTAAAGTAAAATACTTCCCGATTGTATTTGAATTCATATGGAATTTTAGCTTCAGTCCATGTAGCTCCTTTATCACTGGAATAAACAATAACTGGAACAAAATTAAAATTATCCCAACCATAAGCCACGAACATTTTTCCATTGCTTTCAACACCGTTCATCGTTACATTTGCGGGAATGAATGGTACATTTGAAGTAGTCCATGTTCCATTTGGATTTCCACTACAGTAAATAATTGGATTTCCATTACCAACAACAACCCAATTATTATTTCCATCACTTACGACTGCATTTGGATAACTTTTTCCAGCTGGATATAATGTGTTAAAAGTAGTACTAGTAATTACTCCCCAATTAGCCCCATCATAGAAATATCCATTAGATGGACCCTTTGAAAAGAAGCCAACAAACATCCAATAATTAGTAGAATAATCAAAAGTTATTGAGCTAGGAACACCATTAATTTGCTGAAAAATAGGTGCATCAATTGGTCGGATAGTAGTGCCATCAAAAGTAAAAACAGGGAGATATGTACCATCTGGTTTAAAGAAATATAAATAAGCAGGTATTACCCACTGATTCGCTCCATCATAATTACCATATGCGATAGTATTGGAAACAATGTAATCTTGGTTAGCATTCTGGTAAATAGTAGAACTCCATGCGTTTGTTCCTTTATTGTAATAGTAAACTACCATTCCATTAACTAAACCTGAAACACCTCCAGTTGCTACCCAATCAGGTGTTGCTGGAAAAGGAATCTTATTACCGGCTGATAAATAGAAGCTTACTTTTTGAAAAACTCCTGGAGTTAATACAACCACATCTGGACTCTTATCTACAAGACCATTAATCGTTGCATTCCATATCATTTGACCATTGTTAATAGTCATTCCCGTTAAAATAAATGCATATTTGTTAATTGTTGTATCTAGAATAACAGTTGGCTGAAATGGCTGTAAACTGTTAAAAATTCTGACTAATTCGTCAGAGGTTGAGTTAAAAATAAGACGATTATTATTTAACGCAGGATCACTATCTGACCAGATTTGGTAAAAAATTACCTGATTAACCACATTAAATGTGATTGAAAATGTATCAGCGGTTGGTTGAGAGATTATAACATCACCGTTTATAATCTTATCATATTGACGTCCGGTTGCCATAATATAACTAATATTATTTTTTTCATTGCAAAAAATAATTTATAAATTAGCATACTGGTTCAGTTGAATATGCATTGTCTCCTAATGGAAAACCAAACCCACTATAATTACAAATAGGTCTTTGATGTGAATCACCATCCCATGGAGAATAATCCTTTGATGACCAAGGCTTAACATCTTTTGGCTTATCATAATCTTTACGCCTACCATGACCACTTGGTCTTTCATGATGTTTTTGTTTTCCATCATCATAATGTTCCAGACATTTCCTGAATTTCTTTGAATTCGCAACCTCACTTCCAGCCTCTTTCGCAATCTCTTGATAAGCTTCATCCTTTCCTTTTTCTACTCCTTTTTTATAGGCCTCATCAGTTAATTTTGTACATTCCTTACGAGGAATATAGTATCTGTCTATCTTTTTATCAATTTCATTTTCGAATTTGTTTAGCCAATTTTGGAATCTTGGATCTTGCTGAATATCTTTATAGGATGGAGGGCACACTGGACATTCAGGGCAGATAACTGGTTTTGGACAAAATGGAATTTCACTCTTACGCACATAATCCCGCATATCTGGACATTGAGGGCAAGGTGGAATCTGACTCTTCTTAATATATTTACTCATATCTGGACATGGTGTCACCATTGATTTGGGAGCATAATTACTCATATCAGGACAAGGTGGAACACTCGATTTCAAAACATAACGATCAATATTGGAACATTTGGTGGCATCACACTTACTACAATCCGCCTTTTCATGTATAACGTGTTCCTTTTCAGTTGGGTAAATATAATAATCATTCTCAATGTAAGTAGGTGTTCCATCTAAACAACTCCTATCATCAGGTAAACATTTCTTGTGATGATGTTCTGGTTTCTTTTTCTTCTTATCTCCAGTAAAATCAGCTGACATCCAGTCATAAAATGTTGAAGCACCTTCACTGATATCTTGAGTTGCACTTGTTTCAAAATCTTCTTGAATATCACCTGCAAAATTTTCTGCAACTAGTTTTTCTCTTTCTTCAACAATCTGTTTGTTAATGGATGTCTTCTGGTGAGGTAAGCCATAGATAATTAAAGCTAAAAATATGATAAAAATAAAGAAAATAATAAGATAATCCATTTACTATTATAATGTTATAAATTATTTTTCAAAAAATTTATAAGACTAAATTGATTTGATAATGTCTTCACCCTTACTATTTGTTCGACCAGTATAATTATACTTCTTATCTTTTTCACGATCCTCAATAGTGAACATTATCTCCTTTTTGGAAATATTATATTTGGTTTTAATAAAATCATATGCATTTTCGGCGGCGATCTTGGGCTTAACTGCCCTGAATGCTCTCCCAGAAAATTTATCTCCTTTTGGAAAATGAAACGTCCTTAACTGAATCTTTTTACCTCCTGAAAAATTTTCCATTCCCTCAGATGTTAAACCAGGCTGATAAGACTCAGATATTCTTGGTGTATTTAAACTAGTCTCATTGCTATAAGGAGTACTAAAACTTGTTGGCAATGGGGGTGAAAGTTCTTGAGAAGATTGCATTTCTTCTGGCATATCCTCAGAAGATCCTTCTCTTAATTGCCGGATAACATTCGCCTGAAATTCAGTTTCCTTTGTCAAATATGCAATCTGTCTTTGATATTCACTAATTATATCCTGAGCACTTCTTCCCTGAACAAAAGTCTGACATTGTTTCACATATTTTTTATTTTCAGACAAAACACTGTTAATCTGCTGATAAACCGGACCTTGATAATAAAGCTGAATAAGATTGCAAATATTTTTGAAAAAAGGCATCTTAACAGTTGTCATCTGTTCCCAATCAGGTAAAATTGTAGGATCAGCTCCTTGAGAAATAAATAATTTAATCAAATCAACTTTCTGTTCAATATTTACTAGAGTTCTATTTCCCAAAACATAAAACAAAGGTGTTATTCCAGTTGGAATTTCCTGAGAGTTCACATCATCAAAAAAGTGTAAAGACTTACCATTCATATTAAAATTATTATATGTTAGAACGAAGGAAAGAATATTATAGGCAGTGTTAGCATTCATCATACTCTGATGACCGTAAATCATCATGTCGTTCAATAATATATCTTCTTTGGATAAGAAGCACAAAATATTTGTTTGTTTATATTTAACACTTTGAGTACTAGAAGCATTCAATATTTTCATTGCAGTGGGAACCTCCGTTTTTACAATCGCACTTAAATCAATTCCTCTAACGGATCCCAACAAAGTCAAAATATATTCAATACGTTGGTCAACAACAAAATAATAATGAGGAATTGGAAAAGTTGTTTGAGATATATTTCCCTGATAAATCTGACCAAATGGAAATTGACCACTTGCCCTCTGGTATCCAAACTGACCCTGAAATCCAACTGGTGTTCTGGCTCCTTTTAGTGATTCACGACGAAGCATTTCATGAAGAGTAAGCTGAATATGGAGAAAATCGTAGGCACTATCTTTATTTTCCAAATTTTTCAAACTAGGATTTGCACCCATACTCAAAAAATAAATTACTAAATGTTCAGCACCCATCAAAACTGCCAAACCAAGGGGAGTCACCTTCAGAGTCAATCTAGCAAGATTTGGAATCTGAGTTCCCGCAAATAAATTACCAACGTTCAATGGAAAAAAAGTGTTCACTAAACAAACTCTTTCTTCTTTTTGAGTAATAGTTTTCAAGATATTATCTATTTTTTCAGTAATACCAGTCAAGCTATTAAAAAGCTGACCATATTGAAAATTATAACTTCCACCAGGAACCTGTCTCATTTCTCCAGCGTAATACCCTGGATTTTGGAATCCAAAAGATGACAATTGACGAGGATGCATCTGTGCCTGATATCCAAGTGAAGGCTGATAATTTGGATGAAAATATCCCTGTGCTACTTCGGATAACCCAGGAGAAAATCGCGCGGGATAAGAAACAGGAAATGATGCCATTTTTGTTGAAAACTTATTTAACAATTGACTATAAGTTTGTTTTGATAATAACGGATGAATTGCAACAATATTTCCAGCATTATCAATAATATTTCCAAAATTCCATTCAGTCTTATTGTAATTTAACATTACTCCAAAAATCTGTCTCAATTGTTGAGAATATTTGGGTGCTTGTGATGGATCGCATTTTTCTACTTGGATTGGTAGTTGAATTGGAGCTGGAGGATATTCAAGGATATATGCAAATGGAAAATTTTTGAATTGTTCTTGGGGAGTATTTCCTCTGCCAAATAATTTTGATAAAAATGCCATATATATTATATTAAAATATTTTTACTTTCTTATAAATAATGAAATCTCGAGCATTTATTTTCAATGATTTCGATTTAGATTTTTTACTTTCTAAAAGACGAAATCTAATTAGTTCCAAAAAATCTCTTATTACTTATTTCATTACATTACCCCGTCTAAATGACATTATTGATATTATCTTCTTACCCGAATCTCTCCTTGATGATGAAGCATTCATAAATTCAATTATTACTTTTCTGTTCAATAATCATATCAAAACAGGAATCTCATTTAACACAAAATTTATTAAACAAGAAGAAGAAACACCGATTTCGCAAGATTATGCTGAAAATCCATTGCCAAAAATACAGCACTATTGTGAAAAATACAGTCTAAGTCATGTCCACATTCAGCTTCCTTTTGGAAAAAGAAGAATTCAAAAATCTCCAAAACATGAGGAATATTCAGCCCATTCTCAGTATTCATGGATAAATGTTTCTCTTATTTTACAATGGATTACTAAAACAAACAGGGAATTATGGCTTGAACCGAATCTATATTTTTTTGAGAATAGTTCTGAAGATTTTTATATTCATATGCGACAGATTTTTTGGGAAGGGATGGATACATTTAAAAAAATGGGATTTAAATTCAATCAAATGAAACTTATTGTTCAGCCATTTTATCCAAAACTAAGAGGGCTACGAGATGCTGATATTTTGGATCCCGGTAATATAGCAAATACAACCCTCCGTTGCATGACTGAATGTTTGACCAAAGAGAGGATGGATGTTTGTGTTAGACCTTGTAAAGAATTCAGCATATATAGTTATGTTAAATATCTGAAATTTATGAAAACTTATGGAAAAGAAATAACACTTGATTACATTTTAACAAGTGATATCTTAAAAGAATATTTAAAAATCTGGGATTTTAATGAACAAAACCTAGAAGAAGCACAAAAATTATTCAAGAATGAATTAACAAGGGAAAATTTATCTTAACGGGCACCAGATCCTTTCCTTCCCATATCTTTTGAGGATCCTGGGTCAGTCAAGTTACAGCCCCAACATGGGATTTTATCTTTACGAATCCATTTATCGGCATCGGGGTGATTTTCTATTTTATGTTTTCTGAAATCACATTTATCGGCGGTTTCAAAACGTCCTCGCCATTTCAGACATTCAGGGTTATTTCTATTTTCTTTCTTCCAGCAAAAACATGCCTGATCTGTATCAGAATGCTTAGAGCAATAAGTATCTATTGCTTTTTTACAATTTTCATCTTTAACAGTTCCTTCACGCCAGTTGACATTACGACAGTCCCATTTTCGGCATGGATTTTCCTCATTTAATAGAATAAATGGACATTGTTCCATATTGGGGCGGAATTTTCTTTTATCCAATACTTCAGGGAGACCACATTTTGGAAAATTAGTTTCGAAAATTAGTCGAGCAGTTTCAATATTAGTACCGTAATCTCGGATCCCACTGTATCCAATTTCTTCAGCTAGTTTTGATCCATTTGGAACAATCACAAAATAATGTCCATTTTCAAAAATGACTTTGGGACAATTCTCATCACAGGGTTTTTCTTCTCCATTATCATCACTCTTAGATGGACGATGTTTCCGCTTCGGTTCAGCCGTCAAAAAAGACGCCACATTTTCTATCATATTTACAGAAACTGTAGCTAACTCTTTACCCATTACCATCATCTTCATAAAATATCGCGACACATTCATAATTTGTTGGGCTTTAAGTTCTTTATTGTAGAAAGCAAATGCAAACAATTGTCCCATGAAAGTGCCATCAGGATTAATAACCAATGGCTGATTATCAAAATATAATTTCGGACACATCGTTTCAAAAATAACTTCACCATTCATGTACAAAATTATACGTTCACCATTGTAGGAAAGTGCAATTAATGAATCAAAGTTTGGCATATAAGATATGGGGGTTTCATATGTAACACCTCCGGCGATTACATAAATTTTTCCGTATCTTTTTGGAAGAATAATGGAAATTGCAGTGCCTTGGTTTCCAGGTATATGAATAATTTTATTTCCATCTTTTGGAACAATTATTGGAACTTCTTCATCGTCTTCCCCATCAAAATTTTCGACAATATTTTGAGCAATTGAACTACCTTTAACAAAGAGCAAAAATGTGAAATTATTGACTAATGATAACATTCCATGATTTTGTAATTTAAATGCACTTGGTCCGGTAATGATGTTATTCATTAGATTAATGTTTCCCACTTGAACATTTCCAGGGTTTGATGCCTTAAAATCCAAACCATTCTTACTTAAGTCCTTGATTAATGCTCTGTTAGTTTTAACGGATTCATGATTGTAGCAATTAAAATAAGTTCTTAAATCTTCAGTAACTGGGATATTATTGTTGTCAAGAATTTCAAAAATACCAATATCAGTTATATAATTATATCCTTCAACGTCATTAAATTGGAAAGACATGAAAATTTCAGTGTGGACTTTCTTTCCTTCATTAGGTGTGCGAAACATTGTATATTTATATTTGAAGTCGCTATTAGAATTAGAAGCAGGATCATCCAACGTTTTCAGGGTTTGTCTCTTCCCTCCATCGAATTGAATCTTATGAATCAGCTGATTTCCCTTGGTCGAAAAATACAAACAGCCCAATAAATACAAAGTATTTGGTTTCAAGTCCAATTCTATTTTATAATAAACTTCAACATCTTTATCATGACGTTTACTATAACCTTGACGCAAAACATAACTGGTTTGACCACTATTTGGATGAACAATAATATCATTCCGACCGCTATGCCCAGCGTATTGTTTGGGATGTTGTCCATTATCAAAAGAACCATTAGAAATTAGGTTGTTTTCTAGGAGAGCATTGCTGAAACTTTCCTGAATAATTTCGTTGGTTACTTTTGGTCGAAAAATTGTATAAAATATGATTCCTAAAATCAATATCAATGATGCAATAAATATGATTGACCAAGTATCTTTCATAATTAGTATATAATGAGAAATAAATACTAATTAAAAAAATTCATTATTTTGGTAATGTTTTCTCTAAATCCATGGGAGCTCCTGAGGATTCAAGGAAATTTGATAGAAGTAGATGCTTTCCGTCGAATTTCACACTGTAAGATTCCAAATTCTGGAAATTATTTGCGCTAAGGTTTAATACTTCATTTTCATTTTTAAATGCCAAATATCTCATCTTGACGGGATATGAATCATTTGGAGATTTATATTCCAGCGGAAGAGGTAATAATTCAAAACTAACTGTATACCCTTCTAGTTTTCCTTCTTTTACAATTCCAAAAAGCATGTTTGATCCAACATTATTAATATTAATTTTATATCCAAAAAAAGGATCATTTACTGTACCTCTTCCATTTTCGTCTAACATAATTTCCAAAAAGACGTTTCCATTAGTGAAGATTGTTCCGTAATAGATCCATTTACCATTCCAAATTTTTGTGTAATATTTATTCCATCCACTTCTTCCATTCGAAGACAAATCTATCATTTTATTTTGGATCTTACCTTTTAACTGGAAGACAGGATTTGGATTATTTCCAAAATCATTTGGAGAAGTGAAATCAATAAATTCATTTTTAGTTGGAGGTGGTGCATTTCTTTTTCTTCCCGATTGAATTATTTTCCATTTGTATTTTTGGGAATCACTTAGTCCAACACTTCCAGAATCATCATACAAATATCCATTCATGTTAGAATAACTTAAAAACTTACCCGTTTTATAACTCTTGATCAAAGTATCACCATTATTCTGATTAAATACTTGCCAATATTGGTTTTCACCCCCCTTAAATATATTTATCTTGATTTCATTACTATCATTCACCTCCAAATAAAAATGAGGTCTAGTGTGTGTTTTAATATAATAAACATCACTTAATCCACTTGAATAAACTGGCTCAATTACCCATTTCTGAGGACTCTCAGTGTTCAAAAAGGTTTTACTTGTTGGGCCAAAATCCTGTGGGCTTTGACTGTACAGAACAAATTGATCATCCTCCGTTCTCGGAGATAAATAAACAAATGATTGATTACCCTCATAAGAGAAGACCAAGTATGTTTTTACCTTAGTATTGACAGGAGAGATCATCACAAACTCACTATTAGAATATGGATTGTTTTTCAAAGGTTTCACACTTTCATCTGAAAACTGTTGTCCAGTTAATTCTACTTCAATAAAAGTGCTATTTCTGATAAGATCAAGCCCCTTAATAAATGCTCCCATTTGCTGATCTTTTGTACTTAAAACTTGTTTTATGTCAACATATCCATTTTTATTTTTGTAAATTACTCCCACATAAGAATCCCCGTTTGAAATATTTCCCAAATATTTGATTTGGAATTTCTGGACAAGAGATCTTAAGAGAGGAACAGATGTGCCAATTATTTTGTCGAGATTATCACCGGAGATACCAATTATAATATATGAATCAACAGGTGCCATATTAATTTTTTGGATCAGTTCAGAAATAATATCACTGGAATCTAAATTGATTGAAGACAGATTACGGGAAATGAGGAAAGGGTCATATTTTGTGGAGAAATTGCGGATTTCATTTAAGGGGATGTTGACAAAATAAAGATTTGGAGAGATATTATAAGAAGAGACTTTTTCGCCACTTTCTGGAGTAATTACAATTGAAAATCCGAGCCCTTGTTTGGAACTTCCAGACATTAAATCCATTTTAACTTGAGATAAACTTTCAGTCAAAATTTTATTTTGAACTGGATTATCAATCATGGGAAGGAGTGAAATTTCTTTTTTTGAATTAGAGGGTTTATCTTCATCACAAATACCAGGACATTCATTCGTACATGAACCCTTCGTTTTTGCATTAGTGTAGAAAACATCGAATGATGGCTGGGTTTCATGTTCATATGTGGCAAAATTTTCTTTACGTTTATAATGGTAGATTGGGAGGGTTAAAATGATGGTGACAAAAAGAAAAATGAGAGGTATGTTTGGAGAAATTTGTTTTTGTTGTGCAAGTATAATTAGGGCAACTAATATTATTAATAAAATGGATCCAAATATAATCATTTATATTTGAATGAGATTATTTTTTCAATTATAATTAACGGGTTTCCATTCTGACCAAGGATTATTAACTAAAACAGGAGCAGGGCTATTTTTTTCGTTCAAAATTTTTTGGATCTGAGTCATTTCATAATTTGACTGAGTCCAATGTTTCGGCTTAACCACTGTATCTTGTTGATCATTATCATAATCATCATCTCTTAAAAGGATACTTCTTTTTGCCCTCTTGTTGTAATCATTCTGTTGGCGAAGAGTATCTCCCATTTTTTTATTTTCTCTCTTGTAGTCGTTATCAAAAACAGATTTAATTTGTGTTCCTGGTTGATTTTTGTTAAGTGGATTTTCTAAATATGCGGGGTAATAGCTCTGATTCATGTTACTCAAGGTCGCGTTAACCGTCGTTGGATTTACAGGACTGAGGAGGGAACCTTGGGCCGAAGTCTCGAAAGAAGCAGTGTTTTTTTTTTCAAGTCCGCTGTCAAACTGAAATCTTGAAAGATCCTTATCTCTCTTTCCCATTCTTAACTGAGCCTCATAATTCAAATTGGGATCTTCATTTACATTGAATGGTCGATTAGTATTGTAACTTACATTTATATTAATCGGGTTAATTGTATCTAAATTTCTGTTTGACATTCCCTTTCCATCAGACATTGCATGTCTGTTAACATCTGGGGCTTGTTTGGCATTTTGTTGAGCCTGTGCCTCCTTACCTGCTCCACCTCCTGCAGATGGGGCTGGTTTTGGAGGAATAACCTGTGATTCTTCTTCTTCTGGGTGGATGGGTGGTTTGGGAACAGGGTGGATGTTATGTTTTCCGTCGTCTTCTTCTTCATCAGTTGGAAAGTGAGGTCTTGGAACAGGGTGGATGTTATGTTTTCCGTCGTCTTCCTCGCCAGAAGGCATATGAGGTTCAGGTACAGGATGAATGTTATGTTTTCCATCGTCTTCTTCATCAGTTGGAAAGTGAGGTCTTGGAACAGGGTGGATGTTATGTTTTCCATCGTCTTCGTCTTCAGCGTAGGCTGCGAATTTTTTCATTAATTGAGAATCTCCAATGTGCACTTCATCTTGATTAGTTAAAGATTCAACGACATCCTCTATGTCATGTTCCTTTTCCTTCTCTTTTTCCTTATCATCGGCAGTTACAAAACTTTCAACATTTTTTTGATAAACCCAACTGGCAGAAAAATCAATAATTAAATAAAGAACGATTGCAAACAAGGGAACCGAAATAACATCATACTTATTAAATTTTCTATTCATGGCAAATACAATAAAACATGATACTACTAATGAGAAAACAAAGTAAGAAATCTTGTAGGGTATAAATTGTTGGTTCATTAAATTATGTAATATAATTTTTTTATTAAATTTATCTTTAATAAATATGGATAACATTTATGAAGGAAGGAATGTAAAGGAACTTATAAAAAAAGATTTCAGAATATCTCAAAACAATGTTTTTCTAAATAAAAAATTAACTGGAGGACTAAATGGAATTCTTGTCGTCTATGCACCATGGTGTGAACTTTGCCAATTATCTAAAGATATGTGGCTCAATCTAGCTCGCCTATTCAAATATAAATTTAATGTGTATGCCTTAAATACCTATAATTTTCGTGATAATAATCAGGATCTAATTCTTCCTTTAGATGTAGAAGTTTTTCCTGAATATAGATTTGTAAATAAGAACGGCGAAATAATAAAATATGAAGGTGAAAAAAAAGAATCTGAAATCATTAAATTTATTATCAAAAATATGTAGCTTTTCTAAATAATTCTAAAATATTTTTATTATAATTATTATGAAATACCTCATTTATATTTCGATTTTCATAATATTTATTATCATTATCAGATTAATTGATCTAACATTATATGGAGCACTTCATAAATACTATTTTTTTGAAAAACCTTCACAAGATATTGAAATCGTGAAAAAATATAATATAAATCCACACCAGAAAAAGATAATAAGTGTTAGTCTTTTTGGAAAAAATAATTTTTACTTTAATTCTGCATTTAAAATGTTAGATGATATACCAGTATATTTTCCAGGATGGACACTTCGTATATACATTCATTATTTGTGTGATCCAAATATTATAAAACAATTTATTGAAAAAGGAGCGCAAATAGTTGTGATTAAACAAGATGATGTAACACCATCAGATTGTACATTTTGGAGATTTTTAGTGGCTCAAGATGATGTCATATTTATTTGTAGAGATGTTGATTACCAGCTCAATCGAGAAGATTATGAATTAACTGAAAAATGGATTCGCGAGGACAATACAAATTTTTTCAAATATATTTTCTTTTTTCATTATCCTGTTTTTGTGTATAATGTTGCGGTAAAATTATTAGGGAATGGATTTTTCGCAGCGGGTAGATGGGGAGGTCGTAATCGTTGTATTCCGGATATGTTAGATCAAATAAATAATTTCAAGAAACGCAGACATTGGCACAGTGATGAGGTCTTTTTACAAAATATTGTTAATGAAAAATATGTGAAAAATCAGGGTATATCAGTTTTTCTCCAAAACAAGGGGAAAGATTTAAGAAAATATTTTCAGGATGATAAGACAAAACTACGTGTTCTTCCGGATACTATTAATTTGGATCAATATGATTTTAATGCAAATCGGGAGAAAAATGTTGGTAAATTATTTGAATATTATGAATAATAATTTTATTTATATAATTAATAATAAATAAATGTCTTTTATTAATAAAAATCCTTATTTTCCAAAATTAATTGAAGAAGAATTGAAAAAGTTAGGTTTGAAAAGTGCCGATGATAACGATAAAAAAATATTTTACTGTGATATTAGTTATGGAAATCGAAACAATCCTAGTTTTCAAAAATGTGAAATAGTTAATCAGCTTGCAAATGTTAATCCCCTTGGAAATAAAAAAGAACAATATAATCATCATTTGAATTATTACAAAGAACGCCCTGATTATATACCATTTACAATGTCATTTCATCGCAATAACACTGATGCTATTCATGATCTTTTTTTGAATACACCTGGAGAATCTCCAAATATTTTCATTTTGAAGCCGGAAAATGGTTTGTCAAGAGGAGGCGTAGGAATTGTAAGAAATAATCTGGAATTCGAGACACATTTAAATAATAATCCTGAATATAAAGAATGGATTGTACAGGAATATATTGATCACCCCTTATTATTTAAGAATAAAAAATTCCATTTTAGGGTTTATGTTATTTATATGCAGACTGACAATATGCAGGTGGCTTATTTGAGTAGGAAAGGTTTTATTTATACTGCAAATAAAGAATTTAATAAAGATAGTTATGAAAGGGATGTCGTTTTAAGTGGAGAAAATTCTCTAAATAATGTTCACTATATACCAGATGATTTTTATAGTGAATTTGGAAAACAGGTTTGGGAAAATAAAGTCTGGCCACAAATCGTAAAAATAACTAGAGAAACACTTAAATCAACTCTTGACTATTTAAATTGTCCAGCAAAGGGCCAAAAATGTTTTAAAATCTTAGGTTATGATATCTTAATTGATAAGGATTATAAATGTTATTTGGCGGAAATTAATGCGAGAAATGTTAGCTACAAATATCCAAATCAGAAGTTCCGCGATACATTCTATAAAAATATACTGAAATTAGTTTTGGAAAAAGAACCACTTTCTACAAAAGAACTAAAAAAGAAAGGTCTCCCATATGAGAGAATACTGTATAAATATGATGGAAATATGATTGAGGGATTTAATGGGATAGTTAGAATGTCGCAAATAGAGTTCCAAAAGATAATGGAATCGTCGAAAACTTTTAATCGTTGGTTTTGGAATTTATTTTATCCATTTTTGCTAATTGTTATTTTTATAATTACCTATCAGTTAGGAAAAAAGTAAACATTCTACGTTACTATTTGGAAGTATGTCTTCCCCTTTTTGTGAAGAAAGTGCGATGAATTTTCCAGCACATTCACGGGTTAACAGGTATGAACTGGAATAGAATGTGTTTGTTTTCGTGAATTGTGCATTTTCAATTTTTTTAAAAAAAACAATATCCCATTTAAGATCCTTTAGCTCATTTAGTGCATTTTCTAAACTGAAAAAGAAAAGAGGAGGTAATTCAATATTTTCCTGGAAAAGGAAGCAATATTGAATGTTATTATCCCAGATATATTTCCAGAGATGTTGATGCGATTTAAAATTACATGATGTGTCAAGATAAGAAGAACTTAGTTCATATTTTTTAATTATTTCTCTTTTATTAAGATTAAATTTGGTGTTGTACAAACTACAACACCTTTCCCATGTTTGTTCAATATTAAATTTTAATGAATATAAATAAAAAAAATTAATATCTTGAATTTTCATCAAAAATATAAAATATTATAATAAATATAAAATATGAATTTTACTCAATTAATTATTGGCTTCTTATTGATAATTATATTTATATTTCTTTATCACAATTATAAAAAAGATGTTTCATATTTAACTAGCCGTCTAGATAGAAGGAAGTATATGGTTTACAATCTAAAATACAAACAAATCGCTGCGGATATGTTGGCAAAGATGAGACATAAATTGACTAAATTGTGTGTGAAACTCAAAGAAGATTATCCAGATGATGATAGAATTATTAGACTTAATAATAAATTTGATCCAAATGTTATTGTTGAAAATGAACCTAACAGCAAAAACACTAGTTACAGTATTAATAAGGGTGAAAAGATTGTTTTATGTTTGCGATCAAGGGATGGACAGGATAGGATAGTTAAGGAAAATATTTTGACTTTTGTTTCTCTTCATGAATTGGCGCACATCATGACATTATCAGTTGGACATACAAAGGAATTCTGGGATAATTTTGAGTTTTTGTTAAGGGAAGCAATTAAAAATGGTTATTATGAACATATTGATTTCAATAAGACACCTTATAAATATTGTGGTGTTGAGATCACTGATACTCCCTTAAATCGGTAATCCATGTTCTCATATTAACAATAACAGTTGATATATTAAAAACTAAAAAATTTTTCATAAATTTTTTATTTTATATATTAGATGACCTCAACAATATGTGGTTCAGGACAATATTATACAAATGAAATATTTAAAATTGTTCGGGTTGATCGGTTAAAAAGGCATACATTAACATATATATTTGTAGGAGAACAAGACCGTGAAATTACTAACATCCTTTATAATTTAGAGAAAGATGGAACAATCAGTGCCAAAGATAACACAACACTTAAAACACATTTTGGTAAAAATTATTCCATAATTGCCAAAAATCGCACAGCAAAAATTAAATTCATCTATCAGAGGATTTACACTGATGACACACTTTCAATGGTTCGTAAAAAAATCTTCTGTTTTTTGAGTACTCAACAAGATTTACTGATAGAACAAAATCAGGAACTATGGGTCAAAATGGATAATAAATCACTTAGAATGTTAGGACCAACCTGGACAAACATTGAAGAAAAGCCTTCATTTTTACAGGAAGAAATAAAGCCGGATTTCAAAAAATTTGTTGCCAATAATGGTCATGTTATCTTAACTGAGCAGATTATAAATATCAATGACAAAACACTTTTTGATGCAACTGATGGATTAAAATTTGAAAATAATGAGATTTTTCTTCACTTGATGGAAGATGAAATAGAGTATTTGAAGAGTAGGGGACGGAAGGCAAATGATCAGCTCTTATTGGATGGATATTTTCAGAAATATTGGCCACATGCTCTTATAGAATACGATCCAAGCGTTATTTATGCTGAATTGGAAAAAATGAAGCCTGCCCTCAAAGCGGAAGATAGGCTAATTAGTTTCGTTGAAACAGTTCCAATTGATGAGAGAATGTTTGGAGGATGTCGTATTATTCAGGTTCTTATTCATATAACAAATGATTATGAAGGTGAATTTATAAATTTGCTCAAGGTTTTCAATTTATTCAATCTTGATGAGAAAACTCCATTTATGAGGTACAAGGATACGGAATGGCCGGCTCCCCTGTATTTATTTTATAAACCCTTAATTGAAAGTAAGAAGATTTCCGAAAAACAGATGAAGGATTGGGTATCTGTTACCAAAAAAGTGAAAGATGCATCTAACACTGTGATCAAAGAAGTTCAGTATTCAATTCGAGGTCTAACTTTGAAGAGATACATTTACACGTATGAAGGAGAACCAAAATATGCAACAATCAATATTCATCGTAATGGAAATATTGAAGTCCGTATTGCTTTCAAAGAAAAGCAAAGAGCATCTATGAAAGATGTTTATGAAGCTCTTAAAGATATTGGTAGGTTAATCAGTAAAATTAATGAAATCGATTATCGTTTTCGCCAAATTCCAAAAAATGTGAAATTGATGGAACCGGATGTTTCATTTGATCCTTCAAGAAACTTACTTCAGTTCCATGGTAGAACGCGTTTAATTTTATTAGATGCTATTAATACTGTGGATATTCCAGAAGAATTTAACTACACTGAGATGAATGAATTTGCGAATAAATATTTCACGCCATATCTTTCTCCAATTCTTTCCAAAAGAAATTATGAAAAAGATGAACTCTTAGCCAAATACAAACGTGTTTCTTATTACAGTAGAATGAACTTAGAATATGAATTTATTCACAAAACTATTCAGCAAAATCCCAATATTTCACAGAAGAATGTGATTATTCTTCTTCATGAAAATTATTACGCGGGGAAACCATTTGAAGAGGCGTATAAGGTTTATAAGGATTGGGAAAGAAAATATGGCTATATGGGTAGTCAGGGTGTAAAAGGCGCTAGGCAAACTGGTATAGAAATTCGTATCAAACATGGAAAAATACATTTGAATGGTTCAAAGAGTACATGGCAATTAACTAATGCAAGTGTTTTCATGGCGAAATTTATGAACATTTATTTCAATCAGTCGGAATTTCTGAAAAAGAAACAAATCAGGGACATTTTCAGTAATGAATTGGCAAAGATTGGAAATATTGAAAATGAAGTGAATACCAATATAATCAACAATAGTGTGGCACTTAATAACATTAATTATGCGAATAATAATTATGGAAATACATTGAATGATATTTATGAAGAAGATTATTTGGTGGCGAATGTTTCGTCAAATGAGAATGAAGAAAATGAGGAGGGTGAAAATATTGAAAACAATAAAAATAATTTTAACAGGGAATCATATTTGGCAAAAAATGACGATGTTGGTAAAGATGTGAGAATGCAATGTAAAGATCAGGATAAAAAGCATGATGTTTGTGTTGATTTTTGTGAAGATGAATTCTATACATTGCGTCGTCTCCAAAAGTATGACAATCCAGTTTTTCGTTTTAAGAGTGATCCTCGTTATGAAAATTATGCAAGAAAATGTCAGCCACAGGAACGTCAACCTCTAGTTATGAAGAATGATCCCTCAAAAAATCCCAAAATAGACCCAGAATCATATAAAAACGCTGTTAAATATGGTAGTGCACCTGATCGTCAAAATTGGTATATTTGTGCACAGGTCTGGTGTCCATATGAAGAAATACCCATTAAATATTCTCTGATTGAAAAGGATATCAAGGTTCGCCCCATTAGAAAAGGAAATTGTTTAACTGCTAAGTGTCCAAGTTGCTTAAAAGAGGGAAGAATTACCTGGTTGAGGATTGTCGATCCTAGCTTGTTCCATCCATATGTTGGTTTTATTGATGATAGTAATCACCCCAATCATCTCTGTATGCCTTGCTGTTTTAAGAAGCCAATGGATAATCCAAAATCGAAGGGTTATGCAAAATTTATGAAATGTTTGGGAAAAGATGTGGATGTTAGTGAAGATATTGAAGGAGTTGAATATATTATGGGTAGGGATAAGATGCCTCTTCCAAGAGGTCGTTTTGGATTATTACCAGCAAACCTCGCCAAACTTTTTAAATCACCATGTGAAACAGGAAAAATGCCTCTTGGCGTTACTTGTCATCTAAGATATGGTGTTAAAGACGATATTCAACAATCATTTTTACAGGCAATTACCGGTGCGGTTGAAGAAAACAAGACGATTAATTTGACAATTCTTAAGAAACATTTATTTGAGACAAAACTAACGCAGAAGCTTTTTGATAGTTTAAATCAGGGTGAATTGGCGATAAAATTTGATAATGGAAAAATACCTCCAATTGATAATTTCCGTCAATATATGATGAGTGATGATCAAAAAATAAATGAAGAATTTCTCTGGGATTTTCTACAAAGACCTGGTATTCTGGAAAAGGATGGATTGAATATTTATATTTTCACTTCCAAATCGATCCTTTGTCCTTTTGGTTTCGATGCGAAGGAATTTTATAAACAAAATAGAAAATCAATTATTCTTTATACTGATGGGCGATATTATGAACCAATATTTGTTGCTTTGAATGAAAGGGGATCAATAAATCATAAACATTTCTTTTTATCAACTGACCCCGAAATTGTAAGAATTAATAGCATGATTACAACAAATTGCATAAGTAAAAATATAATAAATTGGGAGAAAATTAGAGAGGATTCATTGGGAAAAGACTTTTTCAAAATAAAAACAGAAATTACAGCGAATGAAGTTTTGGAAAAATATAAGGAACCGATTGCAGGGCAAATCAGGGATAAATTTAATAAGGTTTTTGGATTTTTAACAACATCCGGTTTTATTCTGCCATTTAAGCCTCAGGGTCAAGATGTTGACATGGATGTTATTGATAAATACCGTTTCCAAACATTTAAAAATACATTTAAGTTTTATACAGAGGTATCAAGTAAATATGGGTTTCCTTATGAACCAGTTCGTGTTTTTAAGAAACCAACTGGAGAAATAATAGCAATTCAATTGGAGAATAATGTAACAATACCGGTTATTCCACAAATGATAACGACTGAATTATTAGAATCACCTGGAAGATATTATTATGATGTTGATAATTACATTGCAGAGGGAAGAGAAACATTTGATGAAAGGTCTATAACAACAAGATATTTAATTTATATACAGGAGTCTTATGAGAGATTGCGCATGGAGTTATCACGAAAGCTACAGCAATTACCTGAAAAACAGAAGATTGTAGATTTAATTCAGAGCACAACTATTAGTAAAAAGGAGAAGCGGAATGATATGAAGAATATTATTAAAAAGATACT
>Ga0172363_10001026_pt1 | contig 22113 bp, 29 predicted proteins | sample LakKivs2_kivu2a2_FD_114541 | JGI IMG/M metagenome (GOLD analysis project Ga0172363, IMG submission 114541) | Sediment microbial communities from Lake Kivu, Rwanda - Sediment s2_kivu2a2 | ecosystem: Environmental > Aquatic > Freshwater > Lake > Sediment | place: Rwanda: Western Province, Lake... | reverse complement strand
TCCAGCTCAACCAGCCCAGCAAGCTCAGCCAACATGCCCAACATGTAAGGGCCCGCTTAGCTTCATCCAACAATATCAGAGATGGTACTGTCACAAATGTCAGAAGTACGTCTGACAGGCTTCAAACTCTAGTCCCGTTATTTTTTTGCGATTATCAAAATTGATCGGGTTTAGTGTCCGAGGTATATGTAGGATTTTTCCAAGAAGTATAATTCGCTGTATGCGTAGTTGTCTTGAACACCGAATCTGTGGTTTCGCAGTAGCTTTTGCGGTTGCTTTTCTGATCTGAATCGGTCATGGTCTTGGTTCCTCCTTCGGAATTAGTCGTATGACTACATGACCGTTTTCTTCTAAGAGTAGATGGGTTAAATTGGCTTAAAAAGACTGATACAAGTGTGCTCTAGGTATGATTCGTCAGATTTTGCGTGTTACGAAAATCATAAAGCCTCAGATGAGATAAACAGGTTATAATCGTGGCTTTGGCATGACCATGAAAGGTTCTCGCAAAGTTTATCGAGAGATTATTCGCTTGTATTCGTATGCTTGCAGTTCGCTGTTTGTCGGTTTTGTCCTTCCTCTGTTTTTTGAACCATTAAAAGCAGGCATCTCTTCTCTGCTGAATGCTCTTGTGGCAACCGAATTGGCTCCAGTACCCGGCACTCTTGGGTATGGATTTGTTATGGCAACACTTTTCACCTTTGCATGGAATTTTTCCTTAGGAGCAGTGGTTCAGATTCTCGCTGGTCTATTTGGTCCAGAGATAACGAAGTTCATTTTATTTGGAAGAGCTGTGCTCATTGGTTTAATATATAGCGGAACTACCGAGAGTATAGCACGTGCGCTTGACTACAACGCATTGAGTTATGCAGGTCTTGCTGTCGTTGTGTTGACCGAGTTTCTTGCTTATTCAATTGCTACTTATGGCGGTGTCAACGTTGGAAAGGTTTTGATGACACGTGTGGATGGCACTCTCACTCAGAAAATCGTGGATGCGTTGAAAGGACCTTCGCTCTCTACATACAAAAAGATGAAGAACGAGGTCAAAAAAAGAATTAAGGGCATCGCTTAACCTATGCCCAATCATTGCAGCATTGCTCATATTTGCGGCAGCACTAGAAATATGGCTTGTTCTTGGCTAGCCCATACCAAGATTCTGCTTTTTTCGGTTCAGCTATAACTGTTCCGCATCGATGTGCGCCTATGAAAATGCCAAGAGAAAGCTTGTTTTCCCAAAATAAGGCAGAATTGGGGTTGGTGGGGTCGCATAGGTTAGTGCCCACGTTTGAACCCACATGTTTCAACTATTGACCCTTTTTAGTTTCTTATTTTGCATTCTAGCGCGTATGTGTGTTTCTAAATTCCTTTTTTTAAGCATTTGAGGGCTACGCCTTGTGGTTGCGGTTCTCGCGTTGGGGCATCGTTGTTTGAGGACGATGTTTTGGCTGAGCCCTCTTTTTTGTGCTCTACAGCCTACCCCCTCGGGTCTACCATATGATCCAAATATGTCGCAGGCGGAGAACCGAAGCACAAGTCACCCTGCGAACGAATTTAGGAACAAGCACGCACGCTATTTCTTTTTTGCACAAATATCCGACTAGATTAGCTTTATTTCGCAAAATAAGGCTTTGGTGGGGTCGTATAGGTTAGAGCCCACGTTTGAACACTCATCTCTGTGTGGTTTATCTGCAAAAATGTTACTGTCAAGGCAAGAGTTCGAAACTCTCGAGGGCTAGTATCAAAATCGCTATAATTTAATCGCATTCTGTATATGAACTGCTACAATTTTCCTTAATTTGAAATCAACTAGACATCGTTTCACAAGTTATAAAAACTTTGACAGAGAAGAGTTGAGTTTTGGGGGTTGTGAAGTGAGTGTTTTTAGAAAGCAATTAACACCTTTGCCTATATGTAGGTATATGTTTTTATTTTCCTCTTCTTCGAATAACGATTGTAAAAGTGATGAACAAACTCATGAAGAAACTCCATGTTGTTGTGATCGCATTAACTGTGACAATCTTAGTCATTGTCGCATCTTTTTTAATGAATTATTGGAGCATTCCAAACGCGTTGAAACATGAAACAGATCGTTGGGCCGTAATAGAAGATGTAAACGGTGACCGCATAGCAGTGGAACCTTTTGGGAATGAAGTTTGGCTTCAACTGGTTCAAATGCAACAGAACGAAAGCAGAATGTGGATAGGAAGCATTGTCGAAACTTATGACAGTAAGTGGGGTTTTTGCTTTAAACCTGAGAATGTGACAGTTGCTGAGGTAACTGCAGAAGGTTTGCAAGCATCAATTCGATACATTAGCGAGAACCTGAATTATTGGCTAGGAGGATGGGCCTATGTATCAGCGAAGGTCACCGAAATTCATTCTCCATAGCAAAGAAAGGACTTGTGCTATATGGACTCGGAAAGTTTGAGGAAGAAGATTTTGGGATGGGGCGCGTCCATTGTTGGCTTTGCAGATTTAGAAGGAAGTGTTCCTAAAAGATGGGAGCATTTGAAAGCTGGTATGTCTATTGTTGTTCGATTGTCAAACATCATAATAGATGAGATTAAAAATGGCCCGACATTAACATACGCTTATCATTATCGCACGATAAACCAGTTACTTGATTCAATAGCAATTAAAACTTCGAATCTTATTCAATCTTTGGGCTACAAGGCACTGCCGATACCAGCTTCGCAAACAGTGAACGAGAAAAAACTGGAGGGGCTAATTTCGCATAAAATGGTTGCTACACGAGCGGGACTTGGTTGGATCGGTAAGAACGCTCTTCTTATCACACCACAATACGGGCCAAGAATACGCCTCGTATCCGTGTTAACTAACGCTCCTCTAAGACCGTTGCCGCCAGTCTCTGAAAGCAAGTGTGGAAGATGTTTTTTGTGCGTGAAGGCATGTCCGGCTGGCGCTCTGAAAGGAAGAAACTGGACGGTGAACACTAAACGAGAGGATCTAATGAAAGTTGACTTGTGCCACGAAGTTACCAAACATAATAAGAAGATTTTTGCAGAAGCGATTTGCGGTATTTGCATAAGTGTTTGCCCCATTGGAAAAACTAGGAAACTTGGTGGGCGAGTATAGAAATTGATGTCTTAAGCCTCGGAAGGTGGAAAGGAAAATGGTGGAGAAGATGATTTGCGCCTTACTTTTTGGCAAAGCGGAAACCGAAGAGAAAGCCAAGCAAATAGCAGAATCCTACAAAAATTGTCCTTATATACATCTGATGGCGACAAAAGAAAACCAGCTTTTCGCCTGTTTCTTTCTTCCGGAAAAGCAAAGGTGGTGGATTGAACACGTAGAGAAGAAGCCAAAAGAAACTTTCGGATTGGAAAATGCAGAGGTTAAATTCATAGAAGATGTGCAATATCCAACGCAGTTGAAGATGCGCTTGCTAGAAGAACTGCAAAAGATTTCTCCATGCGGATCGGACTGTTGCACCTGTCCAGCTTATGAAAAATGTCTCGGCTGCCCAACTACAATATTCTACAAAATTCATGAGAAACAAAATCAGCGAAATCTGTTTATCTAATTTGTCACTTTGCCTTTTTGGAAAAGGAGAATGACCCCTGCTAACGCAAGAACAATACCCACAAACTGCAAGCTTTCAAGACGCTCTCCTACAAAAATCGTGGAGAATAATGCGGCTGACAATGGCTCTATTACTGAGAGGACGCTTCCCTTTGAAGCTTTGATATATTTTATCGCATAGGAGTACAGCAGATAAGCTAAAAGAGACGGAATCCAAGCTATTACGAAAATCAGTAACCAAAGTTGTGAAGGAAATTCTATTATCTGGGGAAAGGAAAGCAAGATAATTGGTGTTAGAATCAATGCGCCTATGCCATCGCCGTAAACAGTTACCGTCCAACTAGCGTATCTGTTTCTAAGTTTTTTGGTCATCATAAAGTAGAGAACAAAGAAGAGACTTGAAGCTAGACCAAAGGCTATTCCAGCGATATTGACATTTAATGAAGAGATGTCACAAACCTTTACAACAAGAGCAACTCCTGAAAACGTCAAAGCAATTGCCAACAACTCTCCCAGCGTAATCTTTTCCTTCAGAACAACATAAGCCAAAAGAGTGACAAAAACAGGATACGTGTAGAAAAGCATGGCTGCAACGGTAGCAGTCGTTAAATGAACAGCATAAAAATAGGAAATTCTTTGAAGGGCTACGGCAAACACGCCGAAAATCAAAAACAAAAGCGCGTCAGTTTTCTGAATTTTCAATGAACTTTTATTAAACAATATGAGAATGGCTGATAACGTTGCAAAACTAATGGCAAGTCTAAGGGCGATCAAAGTTTCTGGATGAATCTCATATTCAAAAGATAGCTTCCCAAGAATCCCCAAAGTACCCCATAAGATAGACGTTGTAGCGATTAATACATAACCGCGTGCCTCTCTCAAAGATTTTAGAGGCTTTCCAACTCTTCCGAGCGGGATTTCTTTAGTGCTCATCTTAGAAACCTACCGTTGTGCCTAGAACAAACATTTCAATAAAGGTCAAAGCTATAAAAGCAACAAAAACAGCTACCGCTCTACTTTCTTTCGCTTTGTACAGAGTCATAGGTCCAAGATAGAATTGCATTGCAAAAGAATAGAAACCAGCAAATAGGGAAACATATGGCAAGAAACCACCAAGCAGACACGGACCAACACCGTATGCTGCAGCTTTCCAAGCATTTTTCACAGATCCTTGCCCGCCTATTACTCGGTAAATCAGATGCAGTAGCAACGTCAAGATTAGAAGAATTGAGATAGCAAACACAAATATCAAGACTGCCTCAATAAAATACGCATAGATTCCGTAAACGTCAAGCAGGTTATTCTTAACAATATTGTATGCGATGATCTGTGCCTGATAGGACGAAGAAACATCTGTACTTTTTATGCCGAAATAATTGACTATAGGTGTTACGACAGAGACGAATAATGTTACCCATAGAAAGAAAATAAACGCAGGTTTCCAACTCTCTGTTCTTACACTATCGAAGAAATCGCTAGGATTAGCTAACTGGTTTGCTAGTCTCTTTATCATTTGTATCATACGTAATTCACTTCGATATTTTTTTAAGACATGGTCACCATTCAAACTCCAGAGGTTGTATCCATAAATATGTTCTCCAAGTGTTGCTTAACAATTTTCAGCCACTCGGCAACCAATGGACACTGTAATTTGTGTCTTACTAGAACTTCACTCATTTTCTCACTTCTTGCATGTTGTCCATTACGGCTTCTTTTATTGATTTACTGAAGATCATGAAATCTTCGCCGTAGAAGTGTTTGTGTAAACATCCTTCCTTCACATAGCCTAGGCTTTCATAGAGCCGAATTGCTTCCTTCATAGCCCAAGCCGTGCACAAAAAAAGTTTGTAACAACCTTTGTCATGGGCAATCCTCTCTAAACAGTTCATAAGTTTATGAGCAACTCCATAATTCTGGTATTTTGGGTCTACTGCCAAAGAGCAAACATGCATGCTTTTATGCTCCTCAAGACCAGTAACAGTGCCTATGATTTCATTGCAAAGCTCAGCGACCAGCACGTGTCCTCCTAAGCGCATCCGCCTTCTAATTTCATTGGAATCAACTATAGCTGTCTCTATGGCTTGAATAGAATATCCTCTTCCTTCAAGCCCATTGAAAGCTTGCCTTAGAACTTCATGAACTTTATCAGCGTCATGCAATTTTGCTTTACGGATTAGCAACTCTCTTTCAAAATATTTCATTGCGTCATCCCTATCTGTTGACACCATTGTTTGAAAGAGCCCATGCTTGCCTCACTGCCGCAATACTTTAGCTTTCTGCACTGATTTACTGATGACCAACGCGAGAATCAACGAGATTCCAGCTTGTCCAAAAAGGTCTCTTGCATACGAAATAACCGCTAGTGGATATCCTTTTATGAATATGTTAACGTAGAAATAAGTAGAAGCCATCACAAACCCAGCAAAGGCACACAATAACACTTGAATTGCAACAGGTTTGTTTTTTCCAAATCCAGCAATAACACCTTCAAGTCCATGAGCTGGAATGGAAACATACCAACGTGGATAAGCAAGCCAAAAATCAGCGGCAACACTGCCAATAATTCCAGTAATTCCACCCACTTTACTTCCAAAAAGCAAGGCTGCAACAAAAATGATCATATCACCGATGTGGGTGTAGCCACCTGTGGGAGATGGAACTAGCGCACCCGTAATTATGATTACTACTGCGGTGAGAGCCGACATAACAGAGGAGAGTGCAATCTCGTAAGGCAACATGAATGGTTTTGCATTAGCTTGAACTGGAGATGTGAAAAAACCGAGTATGGTTGAGATTAGTGAAAAGGCTATTCCTAAAGCACCTATCACGATTCCAATAGGCGATAAGATAAATCCAAAAAACCGTGCTGAGATGAGAGAAGAGACCTCGAAAATACCACCTAAAGCCGCTACGAGTCCAGCGCGGTGAGTCAGACTCTTCCATCCGAAGCAAGCTCCTGCAGACAGCAGACCAAAGCTAAGAATAGAGAGCGCCAAATGCAAGCTAATGTACGTTTTTGCTCTATCATCCAGACTTAATTTAGTGAAAATGGAATATACTCCAAGTTCATTGAGAACATGTAATATATTGAGTATTGAAGCTGTGAAGACTAAAAGGATGGCAACTATTAGCAAGAATATCAACATGTTAGATCTATTCATGGCAATAGCCTTCGATACTACTTTGTAAAGCCAAAAGAAAAGGATATATAAGTTTGAGCCTATATATAAGCGCGAACCACCATGCCCTCTTTCTTGTCTGAGCTTAGGTGCACACAATGCGGCAAAAGATATGCTCCTAAAATATATGTCAGCGCTTGCTCTTCTTGCAATGGCGTTCTTGAAGCCATTTATGCGTTAGAAAAGATAAGTGAAGAAATCACTCCCGCAGACTTGGAACACAGAATACCAGGAGTATGGAAGTATTCCGAGCTTCTACCCCTTTCGAGTGAGTTCCATATAGTTTCTCTAGGTGAAGGTGGGACGTTTTTGCACAGGTGCGAGAGACTAGCCAAAAGAATTGGCTTGCAAAACCTCTACCTTAAAGATGAGACAACCAACCCTACCGGCGCTTTCATAGACCGAGGAACCACCGTAGAGGTTTCAAAAGTGAGCGAGTCTAGGTTGAGGTCTGTGTGCTGTGGAACAACAGGCAATTTGGCGGCTTCTCTTGCAGCTTATGCCGCGCGAGCAGGATTAAAATGTAAGGTGTTTATTCCTCAAAGAGTGGACATGGGCAAGTTTTACCAGATTATTGCTTATGGTGCTGACATAGAAATTACGAGAGACCGCGAGGAGGCAGTCGAGAAGGCGAATATGGAGAGCGGCAACAGTCATCTTGTCATGCCTCATAATCCTTATTTTTTGGAGGGAGAAAAGACTACGGCTTACGAAATTTCTGAGCAACTGAGCTGGATTCTTCCTGATCAAATTGTCGTTCCTATGGGGAATGGTAGTCATTTATCCATGATTTGGAAAGGTATCAATGAGTTATACGATATAGGATTCTTGAAAGAGAAAGATGTGAGACTTGTTGGAACACAGGCAGAAGGATGTGCTCCAATAGTTGAAGCCGTCAAGAAAGATGAGTCCAAAATAGTTCCTGCAGCCAAGATTTCAACGATAGCTATTGACATCGGTGTTAAGGCTCCTTCTTGCGGGTTCATGGCTTTGAAAGCGATTCGGGAATCCAAGGGTACAGCAATATCGGTCTCAGATAAGGAAATTGTCGATGCGGTTAATCTCCTAGCTAAGTTTGAGGGCATCTTCGCGGAACCCGCATCTGCTACTACGATTGCAGGGTTGAAGAAGCTCGTGGAAGAGGGAGAAATAGATGCTTCTGATAGAGTTGTATGCGTAATCACAGGAATGGGGCTGAAATATCCAGAAGTAACAAAGAACCTAATTAAAGGAAGAAAGAAACTAGAGGAATTGCTCAGGCAGGTGGAGAAAAGGAAATATGGGATTGCTTTGGGCGAAACAAAACTACGCGTATTACGAATAATCTCGAGGAAGGAATCGTACGGTTATGAGATCTGGAGAGCTTTGGGCGGTCTCGGAGTTAAGATGAAGATTCCAAGTGTATATCAACATCTCACTGGGCTTGAAGATGCTGATCTAATCATTCGAAGCAAATCTGAACAAGTATTGAAGAAACCTGAAAGACACTACTACAAACTCACAGAAAGAGGAAGAGTAGTGTTAAGACGATCAGAAACGTTGGAAGCATAGAGAGTAGCTAATCAAAAGTGCATAGATGATAAACGTTTCACTATGTGCTATTCTTATAAACAGACTTTTGATTTCAGCGTGCGTAGTAGACGTAGCTGTTATGCCACGCAACGTTCAGTAACACGCTTCTGGGGACAAATGATGAGGATAATAAGGCCTTAGGAATCTCCTCATTTCATAGCAGAGATTACATTCATCAATGAATTCTTTGCGCCGATTGTAACCTTTGGCTATCGCCATTTTCAATAGCCCTACAGGTCCTTCTTCTGCTATAACTGACAGAATAGGATGTTCTGCAACATCATAGCTCTCAAGCATCCTTGTTAGAGGCGTGGTCTTAGTGTTACCTATGCATATGCCTGGGCAAAGCGTCACATTGCCCTCGGAATCGATCTCAATCCCTTCAGGATTCTCCAAGTTGCCTCCTATCCAGAAAGGCAACTGACACCTTCCTTGAGGTATTTCTGCCTTTGATTTCACATATTTGGCTAACTCAGCAGCTGCTCTCCCCTCAAAGCCAATTCTACGTCTATGTATCTCAACGTCACCTAGTTTCTCCAGATTTTCCAGCCCTTTTCTAGTCATATTATCATAGAAATTGCTGATGTTGGGCTCATCCAAGAAATAAGCGTCAACACAGATTCTGTCGAAACCTAGACTCGTAGCAGCATCAATTCCATTTATAGCGTTCTTGAGTGGGATGAATTCCTGATGAAAACCATCAACGCTAAAAGTGATGCATGTCAGTCCGGCTTCTTTCAGTTCAGTGAGTTTTTCTTTTGCTACGGATTTGTCTTTTGCCCAGTAACCATTTGTTATGACCCAAGTTCGGTGGATTCCTAGTGCCCTAGCCTTTTCCATTATCCCTTTTAGAAGCTCAAAGCAAAGGAAGGGTTCACCTCCGTGAGCACCAACCGATTGTAGAGGCTGAGTCTCCGCAAGATCTTGCAGGTACATTTCCGCATCCTCTAACTTCATGTGTCCGGTTCTTTCTGGTCCAGCCTTGTAGCTACAATGTTTGCACTTTGAAGGGCATTTAAATGTTACAAGGAAGTCAGCACTTTTGACCTTCATGAGGTTTTTGATCTCCAAGAAGTGACAAGGATATAGTATATTTAAGTTGTAGCCTATATATAGGCACACGTTTTTCTTTTCATATAAAAGTCTTTGAGTACCATAGTGAGGCATCCATGAATCCTATGAATCAAACCATTGTTCGGTTGGCCAAAAAGACAGACATAACATCAATTTATGAGTTATGCGAGGGTGAGCGGTGGAATTACAGTATCAAAATGCCACGCGCCTCGAGAGAATTTCAGGTCGGGAGCTGGGAGAGATTTGAACCCTCCCACAAAGGAGATATCACCCGATCTCCTCTTTTTTCTACATGCGCTGGTCAGAGTCAGATCAAGCTAGAGTATGCACGAAGTATCTCAGGAGTTCCCGTCGATAGCGCCGATGCTTTTATTTCTGATTGCGATCACTGGACATAGTGGAGTAAATCCAAAATGTCCGATAATACGCGACTTCAGCGTCAGATTGAATTTATCGTCGAAATTGACAAGCTTAAACAAGTTTTGCGTCAAACCATTATAGCTGACAAGTCAAGGCAAGAAAATTCTGCTGAGCATTCTTGGCATACTTCATTGATGGCAATCATACTCTCAGAATATGCCGAGAATCCTCAAATTGACGTTCTGCGGGTCATCAAAATGTTGTTGATACACGATCTGGTCGAAATCGATGCGGGTGACACATATTGCTATGATATACATGCTCGTGAGGATCAGCAGGAACGTGAGTTCCAAGCAGCCATGCGTATATTCAATCTACTTCCTAAAGATCAGGCACAACAACTGCAGTCACTCTGGAAAGAGTTTGAAGAGCGTCAAACCCTGAATTCACGATTTGCAAATGCCCTTGACAGGCTACAGCCTTTGATTAACAACTACTATACCCATGGCAAAGCGTGGCAAAAACATAAAGTCAGAAAGCATCAGGTTGTAGCTCGCAATTGCATGATCGAAGATGGCGCACCCGAGCTTTGGCGATATGCCTCAAAGCTGATCGAAGACGCTGTGATGCAAGGCATCCTCCCAGAATAGAAGAACGTGCCCAAGCAAATCACTAAAAGACGCAGGGGCAGTGCGCGTTCAACAGGTTCGAAAAGATTCAGTCTACGGTCCAATAAGAAGTGTTCCTGAGTACGCAGACTCTAACTGGACCCCCGTTCTCTGACCCACTAATCGACAGTAAGCTCCAGGCTTTTCCTTCTCTTCTCTCATGCGCTTAAGTTTGCCTTCCATGCCCTTTGCTGCGCTCTATTGAACCTTAATTGTATTTGTGCTTCAAAAGCGACTGCCAACTTGCCAGAAAACTCTTTGTCGTAGAAACTGATGAGGAACTGCTTTATTCCTCTTGTCGCTCTAAAATACATTGTAGGTACACCAGCACTAGCACTTTGGAAGCGAATATTTAGATAAGGCAAACTTTGCTAGAGCATGTTAGATAGTAGATATACAACAATCATTGCATTGTAATCAACCCAAACATGCGTGCACTAGCGTTTAACCATCAAAATAGCGTGAATCTCTGCATACTTAAGCATACCATCAAGCAGATTGAAGAAATCATCTAACCGAAATGGATAATAAGCTTCAAACAAGGGACTAATATGCCAGTAACAACAACCCTTAGTCCGTTCAGCTTTTAGCCCATGTCTGCTAAAAACCTCTTCAACATTATCAGCTGAATGCCCAACCTCAAATATTAAAACCGGAGACATGTTTTCAGTTTGGAAAGGCACTTTGCTTCCAAATCCATATCTTTTCTGAAAATCCTCAACCGTTCGCTTATTAAAAACGCTCAAAACACACAAGCCCATATCCTTCAAAATCCTCGAGAACTCCCTAGCTGCTCCATTGCAATCTACAAAATGATCGAAAGCCAGAGCACAAACCAACGCATTAAAAGCCTTATCCCTCAGAGGTAAGCGCTCACCATCCGCGAGCACCAAGTTAACCCTCTCATAGGAACCATCCTTCTTTGCCTTCGACTTTAACATCTTTAGCATCTTCAAGCTCAAATCCAACGCCACAACCTCAACACCATTCTGAGCGATTCTTAGCGAGTATCTCCCGGTTCCACAGCCAACATCCAAACAAATCCCTGAAAAATAATCAATCCACTTCAAAAGGACGCGCTCTTCAGCTTCCTCCATTTTTCTAGTCCAATAAAGATACCCAGAATAATCATACGCTACAGCCATGGCGTCATAAGCCTCTCTGACCCCTTCTTTGCCATCTAGAACCCTATACTTGACCTTTCCAAACCAAAACCTGTCTTCCTTACTCATCACCATCACACAACGATTGAAACCCCAAACGCATAAGAATATTTTGGCGAAGCATTACTCTCCACAAAGAATCGAGATGCTGAAAGAGATTTATGCGCGCGCATTAAATCCGCCTTCAACTTGTGCCCTTGCAAATGGGCTCATATCGCACTCTTGCTCTTCCATTCTCATTTGCAATTACGATATTTTTCAGCCAGTTCTCATCATCGCTTTGAGGGTAATCTACGCGGAAATGTGACCCTCTGCTTTCCTTTCTCTCTAAAGCCGAGTTTGCAACCAGCTTAGCCAGCAACAGCATAAAATCAGCCTCAATAGCCTCTCCTAATTGTTCTGGGTTACAGGCAAACATGAAAGAAGCTTTCCTTTCTATTTGCTCCAACTCTTCTAGCGCAAATCTCAGTCCTTCTTTGCTTCGTACAGGTCTGCAGAATTTCGAAATAACGGATTTTACTTCCTCTTTAATTACTGATGGATTGGTCTTTTTAGACTTGACTTTATTATGGAATTCTTGAAATGTTCTCTCTCCTTTGCTGGCATGTTCTCTTTCTATTACACCGAATTTCGAGTGTTTTGCGTATTGTGCTGCCTGTCGCCCAGCTATTGCACCAAAAACTATTATCTCAGTCAGAGCATTTCCACCAAGTCTGTTTGCACCATGAATTCCACTAGCCACTTCACCAGCAGCATAAAGGCCTTCCACTTTTGTCTCACATTTCTCGTTAATTTTAACGCCTCCCATTGTGTAATGAGCGGAGGAAGCAATGTGAAGTTTTTTCGTTGACAATGTTTGCTTAAACGGACCAATCAGATGTTTATAAAACTCTGAATCAAATGCTCCTTCGATTTCTTCAGGAGATAAAGAAGTCAAATCAAAGATTACAGAGTCTTTATACCTCTTTTCCTCAAAAATTTCCCGTTCAATCGCTACAATCAAGTTATCTCTCAAGATTTTTTGCTTTATCAATCCGTATTTAGCTAGAAAACGTTCGCCTTTTTCGTTCAACAACGGTCCTTCGGGGACGAGATTTTTGATAGCTTCGATTAACCAGTCTAGAATGGGCATTCTAGGCACTCCAGCATCGATAAACATAGGTTGAAATTGAACAAACTCCAAGTCTTGAAGCTCCGCGCCAGCTCTGAAAGCTAAAACAAGCCCGTCTCCAGTTATTGTTCGTGGATTGTCATTACGAATGTACAATCTGGCATAGCCACCAGTCGCTAGCACAGTGGCTTTGGCAGATATAGCGATGATTTCTCCACTATCTTTTTTGAAAACCAATGCACCAAGGCATCTGTTTCCTTCAACAGGTAAATCAAACGCAATTGTATTCTCTAAAACATTTACTCTCAAACTCAAAGCATGGTTGCTCAGAGCCTTTGACAAAATTACTCCAGCGGGCGGTCTTTCGGCAATGACGCTTGCTTTGGCATTTTCAAAGAGCAATTCAACTTCAAACTTTTCCAATTCTCTCACAGCATGCCATGCCTTAGTTACCAAGGTTCTAACCAGACAGGGATTGTTGAGAAATCTTCCCGCTTCCAGAGTCTCTTTGAAATGTTCTGCAATGTGTTTTTCTTCTTTTGATACTTTAAAAGCTCCCATTGCGCTTGCAGTGCAGGTGGCAAGACTTGTCTTGCTTTTTGAAATTAGAAGAACATTTAATCCTTGTCTTCGAGCTTCAATCGCGGCTCTCAACCCTGCTCCACCAGATCCGATTATGAGGACATCTGTTGAAAGACTATTCATTTTTGTTCACTGCCATTTCATTTTGTTACATTTGAACAACAAGTTTGCAGACCTTATTTCCGCGGCCAATTGATTTCTCTAATTCGACGTTTACGGGTTTTTTCAACACTGTTTCGAAAATCTTTTTCACCCAGCCTCTGGAGCAGTAGCAGAGTGTTCCCGTAAGATTTACTACTTTATTTCTTACTAGGGGACAACCGCATTTAGTGCAAACAGTTTGAATTGTGTTATCTTTTCGGGTCCAAGTGCCGCACCAAGGAATTTCCCTGTTTACTCTCGCGAGAATTTCTTCCTCATCAGCAAACTCTTCAGCGATTTTTTTGGCAATTTCGAAGTCTCTGTCTGAGCGAGCGCAAGCTTCACCGCATAATTCCATGATTTTCTGTCTAGTTTCTAGGTCAACTTTATCCAAACCTTTTATGATTGAGTTGAGCAATTCGCCTGTACGCTTCAACAATCTTGTTTTTTCGTTCAGCTCGTTTAGCATCTTTTTCATCTCTTTATTTTTTTTCTGAGGATGAGTCTGGAAGCTTTTGTGGGGCACGTTGTAACGCATAGTCCACATCCGTAACAATTGTCTTTCACTGAGGACTTCCCGTTTCGTATTTCTCGCGCACCAAATATGCATCTTTCGACGCATACGCCGCATCCATTACAAAGATCCGCATTACAAATCGCAATATAATCAGATTTTGCCACAAAGAAAGTCTTACCATACTTCATAAGTGCTTGCAAATCATGGCAGCAACAGGGACAACAGCTACATATGGCATAGGTTTTCTGACCAGGCAGATACAACGTAAGATGGACCAGACCGGCTCTATTAGCAATCTCAAGAACATTTTTCGCCTCATCAAGCGATATTTCTTTCGCGTATCCCCGAGACATCAGATACTCAGCTTCTTCATCTAAGAGAAGACATGTATCTAAAGGGTTGTTGCAGTTTCTAAACGCCACTCTACATCCACATTTGGCAAGAGCAAAAAATCTTGCTTCTTTCAGAATTTGGATGGCTTGTTGTGTTGGCAGTACGTATTGAGTTACGGGAATCGCTTTTCTTACTGGTATGACCTTAGAGGAATATTTTAACTGTCCGCTTTTTATGGTTCTTTCGGTTTTTCCGATTCTTGTAGAAATATAGTATTGCCGAAGCATGTGAAGATTCTCGAATCCTAACGCATCATATCTGTACTCTTCAAGATGCGACCGGATGATATCGTAAAAGCTTTTGCACTTGTAAGCTTCTTTGCCATCGATTGTCTTCTTATAAAGAAAGCCGTTTTGATAAAGTGTATTGAGTGTTGAAGAGATTTTTTCTGATTGCTTGTCTCCTAGTTTTTCTGCAATAGCAGAAGCCGTAAGAAACTGATCGGTCATCAAAACTAGAATTCGACTCTCCTCAGCTGATATCAATCTCTTTAAAATCGGCATAAGGTTGTTAGGAACGTTTAATTTTTTCTTCAGAGTTTGAAACTCTTGCATTATGGCTTTCCTCTTTTTAGGTCCAATAGGACCAGCTATTCAAAGTTTCTCATCTCTGATGGAATTTCCATGCGGTCTGCGACGATTTCTGCAATCTTTCGCCCATATGTTATTTCTAAAATTTTAAGACCTAAACCAGCGAACATGAAACTCCACCTGCAGATATTACATTACTGTCCATGTGAGTTCGAGAATCAACAATTTCACAAAACTCTCTTAATGCTTCTCGAGCATTGTGATGGGTAGTGGCTTTTTTCCCTTTTAGAATACCTGCTTTTCCGAGAACAAGCGCGCCTGTACACACAGAGCATATCATGTGGTCTTTTGCAAATTCTCTTATTCTTTCAAGAAACTCTGCGTCATCAAATAGTTTGGCTACACCTCTACCGCCGGGCACTATCAGCTGGTCATAATCCTTGAAATTATCGACAACTTTGTGAGGCTTTACTATTAAACCGTTTGCGCAAGTGATCATGTTTTCAGAGGCTATGACGTCAACCTGCAATGGCTTTTCGATGGGTAGTTTGCCCTCCTTTTCCATAGAACGAGTTTTGGCTAAAACCTCAAAAACTCCAACAAAATCTAACTCTTCCACATCTGGGAAAATGTATATTCCAATTTTTTTCATTTTAGAGCCTCATCTCAACTATTTGTTGCACCATATTCTATCTCCAAGAACATAGCGCTGTTTTTATATTGTTGCCTATATATAGGCATAGACTTTTCTGCTGTTTTGCAGCATTACACCCGTAATCGCGTGATATATGCGACAGTGTTTGGAAAAGGCTAAATGGAGTGCCAAAAAAATGAAAGTTGAAAGAAAGCCCTTACCACTCATTTATCCCAATCCAGTAGTGCTGGTTACAACCGTTGATACAAACAAGCGGACGAACATAATAACTCTAACGTTAGTAGGCGCAGTTTGTTGGGAACCACCAATAATCGGTATAGGAGTTGGCAAAAACCAACATTCCAGAATTCTAATTGAAAAACTCGGTGAATTTGTGGTAAACATTCCAAAAGCTGAAATGCTTAGAGACGTTGAATACTGCGGTCTAGTTTCTGGCAAAGATGTGGACAAATGCTCAAAAACAAGTTTTACACTAGTGCATTCAAGCAAGGTAAAACCACCAATGATTAAGGAGTGCCCAGTAAATCTAGAGTGCAAAGTAAAAAACAAGATTCCGCTTGGTAGCAACATACTTTTTCTGGCAGAAGTTATCTGCCTTCACGTTGACGAAAAAATGCTCGACGAAAAGTGCGGAGTTGATATGGAAAAGGTAAAGCCTATAATGTTCAATCTGACCAATGCCTATTGGGGAATTGGGAAAAAGCTCGCTGACTATGGGTTCACCCGTTCACTTACCAAGATGTCATAAACTTTTGTTTGCATTGAGGCTAAGAAAAAGTTTTGATAGTGAAATTTGTAAAGGTGTAGTGACAACAAAAAACAAACGATAAATGATGCGCGCACATTGAAACGCCCACAAGAATAACTAAGAAATAAAACCCCAAGAAATCTTTTGTATCGGCTCTATTTGCATTATTAATCTTCTTTCCGAGTCTTTAGGGCTAAAGTCTTTTTTTGCCCATTTTTTATATTGTGAGTATTTTCTGATTAGCAAGCGCCATCCTTTCATAAAAGAATCTCTGTTTTCGGTGTAATTTAGCAGAGATTCTACATGTAATCAAAAGCCCTTGTAACGTAAGCCATTCTTCGTCTCGTTCTTCATATTTATCAAAGAGTAATGACACCTTGCTGCCACTTTTTATGTTTCTAATTCTCTTGCTTCCTTCAGAAAGTGTTGTATAGAATGAAATACCATCGAAAACGAAACAGATGGGAACCATATGAGGATAACCACTCAATGGGTTGACCGTAGCTATTCGGCCTACTCGCATAGTATTTAGAAACGTTATTTCTGGTTTTGAGAACATACTTTTTTTGGTCATGGATCTACGTTTCCGTTTTGATTTATAGCCTTGAACTCCAGACTCTCATAAAACTTTGCCTGCTCATGTGAACCATTAAACAAATCAAAATCAATAGCAGTCTGCAGGGGCTAAGTGTTGAGGATAATAATGCATTAGGAATTTCCTCATTTCATAGCAGAGATGACATTCATCAATGAATCTCTGGCGTTTTTTGAAACCTCTGGATGTTGCATCTCTTAAAAGTCCTATAGGACCTTCCTTAGCAATAACTGACAGAATTGGATGCGCATGACAATCATAATCCTGCAGTATCTCGGTTAAAGATCGAGTTTTAGCGTTGCCAATACATATGCCAGGGCAAAGCGTCACGTTTCCTTCAAAGTCAATCTCTATCGTTTCTGGACTTTTTAGGTTTCCACCAATCCAAAAAGGTAGTGGACACTTTCCCGTTGGTGGTTTCGACTTTGGTTCTACGTACTTAGCTAACTCTGCGCCTCTTCCTTCAAAACCAGTACGATATTTGTTGATTTCAACTTTGTCTAATCCTTTCAAACTTTCCAAAGCCTTTTTAGTCAAATCATCATAACAATTGTGCGAGTTTGAACCAACCAGAAAATAACTGTCAACACATACTTTTTCAAAGCCGACACTAGTCGCGACCTCTATTCCATTTCTCACAATTTCCAAAGAAATGTACTCTTGATGAAAACTATCAACACTAAACGTTATGCACGTTAATCCAGCTTCTTTTAGCTCAATAAGCTTCTTTCTAGCTATTTTTTCATTTTTTGCCCAATAACCATTCGTTATAACCCATCTTCTGGGAACTTCTAACTCCTTAACTCTTTTCATAATTCGCTTCAAGTGGGTAAAGCATAGAAAAGGTTCTCCTCCGTGTGCAGTAATAGACTGTAGTGGCTGAGTATCCGTCAACTCTTTCAAGTATCTTTCAGCGTCTGCCAACTTCATGCAAGCCTTCCTTTCTGGTCCTGCCTTGTAGCTGCAATGCTTGCACTTTGAGGGGCATTTAAACGTCAGAAGGAAGTCAGCGTTTTTGATCTCCATGAAGTTTCCGATCCCCGAAAAGTCAAGTGACAAGTGATATTTAAGTTGCCGCCTATATGTAGGCACAGACTTTTAGCTTCACTATTTTCGATTACTCTATAAAGGTACTCGTGAATCCTATGGACAAGGCCGCTATTCGATTAACCAAAAGAACCAATATTGCGTCCATTTATGATCGTGCAAGGGTAAGCACTGGAACTACAGTCTCAGAATGATCGAGAGATTGCTTGCTTATGAACCCAAAGGATGCTTCGTGGCTAAGGTTAACAAAGAATATGGAGACCTTCACTGCCGCTTCTGAAAGCAGAAGACAAAGAAGAAGGAATAGAAGTTCTAGTGGGCGGGAAAGTCGTAAAGATCGCTGAAGGAGAACTGGTATAAGTGGAACTACGACATCTGTTGCGGTTCATAGAGACCCAAGATGAGAAATCGAAAAAACGCTATAACAAATGCGCGGAGATATGTCCATCGTCAATCAGCTTGCGTCAATTCTCTTGGCTAATCCGAGCCTTGGCACCGTCCTATCATATTTGACATTAAGTTTTCTGAAGCAAAATCCTAGCGATTCCTCATAAGCTTGTAGGACAGAATATTCAATTCGGCTTTTTGACGATCTGGAAGCGCGTTCAAACGTTGCACCTGCTATTTGCAGTTCGGTAGTGGTTCCCCAGAGATCTTTATCCAATATGAGAAAAACAGACACCGTGTCTTTTCTTCGCTTCAGTGATACATAACCCACTTCCTTGTTAGAAGCAAGAATTCTGAAACTGTCAATGTCTCCTTTTAGTCTGTCCAGATAGAGTCTTTGAACTATCTCTCTTCCATCGTGGCCAGATACCATCTCGACAAGCGTCAGCAAATGCTGGTCTCTGCATATTTGTGCTTTCTCTGCAGAAATAGGTTCCAGTTTTATCGTACCTTTGCTCTTTATTTCAGTCGGAATGCTCGTTATTTTGAAGCGTATTTGTGAATATAGGAGGTTTCTGTACCCTAGATTCTGGTACAACGTTAAAGCTTTGGTGTTGTTTTCCATCACGGCAAGTGTCAAGTATCGGCATCTATTTTTTGACACTTCCTCGATGAATCTTATCAGGCTTGTTCCTATGCCTCTGCCTCTGAACTCGGATGTACGCCTATTGCCAATATGTGAGTTGAGGATGTGTTCACGTGCTTTACTACGATGCTTCCCACGGTTTTGCCTGAAACAGCAACCTTGAAGCTTTCATATTTTGCCCACACATAAATCGGTCCCAGAATCCTATACAGAAGCAATTTCAGAGAATTGAACAAAGAGTCTCTAAATTCCGGTCCTTCCCGTATTGTCGTCTCAACTACGATTTTCATTATACTGTTCATGTCAAGAAGGGATGTTTTCTCGATTTTGATATCAAACGGATTCATTCTAGAACGCGCACTCTCTCGTTTTCTTTTCCCTAACGTACTCATACTCCCTACTGATGATCTGCCACGACTATCGGAGACTTCTTGTATCCCAGGAGGGATGTTTCACACTGAGAGAGTTCTTATACTATTGCCTATACATAGGCAAAGTTATTTGTTCGTTCTTCATTGCGCGTCCTTGTGAACGTGCAAAGCATCAACGTAGGATAATAGTGACCCGATGTTGTCAGCGTGCGCAGATTTGATGTGTTTAACTTAATAATCATTCAAGCATATATTTGTGCCACATCTTAGAGGCAAAAACTCATGGGCGAAAGTCTGGGCGAATCAAAGAGTATTTTCTATTTCCACGTGTGTGGTCAAACTAACACTGAAAAAACATTAAAACTTGCCATTCAACGAGCTAATGAACTAGGCATAAATAAACTAGTCGTTGCTTCTGAAACTGGTCTAAGCGCTTTCAAGGCAACTGAAATGCTTCAAAATTCAGGAATAAGTCTAATAGTTGTTACTTCCGCCGCAAACACTAAAATTGAAAACACTGCAATTGGTAACTTAAAAATAGGCATTCCCGACCCAAAGACATGGGTTAAGCTGGAAAAATCCGGAGCCAGAATTGTAAGGGCGACTGATCCGCTATACAACATTGGAGTAGCCTTTGAACATAAAGGGATCCTAACATTGGCAATGATAATTCGCTTATGTCTAAAAATGATTAGTTCTGGAACTGCTGTCTGCATCACAGCTACATTGATGGCTACCGACAACGGTCTATTAAAAGAAGGAGAAGAGGTGGTGGCTGTTGCAGGATCATGGATAGGCTTGGATACAGCGCTCGTGGTACAAGCAACAAATTCTGTAAACCTTTTGAAGCCTGGAGCAATGCAAATAAAAGAAATCATATGTAAACCTCGAAATCCCACATACAGTTGGCCAATTAATCAGAAAGACTGGATTGGCGATTTAAAACCATATGAAGATTTCGTGGAATGATGGTGATATGCATGAATGGAACTCGAAGAGAAAAAGTTCCAGTTCCCCTTCAGCAATCTCTCTATTTTCTACATCCTTACAGTGCTTCCCTAGTCACGTGTAAAGGCAAGAATGGGAAGATTAACGTAATGACTGTGGCTTGGATTATTCCTGTAAGTGTAAACCCGCCGTTGCTGGCTATGAGTATTCGCCCTGAAAGATACTCTCATGACTTAATCATAGAAAGCAAGGAATTTGCGGTAAATATTCCAACGTTCAAACTTGCACAAAAGGTGCTCTTTTGTGGGCGTCGATCTGGTAAGGATCATGAAAAGTTTAAAGAGACATCACTAACCCCTGAGAAAGCAATAAAGGTCAACGTTCCCATCATTAAAGAATGTGTTGCCCACCTTGAATGCAAGCTAGTAAAGTCAATGAAAATGGGAGATCACACCCTAATCATTGGACAGATAGTCGTGGCATACGCATTAGCCGGGTATTTTGAAGAAGTCTACAACTTGGCAAAGTTTCGTCCATGTCTTCACTTAGGCAAAGACTACTTCACAACTTGCATGAGAAGAAAGACAGAGCTGAAACTACCACACAATTGACCATTTCCTTGAGCCCACGTTTGAACCAACGGACGCATAACAACGCGGGCCAATTGAGGAGGTATGATAAGGGATACGGAGTCTTGCGAAAAATCATGCTGCAAGACTCAAGAGCTTTATAGTGTAACACAAGAGTAGGCCTTGGTGAAGGCTATGCCGTAGCTAACAACCAAGGAGTCCGAATTCATTATGAAGTTGAAGGTGATGGAGCGTCGCTGGTACTCCTGCATGGGTTCTCTGAAACTTGTGAAGTCTGGCATGTTTCCGGTTACGTGAAGTCCCTAAAGAAAGAATATAGGCTCATTCTGGTTGATGCTTGAGGGCATGGCGACAGCGGCAAGCCCCACGATTCCGAAGCCTACACAATGAGATTGATGGTAAGTGATGTTATCGCCGTCTTGGATGATCTGAATATCAACAAAGCCCACTTTCTGGGCTATTAAATGGGTGGATGGATAGGCTTCGGCATTGCGAAATACAGCCCACAACGTTTCTACTCATTAATAATAGGTGGCATGCACCCATATGCAAGACCAAACCAACCTATGGTTGAGAAGTTCACTACGTATCAGAGCACTTTCACAAGCGCTTCGCTGGATACAGGCGCGAAGCTGGCGTTGGTAGAGGAATGGCTTGGACCGACTGCAGCAAAGATGCCAGAGTGGAAAGCGTACGCGGAACGCGTGCTTCGTGCCAACGATTGGAAGGCTCTTATCGCTTTATTATTAGGAGACTGGGGACGCGGTTTTGAAGATGTCTTGCCAACAATGACTATGCCAGTTTTGCTTTTTGTCGGTGAGACCGACGCCTTCTATTCAGGTGTCAGAGAGTGCGCCAAGAATATACCGAACGCGACCTTTGTTTCTTTCCCCTAGCTAGGTCACACAGATATCGAAGCCAGAAAGGACTTGGTCTTGCCTCACATCGCCAAATTCCTGAAGAAAGTAGGTCAATCATAGCAAATTTGCTCGCCAAAAAGACTTCATCGTTGTATGGAATGTCTAATATCGTTCTGCAATATTCGTTGAGGCGTGTCTTGTCGATGTTTTATTCACGTTTGAAAAAGGCTCAAAACGGGCTTGTTTCAGCAAAATAGGCTATTGGTGGGGTCGCTGGGATTTGAACCCAGGATCGCCAACGTTCTGTACGTGCTATACGTTCCCCAGGCTGGTATCCTAAACCAAGCTAGACGACGACCCCATTCGGGATAGACGAGTAGCGTTAAGTGTCTTATTTTCTTTTTCAATAAGGGTTTTGTTTTCTTAGTTCTTTTCC
>Ga0172363_10001025_pt1 | contig 22131 bp, 15 predicted proteins | sample LakKivs2_kivu2a2_FD_114541 | JGI IMG/M metagenome (GOLD analysis project Ga0172363, IMG submission 114541) | Sediment microbial communities from Lake Kivu, Rwanda - Sediment s2_kivu2a2 | ecosystem: Environmental > Aquatic > Freshwater > Lake > Sediment | place: Rwanda: Western Province, Lake... | reverse complement strand
TTCGCCAGACGGCGTCTACCTGAATGGGCGCTTGCATCTCTGGAACCGGCTGGGCAGCCGGTTGGTGGGCGTGTCGTTGGTCGAAGGCGATCCGGCGGCAATCGAGTTCACGATTGCCTATCCGTCGCGAACCGGCACGCAGGAAGACGCCGTGCACGTGCCCATCCCGCGCGGGCAAGACGCAGTAGCCCGGCAAGTGATTGCGCACTTTGAAGATAAATGACCCCCTTCAAGACTTCCGAAGTCTCAGAGACTTCGGAAGTCTCGGCCTCGAGATGCCCACGTGACCAGGCCCTCCTGATGGAGGACTCCAATCCAGTTCACGGCGGAACTCCCGTACCGGCGCTGGACCTGGCGGAGGGTCAGCGAGCCATCCAGTTTGGGGATCACCCCATGACAGTCAGATGGTACAGAAACCACCATGCCTTTGTGGAGCAGCACCTCGATGCTGCCCTCAAACCGGTGAATAAATCTTCCTACCGGGCGCAACCCGGCGTATAACGGAAACACAGGAGCGGGTCTCCTTGTCTCCTTGTCCCCTTGTCCCCTTGTCCCCTTCAGCGGGCCGCGCATGAGTGGATCCTGAGCCTGCCCGGCGAGCAGTGCCTGGGCACGGCAGCCCCCGTGGCAGGCAGCAACAGCCGAACAGGTTGTGCAGGCGGCTGGCACCAGCGAGCGCCAGCGGGCCAGCTCCTCGCCCTGCCACACTTCTTCGACGGATTGGGTGCACAGGTCTCCGGCGATGAGAGGCGCGTGGTTACATGGACGCATGCGCCCCCACGGGTCCAGCGTGGCAAACGTGCTGCCGGCAGTACACCCCCTCGAGGACGAAGCGGTAAAGCACTGAGGAATACAGTTCCCAAATCGCACAGGTTGCCCCGCTGCGCGCAGAGACTCAACAGTAGCTACAGCCACGCGCAACTGGGCCTGGCTGGGAGTGACGGCTGCTATAGGAGCACCGATGAACCGATTGCAAACCACGTGATTCGCCCCCAGGCGTTGGCCCAGCTCGAGCGTCTCCGCGATACGATCCCAATTGTGGCGGTTGATGACCATGCTGACCGCCACGTCCAATCCCGCCTCGGCAGCGCGACGGACGTTCGCCACCGTCTCGTCGAACGAGCCTGGCACACCGCTGAAAGCCTCGTGAGCGGCCGCATCCGGCCCATGTAGGGAGACGAGCAGTCCTTCACAGGTCGTGGTGCCTCGCAACAAGCGTATCAGCGCAGCAGGATGAGGCCACCGCCCATTCGTAAACAACGTGAAAGGGACACCCCGGTCCTCAACCGCGTGTACGATCTCTGCAAACGCGGGATGTAAGGTCGCCTCACCCCCCGTGAGTTTAAGCTGGCAGGCGTGGGAGGCCAGACGAGCGATCAGCTCGCGCCACGCGGTCCCGTCCAGAGGCGGAGAAAGAGAGGCACGTCTGGCGGCATACACGTTGCCACAGCCAGGGCAGCGGCTGTTGCACACGGGCGTGAGTTCCAGGTAATACGCCACCGGCAGGGAGAGCACCGGGATTGGCGCTCCGTCGGTGGGACAGGCACATTGACAATCGCAGTCACAGTCCTGGTGGGAAGGAACGGGCCGTTTGCCCAGATCAGTGGGGTCATCCGTCAGGCGCACACGCATCGTTTCCTCCTCGCACGGTCTACAGAGTGAGAACTTGCTGGCATAACATCCATAAGGATTGCAGCGACTCGTCACCGCCAGTTTCTTGAATCACGTCGAGGATGCCGCGGGCCAGCGTGTGGGCGGCCTCGGCGGGAAGTCGGGGGTTCAGCAACCGGTTGCCGAGACGGTCGAAGAAACGTTCCGGTTCACGGCCGTAGCGTTGCGCGATCCATAAGGCGGCCAGGCCAAAATGCCGGGCCGCAGCGGTGTAATCCTGGCGGCGCTGTGCCATTTCCCCGTGCGTCTCCTCGACGTACCCCTGCAAGAGTTTGTCGTCCAGACGGGAGGCGCTCTCCCACACCTGGTCCAGCAAGCCGATCATGGCATCGTCCGGGCGTGAACCGCCCAGAAAGTAGGCCAGCGCCAGTTCAAACTGGCTGCGGGCGATCAACCACTGATCGCCATAGCGCGTTGCCAGGTCCAGGCTGCGCTCCAGATACCGCTCGGTGCTCTGGAAGAGGGCCGCGATCGTTTCGGCAATGGCAGGCTGGAAAGCCTGCCCCACGTCGCCACCGCCGGCTTCCTGCAAGTACACGGCGCGGTCCCGCTGCTCGCGCCCGTATACGCCCAGCAGGCTGGCCAACAGCGGCTCGTCGTGGATCTGTTCTGCCAGCACGAGCCCCCGCCTCAGGTAGGCTTCGGCCTGCTCGTACTGCTCCATGTGGCGGCGGATGTTCGCCAGCGAGCGGTAGGCCATGGTCTGTCCGCGTGTTTCGTTCACTTTGTCGAAACTGCGCAGCGCGAGTTTGGTGTACCGCTCCGCGCTTTCCAGGTCCCCCCGGTCACGGTCTATCTCGCCCTTGGTCAGGTGACTGTAGGCCAGGTCGCGCTCCAGTCCCAACCGTTGGCGCTGTACCATCGCCACCCGGCACAGCACGTCGGCCTGCACCAGGTCGCCCTGCAGCCGGTACACGTAGGCCAGGTTGTTCGTGGCAGAGGCCACCAGCGGTTGATTGTCTACCTGCCTGGAGTACTCAATCGCCTGTTGAAAATGGTAAATGGCCTGGTTAAGGTGGCTGGTGAGTTGATAGAGTTGGCCCAGGTTGTTGTGCAACACGCCAACGACGCTCGCTTTGTCCGCCGCCTGCGCCAGTTGGAGCGCCGCTTCGTACTGCTGCCTGGCCTCCTCAGGGTCGGTGGACGCGGCAACCAAGCCGAGGATGTTGTGGGCACTGATGCGGTTGTCGGGCGACAAATCGGCGCGGGACAGCACGTCGCGGCAAATCGCACTCGCCTTTTCCGTTTCGCCTCTGAGGAGCAACGACTCCGCTCTGCGCAATTCAAGCGCATCGCGTACTCCGGCGTGTCCGGCCGCTTCCATCTCGTTGAGCAAGAACTGCATGCGCATGAGGTGATGGCTCCGCCGCGCTTCGGCGAACCGGTCGTCGAAATACGCGCTTCCTTCTTGCTCACCCAACGTCAGGTGATAATGCAGGCATTCGGCCTCCAGCCGCCACTGCTCCCATTCGGCCCCACCGATGGTGGCACGGCGGATGGGGCCTTTGCCAGGTTCCAGTTGGACTTTGAGTTGTTGCGCCAGTTCGCCGATGCGAGGCTTGTAGTAGCCCTCGATTGCCTGGCGAGTCAGTCTACGGCGCACGTCGCCGGTGGGGTCCACGTAGGGCCAGGCATGCCGGTTGACCAGGTTCTTCATCTCGTCGTGCAACATGCAGTTGCCGGTCGTCGGGTTATGCTTGACGAAAGAGAGATCAGTCAACTGGCCCATCAACACCTGTACGTCGGGCACAGGAATGTCCAGCAGGACCGACAGGATGCGGCCATCGGTGCGCCGGCTGACGTGGGCCATGTAGAGCACGGCCCGGTCCAGCGGATCTTTCAACCTCCGCACCCGATCCACCAGCTCGAACTCGAACCGCTCGCGCAGGTCGCGCAACTGGGCTTCCGGGAGTGCCTCCAAATCCCCCAATGACCGCTCGGCAATCTCAGGCAAGGGGACGTCGCGGGAAAGCCACTCGACGGCCAGCGAGAGCAACACGGGCCGGCCGCCAGTCAGGAAGTAGAGTTTCTCGCGCATCTCAGGCGAGATCAACTCTTCCCTGTCCGCAGCGTCAAAAAAACCCGTGCTTTCCACCCGGTCAAAGTTGTGCAGTGCGACACAGGTCACACGGTCTGAGCCAAAATCCTGGACGAGGTCAGGCACAGTTTCTCGCACATTGCGTCCCGCCACGACGAAGAGGGCATTGGAGAACTGGCGGGCATACTCACGCCCTCCTGGGCCAAGCAGGCTCTCCCCGCTCCCGTATTCCAACACCTCCCACGTATCCAGGAGGTATATCAGGCGCCGTGTTTTCAGTTGTTGGTTCACTTCCTCCACAGCAATCTGCAAGATTTCCCGTTCTTTGGCCTGGATGTCCAGGACCGGAAGCGCATAGTAACTTTGCGTCAACTCTTGCATACCTGCCAGCAAGCGGGGGAATCTCTCCTGGCCTAAACACTGCACCAGGAACATCACCTCGTACTGGATACTGAAGGGGTGCTCGGCCACGTCAAAGTATACGACGGCAAAATCGTCGCGGCGGCCATAATGCCGCAATATCTCCAGCAGCAACCAAGTCTTGCCCACACCACCGTCGCCGTGAACGGCAATCAGGTGCGCGGCGCCCCGTTTTTCCGCCCATGCGTCAATCAAAGCCAACTCTTCCTGCCGACCGACAAAGAAGTCAAACTTCGCCATAGAGTGGTACCTCCCTTAACCCAACTACAACGATTGCAGCCAACCGCAAACGTTAGAAATGCCATCGTCACCCAGGCGATGGCGCACCAGATAACATATTTCGACGTCCTTCATAATTTCGTCCGTGACCAGGTCCACGACGGATGGCACCTGGTCGCCCGTGGACAGGGCCGCGACGTGTGTCCGGAGTTCAACACACAGGGCTTGTGAATCTACATCCTCATCTTGAAGCACGTGGAACAGCCATTCTAAAACAGACAAAAGACGTTGTATCGCCTTGAGATGAGTGTCCAGCAGGGCCGGCCCCAGATTGTGGATCCAGTTCCGGTACAAGGTGAGCGCAGTTTTGTTCAAGCGCAGATACCGGGTATGGCTGGCTGGAGAGCGATAAGCCATATCCAGCGCCAAAACACGCCGGATCAAGCGATCGCGATAGAAAGGCTCCCGGATGCTTGGCCCATCCAGCAAATGTGCTCTTTGCAGGTCACCCAGCACATCTATCGCGTTTATCTCAGGCGACAACAGCCCCCCCTGAACCAACGCCTGCACCGTATTGGCATTTACCTGGCGGAAGACGCTCAGCGCTTGCAATGCCTCTCTCGTTTTGGTTTCCAGGCCCCCCAGCAGGTCGTCGGCCACAGGTGACACGTAAGTGCGCACCAATTGCTCCCGGTGCCGGGCAAAGTATTCCGAGACCGGCCCAACCGCAAACGATCGGCTGGCGAGATCGTCCACCAGGCCACGGATCACCTTGGGGTGTCCGCCGCTCAGATAACGCAGTTCCTCCGCCATCTGGACGACGGTCTGGTCATCCAGCCGGTCGGCGACTTTAACCGCCTGCGCCCGGCTCCAGAGCAACTCTTGAATAGGATGCTCATTGAAGGGGCTCAGGTCTATGCGCTGCGGAGCAGGAGGCCTGGGGAACGCGCGGGCATACTCCTCCCAGAACGACTCCACGTTGCGCCCTGCGACGATCACACGCACGATGATGATTTCTTGACCGCCGGGACGGGTGCACGTGCGCAGGTCATTCAGCAGCGTAGCCAGCCACCCCCGGGCCTTTTCGTCCAGGCGCTCCACCGCATCGAAAATCAGCAACACCGCGCGGCGCCCTTCGGGCAAAGGTGTACTTAGCTCTCGAAGGACATAATCACACACCAGATCTGTGGACACCTTAGGCTCAATCTGCAACGATGGCCCGGCTATCGAGCGCGCAATACAGACAACCTGATCCTGGGTCCTGGGGACACAATCCACGTAGCAGGCGCTCCACTTGTGGTGGAGGGCCTCGTCGGCATCAATGGTCTGCATCAGGCGTTGCAGGAGGTAACTCTTGCCATATCCGGCTGGCGCGCTGATCAGCGTATAGGGAGAGCGGGAGGCTCGCAGCCATTCTACCCTGAGCAGGTAAAGTTCTAGCTCGCGGTTGACAAACTCGACCATATCCAGAAGAGGACGCCCCGCTTCATCCAAGCGAGGACGTCCCGCTTCAGCGGGGGTTACACCGGCCGCCAATGCCTGAGCCAGGTCTACCCCCTCTTTGGAGACGCCACACAGCTCGTTGAAACTCACCTGCGACGCCTGCAATGCCAGCCGGTTCAACTCCCTCAAGATCCGGTTCCGGTCAGCGCGGCGGGTTTCGCTATCTCCCTCGGATCGGGCCAGGCTCACGTTTTCCCGCAGTTGCGCCTCGAGCGTCAGCGCCTCAGTGTACTGAGGGTGGTCCTGGCCCAGCCGCTCCAGCAGGCGGGTCAGGCCAGTCGTATACGAGTCAAAAACGTCACTCAATTGTTCCCTACCGATTGTCCAGCCGGAACCCATGCCCCCGCACCGTGACGATGTACGTCCAATCCGGGTCCATAGCCGCGATGCGCTCGCGCAGGCGGCGTACCAGTGCATCAATCGCCTGCTCGGAGATACCCGCATATTCCTCCTCAGGCCACACGGCGGCGACGATGGCGTCCCGCGCAACGACCCGGCCTTCGTGCTCGAGCAGTAACTCCAACAGCCGATACTGCGCCAACGAGAGGGGTAGGTCCAACTCGTGCCCGCCAATAAAGACCCTTCTGGCTTCCCGATCCACGTGCAGCCCCCTGCTAGGGCCGGTTAACTCCAACGGCAGCGTCGCGTCGGCGCCCACGAAGCCCATCTTGACGCACAAAGCAATCTGGATCTCATCCCCATCCCTCAACGGGCATGGCTTGTCCTCGACCGCCTGGCCGTTGACGCACGTACCATTCTTGCTCCCCAGGTCGCGCAGCAGATAACCGCCATTCTCTCGCTCGATCTGTGCATGATAGCGCGAGACCTGCCGTTCTGGCAGCACCACGTCACAATCCGACCCACGCCCGATGACGACCCGATCCTGGTCTATGATCCAGCGCTGCCCTTCCAATTCTCCCTCGTAAACGACGAGCATTGGCATTTCCTGGCGTGTCACTGCAACCCTCCTTGACAGAATAGCCTTTCTCTATTATGATGCACGTAACCGCACCGGAGAGAAGAAGAAAAATCGTGGCCCGCTTGCTTGCACCTGGAACCGTCCTGCGTGAACGGTATAAAACCATTGCGCCTGTCGGCCAGGGGGGTATGGGCGCGGTATATCGCGCCGAAGACCTGCTCCTGGAGGGGCGCATCTGCGCGGTCAAGGAAATCCGCGCGGACCCTGATGCTACGCCAGAGGCACTGACTCAGGCACAGGAGCAATTCCGCCGCGAGGCCTCCACACTGGCGCGGCTGGATCACCCCAACCTCCCCAAGGTCTCTGATACGTTCACCGAAAACGAGCGAGAGTACCTGGTGATGGATTTCGTCGGTGGGCGAGACCTGCGCCAACTGATGGAAGAGAAACGCCGCCGGGAAGAGTTCCTCGATGAAGACCAGGTGCTCCGCTGGGCCGACCAGTTGTGCGATGCGCTGGAATACCTCCACAGCCAGACCCCTCCCGTCCTCCATCGCGACATCAAGCCGGCCAACATCAAGTTGACCCCTGGCGGGCTGATCAAATTGGTGGATTTCGGGCTGGTCAAACTGCTGGCGACGGACGAGTCCCGCACCGTCACAGTGCTGCAGGGCCGGGGCACCGTTGCTTATACGCCGTTGGAGCAGTATGGTGGAGATACCGGCCACACCGACGTGCGCTCCGACATTTACTCGCTGGGCGCCACGCTCTACCATCTGTTGACCAACCAACCTCCTGCAGACGCCAAGCAGCGTTTTCTTACCCCCAGTACGCTCATACCTCCAAGAGCGCTCAATCCACGCATCTCTCCCGCCACCGAGCAGGCCATCCTGGCGGCCATCGCGATGCACCCCGACCAGCGCCCGCCGCACGTGGCCACCTTTCGCGAACTCCTACATGCCAGCTCACTGCCCTCACCGCTCCTACCGCTGATCCCCGCGCAAGGGGAATTCCACCGGGCAGTGACCGAAAACCGTGGGCTGCTGGCATTTACTGCCGTGATGCTTGTCCTGGCTGTGTTTGCAACCTTCTTGCGTTAACTCTTGGTGCGGGGCAGCAGACTGGAAAGTCTGCCCCGCCGCCGGGCGATCCACGTAATACCCAGTGGCACCATACCGCCAAGCAGCGCTGTCCACCATGCGATCCACACGCCACCCTGCTGTCGTAGCCAGGCAGCTCCAGGCGGACGTAATATATAGACCAGGTACAACGCAAGCCCACCGACTACACACCACAGTGCCAGGCGCAGCGCCCGGCTGACCGACCCACGGTTCAGGCGCACAACATAGTACCCCGCACCGCTGGCGACCAGGGCTCCGAACAACGCCAAGACCAGGTCCAGTAGCCCGGCCTCTCTGCCCGTAGTAGTTGCCTCTTCCTGATCCCCTGGGCCAGGTGTAGGGGTTGGCGTCTTGGCAAGTACCGGTGTCGGTTCCATCGTGGGTGTTGGTGTCGGTCTGACGGGGGTAGGACGGGGCGTAGGTGTGATCGGCACGATAATGGCCGGCTTCCCTTCCTGGATCGTGATCTGGAGGGCAATTGTACGTGGAACAGGATCGGCCTGGACGGAGATGTCGAGTTGGCCCGTACGGTCCAACGTAAGCGTCGTTTCCGCCACACCCCCTCGGGTGGCCGCCACAGTCGAGTGTTCCAGGCCTTCCTGGGGATAGGTGAAGATGAATTGGACAGGCGTACCGTCGGGCACAGGATGGCCATTGTGATCCACAATCACACCGGTACGCAATCCCAACTTGTCACCGACCTTAAGATTAGGAAATTCTGGCGTTGGCGAGCCTTCTCCGAGTGGCGTCGGCGTTGGCTGACCTGTTTCAGGCAACTCGCCGATGTAGTAGTAGAGTGTAACAGGCCGATCAGGGTCAGGCGCAGTCTGGGTCACCAGGTTGTAGTTGATACCTGACACGCTGACCGGTGAAGCCCCCGCCGGCACATACTCTCCGAACAGCGCTCGCACCGAGGCCTCAATGAAGGGGTCTATCCGGCTGTAGGCCACGTAGTAGGCACTCAACTTGCTGATCTCGGTCGCATCCAGGTAATAAGGAGCATCGTAGGCCAGCACGACCAGGTATTTGTTGCGCAGCGCATCGGCTCGCTCGGCCAGGAAACGCCGCACGGCTCCTGACTGGGGCAGATCGCCAGTCGGGTTGAGCATGGCAAATATGATCCAATCGGCCTTTTGTAGCGCCGCTTCGACAGGAGGCAGGGGAGTTGGCGTGACAGTTTCCTCGGCTGCCGGCGTCGGCGTGGGTGGCGGCGGCGGCGCGCTCATGGTTTCCTCCAATTGATCGAAGGTGAAACTGCTCACCAGTGAGGGATTGACCTGCCCCGTCGCATCGGGACCGTAGAGCCGCAAGAGCGTAGTGCGCAACACAAGAGGGTCAACGTAAGGTACAGGAGCACACGTAGCGCACGGCCGTCCCTCTCGACCGTCGGTAAAGATGACGATGTCATCCTCTGGCGTCGGAGGGGAAGGAACCAGGTCGGGCAAGGGTGGAGAAAGCAGTGTGATGGCGCCATGTCCAACGGCTGACATGACTTCTCGATGAAACCCCACCTGTTCGCCAACCGTGTTCACGTCTGGCTGGGTGGCGGCAAATTCGAAGTTGCCGCCGTAGCACGCAAGTTTCAGTCGCAATATGCGCGCGGCGGCCGCATCTACCTGGGCCTGGAACGCAGGCTCACTGTCATATTTCTCGCGGAAGAAGGCTATCGTGGACTTGATGTTGGCAATCCGATCGTTCCAGTCGCCGCTGAGCGCGAATTGGGAAAGGAACAAGACGTCGTTACCAGCGAGGAATGCCTCCTGTGCAATGCGACGGCTGTTGAAAGTCTGCTCGTTGGGATCGTAGAAGCGTCGCAGCGCACGCACACCCAGCCCGTCAGAGACCGTCATCCCACCCTGCCCCCGCCAGCCAGCCAGTTCAGGCAATCCCAATAGCCGCTGAAGCAACTGGCTATCTACGCTGGCCGGGCGAGTGGTGGCAAAGCGGCCACCTTCCAACCCGCGGAAGCGGATGTGAGATACCATCACCCCGTCCGGGCGCGCCAATGGATCCTCAGCCTGGGCCACGGCGAAAAAAGGCGCCAGGTCAACCTGCCTCAGTCTCTCCAGCGTGCGCTGTACGGTCGAGACCTCCTCTTCGAGCGAACGGTCGGAGGCCCCCAGGCCAGGAAAGTGCTTCGCTACGATTGCCACTCTCCCTTCAGCCCCTGCATGGACCCCCCGGATGTACGCCTGGCCCATCTGCCCTACCCAAAATGGATCGCCTCCAAAGGTCCTCGCACCCAGATCACCGGCGCTGGCCGGCAGGGGAGTCTCGAGCACGTCCAGCGAGGGCCCCAGCAGCATGTTGATGCCCAAAGCACGCAATTCCTGCCCCACAATCTGGCCGACCGTCTCAGCGTAGGCCGGGTTCCAGGTGGCCCCAATCGCCATCTCGGAAGGTAGTGGGGTCATCCCATTGACAATGCTGGTGAAGGGCATGCCATCGCCCTCGTGGCTCACGGCGATAAAGAGAGGGATGAAGGGACCTGGTGGGGTTTCTTCCTTGGAAGCTCCTTCTGTGGCAAGTGTCTCGGTCACCGGCTGTGTCATCCCCCAGGCGACCTCTTGGAGTTGGCCGACCAGCGTGGCTACCTGTGCAGACGTGTCGCCTTCGTTGACGATGTTGCCGTTACCGGGCAGGAGCACCACCCCACCGACGTGGTAATCACGGATCAGCTCCGTGATGACTGCTTCTTCCGTGACTTCGGCCCCGGGGAAGGTGACCAGGAAGAGCTGTCCGACTTTGGCCGCGCTGGACATGTGCTCCATCAACTGCGCCGTTTCGTCTTCCTCTTGCGCATGGGCCGTCCAGGGCAGTACACGAGGTATCCAGATCGCGACCACAAGGGCCAGGATAGCCAGACGTTTCAATAGTTTAACCATCTCACACGACCAGGTCCATCCTACCTGCAACACCGTGAGCACAGTCAGAGACCAGATAGGGCGACCACAAGGGGCGCCCCTACTTCTCTTCTCCCTTTTCCTCTTTTGTTCCTTCTCCCTCTCCATCCTCCCATCCGATGATCCAAATACACAGGCCAGCCAGGCCGATGGTGGCTACGATCAGCGCGGCCCATTGCCCCGGCAACAGGCCCACATCGCGAGCAGACCATAGGAGAATAGCCACCATACCAATGGCCAAGACGAGCCAGGCCATCAAGCGTGGATGCCGACTGACAAATTGCTTCAGAGCAGACATACTTACCTCCGATAAAACTTGTGTCAGTTTGCCCGGTCACAGCGGGTAGACCACACGGTCGGCACGCAATTGCTTTATCAACACCACCTCATCATCACCCACATGGGCCTCATGGGCGGCCTCTTGCCACATCTTTGGCAAATCAGCGACGATTCTAGGTTCATACCCGAGCGTCCGGCAGAACTCGACCATTTGCGGAGCACCTGGACGCGGCAGGAAGAGCAACGCTGCCTCACACTGCAACTCAGTCGCGGCCTGTTCCATTGTGGTAAGCAGCGCACGGCCGACAACGACGCGCTCGGAAGCCGGCCAGATCAGAAAGTCGGTCACCCGAACAATGAGATTTTCTACTTGCCACCCGAGCAGACCTACCAGATTACCACTCAGCTCGGCCAACAGGAAGCCCACGTTACCCAGGCGTTGGACAACTCTTTGCTCGTCAAGCGCAGCCCGCCCTGCCAGCGCACGGCTGACAAACGTGGCTATCGCGCCAGCATCACTCGCCCTGGCCCGTCGCACTGTGACCCCTCGCTCACGCACCATACTCCCCCCCCACCTTCTAAACTTGCAGCAACGACTTTGGTGTACTCTCGATCTTTAGGGCGACCGCAAGGGGCGCCCCTACCGGGAGGGTTCGCTTCCACTTCCGGTCAACCGCTCCCACGCTGCCTGCACCTGCGCCCGCGTCCGCGAGAGTGAGCCGGAGGTGTCCACAACGACATCGGCGCGGGTAATTTTATCTTCCTGCGGCGGCTGCGCGCGTACACGCTGCGCGGCCTCAGCTCGACTCAGGCCCCGCCCCCCCATGAGGCGGTAGACCTGCTGCTCCGGCCGGCACGTCGTCACCCACACACTGTCGCAGGCGTCAGCCATCCCTGCCTCAATCAACTTGATGGCCTCGACGACCACGACGTCGGCAGAAATACTAGCGATGCAGTGGCTGATCGCTGTTAGCGTAGCAGGGTGGACGATGGCTTCCAGTCGCGCCAATGCTTCGGGGGCGGCAAAGACGATCCCCCCCAGCCGCGCCCGATCAATCTCGCCATCGGGGCCCAGGACCTGCGGCCCGAACGTCTCGACTATCCGTGCGTGAGCACGGGTGCCGGCCTGCATCACCTGATGAGCCACCAGGTCTGCGTCAATCACCTCAGCACCCAGTTCAGCCAGCATCCTGGCGACGGTAGATTTGCCCGTGCCGATGTTGCCCGTGACACCGATGAGCAACGGGCGATGGCCGTTCATACCACCACGTCCGTCCAGGCAGCGAGAAGCGCGTCCAATTCCGTTTCAACCTGGCTATACTCGGCCCCCAATTGGCGCACCCGCTCGACCTCCTGCTGCTCGCTGGCAAGCGCTAATTGGGCCTCCAATTGTGCTCTGCGCATCTCCAACTGATGGATCGTCTGTTCAAGCTCGGCCTGACGGTGGGCCTGCCGCACCGCCTCCTGTTCGGCGGCCTTGCGAGCCTCCCGTGCGCGTTCTTGCTCCGTATTGAACCGGGTTTCCTGAGGTGCTCGTCTCTGTTGGCGCCGTTCTGCCCCCCAGGCATGGTACTCGTCGTATCCCCCCCTGAATTCCCACAACTGCCCGTCCCCGATCGCCCAAACACAGGTAGCCAGCCTGCGGATCAGGTATCGGTCGTGGGTTACAATCAGCAACGTGCCCCCAAAGTCAGCCAGTACCTCCTGCAGCACCTCCTGCGATGGGATATCGAGGTGGTTGGTTGGCTCGTCAAGGATCAGGACGTTGGCACCCTGGAGCGCCAGAACAGCCAAAGCGACGCGAGCCTGCTCGCCACCAGAAAGGTCACCGACGTGCTTGAAGACGTCATCGCCGGAGAAACGGTAACGCCCAAGCAGGTTGCGAGCCTGGCTGGTCGTCAACTCGCCGGCATCCAGGATAGTTTCGAGCGCAGTCTTCTCATGGTCAAGGTCCGCATGCCCCTGGGGGAAATAGCCCAGGCGCACACTCGCCCCAATGCGCACACACCCGGCCAGCGGCGGGATGTGGCTCAATATAGTGCGCACCAGCGTCGTCTTGCCAGAGCCATTCGACCCCAGGAGTGCCACCCGTTGCCCCCGCCGCAGCTCGAATTCCCTGGCGACGAAAAGAAGGGCGGCTGGCTCATAGCCCACGCTGAGATCGTAGAGCCCCAGTACCAGGTCACCACTGCGGGCCACGTCACCCAGGGTGAGCCCCATCGGGCGAACCTCGAGTGGTCGCTCGAGCCGCTCGAGCCGCGCCAGCCGTTTCTGCCGCCCTTTCGCCTCACGGGTACGTTGACCGGCGATGTAGCGACGGATGAACTCTTCGGTTTGAGTAATAACCTGCTGCTGTCGCTCGTACCTGGCCTGCTGGAGGGCCACACGCTCGGCCTTCTGGACAACGAAGGCGCTATAGCTGCCGCGATACTGCTCCAATCGGCCCCACTCCAGTTCCCACACCCGTTCGACGACGGCATCGAGAAAAGCCCGGTCGTGAGCTACGACGATCACAGCACCCTTCCACGCTGCGAGGTAATTCTCCAGCCATTCGATACCCGCCAGGTCGAGGTGATTGGTCGGCTCGTCCAACAATAACAAGTCAGGCTCCTCCAACAAGAGACGAGCCAGTAGCGCGCGCGTCTTCTGTCCGCCGCTGAGTTGTGCCACTGGACGGTGGAAATCCTGCCTGTCAAAGCCCAGACCGGACAGCACCTGCTCAATACGCTGCTCGTATGTATAACCACCGGCCAATTCAAACGCTTCCAATTCCGGACCGTAGCGCTGTAATGCCTCCTCGCGGGTGCCAGGATACGCCATGGACATCTCCAGGCGACGCAATTCAGCATACCGGGCTTGCAAGTCAGCAAAGACTTCTAACATTGCCTGCCACAGCGTGCCAGCACCACAAAAGTCAGCCTGTTGAGGAAGATAGGCAACGCGCAACCCTTTGGCTCGATAAGTGACGCCAGCCGTGGGCTCTTCCATACTCACGAGCAAGCGCAGCAGGGTCGTCTTGCCCGAGCCATTGGGCCCCACCAGCGCAATCTTGGCCCCATGGGGAATCTCGAAAGACACACCCCCAAAAACGTCCTGAGGGCCATACGACTTGGCCAGATTGCTGGCAGCCAGGATAGACATAGGAATCGTGTTGCGTGTGACGTACTTTGACTCTAATGTGAATGTGCGGCCATTATACCATGAGACTGGGGCATGCCAACCTTGTCACCAGGGTCATTGCCCAGTACATCTCAGATCAAAATCGGTCACCTGTGGTCTACCGCTGGTCTAACCCGACTCGTCTTCATCCGACAATTCGTTGCTAGCTTCCGCCTCTGCCTGTGCCCGCTCCCGGTACATCTCCAGGAGGTACAGAACGGCCTTGTTACACACGACGGCAAACAGCGCTATTGTGACCACAAACCACAGCACCGGAAACACTGTGCTGACGGCAGCGACGACCAACAACAATACCACCAGGACAATGGTGAAGCCAGGATTGGCAACGAAAAGCACGGCTGCATTGCGCAAGGCGACCCGCAACCGCTGATCCTCTTGTTCCAACAATAAGGCCATAGGGTACACCTGGATGACCAGCCACAGGGACGCTATCCCTACGAACAACGCCTGCAGCCAAAGGCTCAGGGTGGGGCTGATCTTAAATGGTGCAATTCCTGGCGTGTAGAAACGGATGTTGGTAAATACGATGACGGCCACCAGAATGTCGAGTAGTGCCAGCTTCCACGCCTTCCAGAAGTAATTCCGGAAGCCCTCGAAATAATCACTCCAGTGAATGGATTTACCCTTCGCCACCAGATTGGCGGCATTCCACAACCCGGCCAATGCTGGTGGGAATGTGACCACCGGGAGCGCCAACAACACGGTCACGATGTTCATCAGTATTAAGAGGAACAGCTCCTCCCACAAGCCCTTAAGTGCTTCCCAGAAGACACGAAAAACATATTTCATGGTTCACTCCTATATATCTTCCTGGTCACCAGCCTGACAAGGACAGAAGCAAACAGGAAGGTGCCAGGTATCAACTATACATTCGTCGCGCCAGAAGGCCGCGCCTGCGAAGGGCAGTCTCTGCGCGACCAGCGCCAGTTTCCGCGCTCGAGGTAACCGCCGCAAGCGAATCTCGGCCCGCTGCGCCGCCCCCCGGTCGGGAAAACGCCAGGCGGCAACGAGCCTCACAGGGCGGCGACCCGCTGTATAACGCGCCCCACGGCCAACGTTGTGCTCAGATGTGCGTCGTTTCAGATCAGTAGTGACGCCGACATAAATCGTACCGTCAGCACAGCACAAAACGTAGAGAAACCAGAAATTCGACAATGCCACACGGTCCCTATATTTGTACGATTGAGGCAGTGGACTCTAACCAATATCTCATATTTTTTTAACTCCATGTGAACAGAAGTGTGCTAGGATCAATATGGGCTTGATCTGGGGCAGACAAGCCCTATCCTGGCTTCTATATAGTGATGTGACCAGCGAGCAGAATCCCAGGACGTGACCCCCGAACGATAGCCTGATATTGTACACATTTTGCCACTCAAGGGCAAGTTTGATGAGACAACGCTCAACATATCCTACCCATATTGTCCCGGCACTAGAAACTGTAACCAATCTGTAACGTGGGAGATTTGTCATGATCATTTAATTGGCTATAATGAAGTAAGCTGTCGTACTCGCTTTACTACCTTAAAAATACTTGGGCCCATGATCTAGTGGTGGGAGGAGAGCAGGCTGATGAGCGATATTCACATCCTATATATCGAAGACAATCCGGAGAATCGGTTGCTGGTGAGGCGTATCCTGGAAGCAGAGGGCTATTCCGTCTTAGAAGCGACGGATGGTCCTTCTGGACTGGAATCAGCCGCTCGAACGCGGCCAGATCTGATCCTGTTGGACATCAACCTTCCCGAGATAGATGGTTACGATCTGGCCAGGCGCTTCCGCAATACCCCTGGCTTGCAACAGGTACCCATTCTGGCCATCACAGCCAACGTGATGCAAGGGGATCGAGAACGCACACTGGAAGCAGGCTGCGATGGGTACATTCAAAAACCGATTGACGTAGACCGATTACCGGAACAGGTCAGGGCGGCATTGCAGAAAACCAGCACGGAGAGACGACCATGAGCGTACAACCCAAAGATGCCACCATCCTTGTCGTCGAGGATAACGTCCAGAACTTTGTGCTTATCACGCGCTTGTTGGCCTACCTGGGCGTGAAGAAATGCGAGTGGAAAGCCTCAGGGTGGCAGGTTTTAGAATTCGCGGAGACACTACCGCACATTGATCTGATCCTGATGGATATCTTCCTCCCAGAGGAGGATGGATACCAGGTATTGGAGAAGTTGCGTGCTCACCCGCGCTTCAAGGACACTCTCATCATTGCTGTAACTGCCGACGTCTCTATGGAGAACCTGGAGCACGCTCGCCGCGCGGCCTTCGATGGCTTCATCGGTAAGCCCATCGATCCGGACCGCTTCCCCAACCAGATTCGCAACATTCTGCAAGGAGAGCAAGTCTGGGAGCTATAACCATCCCGGCCACAGGAGATCTATGTTGTCGCCAGGCGTGACAGAACGACCTCGGATTCCAACCACCGGGATGCGTGGGGGATTGGGCAGAACTTTGCTCACCGCCTTCCTGATCCTGGCAATTGTACCCCTGAGCACAATCAGTTGGTACGCCACTCAGCGCGAGCGGCACGATATCCAACGCGAGGTCACTGCCAAGCTATCTCTGGCATCTGCCATGATGGAAACGCAGGTCCGCCAGTGGGTCAAAGATCACATCGCAGACCTGGCGCTTCTGGCGGCGCTGCCCACCACGCAAGAAAGTACACGTGCTTGGGTCGCCAACGCCACCGACGCCGGCGCTGCGCGTGACGTGTTACGCACCCAGTTGCAGGCTCTGTGTTCACAAGACTCCGCCTTTCACTACCTGGCCGTGCTGGATCGCGAAGGCCGGGTGCTGGTATCCACCGATCCGCAGGCTGACGGCTTGCTGGCCACGCAGAGAATCACGCTTGACCCCACACAGGCCTCCGACCTGCAAGTGTTCACGAGCGATCCAATTGACGACGCGAGACTGGTAGTGATCCAACGCATCACCGGCCCAGGGCCTGAGACGCTCGGCCTGCTGGCAGGTTCGCTTAACCTGGGCGACCTGGTCCGTGGCCTGCATGCAGTGAGTGGACCAGGCAAGACAGGGGAAATCTACCTGGTGGGCACCAACGGGATCGCGCTGCCCCAGGGCCAGGCAGTGACCAGTTCAGGTATCAAAGCGGCCCTGGCTGGTGAGAACCGTGAAGGACTGTACGAGAACTATGCCGGCGTCCCCGTCATTGGCATCTACCGTTGGATACCGGATTTGAAGCTGGCACTGGTAGCAGAGCAGGCTCAAGAGGAGGCCTTTGCCACGACCGACAAGGTCACTGCCGCTGTTGTCGGTGCCACGCTGGTCGTAGCGTTGGTCACCGCTGTTATCGCCGCAGTCGTGACCCAGCAGATCACACGTCCAATCGTGAAGTTGACCGAGTCGGCACTCAACATCGCAGACGGAGACATGGAACAACACGTGCCCGTCACCTCCCGAGACGAAATTGGCATCCTGGCCTACGTGTTCAACCGCATGGCCGCAGAACTGAAAACCCTCTACGATGACCTGGAAAACAAAGTCGCCCAACGCACGGCCCTCCTGCAGCAAGCCAACTATCAAATCCAGCGCCGGGCTATCCAACTTGCCACCACCGTCGAGGTCAGCCAGGCTGCCACCTCGATCCTCGAGCCAGACCAGTTGTTGCGGGAAGTGGTGTTGCTGATACACGATAGCTTTACCTACCCCTACGTGGGCATTTACCTCTTGAATGATGACGGCAAGTTGGCCTTTCTCAAAGAAGCGTCAGGCGGCGGCGAAAAGTTGGCCGCCGCAAAAGCATCGCCCGTCCCCCTCCGTCATTCTGACGTCCCCCTCCGTCATTCTGAGCGGAGCGAAGAATCTCTGCGGAGCGAAGAATCTCTACCGAGCGAAGAATCTCTACCGAGCGAAGAATCTACCACCCAGCAACCATGCGCAGTCGGTCAGGCTGCACTGACAGGAAAACCCAGCATCGTCAGGTGGAACACAAAGCACGCCCAAGCAGTACTTTCGTCCCCCTACATCCGCGCAGAAGCAGCACTCCCGCTCAGAATGGGGGACCAGATCATCGGTGTGCTCGACATCCTGAGCACGGACGCGGAGGATTTCGACGCGGACGACGTCTCCGTCCTGCAGAACGTCGCCAACCAGATCACCATTGCCCTCGAGAACGCCCGCGCCTACGCCGTCGAGCGGGAGGCGGCCGAGCGGTTGCGGGAACTGGATCAATCCAAACGCCGTTTCCTGGCCCACATGTCTCACGAATTGCGCACCCCTCTCACCAACATCATTGGCTTCTCCCGGCTGATGCTGAAGGGCATTGACGGGCCATTGGCAGAACGACAACACAAAGACCTGGAGATCATCTATCACGACGGCCAACACCTGTTAGGCCTGATCAACGACCTGTTAGACCTTTCTCACATCGAGGCCGGGTTGATGGAATTAGAGTTCCGCGAGGTCAATCTGGCCGACTTGATCCAGAGCGTCATGGCCACCACCAGCGCATTGGTGCGCGACAAGGACATCGAGCTGCGCCAGGAACTCGCTCCCGACCTGCCCAGCGTACAGGCCGATGAGGCGCGTATGCGCGAGGTACTGTTGCGACTCCTGGCCAACGCCGCCAGGTTCACGGAGCAGGGCACGATCACCGTGCGCTCCTGGTCCACCGGCGAGCAGGTGGTGGTAAGCGTCAGCGACACCGGCGTGGGCATCCCGGCGGAGGATCGTGAGCGGATTTTCGAGCGGTTCGAACAGGGCAGCCTGGAGCATGGCCGACGTCCAAATGGAGCCGGCCTGGGAGTGGCCCTGAGCAAAGAATTTGTCGAGATGCACGGAGGGCACATCTGGGTGGAGAGTGAGGTGGGCAAGGGCTCCACCTTCACGTTTACTTTGCCCCTACCATCCAGCCCTCCACATGTAGGGCAAGAATCAATCTTGCCCACGTCACCTAACCTACCATCCAGCCCTCCACCACAGAGCGGTACAGGCTCGGGAGATGGAAAGAAGGAAGGGGCATGATAACTGACACGGATAACAGGACAGCAATGGATCGGGCGAATCAATCTCCAAGCGTTCGCTGGCATCAGCCGACGTTTTGGCAGAGTATCAGGACACGCTTACTGATTTTGCTGTACAGTGTGACCGCAATTTCGGTGCTGACCATCGGCTACCTGGCTATCAACACAGTCCAAAGCATGGCAGAAAGGGCACAACAGATCAACGTTGAGGCATCGCGTGCACAGGCGGAAGAGTACCTGCGCCAGGTGGCGATTGACGATGCTCAACAGGCTAACCTGACCCTGAAGCAAGTACAACAGGAAGCCGGGAACGTGGCCCGCTATGCCGCGGGCATCTTTGCGAGACCGGATGCCTTCACCAGTGGCGCCTATTGGCGGGCGGAGGATTCCCTGTTCACCGGCCCTGATGGGCAGTATATGAACAGTCAGACCGACGTCAGTGACGTCTTCGTCCCCAACTTTGTGGACATGAACGGCGAGTTGCTCAAGGTTTTGGACTTGAGCGCATATATGGACTTTGTTCTGGTTCCGATCTACGAAAACACCCCCAACGCAGCGGCGATATACCTGGGGACTGAAGAAGAGATACTGCGATACTACCCCAACATCCACATCGGCACCGTCGTTCCGCCCGACTTTCGAGTCACCCAGCGCCCCTGGTATGTCAGTGCTGCCCCCCAGGCCAACCCGGCGCGCAAGGTGGTATGGTCACCTGTCTACGTTGACGCGACCGGCAAAGGCCTGATGGTCACGGCCGCTGCCCCTGTCTACACCGGCCAGGGCAAATTCGTCGGAGTGGTAGGGATCGACGTCACCCTCAAGGACATCAGTGCCAGCGTCGAAGCGACCCGCTTGTTTGGTCGGGGATATTCCTTCCTCATTGACGACGCCGGACGCGCCATTGCCCTCCCAGAGCAGGGCTATCAGGATATCCTGGGGCGTTCTCCAGCGCCGGACGAGGTGGGGGCAGACCTGAGCAAGGCCACAACGAGATTTGCCCCGGTACTGGTCAAGATGATGGCTGGCTCGACCGGTTTTGACGCCCTGGAAACGGGTGGAAAGAGCTTGTTCGTTGCTTATGCCCCCTTGGAGAGCATGGGATGGAGCCTGGCACACGTCGTGGAGGCGGAGACAACGCTCCAGGCGGAGGCCTTTTTGCAGGAAGAGGTGAGGACTTTGACTCGCTCTCTGATACTGAAACGCATCTTGCCTGTGAGTATAGGCATCTTGGCGGTGACGGCAATATTCGGTCTCGTGTTGACCGGCCGCCTGGTCAATCCCCTTCGGAAAATAGCCGCAGCCATTCAGCGGATTGGGGCCGGTCAGTGGGACACTCCGCTCCCACGGGCAGGCAATGACGAAATTGGCGTCCTGTCTCAGGCCTTTGCCACCATGACTGCGCAGTTGCGCGAACTGATGGAAAGCCTGGAGCAACGCGTGGCTGAACGCACCCGGGCGCTCCAGGAGGCCAACTATGCCCTCCAGCGGCGAGCGATCCACCTGGAGACCAGCGCCGAAGTGGGACAGGCCATCACTTCCCTATTCGACGTGGACCAGTTGTTGCGCAAGACAATAGAGTTGATCCGTGACCGGTTTGGCTTCTATCACGCCGGCATCTTCCTGCTGGATGAGGCCGGAGAGTGGGCTGTGTTGCGTGAGGCCACGGGAGAGGCAGGCGCGCAGATGAAGGCCCAGGGCCACCGTCTGGCGGTAGGTGACACCAGCATGGTCGGCTGGTCTGCCCTCCATCGCCAACCCCGCATTGCCCTGGACGTGGGGCAGGACGCGGTACGCTTCGCTAACCCCCTCCTCCCCTACACACACTCCGAGATGACTCTCCCCCTCATGGTCGGTGAGCGGATTCTGGGTGTACTGAACGTCCAATCCACTGAGACTGCCGCCTTCGACGAGGACGACGTCCGGGTGCTTCAAAGCATGGCAAACCAGGTCGCCGTCGCCATCGAAAACGCTCGCAAGGTCTCTGACCAGACGTTGCTACTGGAAGCGACCAGCCCTATCTACCGCGCCAGCCGCCGCCTGGCCCAGGCGACGACAATCGGTGACGTTGCGGATTCGATCATCGCCTCCGTGGCCGAGTCAGGGGTGGATGGATGTACCGTGGTGGAATTTGAATTTTCACCTGCTGGCGAACCTGAAGCGCTCGTGTACCGGGGAGTGTGGCGCCGAGACCGGGAGCCCCAGTTCCAGCCCGGCATGCGGCTACCGGTCACGGAGAGCCAGTTCCCTTTCCACATGGTAAGCACACTATGGATGGTACCCGATATCGAGCAAGACAAATACCTGCCCCAGAGCGCTCGCCTTGTCTTCGAAGCGACGGGCGCCAGGGCGCTGGTCAACATCCCACTGCGCGCCAGGGAGAAGGTGATCGGCCAGGTCGTCGTCCTACGCGCCACTCCTGGCCCCTTCCCAGACTCTGCCGTGCGTCTGTACGAGGCGCTGAGCAACCAGGCAGCGGTGGCGCTGGAACGCGCCCAATTGTTGGAAGGGGCGCAACGAGATGCGGAACAGGAGCAAACGGCCCGCCAGATGATTGACCGTATCCGCCGGGCTGTAGACATAGAGCAAGCTTTGCAGATGGCAGCGGAGGAACTCTCACAGGCAATGAGAGTACCTCGCGTTTCTATCGAGCTGAGCCTCGAAGCGCCGACGCAAAAATAGCATAGTGGCCTCTGCCGGGTATCACCCGCAAAGAAATCCTTCACAATAAGTGATACAAGGGGAGTTGTTAACCTAAGGAGATTTGCTATGACGAGTATTCTCAATAGGTACCTCAGTGTCCAAACAGAAGACGAACTAAAAGCTCAAAGGGGAAAACGACTCAACGTCCTCATCCTGGTAATGGTCATCACCGATCTGCTGACTCTGG
>Ga0172363_10001024_pt1 | contig 22133 bp, 18 predicted proteins | sample LakKivs2_kivu2a2_FD_114541 | JGI IMG/M metagenome (GOLD analysis project Ga0172363, IMG submission 114541) | Sediment microbial communities from Lake Kivu, Rwanda - Sediment s2_kivu2a2 | ecosystem: Environmental > Aquatic > Freshwater > Lake > Sediment | place: Rwanda: Western Province, Lake... | reverse complement strand
GTCTGGCGCAAATCATGTGCCGAAGATCGAGAGGTCATCTGGGAAATGCGGGTTTAACAATGTCTCCTGCTCTGAACGCTGGTGGCATTCTGCCATGCGACCGGCGCACCTTCCTGAAATCGATGGCCGCAGCCAGCCTGGCTGGGGGCCATGGCGCTTTAGCCGTCGAGCCCCCGCGCGAGCCGCGGCTGCTCTTTACCTCGCGCGGCAAGACAGGGGTCGTGAGCCTGAAGGACGCAGCGGTTCGCTATCTCGAACTGAACGTGCCGAATCAGGCGACCTGGCAGCCGGGCCCGTCCTTTCCCGATGGCGAGCGCATCATCCTGCTCAGTATGGAGCCTCGCCGCGACGGCCCCGGGAAGCCGTTCGACGAGTACTACACCCAAACGCCTACGCACATCTGGAGCTACCATCTCGACTCGGGCGAGCTCACCGAGCTCTGCACGCGCGAGCGGATGGCGCCGTTCGTCACGCCGGCTCTCTTGATCGGCGACGAGCGGTTGCTCGTGCAGGTGGTCAAGGATCGCGTCGGCCAGATCATCAGCGTGCGGCTCGACGGTAGCGATCCGGTGCCGTTCACAAAGGCTGGCGAAGGATTGCCGTATGGTTTGAGCCTCAGCCCCGATCAACGGCGAGTTGCGTATCACCTGGCAAGTCCCGAAGGCTACCAGGTTTGGACGGCCGACACGGATGGCGGCAATCGCGTGCGCGTGGCGGCCGATCCGTCGCATTTGTACTTCGGCACGGGTTGGTCGCCCGACGGCAAGTGGGTCAACTACGTCGATTGCCATTACCACACCGATCCGGGGCATGACTGGGCCGACGTGTGCGTCGGTCGCGCCGCTGGCGGCGAGCATCGCGTGCTGACCAAGAATCAGGCGATGTGGTTTGCCGCTACCTATGGCAACGAGCAAACGCGCGGCGGCGGATCGAACGTGCCCGGCTGGACGCCCGCTGGCGGCGTGCTGTTTCCTCGCCGCTCGCCGGGCGCGCAAGTTCCCTGGCAGTATCGCGTGGGTCAAGCGGATTTGGATCACTTCAACCGCGCGTTCAAGCCGGGCGAAGCGAAAGGTGGATCGCAGATTGTCCGGCTCGACCCTGCCTCGGGCACCATCGCCGAGCTAACGCCCGCCAAGGACAATGTGTGGGATTTCCGCTCGAGCGTTTCGGCCGATGGCAAACATTTGGTGTTCTGCCGAGCCGCCACAGGCGAAGGCCCAGGCATCTGGGTCGCCGATGCCGATGGCGGTCAGCCGCGATTGATCACCCGCGGCATCGACGACTTCGGCGCCGACCATCCGAGGTGGGTTTAGGGATGCCATCGCTTGCGCTTAAGCTTGCTGTGCTCGTGGTTCAGATGCTTTTGTTCGTGCCACTGGCATTCGCCGCCGAGGCGACGCTCGTCGTCGAAGACTGTTCGCTCTTCGATCCGCACGCACAAGTAAACCTCCCCAATCGCACGATTGTCGTGCGCGGCGAGCGGATCGAGGCCGTGCTGCAGGCCGGCACGCCGGTTGGATTGACGGCGGACACCGTTCGCATCGACGGCCGCGGCAAGTTCGTGCTGCCAGGCCTGATCGACGCTCACGTGCACCTCGTGCACGTGCTTGATCTGGCCGGAGTCTCTGGCGAAGAGGTGTTGCCGCTTTACCTGGCGGCGGGCGTCACCAGCGTTCGCAGCACGGGCGACGAACTCGCGGCCGCGAGCAAAGTGCAGGATCATGCGGACGCGAACACCGCGTCAAGCCCACGCGTGTTCCTGTGCAGCCCGCTGCTCGATGCCGATCCGCCAATTCACGGGCCGCTGACCGGCCGAGCGATCACCAAACCCGCGGACGTCGCGCCGTTGCTCGATGACTTGTCGCGGCGAAACGTGACGACGCTGAAGATCTATGCCGGCACGCGTCGCGACGTCGGTCGGACGATTATCAGCGAAGGGCATCGCCGCGGGTTCTTCGTCACGGCGCATCTCGGACCCTACTCTGCACAGGATGCCGTGGCCGATGGCATCGACGGACTGGAGCACATCTGGTCGGTATTCAACTATGTTGTGCCGTCCGGCATGGCACGTTCCACCGTCGATTTCGACAATCCGCAGTGTGCGGCGCTCATTGCACAATTGGTCGATCGGAAGACATACGTCGATCCCACGCTCACCGTGTTCCGCAACATGATCTTGCTTCCGGACGTGCCCGAGGTGAGCGCCCACGCCGACAACGGGCTCGCGCCGCCGAAGCTCAGCGAGTTTTGGCCACGCTACCTGCAGCAGGCTGGTTGTCCGCAGGGAGGCGATCTCGACACACGCCGCCGCGAGTTTGCCAAGTATCAGGAACTGACCGGCCGGCTGTATCGGGCCGGTGTGCCGTTGCTGGTTGGCACCGATGCCCCCGAGCCCCACGTTACGCCGGGCTTTTCGCTGCATCAGGAGCTGGAACTGCTCGTCGAGTCGGGCCTGCCGCCGTCGGCCGCGCTGCGGGCGGCGACGCTGCACAACGCCACGGTTCTCCAGGAACGCGATCAGCTTGGCACGATCGAAGCCGGTAAACTGGCTGACCTGCTGGTGCTTTCGGCCGATCCGCTGGCAGACATAAGTAACACGCGCCGCATTGACTGGGTGATTCGCGGCGGAAAAGCACTGCGTCCGGCCGAAGTGCTTTCCGGCAAGTCGCCTGAATAGCCGATGGAAACACCGTCGGCGACAGGCTAACTTAGAGGCACGAATAGAAACCCCTGCCAGGCCAACCCGCCCGCTTCCCCTTTGAGGTACCTGCCATGCTGAGCCGCCGCAGTTTGCTCGCCGCGTTGTTCGTTTGCGTTTTTGCATCGGGAAGTACGGCGAGCGTCGCTGCCGGTGTCGAGTTCCAAGGCAAGGATGGTCCGGGCAAAGGCAAGAAGGTCGTGCTGGTGAGCGGCGACGAGGAATACCGCTCCGAGGAAGGGCTGCTGCAGCTCGGCAAGATTCTCGCCGCGCATCACGGCTTCGACACCACCGTGTTGTTCGCAATCGACAAGAACGACGGCACGATTAACCCCAATCAGACCGACAACATCCCGGGCCTCGAAGCGCTCGACGATGCCGACCTCTTGATCCTGTTCACGCGGTTTCGCAACCTGCCCGACGAGCAGATGCAGCACATCGTGAAGTACGTCGACTCGGGCCGGCCGATCATCGGACTCCGCACCGCGACGCATGCCTTCAACCCCAAGCCGGATGCGACCTACGCCGACTACGGCTGGACAAGCAAGAAGTGGGACGGCGGATTCGGCCGCCAGGTGCTCGGCGAAACGTGGATCAACCATCACGGCGGACATGGCACACAGAGCACGCGCGGCATCGTCGCCCCAGGACAGGCCGACCATCCGATCCTCCGCGGCATTGAGGACGGCGACATTTGGGGCCCGACCGACGTTTACGGTGTGCGGCTGCCACTGCCCGGCGACAGCCAACCGCTGGTGCTGGGCCAGGTGCTGGTTGGCATGAGCCCCGACGACGCGCCGCTCAAGGGGGAAAAGAATGAGCCGATGATGCCCGTCGCCTGGACGAAGAGCTACGAAACCAAGAGTGGCAAAACCGGCAAGTCGTTTACCACCACGATGGGCTCTTCACAGGATCTCTCCAGCGAAGGGCTCCGCCGGCTGCTCGTGAACGCCAGCTACTGGGCGCTCGACATGGCCGACAAGATCCCGGCCAAGAGCGACGTCACGATCGTCGGCGAGTACGCTCCGACCCCCTTCGGCCACAACGGATTTAAGAAAGGCGTGAAGCCGGAAGACTTGAAGTAGTCGGGGGCTAACAATCCAGCGTGTGCTCCACTTCCCAGGGGCTCACGTGATTGCCGTACGCGCGCCACTCGTTTCGCTTCAGCTTGAGATACGACGCGCTGAATGCTTCGCCCAGCCGCGGCCGTAGCACGGTCGACGTCTCGAACGCCTGCATCGCTTCGTAAAGATTATCCGGCAGCGTCGGCGGATCGAACGTGCGATCCGTGTACATGTTCGAGTCAAGTCGGCTGCCGGGATTGCGGCGCTCGGCGATGCCATCGAGCCCCGCATGCAGGATCGCGGCCGGCAACAGGTAAGGATTCGCCGAACCATCGGGAAGTCGCAGCTCGAAGCGGCCGGCGTCCGGAATGCGAATCATGTGCGTGCGATTGTTGCCGGCGTAGCTGATCGTGTTCGGTGACCAGGTCGCCCCCGAGAGAGTGACCGGGGCATTGATTCGCCGGTAAGAGTTCACCGTCGGGTTGGTAAAGAAGCACAGGGCAGGGGCCTCGGACATCACGCCGCCGATGAACTGATAGGCTACGTCGGAAAGACCCAGGTCGCCGCTCGCGTCAAAGAACAGGTTCGTTTCCGAGCCGTGTCCCCACAGCGAAACGTGCGTGTGGCAGCCGTTGCCCGTCAGGTGCGAGAACGGCTTAGGCATGAATGTCGCCCGCAGACCGTGTTGTTCGGCCAGCGTTTTGACCATGTACTTGAAGAACGTATGCCGGTCCGCAGTCGTCAGCGCGTCGGCGTAACTCCAGTTCATTTCGAACTGGCCGTTGGCATCTTCGTGATCGGTCTGATACGGTCCCCAGCCAAGCGCAAGCATCGCGTCACTGATCTCGGTGATAAGTTCATAACGCCGCATCAGGGCGTGCTGGTCGTAGCACGGCTTCGACTGGCCATCGCGGCCGTCAGCCAGAGACTTGCCGTCGGCCGAGAGAATAAAGAACTCGCACTCCACGCCGGTCCGCATCTCGTAGCCGAGTTTCTTTGCTTCGCCGAGTGCGGTCTTGAGCACGTGGCGCGGCGATTGCGGCACCGGCTCCCCATTCATCCACAGGTCGGCCGCCACCCAGGCCACGTCCTTCTTCCACGGCAACTGCACCAGGCTCGCTGCATCCGGAATAGCGAACACGTCGGGATCGGCCGGAGTCATGTCGAGCCAGGTGGCGAAGCCGGCGAAGCCCGCGCCGCTCTTGCTCATTTCGCCGATGGCCGCGGCTGGCACGAGCTTGGCCCGCACCGTGCCCAGCATGTCGGAGAACGACACCAGGAAGTACTTGATCGAGAGTTCCTGGGCCAGCGTCGAGAGTTCGGCCGACATGACTTTCATGATGTGAGCAGCTCCTGGACGGCGCGGGCGATGAACTTTTCGTCCGCAGGATTCTTGGCGGGGTTTCCGGCCCGATGGCCCCAGAGCGAAGGAATCGGCAAGTAAACGGACTTGGGAATGTGACCCGCCTCGGCGGCGCTGTCGGCCGGCGTGAAGTACAGATCGGTGGCCGAGGGCATGATGAGCGTGTTGGCCGTGATGCTGCCGAGGGCGCGCTCGATGTCGCCGCCGTAAGTTTCGTTGTCGCTGATGTCCGAGCGCTTCCAGGTTTCGAGCATCGAAAGCAGGTTGCCCGCGTCGCGCTTAAGAAAGCTGGCCTCCCAATCGCGCACCAGGCAATCCTCCAGCGTTTCGAACCCCAGCGTTTGGTACAGCTTGTCGCGATAGAACGCTTGCGAGAGGGCCCAGCCGGCATACACCCGGCCGAATGCTTTCAGCCCGCGTTCGGGCTTCGCGGTGAAGAATTCGCCATTGAAGGCCGCGTCGGTGGTGAGCGCGGCCCGCAGCCCTTCCAAGAACACGATGTTGTGAATCGAAGTCTTGGCCGACCCGCAAACGGCGGCGATCCGCTGCACTTGATCCGGGTAGAGCGCGCCCCAGTGAAATGCTTGCTGCGCTCCCATCGACCAGCCATAGACGAGGGCCAGCCGCTCGATACCAAACACTTCGGCCAGCATTTGCCGCTGAGCTCGCACGTTGTCCACATGCGTGAACAGGTCATACCGCTGCGAGAGCGGCGCGGACAGGTTGCTCGGCGAACTCGACAGGCCACCTCCGAACTGGTTCGCGATGATGATGAAATACTTGCGCGGGTCGAGAATCCGTTCCGGACCGATCAGCCACTCGAGGTCCTGATGCGTCGCGCCATACGACGTCGGATACAAGATCGCGTTTGAGCGGTCTGGCAGGAGCTCGCCGTATGTCTGATAAGCGAGCGTAGCCCGCTCGAGCACGGTTCCGCGCTGAAGGCGGAAGTTCGCGAGTTCAAAGGTCGCATAGGACATCTCACGCTTCGGGGTTACGACTCGCCCGCTCCTACGGATGATTCGATAGGAGTGACACCAAGCGAGTGCAATACTTCCATGTTCGCCGCAGGATAGCTGGGCGCGATGTGCGCCAGCCGCGTCTTGAGTTCATGATGAGCCCGGGGCAGGCAGAAAAACGTAATCGACGGATACAAATGATGCTCTGCGTGGAACGGCATGTTCCACATCAGAAACCGCACCGGCAGGCTGGCCAGCGTGGTACGCGTGTTTGTCAGGCCGTTGGTGTCGGTCGTGCAGCCGGTGTGTTCGACGATCAGAATCGCCCGCAGCAGGGGTTGGGCCAGGATCGCCGGCAGCAGCCAGTACCACCACGCGACCGTCGTCTGCAGGGCGAGGGAAAGGACCAAGATCGCGAAATACACGCCCAACTGTGCCCGTGCTGACCAGGCCACCACGCCGCGCGATTGCTCGGGCACGTAGGGGTACTGTTTTCCAGCGGCCATCGCCGCCAGGCCCGGCAACTTGTGCCACCAGAACGGCAGTCCGCTCAGATGCCACCAGTACTGGAAGGTGCTGGCCGTTTTGGGTTCTTCGAGCTCGGGGTCGCGCTCCGCGTCCTGCGTGTAGCGGTGATGCCAGGTGTGGTACCGCCGATAGAAGTTGAAATTGTAGAAGCATAGCGTTCCAGCGATCCAACCGAGCAGGTCATTGAGCCAGGGTGTCTTGAACGCCGTTTTGTGCACGCACTCGTGCATGGGGGCGAACATCGTGACGATCGTGAACCCGTGCAATACCAGCGCCGGCACGAGCAGCCACCAGTTGTCAAACGCGAGATAAATCAGCATGCCCGTGGCCAACATCGCCGCGACGTGACCACCATAGCGCATCGCTCCGTGTGCGTTCGAACGTCGACTTAGCGCGCGAACGGCCCCGATCTCCAAGGCCTGTCGCCCTGGGAGTTCAAGGATCTCACCGTGGAATTGTTCCGCCGCCGCGGGATCGTGCATCAGCTGTTGCTCTTGGTAAAGGCATGAGCCGTGGCCGTGTAAAGCAAGCGGCATGCCGTCGTGAGCCGCTAAGTGCGGAACTCTTTGCTATAGCGGGTGTTTCGGCCGTTTTTGATTCTCCGAGCGTGACACGCTTCGGCATGATTGCCGCGCCGGGTGGCAGGCCCAGGCTCGAGCTTGTTGCAGCGAGCCGGCACGCGGCGATAATGAGCGGGCCGAACCAACCATGCCCACCATCCCCTCCCGCCAGGAGTGCCATTCGATGAGCTCGCTTTCTCGCCGCGAAGTATTAAAGGCCAGTGCTGCCGCCGCCGTTTCGCCCGCGCTGATCTCAATGCTCGGCTCCACCGCCCGGGCGGCATTGCCCTATGACGATGGCAAGCTCGTCGATGACGAGCCGCCCAAGCCGGCCAAGGGTTCCTTCACGGTCGCCGTGCTCCCCGACACCCAGAACTACAGCGAGCGTTACCCCGACACCTACAAGGCCCAAACCGCCTGGATCGCCGACAGCAAGAAAGCTCGCAACATCGCTTGCGTGTTGCACTTGGGCGACATCACGAATAACAACGCTACGGCCGAGTGGCAGAATGCCCAGGCTGCGATGCGGCAGCTCGACGGTCAGGTGCCGTACTTCATGGTCCCCGGCAACCATGACTACAGCGACGGCGGCGGCTGCCGCGACCGCACGACGCTGCTCAACGACTACTTCTCGGTCGGCCAGTTCAAGGAGACCCCAAACTTTGGCGGCGTTTACGACAAGGAGCCTGACCGGCTGGAGAACAGCTACCACACCTTCAGCGCCGAGGGGCGCGACTTTTTGGTCGTGGCCCTCGAATTCGGTCCCCGCAGGGACGTCGTCCGCTGGGCCAACGAAGTCGTGGCCAAACACAAGGACCGCGCGGCGATCCTGATCACGCACGCCTACATGTACTTCGACGACACTCGCTACGACTGGAAGAAGTACGGGGCCAAGCAGGCCTGGAATCCGCACGGCTATCCCATTGCCAAGACTACGGACAACGACGTGACCGACGGCGAAGAGCTCTGGAACGACCTGATCACGCAGCACGAAAATTTCATCCTCACGCTGAACGGTCACGTGCTGAAGGACGGTTTGGCCCGGCTTACCTCGACCACACCCAGCGGCCGCAAAATCGAGCAGATGTTGGTTAACTACCAGATGCGTCCGCACGGTGGCGACGGCTGGATCCGGCTGCTGGAGTTCCGCCCCGACGGCAAAACGGTCGAGGTGTTCGACTACTCACCCGTCCTCAAGCAGCGGAACGAAGGCCCGGCCAATCGGTTCGCGTTTCAGATTGCGGGCGTGTAGGGGGCGATCGCATTGGGTGGTATGAGTGGCCGTACTCGGCTCACCCGTGCTTCGCTGTCGACAGAGCTATCCCTTCGCCCCCAAACACATCCGGCGTCTGCACATGCTCCGGCCGCACGCCTAACCCGATCAGCCTTGCCGGGATACGTCGCCCCAGCGGAAAACGAAGCAGCGTCTCAACCGGCCACGGCAAAGTCGGCTCTTCCACGCCGCCGAGCGCCGGCTCCAGCACGCGATGGTGCAGAAACACCTGAATGCGCTGCGTCCAGCGCGTCGGAAACATCCGCCGCTCCTGGACGGCCGCCAACTCCGCTTCGCTTACGCTTCCCGAGCGCAGCGGCTCGCAGAGCAGGTTCGCCGTGGCCACGGCGTCCTGAATTGCCAGGTTGATCCCCACGCCGCCGACGGGCGACATCGCATGCGCGGCGTCGCCAATGCAGAGCAGGCCCGGCCGATGCCAGATGGTCAGGCGATCGACCTTCACGGTGAGCAGCTTGACCTGATCCCAACTGGAAATCTCCTGCACACGATCGGCCACCAGCGGTGCGATGTGCTTCAGCCGCTCGCGAAAAGCCTCCAGCCCCTAGCTGCGAATCTGTTCGTTACCTCCCTTGCGAATGATGTAGGCGCACTGCCAGTACGTGTCGCGATTGAGCATCACCATCGCCGCCCCGCGCCCGAAGCGCCCCAGCGGCTGGTCGTCGTCGCTCGCCTTGCGCGAGAGCTTGAGCCACAGGACGTCGATCGGCGCGCCGAGGTCTTCAACTTCCAGACCGGCCTGCTGGCGAACGGTCGAGTGCCGGCCGTCGCAGCCAACGGTCAGCAGTGAGCGAACTTCGAGTTCTCCCTCCGGCGTCGTCGCCCGAACGCCCACGACGCGGTCCTGTTCCTCGATGAGCTCCGTCACGTCGGCTTGCATGACCAGGTGAAACGTCGGGTATTGTTTCGCTTTTTCCGCCACGAAGTTCAGGAACTCCCACTGCGGCATGAAGGCGATGAACTTTGCGTGCGTGGGCAAGTGCGAGAAGTCGGCGAACTGAAACGTTTGACCGCCAATCACGCCCCGAATCTCGCGCATCTGCTGGTACGGCCGCTGCAGGAACTCCTCGAGCAGACCCAGTTCAGACAGCAGTTCGAGCGTCGAGGGGTGAATCGTATCCCCGCGAAAGTCGCGCAAGAAATCGGCGTGCTTCTCGAGCACGACCACGTCGATGCCCGCTCGGGCCAGGAGCAGCCCCAGCATCATCCCGGCCGGTCCGCCACCGACAATCGAACAGGTGGTGGAGATCGTCCTCGTTGCACCGTCCATGGTTCTGGTCCTGTCGCAAGTGGGTCAGGGTAAGAGCCGCAAGGTGACACCGCGCACGTCCATCGCCGCGCGGCCGGGAATTTCGGTCGCTTTCAGAGTGAGTGTGCCGCGCTGGGCTGGCAGCCTGAACGTCCCCAGCACCAGCGGCTGAAACTCTTTCACGAGTGATTCTCCCTCCCGCGCAACGCGATCCTCGGCCGTGCCCACCAGCGGCGGATTGAAGGCCTTGGTGAGCTTGCTTGTCACCCGCGCGCCGCCGAACGCCATTTCGATTGTCGAGCCCAGGTCAGCCTCAGCGCACGTGTAATGCACGGTCGCTTCGTACCTGCCCGGCGTATGCACTTCGATGTCCCAGGTGATCGCGTCGTCGGGGCTCGTCCAGTTTCGATAGAACGAGCAGTTTGGCGCGCGAGCGCTACGCTCGATGCCGCCGTGCGCTTTTCCATCGCGGGCCGGAAGCTGCGTGATCGGAAACTGGCGATAACCTACCGTCAGCGGCCGCGTGTCGCTCTCATCGCGCGCCATTTCGGCGAGCACTTTGCCCCGCCAGTCTGCCGCGGCCCGCTGCATGCGTTCGGCAATCTCCGGATGCTCCGCGGTAACCTCGTGCTGCTGTCCCAGATCACTGAGCATGTCGAACAGTTTCCCGTTCTGGTCAAGGCGATACGTCTGTGAACGCACGCTCACTTTGCCTGCCCAGTGCGAAAAGATCAGCCGCTCGGCGGGTTCGGACTGGTTGCCGAGCAGCCAGATGGCCTGACTTTGTCCGTCGAGCCGTTTGGTTTCGGTAATCTTCACTTCGGCCAGCTCTGCCAGCGTGGGCAGCAGATCGATCGCCCCAGAAATGTTCGCCACTTTCGTGCCCGGCGGAATATGTCCCGGCCAGCGCACCAGCAGCGGCGAGCGCACGCCCCCTTCGTCAACCGAAGCTTTGCGACCTTTCATGCCGCCGTTCCACCGCCAGCCGTTCGGACCGTTGTCGCAGAAGTACACCACGATCGTATCGTCCGCCAGTTTCAGTTCGTCGAGCTTGGCCAGCACGCGTCCCACGTTCCAGTCGATGTTCTCGCACATCGCCAGCGCCGCCCGAGTGTGACCGAGGTCCTCTTCGTTCCCTTTGTCAGCCCGCAGCTTGAGATCCGCATCCTTGAACTTCGCAAACCAGCGATCCGGCACCTGCATCGGCGAATGCGGCGTGTTGAATGGCAAGTAGCAGAAGAACGGCTGCGCGCGATGCTTCTCAATAAACGCAATTGCGTGATCGGTGAAGTCGTCGGCGATGAAGCCCTTGCCATGGACCGTCTGGCCATTCTGCTCGAGCACCGGATCGAAGTAGTGTCCCCAGTGCCCCGAGCAGAAGCCGTAAAACTGTTCGAAGCCGCGCGCATTCGGATGGTAGGGCCACTGCGTGCCATTGTGCCACTTGCCGAACGCGCCGGTCGCATAGCCGGCCGACCGGAACACCTGGGCGATCGTGCGTTCGTCCAGGTCGAGTCGCTCACCGCCGGCACTCGTGCTCCACACGCCACCGCGCGGATGGTAACGCCCCGTGAGAAACTCCGCTCGCGTGGGCGAACAGACGGGGCACACAAAGAATCGCTCGAACTGCGCGCCATCGCGGGCGAGCGAATCGACGTTCGGCGTGGCGAGGTTGGTGTTCCCGTTCAGGCTCAAATCACCCCAACCCTGGTCGTCACTGAAAATTACGATGACATTCGGCTGGCGAGCCTGGGCGAAGCTCGCCAGCACGAGCCCGGCAGCCGCGATCACAACCCACACAACGAAGCGAGATTTCACATTCCGCATAGTGCGCACCTGACGGCAAGACGATTGAGCTTGCTTCAGGATAACGTCAGTCAGTTCGCGTCACAAATCTGGTGGGCGTGATTGTGCCAGGTGCATCTGTGATGTCTCAATTGCAGCATTCCTCACAAGTCGTCCCCTAGTATCTCGTTCGCGATCTGTTGGGCATTGTCCGCATCCTCCAAGCGTGCGATTGCATCGCGAGCTGCACTAGTATCATCGAGTTCGCGAGACCTCACAAAGAATTTGCGAGCTTCGTCGAAGCGGCTATTCGCGAGCAAATTGAGCCCGATATTCAGATAAGCCTCGTCATAAGCCGGATCGATGTGAATCGCTTGGCGATAGCATCGGTTGGCTTTTTGATACTGATCGCGCTTGGTCAGATTCATTCCTCGAAGTGTCCAGAGCCATGCACAAGTACGCGATTCCGAGAGCCCGGTTGCTTTCGCATAAAAGGTTTCGGCACGCGATCGAGCACCGGTCTTCTCGAAAGACATGGCCAGCCCAGTGTAAATCAGAAAGGGATCGTAAGCTTCAAGTCGCAGCGCTTCTGTATAGCAACGAATGGCCTCACGACAACGCCCGAGTGAACGTAACGAGTCAGCTGCTAGGGTCAGAGATCGTTCAACAAGCTGTGCTTGTGGTGCGTGCATCAACGCCTCGGCGACGAGCACGGTATGGCCATCTTCCCAGTGCTGAAATAGGGCGTCGTTGTCACCGTCTGCAAACTTCTGCCACTTTTCGTGACCGGTCAGGCTTTCAAGACCCCGTACTGGCTCTAATACATCCGGTGCTCGCTCAACCGCTGACTTAAACAGTTCCCGGGCAGCTTGATACTGGCCCACAGCCCGGAGAACAAGCCCCAGTTCGTAGTGCGATTCCCATGAGCATGGATTCAGCTCGATGGCCCGAGAGAGGTGAGCCTCCGCATCTCGCCAGCGCTCTCGCGCGGAGCAAGACTGACCACGACACAGCCAGATCCAGTCCAGTTGCTCATTCCGCAAGGAGCAAGCGGAGTTGAAGTAAAGCTCCGCACGTCGATGATGTCCCCAGCTCGCGTAAGCCGTGCCGAGATGTGTCTCGACCAGGTAACGCTGCTCGGGAGGAGCGAGCCGCATGGCCCGCCGGTAGCAGCTTCTACCGGCTCGGTTCCGGCCCACGATTCGCAGGCAGTCAGCCAGGGCAAACCAGGTGAAGGCATCCTCCGGTCTATAGCGCAAGTAGGATCTGAACAGCTGGATTGCAAGCGGCAAGCGATCTTGCTCCCTAGCAAGCTTGGCCCGTTGCTTCAAAGCCTCGAGTTTCGACCACGAGCTAGGCATGAAGAGAACAGCGTAGTTTTTCTTTAGCGACTATTCAGTAAGGTAGACAAGCCGCTGACAAGGTTCGCTCGTCTTAGTCATCGAATACCGAAGGCTACTTTTCCCCCCGATAAATCTTCTGATACAGCGGGTTCTTCTTCGAGGTCATCGGCCCGGGCGTCGTGTCCTCGGCAATCGCCGCCGCCATCATCTGGTACTTCGCGTCCAGGTCGTCCGCATAGTGCACGATCAGCGCCTCGGGCGTCATCGGCGACTTGGGCGAACCCCACTCCGGCAGTCGCTGGTGCGAAACGATCACGTGCTCCACGCGCAGCAGTACGTCGGGATCGATGTCGCGTCCCGCGGCAGCTTCGCGCAGGATGTCGCGCCCTTGCAGGATATGGCCGATCAGGTTGCCGGATGCGGTGTACTCCGCGCCCGTCGGATTCTCCGCGATCTCCCGCAGCTTGCCGATGTCGTGCAGGATCGCGCCCGCGGTGGCCACATCTTTGTTCAGCCGCGGCTTCATGTCAGGATAGTAATCGTCGTACTTGTCCGCCAGCATCACGGCCGTGCGGGTCACGCTCAACACATGCTCCAGCCAACCACCGACGAAAGCGTGATGATTGTGCGTGGCTGCCGGCAGGGTGAGCAGCAATGTGCGGTTCGATTCCAACAGGTGCACAACCAGCTCGCGCAGCGGGGCGTCCACGATCCGCTCCCGCGCGATACCTGCAAGTTCGTTGAACATGTCGGGCATGCTGAACCGGGTCTGCGGCCGGCACATGTTTGGCGAGAAACCATCGGCCTGATCTGCTTCGGTGACTTCGCGAATCTTTCGCAGTTCAAGCTGCGGCCCGTAGTTCGACTCGCGATAGACGGCCCGCACTTTGTAGTAGTTTCCGACCTGCCAGGCCTGTTTGCAGTCCGCTCCCCAGGCCGAGTCGTTCCAGATCGGAAAGGAAACTTCGCGTGCATGGTCACGAAACGCGACGCGGAAGTAGGGCTTGCCGTCGCGCGTGGTTAGCTCCTCCTTGGCCGTGAGCAGCACGAACAGGTCGGCCTCCTGGCCGTTCGTCATTTCCGAGAGCATCACGATCGGCAGCGTGGCGCGAGACATGAAGCGGTCCTCGATAGAGTGGCCATACCTTCGGGTGGTATGGCTGTTTATCTTAACCGATTAAAAGCGTTATCGCACGCAACTAACTCCGATACCCGTGCGGATGCTTCGAGTGCCAGCCCCAGGCCGTGCGGACGATCGACTCGATGTCGTTGTACTGCGGCTTCCAGGAGAGCGTGCTTTGTGCCAGTGTTGAGTCGGCCACCAATTCCGGTGGATCGCCCGGGCGGCGCAGACCGACTTCGGCAGGAATCGCATGCCCGGTGACGCGGCGGCAAGCTTCAATCACCTCGCGCACGCTCGCGCCGCGGCCGGTCCCCAGGTTGAGCTTAAGCGCCACGCCGGGGCCCAGCTGCTCAAGCGCCGCCAGGTGCGCGGTGGCCAGATCGTCAACGTGCACATAGTCGCGAATGCAGGTGCCATCGGTCGTCGGATAGTCGTCGCCGTAGATCGTGATGTGCGAGCGCTGGTCGAGCGCCACCTGTAGCACTAGGGGAATCAAGTGCGTCTCGGGATCGTGATCCTCGCCGATGTCCCCCTCGGGACTTGCGCCGGCGGCGTTAAAGTATCGCAGCGCCGCGTAGCTGAACTCATAAGCCAGCGCATAGTCAGCCAGCGCCTGCTCGACCACCAGCTTGCTGAAACCGTAAGGGTTGATCGGCCGCTGCGGCACGTCCTCGGTGATCGGCATCACCTTCGGCTCGCCATACGTGGCGGTCGTGCTCGAAAACACGATCTTCACGACGCCCGCCTCGCGCATCGCTTCCAGCAAATTCAGGCTGCCCACGACGTTGTTCTGATAGTACTTCGCCGGATCAACGACCGACTCACCCACGAAGGCGAACGCCGCGAAGTGCATCACGGCCTCGATCTCATGCTCGCGCATTACCGAAACGAGCTTTCGCCGATCGAGCAGGTCCCCCTCGATCAACCGGCCCTGGGGAACTGCCTGCGGGTGACCGAACACCAGGTTGTCATAGACCCACGTGTTGTGGCCTGCCCGCGTGAGTAACCGCACGGCATGACTGCCGATGTAGCCTGCACCTCCAACGACGAGCACGTTCACGTTGTCGCTTCCTGGTGTCAAAGTTTACTGGCGCTGACCATCGCGCCGATTGTGCCGACCCGCATTCGGACCGGTCTTGAGCGAAATCTTCGCTCCGAAGCGCCCGCAAGCATAGGACCAAAGGCCTTGGGCGGCAAATAGCACTCCAGCGGCCCACGGGCAGACGTCGAAGATCATCGATACGGCGGCGTCGATCCCTCGAACAATCGCAACAATCGGACCAGGCATGGGCGGACCCCGACGCAAGCTCCTCAAGCCCGCGACCGTTGCCACCGGGGCGCTCGCCGGCCGCTGGGTCGAGTCGTTCGTCGACTATCTGCGGGCCGAGTGCCACCTGTCGGACAACACGGTGGCCGCCTACCATCGCGATATACGCCGGTTGTATGTCTGGCTCGCGGGACGCTCGGTTCGCCAGCTCACGATTCAGGAACTGGCCGACTATGCCAGTTGGTTGCACGAGCGTAAGCTCGCGCCGGCCAGCATCGCCCGGCACCTGGCTTCGCTGCGGATCTTCTTCCGCTACCTGCAGCTCGAAGGTCTGCTCACTGAGAACCTGGCCGAGTTACTCGGTAGCCAGAAGCTTTGGGAGCGCGTGCCGCACGTGCTTACGCCTGGCATGGTCGAACGGCTTCTCGAAGCGCCGCGCAAGGGCGAGCCTCTGTGGCGTCGAGATCGGGCGCTGCTGGAACTGCTTTATGCCACGGGCTGCCGCGCGTCGGAGATTTCGTTCCTGCAACTGCAGGACACGCATCTGGACGAAGGCTACTGTCTGTGCAAGGGCAAGGGAAACAAGGAACGCCTGGTGCCGCTAGGCCGGCGTGCGATCGAAGCCGTGCGAGATTATCTCAAGCACGATCGGCCGCCATCGGTCGCACATCGCGATCCTGAACCGCCGTGGCTGCTCGTCTCCAAACGAGGGCTGCGTTTACGTCGCGAACGCATCTGGGAGCTGTTTAAACGCTATGCGGCCGAGGTCGGCATTTCACCCGACATGAGTCCGCACACGCTCAGGCACAGTTTCGCGACGCACCTGCTCACGGGCGGCGCGGACCTGCGCCAGGTGCAGGAAATGCTGGGGCACGCGAGCATCGCCACGACGCAGATCTACACGCACGTCGATCCGGCGCGGCTCAAGAAGATCCACAAGCAGTTTCACCCGCGCGGGTGAGGTGCTCGCACTACGCCGCGGGCTTCTTTGGCGGCGAGAGCTTGATCTTCTGGATCAGTTTGACGATCCGTCCGTCCGGCGTGACATATCCGGAGATCGCGGTGACCGCGCCGATCACGTTGCGATACTTGAGGTTGTAGTCGCAGTCCAGTTCGGCTTCGATGTTCTCGGCGGCGTCGGGGCCGGCATTCGTCCCCACGCGGCTCATCACCTTCTCGTGCAGGGCGGTGAAGTTTGGCAGAACCGCATCATCCATGCGGATGCTGGCCAGATTTCCCTCATCATCCGCGGTCAGCCGCACCTTGATCGGCAGGTCCGTTTGCAGGCTTGTCGAGCTGGCCGGGCCGGCCACCGGCATCCGGATGTTGAAATCGCCTTCCTGCGTCACGATCTTGAAGCTGAACAGAAAGAAGATCAGCAGTTGAAACACGATGTCGATCATCGGCGTCATCTGGATCTCGACCTTGTCGGGAGCCTGGCTCGTGGTATGCCTGAGCTTCATGACTCTTCGTCCTCCTGCTTGGCCCGCAGGGCGAAGTTCTCAAAGCCGTTCTCCTGACACTTCTGAATCACTTCCTGCGCGACGCCTGTCTTCGACTCGGCATCGGCCCGCAAAATGACCGTGGCGTCCTCCGGCTTCTCGCCGCTGAGAGTGATGAAGCGTGCTTCGCGGCGGAGTTTTTCGTCGAGCCCCGCAATCGGCATCAGCTCGCCGCTGAACAGCACCTGGTTGTCGCCGGTGAGTTGCACGACCAGGGCGTTCTCGAGGGCCGTTTCTGGCGGCTTGGCCAACTGGCTGCTAGGCAGCCGGATGCGCGCATCCTGCTCGGCCTCGCCAAAGTTAAGCAAGACCATGAAAAACGCGATCAACTGGAACGTCATGTCGATCATCGGCGTCATGTCCGGTTCCAGCGCTGCCGCGGTCGCTTTGGGCTTAATGATCTTCATGGCGATTGCCGACGTGTCTGCTGATCTTGCCTTAAACGCTACTTTTTCGGACCGACGTTCTGGAACCGGCTCATCAAGCGTTCGCTGTAGATCCCGACCTCCAGCACCAACCGCTGCAAGCGATTGCGAAAATAGCCGAACATCGCGATCGCCGGAATCGCCAGCATGAGCCCCACGAGCGTCGTGATCAGAGCGGTGGAGATTCCCTGTGCCAGGTCGGCCGGCTTGGGCTGAGTGTTGCTCGAGGCGATCACCCGGAACGCCGCGACCATGCCCTGCACGGTGCCCAGCAGACCAACCATGGGGCTAATCGTGCCAATCAGCGCGATGTAGCTGAGCCGCTGCTCAAGGCGCATGTTCTCATCTTCACCCACTTCCTGCATCGCCTCGACGGCCTGCGGATAGCCTTCCTGGAGTTTGGCCAGACCGGCCGCCAGCACGTGCCCCAGGAAGCTGTCGTCGTTCTTGGCCAGTTCATAGGCTTCCTGGAATCGCTTCTCGTTCAGCATCACTTCGAAGTTATCGATCAAGTCCTGCGGCACGACGGCCTGCCGGCGCAGCGACATGATGTTCATGACCACCAAGGCGACGAAGATGAACGAAATCGCCAGAAATACGATCGTGTAGAACGGCCCCAGCGCGCCATAGTAAAACCCGAGCGCACTCTGCTGAACCGGCGCCGCGTCGGCGGCCGCCGCAGGATCCTGGGCCAGTGCCACCTGGCTGGACAGTAGATCGCTTACCGGCGCCACGGCCAGGCCAAAGGCGATCGCGCACAACAGGGCAAGGGCGTGTTGCCGCAAGCGAGTTCGTTTCCGCATGGAGATTCCTCTGGCTAAAGCGGGGGGTTCCGGTGGATGAGTTGGTCGGGGGTCAGGTGACGGCGACTAGAGTTTAGTGCTGCGAGTTGTTTTTCGCCAAGCCGAGCAGCGAAGGACCTTTCGCGGCGTCAGCGATTGGCCCAACTGCTTTGGGGATATTTCTGCTTAAGCGTACTGCGCGCTTGCGCCGCGCGCTGGGTTTTGTTGTCGGTCGCAAACAGCTCGGCCAGGTGGCTCAAAGCCTCGGCATGGATTGCCGGAAACCGCGGGTACAACAGGTCCACGTGCAGGTAGGCCACGATCGCCGGCTTCACCTGCCCCGCCGCTTGCAGGCTCGCGCCTTTGACGTTGTATGCCCGGGCCAGTAGTTCATCCTCGTCCGGGCCGGCATTGGCAATCACCTCGTCCACCAAGGCGACGGCCTCCCGCGACTTTTCCGAACCGCTCAAGGCTTCGGCCTTTCCCAGCCTGGCGGCCGCTTTCTGCGCGCTCATCTGCGAGCCCTGCAGATCGCTGGCCAGCACCTGATCGAACCGGGCAATTGCCTGGTCGTATTTCTTCTGTCCGACCAGCGCGCGTCCCGAGAGCGCGGCGGCCTTCAATTTGTATTCCGGCCAGGGGGCGCTGGCGATCTTCGTGTAGTAGGACTCGGCCACGGGAAAGTTGCCCATCGCGACCAGTAGGTCGCCCAGCGCTTCGCAGGCCGCGAAGTAATGGAAGCTGGTCGGGTTTGATTTCTCAAACGCGAGCATCCGCTTGCCGGCATCCTGGATCGAGCCGCTGCCTCCCAACGCCAGGCGGGCCGAGGTCAGGGCCTGATAGAACTGCACTTCCTGATTCAAGAGCGGCCGCTTCAAGCCGCCTTGCGGAACCTTGGCAAGCTGCGCCGCGGCTTCAGCGTACCTGCCGCCGGCAATCGCCATCCGGGCCTGTGTCAGCCCGGTGGGCTCGCCTTCGAACTGAACGCTTTCCAGTTCGTTGACGGGCAGTTGTTTTTTCGTCGCACCGATTTCCAGCGTCAGTTCGGTGGGCGTGCTACCGGTAATGTCGCCCGTTTGCTGGGCGCCCGTGGTGAGTTTCACGCGGTCGACGGCCAGGCATACCGTTGCCAGCAGCAGCCAGGCTAAGCCGCAGGCAGCGACCCGTGTGAGTTTTCGCATGGATTCAATCATCTTTTTGTCTCGCCGATCTGGCTGTGCGCTTACGTGGTGGGCGTGGTTTCAGCTTCTTTGAACGCTTCCAAGCCCACTTCGGGCTGCCCGAGCGCCTTCTGAATCGTCTTCAGCAACTGGTTGTATCTGGCGCGCGTCGTCTCGCCGCCCATGTCCGGCCGCACTTTGTAGGTCGAGAGCACGTCTTGCACCGCCGCCTTGAGAATGTTTTGCCGTTTCGTGGGATCCTTCTCGGCCAGGGCGTAGCCGTAGCGTGACTCGACGATCGCCAACCGCGCCTTGTGGAAGATTTCGGCGAACTTCTCATCGCTCATCGTGGCTTTGGAGAGTTTCGCCCAGCCCCAGATCAGGTTCTGGCCGTCGCGCCCCGGTTCGCCACCCATGATCGCCTTGGCATAACCGGTGGGATCCTTTGCGCCGCGCGCCTGGTAGATGCCTGCCGCCACGACCTGGGCCGGCAGCAACGTGGGCTTCTCGCGGAGCACATTGGCAATCACTTGCGTGGCTTCTTCGTATAGACCCGCTCCGCGATAGGCGTCAGCCTGTTTGAGCCGTAGCGCCAAGAGCGAGTCCGGCGAGGCGCTCAGCTTGGGATCTTTGGCCGCGGCTTCAAGCAACTGCTCGTACGCCTTGGCGGCTTTGGCGTAGCATTCCAGTGCCCGGGGCGACGTACTTACAGCACCGCTGTCGATGCCCGAGGCCAGGTTCAGATACGTTTCGGCCATCCAATTGAGCGTGGGCAGGCTGCCGCCGGCGCCGCGCTGGAGCAACCGATCGAGAAACACCTGGAAGCCTGCCGCCAGCCGATCGAGCTCCTCGGTTTTGCCGTCTTCGCGAAGCTGCTGCATGTCTTGCTGAAGTTGACGACCGAGGCTCACATAGATGACCGTCAGGTTGTCCGCGGCTCGCGAATCGCTGCCTGCAGGCACCAGCTTTTCGAGCGCGTTCATCGCCGCTTCGGCCTTGTCGAGCTGCGCCGGATTCGTCGCGATGTATGCCCGCATTGCCAACTTGTACGTCTCGGCGGGAAAGTTGCCTTGCGATGCCGCGGAGCTACCGGCCTTCACGAGCGTGAGCGGGCCGAAGGTTGGCTCCTCGAGCCAGGTGACCGCCTGTGCGGGTTCCTCCGCTTCGAGCAGGAGCTGCGCGAGCGAGAACACGGCGGTCGCTACGGTCGCGTCTGGCGCGGCCCCGGCCTTTTTCACGCGTTCGATGCCCCCTTCCAGCACCTCGCGCGCTTGCTTGCGGAGCGCAGCCAGTTGCTCGGCGTTTGGTCGCTCGGCCTCGGGCTGGCGCAGCGCCTTGAGATAGGTCGACCAAAGTGCCTGTCCGGCGCGCAGCTCGGCCTGTCCACGGCGCGGCGAATCGGCCGGAATCTTGTTCAGGTATTCGGCCGCGCGTTCCACCTTACCGGCAGCGGCCGCGAAGTTCACCAGCGTCAGCGCCGCCTCTTCGGCTTCATCCTGATCCGGCCACCGCTGGAACGTCATCTCCGCGACGCGCTCGATCTGTCCGATCTCGAACGACCGATCTTCGTCCTTCGATTCGCCGTACAGCCGCACCCAAGAGGCGAGCGCAATCTTGGCGCCTTGCCGACCTGGCAACGTGTCGGGATAGTGCTGCATCAGGTGCTCGCCCAGCACGCCCGCATCGTAGTAGTTGCCGACGGTCCAGTTCAGGAAGCACTGGTAGTAACGTGCCGAAGCGAGTAGTTCGGCGGTCGTCTCCTTGTCGCGCAGTCGCATTGCCATCTCGAGCAGGCGCATCGCTTCGCCGGCGGCGAGATTTCGCTGCTTTTCCAGATCGGCGATCGCGGCTTTGTCTCCCTTCGGGCGAACGGCATCCAGCTCTAACGCCGCTTTCTGCATCCGCTCGAGCGCGGGTTTGGCCTGGGTAAGCGCCTCGACAAACGTCTTCGGTGGACCAGCCTTGGCAGTGTCGTCCTGTTTGACGCTCGTGTTCGTGGCGGGAACTCCGCCTGAGAGCGACGCCAGCAGCACCTTGGCGGGCTGTTGGAATGGATTGGCTTCTCGCAACAGCGGTGCGGCGGCTTCCCGCGCCGAACTGGCGAGCCGCTTGCGATGGGGATCTTTCTCCGGGAGCGCTTCGGCCTGTCGTTGGTAGGCGACGGCCGTCAGATAGCGAATCGCCTGATCGTCTTCCGCAATGTCGCCCGCCGATGCCTTAGTCCACCGCTCCCCACGATCGACGGCCGCCTGGTACTTGCCGACTGCCGCTTCCGTCCAACACTCCATCGCGTGCCGAGTGCTCTTGGTGCGGAGCGAACGCGTTTCGAGTGAATCGGGCAGATCCATCAGCTCGCCAAAGCACGCCAACGCCAGGTCGAACTGGCCGAGCGCTTGCCGGCAACGTCCTTCCCACAGCCTGGCGAGCACGCCCACCGTGCGCGTGCGATAGGCTTCGTGCAATTCGGCGTAGGCTTTTGCTGCGGACTCGTATTTCTTCTTGGCTTCGGCACTTCCGGCCGGAAAGGCACGGGCGGTTTCGAAGTCGATGTTCGCCCGCATCAACTTAGTTTGGGCCAACTCGGCCGAAAGCCGCTGCTTCTGGGCCTGCAGTTCGGTTTCGCCGGGCGGGATCAGCTTCGGCATTTCGCCGAGCTGCCGGGTGAGCGTTTTTTCAGCCGATGTGAACTCGGTGAGCGCCTGACCATACAAGTTGCGGGCCTGCGTGGCCGCGGCTTCTTTCTCCGCCTCGGGCGCAATCTGTACCAGTCGGCGACCGCGTTCCACCAGCACGCCGGCCAGTGAATTGCGCGCTGCGCCGGCCAGCGGATGATCGGGGTGTTCCTTGGCAAACTTCTCGAGTGCGGCCGTCGCCTGGTCGAGTTGCGCGCTGCGCAGTTGCGGATCGCCGGGTTCGCCGGCTGCCGCCAGCAGCGTCACGCCGCGTTCGTAGTCGAGTCGCTCGCGAATGGCCTGAGTGGCGAGCGGACTGGTCGCGAGGTCCTCGAGATACGTGAGCGTCTCGTCGTAGTACT
>Ga0172363_10001018_pt1 | contig 22206 bp, 20 predicted proteins | sample LakKivs2_kivu2a2_FD_114541 | JGI IMG/M metagenome (GOLD analysis project Ga0172363, IMG submission 114541) | Sediment microbial communities from Lake Kivu, Rwanda - Sediment s2_kivu2a2 | ecosystem: Environmental > Aquatic > Freshwater > Lake > Sediment | place: Rwanda: Western Province, Lake... | reverse complement strand
TTACTTAAAAGAATTGGCTCTGATAAAAGTGGGTATTGGGAGATATTACAAAAATGAGGTTCAAAACATACTCACAATTAACCTCGCGATTAGGCTCACGATTGATTTCATGGGCATGTTCTTCTGATAGGACTGCGTCAAATAATAAAAATTGGTGGACCCTGCGAGCGATTAACCTACAGTTAATTTATGCCACCCTTCCGGTAACACACTTACGCAGGTATTACCCACCAATTATATTATACCTACTGAGTTACGCATATACAATGAAAACTTTGTCACCGACGCCAAATAACTTTCCATTATTTTTATGTAAGTCAGTAAATTCCCTTATTGGTCAATTAAAAAAATGGTTTAAAATCTGGATTACAGGAAAGATCACAGAAAGAGTCACTGTAAAGGTCACTGCAAACATCACTGTAAACGTCACTGAAGATGCCACTGCTATGTTCTGGTATGTTTATTTGGGAATATTTAAGGGGCATTTTTGGGACTTTTTTGAGACATTTTTCTTTTTAGTTAGACCGATTACTGAAAACATCACTGTAAAAATCGGAGAAAGGGTCGGAGAAAAATGGGTACTTATAAAACCAGGATTCTTCGGTCAACTCTGGTCAACTTCGGCCAAACTACAACTTACCAAGGCCTGAATTTTGTTTTAGAGAGAATAAACAAAATGGAACATGCAGGTAAAAGAATAAAATTAGATTTGAACAATTGTAGTATAGAAGAAATTGCAATTGTAATATTCAAAATATTAAAAGAAAACTTTTCAGGTAAATCCACTATAGGTTATTCTGCAGGACAGTTAACCAGCATATTGGCCTTTGAATTTGCTCCACAATGGCAAAGCCTCAATCCACCAAAAACATTTGGCTTGGATGCAGTAGAAATCAGGGGAAATCAAAATGTCTCAGATGATTTTCGAGAAAAATATTATGAAGCCGTTAATATATTAAGAATTCAAGGTTTAATAATGAATGACCCAACACAACACCATGACGATTTTATTGTATTAACCAGAAGAGGAAAAGAATTATCAGTAGAAGAATTCAAAAGGGCAATCATTAATGATAATCAATACAAAATACAAGATGATTTTAAAAATAAAAAGAATATTGTATTTAATACACCTCAAAGGCTCCCCGTAACAAGAAATGGCATAGATTATTTATTTCCTTTTACAGTAGTCGATGCTTCGTTAATTGGTAAACCAGAAGAAAAAAGTGAAACAAGACAACACAGTATAATAGTAGGTATTTCAAGCACACTTTGCTGGGTTTGGGCGCTTAATGACAGCGACCTTATCAAAGTGTTATTTGAATATGGCAAGAGACACATAGAGAATAAAATGAAACTTGGCGAACTGGAAATTGAAGAAAAATTATATCTATCGACTTCAAATAGCCTAGATAAGAACTCATTTGATATATCAAGAATTCCAAATCCAAAGGGATTTTCATTTGAAGTATTAATGGCTGATAATGAAACTAAAAGGAAAAAATGGGATGCTTTTTTAAGCTATGCGAGCGAAGATGAGAGCACTGCACGATTATTATATGATAGATTAACAGCGAAAGGATTAAGTGTGTGGTACGATAAGTCAATTTTAACAATTGGTGATAGCCTTTTAAAGAAAATTGATGAAGGATTAGCCAGTTCAAGGTTCGGTATTGTTATTTTAAGTCACTCATTTTTTATGAAAGATTGGCCACAGAAAGAATTGGATGGATTAGTTCAAAGAGAAATCGACGGTAAAAAAGTGATATTACCTATTTGGCATGAAATTACACGTGAAGAAGTTGCAAAATATTCTCCTATATTAGTGGGAAGATTTGCTGGCAAAACTCAAGATATTGATGAGTTGGTCAAAAATTTATTACAAGCAATGTCAACTGAGTAAAAAAGAGAACACAACAGTTGAGAAACTGGTACTTCTTAAGGAGGAAAAAATATGAACAATGAAGATAGTTTACGAAAATACTACTCGGGAACCCAAAGTTATTTATTAGGCAAACGCGAAGCTGCCGAAGCACTCTATAAGCGATTTGGAGAAAAGGGACTCCAAAATGAGTCAACAGTGCGAGCATGGATTGAGGAACTTCTGCCGTCTAGGTTTGGCGTAGCATCCGGTTTTGTGGTGGGCAGAAATTATAAATTACCACCTAATGGAAAATACGAGTATAGCAAGCAATGCGATACAATAATTTACCACCGCGATCTTCATGGCCCACTAATGAGGTTTTCAAGTGCTACTGTTTTGCCCGGCGAAGCAGTGGTTGCGGTAGTGGAAATAAAAACAACTCTCAGTTTATCTAAAATGGACAATATAGCGAAGGCGGCATCTGCGCTCAAGAATGCTGTGACAATTTGCAAACCTCATATAGTACAAAGTAGTATGCCTTTTGGTAGCGGTGGTCTATCAAAAGCTATTAGCGAAGACAAACGTCCTTTATTTGCTATTTTTGCTTTTGATATTGATGGTAATGCAAAAGATTTGAAAACGATAATGGGGAAAAAACTTGAGAAGGATACCGAAAAAAATAAAAAAGAAATGTATCCCGGGCCGGATATGATATGTTTACCCGGAAAAGGTTTGTTGATGGCAAAACCAGCATTTTGGGGGATGCAATTTCCGGTTCAGAGAGAAGAAGATGGCTATTCCATTTACTATTCCGAGGCATCTGAAGAACACGATGATACATTGCTTGCATTTGCTATGATTTTGCTTACGTTAATTAATAACATGTACCAGTGGACTAGCAATCTTTTTCGTTATACGTGGGATGAGTGGCAAATCGGATTGAATAAATAGAAAATGGGAAAAATATGAAAAATCAGGAAGCAATAACAGAATATTACGAATATTTTAAAAAGTATATTGATATTATTAGTAAGCAGGATGGCCGCCTACTGAAGAAAATAGGATTTGCTGTTATAATAGACACTCTTGGTAGAGCGAGATTTCCTGAAGCGAAGAAAGATCCTCCGAAAAGAATTATTGGCCTAATTGATGAGTGCTCTGGTTGGGTTGATAAAGATAGAGTAAGTCTTGTTCAGCTTAAGTATGCGTTACAAAAGTGCGGGAGAATTGATGGAGTGTTGTTGGATTATGTTAATGTCCAAGTTGGAGGGTGGTGTAACGGGAGTGTGCCTCGAATATCAGAGGTGGACCCAATGATAGAAGAAGTGATAGTTAAGGCAAAGGAGAAAGAAAAAGATACTGTTGAGAGCGTACGCCATGCTAATCTTTTCTATCAATATAGGAATGAAATGGTACATATGTTTAAAGAACCGGGTCATCCTATGGAAGTAAGCAATGATGGTTTAAGTCCTTATTATTCTGGAATGATTAATGGCGCACAGAAAAAATGGGAGTTAGTATATCCACTGGGCTTTTTTGAAGTACTTTGTACATCGTGTTTGAATGGGCTTAAAAAGTATTTAGAAGAAAATGATATTGATCCTTATAGTTGCTACGAATTTGTTGATATGTGGCACAGATAATGAAAAATCATGAATAGGCAATCTATTCCTCAAAATTGGGTAGTTACAGAATTAGAGAATCAAACAGAGTCTTTCCAAAATGGTATTTGGGGAGATGATCCCATTCCTGGCCAAACATTTCCAGTAATACGTTCTACAGAAATAACTTACGACAATAAAATTGATTTATCTGGGGTAAGATATAGAAAAATTCCTCAAGATAAAACAGGAAAATATCAATTGTTCGAAGGCGATATATTATTAGTGGGTTCAAGTGGTTCTATTGATTTAATAGGTAGGCCAGCATTATTTAAACAACCTAAAGACGGCAAGGCTTATTTCTTTTCTAATTTCATGGTTAGATTAAGGCCTAAAAATACAAATTCGAATTTTTTATATTATATACTTAATACAAATAATTATTCAAATTTTCTTAAAACATTGCAACAAACTTCAACAGGTTTAAGGAATCTACCAAAAAAAGAGTTTCTTAAATTCAAAATTCTTCTACCACCACTATTTGAACAACGAAAAATCGTGGAAATACTATCTACTATAGATGAGGCGATACAGAAGGTGGAGGAAATAACAACAAAGACAGAACGGCTGAAAAGGGGGCTGATGGAGGAACTATTAACAAAAGGCATAGGACATAAGGAATTTAAAAATACGGAGATTGGCAGGATTCCGAAGGAATGGGAAGTGGCAAAATTAGGAGAAATAGTTGAAATAAATAAAGAAACAAAGAATCCGCTTATTGAATTTCCTGATAGGAAGTTCCTGTATATAGATATTGAGTCGGTGGAAAATGGGACAGGGATTATCAAAGAGGCTAAAGAATTATTAGGAAAAGAGGCGCCTTCAAGGGCGAGAAGAGTTATACATTATAATGATGTTGTTATGTCCACAGTTCGCCCATATTTGAAAGCATTTGCAATTATACCCCAAGAATATGATAATAAAATATGTTCAACGGGTTTTGCTGTTCTAACTTGTAAAGATTATTTATTGCCAATATTTTTGCTGCATACGTTATTTTCAAGAGAAATTATTAATCAATTTAATAAAATAATGATAGGAGGACAATATCCGGCTCTAAATGAATCACAAGTAGCAGAAATAAAAATACCATTACCGCAATTGCAAGAACAACAAGAAATTTCTGAGATTCTTTCCGCAGTTGATAAAATGCTTGCACAAAAAAGAGCCAGAAAAGAAAAACTTATGAAAATTAAAAAGGGATTGATGGAAGACCTACTGACAGGCAAGGTGAGGGTGAAGGTATGACGGGATTTTCTGAAAAATCTGCGCTTGAAGATTATCTGGTACAGAAGCTCCAGGAAAAGGGCTGGCGGTTTGTGCCTGCCAAAGAACTTGAAAGGGAGGGGCTTGAAGAACCGTTGCTTTCAAGTCTTTCTGCCATATTGAAGAAAATCAATGGAAGCGAGGCAGTAGGAGAAGAGGAAATACGGCAAGCGGTCAATGAATTATTTTTGGTTCCTTCAGGGGTTGAAGGCTGCAATCTGATATTGAGATATATGCGCGAAGGTATTGCTGTGAAATCCGAGAAGGAAAAAATCCCTGTCAAAATCAAACTTTTTGACAATGTCCACGTTGAAAACAATGATTTCATAGTTTCCCGGCAGGTTTATTACAGGGGTAAGAGCAGCGGTGAGCCGATAATCGCCGATATCGTTCTATACGTGAATGCTATACCAATAGTGATTATCGAATGTAAAAGTCCGGTTAGTCCTTTCGTCAGCTGGGCTGATGCTGTCAGCAGGATTAATGTTAGATATGCGAAGGAAGTCCCTGAATTATTCAAGTATCTTCAGGTCGGAATTGCCGCAGGAAGTGTAGCAAGGTATTTCCCGATTATGCCAGGGTCGGAAGAGGATGTTGAAATAAGCGAATGGAAAGTAAAAAAAGAATCTGACTCCGTTGACAACGTTCTTGAGATGTTAAAACCCGATGATTTATTGAACATTATCCAGAATTTTCTTTTTATTAAAACCGTTGAAGGCAAAACCAAAAAAATCCTGCCAAGGTATATGCAATACAGAGCTGCGAACCTGGTTGTCCGGAGAGTGCTGTCAAACCTTTCCGGAGAAGAGTCAAAGAACAGGGGACTTGTTTGGCACTGGCAGGGTTCCGGCAAGACATTTACCATGTTTTCTTCTGCTCTTAAACTCTTCAATGCTCCGCAAATGAAAGCGCCTTCAATATTTATAGTTGTGGACAGAAAAGACCTTCAGCAGCAGCATGAGGAGGAATTTGCTTCGTTCGGACAGATGAAATTAGAGACCATATCCTCCATTGATGAACTTAAAAAGAATATCATGCACGATGAATACAGGGGTAAGAAAGGCGTATTCCTTACGTTGGTTCATAAATTCGGGGATGAGGAATTCAGAAATCTGGCTATGGATTTGAAGACAATGCCTTCTGCAATTGAAACGATAAGGAACCGGAAAAACGTCGTCATTTTCGTTGATGAGGGGCATCGGACTCAATACGGTGTAATGGCAGGCACAATGAGGGCTATTTTTCAGAGCGCTTTCTTCTTTGGGTTTACCGGCACGCCAATTGCTCTGGATGCCAGGAACACATTTGATAAGTTCAGCAATCTGCCAGATGAGGAATATATTGACAGGTATTTCATAGAGGAATCAATTGATGACGGTTTCACTGTGGAAATTGCATACCAGCCGCGGCTTGAAAAGGAAGTGCATCTTGACAAAGACGACCTTGAATTGTTCCTGAAATCCGATTTGGACGAACTTCCTGATGAACTGAAGGAAAAGGTTGAAGAGCGGGTGCGCAGAAGATTTAATGCTATCAAGATTTTTCTGGAGAACGAAACACGGATTGAAAAAATCTGCGGGGATTTGTGCGGACATTTCAAAGAAAACGTTGACGACAGGTTTAAGGCAATGGTGGTTGCAGGGAGCAGAAAGGCATGCGTGATTTATAAAAGAGAACTGGATAAATTGCTTCCAAAAGAATGTTCGGAAGTGGTTATGACTTTTAATAAGGACGATGAAAAGGCAATCAGGGCGTATCATGATGAACTTTCCGGGCGTTTCAGAGGATTGGAGGATGACGAGATAAGGCGGAACATCGTCGACAGTTTCAAGTTGACGCCGCTGCCGAAAATATTGATTGTCACGGACATGCTTCTCACGGGTTTTGATGCGCCGGTGTTGCAGACAATGTATCTGGATAAGCCGCTTAAGGGACACCGTCTTCTTCAGGCAGTGGCAAGGACCAACCGGCCTTACAGGAATTTAAAACAAGCTGGTATGATTATTGACTACGTCGGAATATTAAATGAACTTGACAGGGCATTCAGGATGTATAAAAGAGGAATGTTCAAAAATACAATCCTCGACCTTGGAAAATTAAGGGAAGAATTTGTAAATTATCTTCATGAATGTATGAAGTTTTTTGAAGGTATTCCCAGGGACAAATATGACCGCGATACCCTGCTGAAGGCATTTGAGGCGATAACGATAAATGAGGGAGCAACCGGACATTTTCTCTTTCTGGTCAGGAAACTGCAAAGGTTATTTGAGCTTTTAGGGCCCGATATAGTAAAGGTAGAATTTCTTCAGGAGTACAAATGGATTACAGCGGTTTATACTTACTATCTTGCCGTAACACAGGGAAGCGATGAAGTGGATGCCTGCGTTGACAAATATTTCAGAAAGACGTTGAAACATGTGCACCAAAGCATGGAAATAACCGAACTCCGCAAGGACCTGCCTGTTATTTCCTTTGGTCCTGAATATATTAAAAACATTGAGAAGAAACTGAAAAATCCCAGAGAAAAAGCAGCCAATATTGTGTTTGTTCTGAATCGCCTGATGTTAGTTGAAAGGGGCTCAAATCTTGTTTATGAGACTGTTGCCGACAAGGTTGAAAGGATTCTCAAGCTCTGGCAGCAGAAGAACAAAGATTATGAGCTTATATGCAGGGAAGGAACAGCGGTATTAAATGAAGTGGACGAACTTAAGAAGAGAAGGGAAAAGTTAGGCCTTTTGGAGTCCGAATACGCATTATTCCTGCCTTTGGAGCAGGAACTTCAGACAAGAGGCATTAAGGTGTCTCCGGACGATGCTAAAGACCTCTACAACGTTCTGAGTTCAAGAATGTTTACCGGCTGGTCTGCGCAGAAATCGGTTGTCAAGGATGTTCAGCGGGATATCAGGGGATTCCTGAGGAAAAGATATATCAAGGCGTTTAAGGATGTTGACGAGATGGATGTACTGGCGGCTAAGCTTGAGGAAAATCTGAAAAAATACGGACGAAATGAAAATGCCGGATAAGACCATTCAATACACCTCTATCCATAGAAATGTAAAATATCCACGGATGGAACTCAAGACAGGAAAATTAGTCCTTATTCTTCCGCATGGTTACAGGGAAGAAACGACACTGATAAAACGTCACAGTGGATGGATTCAAAACAAGATGGATTTCATAGAAAGAGTGATGACTCAATCCAGGGAACTGAATCTTAACGCCAATTCGCATGTCAATGGATTCAAGTGTTCGGTTGCCAGACTCGTTCGTAATTATGCCGGGCACCTTGGGGTAGATGTCAAAAACATATTCTTCAGGAAAATGCGGACCAAATGGGCGAGTTGTTCTTCAGAGGGCAATCTGACAATTAATCCGATACTCCGCTTATTGCCAAAGAAATATATTTCTTATGTGATTTTTCACGAAGTGGCACATCGGTTACAAAAGCGGCATAATGGTGATTTTTACGGCATCCTGAAAAGGAAATTCGCGGATCCTGCCGGCTTGGAAGAAAAGTTATTTGCCTACTGGTTTCTGGCACACAGGACCGAACAAGCAAAATCTTGACAATGGGTAAAAAATGGTATTTAATAAATATCCACGGCCGAGGCCGTGGTATTTGAAACGCTTTGTGCGGCTTCGCCGTTCTTTTTTGCCGCTTCATCCACGGGCAAGCCCGTGGTTTTCGCGGTCTTGTTATAAAAATGAAGAAGATGGATCTAAGACGCAATTGATACAGGAGAAATGGAAATAATATGAAAAAAAAGATGTTTGCTGAGGTTCTGGCAATACAGGGCGGGAAACCGGTCAGGAAAGAATACCTTTCCTATGCAAAGCCTTGGTACGGCAGGGAAGAGGAAAAACAGGTTATTGAATCCCTGCGTTCCGGCTGGATTACGACAGGCCCCAAGGTTGTAAAGTTTGAAGAGAAATTCAGGAAATTCACGGGAGCAAAGGAAGTGGTTGCGGTCAATTCCTGTACTGCCGCGCTTCACATTTCACTTCTGTCGGCAGGCATAGGTCCCGGGGACGAGGTAATAACTACTCCTTTTACTTTCTGCGCAACGGCAAATGCCGTTCTGTATACCGGTGCAAAACCGGTTTTAGCAGACATAGACCCTGTCACAATGAATATTTCGGTTGCCGAGATAAAAAAGAAAATCAACAGAAGGACAAAGGCGGTCATACCCGTGCATTATTCAGGTCTTCCATGCGATATGGATGAAATTAACGCCCTGGCAAAAAGGCATAATCTTTTTGTTTTTGAGGATGCAGCGCATGCCGCAGGCGCAAAATACAGGGGAAAGATGATAGGCAATACAGGCGATGCCTCAAGTTTCAGCTTCCACGCGGTAAAAAACCTGACGACCGCAGAAGGCGGAATGCTTACCACGAACAACAGAAAACTGGCGGAAAGAGCCAGGGTCTTTCGCCTGCACGGGATTCCGAAGGATGCCTGGAAGCGTTACGCAGCAGGAGGGTCGTGGTATTATGAAATGACGGAGCTGGGTTACAAGTATAACATGACAGACATTGCCGCAGGCATTGGACTGGCTCAGCTGGAAAAACTGAAAACAGGAAACATGATCAGAAGCAGGCTGGCTGAGATTTATACAGGAGCTTTCAGGGAAATGCCTGAAATAGAGACACCTGTGGTGCTTTCCGACAGAAAATCCGCATGGCACATTTACGTTATAAGATTAAACCTGGAAGAATTGACTGCTGACAGGAACCGGGTGCTTGCAGCGCTCCAGGCGGAAAATATCGGCGCAAACGTGCATTTCATTCCCGTGCATTATCATCCGTATTACCGGAAAAGATACGGATACAAAAAAGAGGATTTTCCTGTGGCGCACAGCACATTTAACCGGGTCATTACCCTGCCGCTTTTTCCGCAGATGTCTGTGAGGGATATTTCCGACGTCATTTCCGGTGTTGAGAAGGTAATACGGTATTATCAAAGGTGAAACGGTATGCTGGGACGCATGTATTTTCGTTTGAGATCTGTTTTTAATAAGCTTCGGCTTTACTTCATTTACCGTTTTGAAGGAATCGAAGGAGTTAGCCGCTTTATTTTTACATGCGAGAATCCTGCAAAAGTCCTGGCAAAATTCGGGGCAAAAATAGGACAGAATACCAGCGTGGGCAATTTTCTTGTGCTCCATAATGCAGCCGGGGATTATTCCAATTTAACCATCGGCAGCAACGTACATGTGGGCAAAAATTGTCTGTTTGACCTGGCGGACAGGATTGAAATCGGAGATAATGCTGTCGTGGCAATGAAAACCAGCCTGATTACGCATCTGAACGTGGGAGAGTCCCCTTTGAAAACCGCTTATCCTGCCAGGACAGGACCCGTAAGAATTGAATCCGGCGCGGTCGTGATGACAGGCGTTACTGTCAGGCACGGCGTTACAATCGGCAGAAAGTCTTTGGTCGGCGCCGGTGCGGTCGTAATTTCTGATATACCGCCTGATTCGCTTGCAGTCGGAGTTCCTGCACGGGTAGTCCCCCGAAAACCCTGAAAAATGGAATTTGGCAGAAAAACCCTCAGTGTTTTCCTGACAAGGATTACATCCTTTGTTTTCAGTTTTGCCACAAGCATTCTCATTGCCAGAATTCTGGGCCCTGAAGGCAAAGGCGCCCTGGCTTTGATTTTTCTGGTTCCTTCACTTCTTTTTGTAATCGGCAATTTCGGCCTGGCAGAGGCGTCGATTTATTATCTCGGACGCAGGGAAGCATCCCTGGAAAAAATTGCATCCAATAACACTTTTCTCTCTTTGATCATCAGCGCGATTTTAATGGCCGTTTTTTTTATGACTTTTTCAGAAATCCATCGTATTTTTTTTCATGACATACTTCCGGAATATTTTTACATAGGGGTGGTGATACTGCCGCTCCTGCTGTTTATCAGTTATGCATCCAGCATTCTTTTGAGCCAGGGAAAAATCCGGCAGTTCAACCTTGTGAACCTGATTCCTGTTCTGGTTTTCCCCGCATTATTTGGTTTTTCCCTGATTTTCTCCATCGAGCGTCTGATGTCTGCCGTCGCGACGCAGGTATTGTCCGTGGCAACGGGTATGATTTTTGTCCTGGTTTTTCTGAGGCGTTTAACACGGTTTAGAATTATTTATTGTCCTGAGCTGACAAAACAACAGTTCGGGTTTGGATTGAAAAGTTACTGGGCAAATTTAATGGCATTTCTGAATTACAGGATAGACCTTTTCTTGGTGGCTTATTTCCTGCCTGTCAGGGAGGTGGGTTATTATACGCTTGCCTTTGGACTGGCTGAGATTATCTGGTACATTGCGGATTCTGTTTCAACCGTATTTTTCCCGAAAATCAGTTCATTGAGCCCGGCGCAGGCAAACTCGTTTGCTCCGGGGGTCTGCAGGCAGACCTTATTTCTGGCAGGCCTGGCAGGTTTAGGGCTTTTAGCGGCAGGCAAACCCATTATTGCGGTAATTTACGGAAAAACATTTCTGCCGGCGCTTTTGCCTCTTATGATTCTTCTGCCGGGAGTATGGCTTTTAAGTTTAGGCAAAGTCATCTCCAATTACCTGTCAGGGCAGGGACGTCCTGAAATTGCGGCAGTCAGCGCAAGCATTGTTTTGTTTTTCAACATCGTACTGAACATCATTCTGATACCGAAATTGGGAATCAAAGGCGCTGCTCTGGTTTCTACTATTTCCTATGCGCTGGCTACATTGATTGTTCTGGTCGCATTTTTAAAAATCTCGGGCAAAAAAGTCCGGGAAGTTCTCCTTATTTGCAGAGAAGATATTAAGATTTACAGGACTGTTTTTTCCGGCAAAAGCGAGGATGTTGTAAGTGAATAAACTTGAGATGACAGGCGCAGGAAAAAGTTCTTCTGCAGGGGATGAAAAATGCGTTTAGTGTTTTTTGGCGACGGTAAAAGCGTACACATTGTCCGCTGGCTTTCATTTTTCAAAAGCCGGGGACATGAAGTTCACCTGCTGAGCGAACAGCCGGCAAAGGAAGACGGGATTGTCTGGCACAACCTGACAGGGATCCTGAACGTTTCAGGATTTAAGGGACTGCGCCTCCTGAAAAGGATTCGCAGAATAAAACGCCTCGTTGCAGAAATCAAGCCGGATCTGATTCATGCTCATTATCTTTTCCCGTATGGTTTATGGGCAGGAGTGTCAGGTTTAAGACCGCTGGTTCTGAGTGTCTGGGGTTCTGATGTATATATAGACGCGAAAAACCCGGTCCGCAGAATGCTTGTCCGGCCTGTGCTGTCAAGGGCCGACCTGGTGACAGCTGATTCTGAAGACCTTTGCCGGGCAGCAGTGAATATCGGCGCTCCTCCTGAAAAAACAGAATATTTTCCATGGGGAGTGGACACAAAAATGTTCATGCCGGGCAGGAAGGATATTGCAAGAAAGCAGCTGGGGATAGACAGAGGACCGGTCATTATCAGTACACGGAACCTTGAAAAGTTATACAATGTCGACGCGGTTATTTCCGCCATGCCGGAAATAATCAGGCATTTTCCGGAAGCAAAGCTTATGATTCTGGGTGCGGGGCCGCTGGAAGAGAAATTAAAAAACATGGTAAAGGAAAAAGGGTTGTCCGGAGCTGTCGTTTTTGCCGGCCAGAAGCAGTTTCATCAGATGCCGGATTATTTTTCTGCGGCAGACCTTTTTATATCCATACCTTCCTCGGATGCGACGTCCATGTCTCTCCTGGAGGCAATGTCTTCAGGCCTTGCCATAATCGCCAGTGATTTACCGTCGAACAGAGAATGGATAAAGAACGGCTGGAACGGCAGAATTGTGCCGGCAGACCCCAAAAAACTGTCATCAGCGGTCATAGAAACCTTTTCAAGCCCTGAAAACATGGCGTTATACGGCAAGCGTAGCAGGGAAAAGGCAATCCAGAAGGCTGATTTTTATTCGTTGATGCCATGTATTGAAAGGACTTACGAAGAGTTAGTAAGGAAGCATCATGCGTAAAGCTTTGCTCATTGGCTATTACTGGCCTCCGTTAGGCGGAGTCGGAGCTGTCAGGCTTGTAAAATTTGCCAGGTTTCTGCCGGAATTCGGCTGGGAGCCTGTTGTGCTGACTGTCAAAAAAGGCGTTGAGGATATTTATTCCGACACTTCCCTTGAAAAAGACCTTTCAAAGCCTGTAAAAACATTCCGTTCCTGCATTTTTCCGACTTTTTCAGGCATGTTCCGCACCGGGCAGAAAAAAAATAACGGCGTTTCCGGAAATGCGGGTCTGCGCAGGAAAATCGCTGAGTTTATTTATGTTCCCGACGATAAAATCCGCTGGGTGGCAGGCGCTGTGCATTCAGGGATAAGGATTATCAGGCAGGAGAAACCAGAGGTAATCTTTACGACCTCTGCTCCTTATTCGGTACATCTTATCGGGATGGCCCTTAAAAAAATTACAGGTCTGCCCTGGGTAGCGGATTTCCGGGATCCATGGACCCAGAACCCGTTTTTTGCTCCTTCAAGCAGACTGCGTCGATACATTGAAGAAAAGATGGAAGCCGGTGTAATGAGAAACGCCGACAGGATTCTGGCGGTCACAGAGCCGAATCTGCAGGGTTTCATGAAAAAATACCCTGCGTTGCCCGAAAATAAGTTTGCGACCATAACCAATGGTTTTGACCCGGATGATTTCAGTCAGTGCGGATCAACAAAGAACAAGCGTTTCACCGTTGTTTTTTCCGGCTCTCTTTACAAGGACGTCTCTGCCGGGACGTTTTATCCTGTCCTGCGCAGAATAATGAACGAACATCGGGAAATGGCCGGCAAAATAAGAATAATTCTGGTCGGCTATGTGTCGCCTGAAGAAAAAGATAAAATCAGAAATGCCGGCATGAGTCATTTGATTGAAATTATGGGCTGGGTTGACCACAGCCGGAGCATTGAGTTCATCAAAAATGCCGATGTCAATCTGCTGGTCCTTCCCGGCAGGGAAAAAGGCGGGTCCGGCATTTTTACCGGCAAGATATTTGAATATTTAGGCGCAGGCAGACCTGTTCTGGCTCTGGTGCCGCCCGGAATTGCGGCAGATTTAATCAATTCAGCAGGAGCAGGCGTTGTGGCTGATCCGGATAACCCGGAGGAAATCCAAAAAGCATTTTTAAAACTTTTTCAGCAATACAGTTCAGACAGTCTTAAGGTGACAGTGGCTCCGGAAATCCTGAAGAAATTTGAACGCAGGAATCTGGCCGGACAATTGGCGGAAATCTTCAATGAAGCGTCGAATACTGTTCATTAACAATAGTGCTAAACCGGCGCGCGGCGGGGCAGGTTGCATCATAGACCTTGCGGCACGCCTGGACAGACAGAAATTTGACTCCGTGATGCTGTTTCCGTGTCCTGGATATTTATCGGAAAGACTGTCGAAAATGGGTGTCAGGACTCTTTTCCTGGGAGGTTCTGAAAAGTATTCCTATCAGGATATTTTCAGGGTTCTGGGTGTTGTCCGGGGGGAGAAAATTGATATTGTTCATGCGAATACCATCGACAGTTTTTTTGCAGGGCTGGCAGCGAAACTTTCAGGCCGCAGACTGATAAGCCACATTCACGAGGAATTGCACAAAACCTGGCGCTGGAAGATGGTCGGCGCACATCTCCTGCGTCTGGCGGATTGTTCTGTAATCGACTCCAGGGAACTGGCAGGCAGATACGCGGATTTAATACCCGAAAGCAAAATAAAAGTGATTTATAACGGCGTTGACACTGAGAAATTTAAACCAGATCCTGTCCGCAGGCAGAAAGCCAGGAAAAGTCTTGGCCTCAATGACAGCGAAACAGCGGTTCTGAATGTGGGCTATATCTGTCCGGCAAAAGGGCATGACCATCTTCTCAAAGCAGCTGCGGGCATCAGAAAAAAACATCCTGAAGTCAGATTTATTTTTGCAGGCGACCGTGTTCCTGAATTTCCGGATTTCCAGCGCCGGCTGGATGAATTTGTCAGGCAGAACGACCTTGAACCTGTCGTCACGTTCCTCGGTATGCGGCAGGATGTGCCTGAACTGCTGTCTGCGGCCGATATTTTTGCGCACGTTTCGCTCAAGGAATCATTCTCCATAGCCATTCTTGAAGCAATGGCTTCCGGAAAGAGCATAGTGGCGACAAAAGTTGGAGGCATTGCTGAGCAGATTGAGGACGGTAAATCAGGTCTGATAGTCCCTCCTGCTGATTCCGACGCTCTGGGAACATCCCTGGAAAAATTGCTGTCCATGCCTGAAAAAGCCAGAGAATTCGGCGAGAACGCATTACGGAGGGTAAAAGAAAAATTCGACATAGCAATTATGGTAAAAAATTTTGAAAAACTTTACGGAGAAATACTGAAATGATTACGGTTATTATTCCTAACTGGAACGGCAGAAACCTGCTGGAAGAGTGCCTGGGTTCACTTGAAAGACAGACATTCAGGGATTTTGAAATCATAGTGGTCGACAATGGTTCAACCGACGGTTCAAAAGAATTCATCCGCGACAGATTTCCTGATGTAAAAATAATTGAAATGAAGGAAAATACAGGGTTTGCATCTGCCTGCAATGCAGGAATCAGGGAATCAAAGGGAGATCTTATAGTTCTGCTTAACAACGACGCAAATGCCGATGAGAAATGGCTTGAGAAAATGGTTTCTGTTTTTGAAAAGCATCCTGAAATCGGTTTCTGTGCGTCCAGGATACTTTTCAAGGATGATTCCGGCATAATTGATTCGGCAGGCGATGAATTTTCAACCTGGGGATTCGGATACAAGCGCGGGCACGGAGAGGAGGACGATGCAAGGTTTAACGAAGAGACATCTGTTTTCAGTGCCTGTGCAGGAGCAGGGGTTTATAGAAAAGAGATGTTTGAAAGAATCGGGTATTTTGACGAGGATTTTTTTGCTTATTACGAAGACATAGACCTGTCATGGCGGGCATGGGCCACACAATACAGATGTCTTTATGTCCCTGAAGCGGTTGTCTATCATAAGGAGAAAGCGACTTCAGGGAAGGACAACGACAGATACCTGTATCTGGTTCAGAGAAATCAGGAGCTTGTCCTGGCAAAATCGGTTCCGGCAGAAGTGCTTCTGGTGTGCCTGCCAGCCCACTTTTTGTTTGTAATAGCCTCGTTTTTATGGTATTTTATGCGTGGCAAGGCAGGGATTTTCATCAGGGCAAAGAATGATGCCCTGAAAATGATCCCGAAAATGCTGAAAAAACGGAAAGAAATATACATGAAGGCAGAAAAATGAAAGTAATAAAAGCCGTTATACCATGTGCAGGACTCGGAACCAGATTTTTGCCGGCAACCAAGGCACAGCCAAAGGAAATGCTTCCGGTTTTCGACAAACCTGCCATACAGTATGTAGTTGAAGAAGCATTGTCGGCAGGGATCAAAGACGTTCTGATTGTCACAGGACGCGGCAAACAGGCAATTGAAAACCATTTTGATAACTCCTTTGAACTGGAGCATTTTCTCCGCCGGCACGGACAGAACAAACTTCTCGCGGAAATTGAAAGAATCGGCAGAATGGTCAATATCCATTACGTCAGGCAGAAAGAGCCAAGGGGGCTGGGAAACGCGATTTCCTGCGCAGAAACGTTTGTAGGAACTGATCCGTTTGCTGTTTTTCTGGCAGACGATATAATTTATTCCAATAAGCCGGCGATAAAAACACTGTCGGAAATCTATGAAAAATACGACCGGCCTGTCATAGCTGTTGAGGAGGTGCCGGGCGACAGGATTTCTTCTTACGGAATTATAAAGGCGAAAAAGATTTCCGCGTCGGTTTACGAAGTCCTGGATATCGTGGAAAAACCCAGACCGGAAAAGACTCCGTCAAATCTTGGAGTAATAGGCCGCTATATACTTACACCGGAAATTATGCCTGCACTGAAGAAAATGTTACCCGGCCGTTTAGGAGAAATTCAGCTTACGGATGCCATACGAGTCCTGAACAAGAACAGGCATTTTTACGCAGTGAAGGTTCACGGTACAAGGTATGATATCGGGACAAAACTCGGATATATCCAGGCAACACTTGAAGTTGCACTCCGGAAAAAAGATGTGTCCGCGCAATTAAAGGTATATCTTAAGAAGTTTTTAAGGAGATAATTTATGAAAGGCACTCTGGTCAGGAATCTGATTCTTATTTTCGGCTGTATTATTCTTGGGGTTGGAGGACAGCTTTGCATCAAGGAGGGTATAAGGCGCACCGGAATAGTGGCTATGAATCTGGCAAATGCTTTTGAACTGTGCGGGAAGGCACTGACGACACCTTTTATTCTCCTGGGCTTTTTGTTCTACATCATAAGCACTTTTATCTGGCTTTCGGTCCTTTCCAGGGTTCAGCTGAGTTTTGCATATCCGCTCATAAGTTTCGGATATGTGCTGACAGTGTTTTTTTCCTGGCTGTTGTTGAATGAATCTGTTTCGCTTATCCGCTGGCTCGGAGTTATGGTAATCTGCTGCGGAGTTTTCCTTATTTCCCGCTCCTGAGATGAGAATCCTCGTCACCGGCGCAGCCGGATTTATCGGGTCGCATTTAACCGAAAAACTGGTCGGGAACGGTTACAGGGTAACAGGGCTGGACGCTTTCAGAAATTATTATTCGCCGGAAGTCAAACGAAAAAACCTTTTTTTGCTTAAATCAAACCGGAATTTCCTCCTGAATAAAGGAGACCTGCTTAAAACGGATTTAAACAGGCTTCTTAAAGATACAGACGTGATTTTTCATCTCGCTGCGCAGGCAGGCGTCAGGGAATCATGGGGCGGCAGTTTTGATGGTTATCTTCAGGATAATGTCCTGGCGACACAGCGGCTCCTTGAGGCATGCAGGGGAAGAAAGAGTTTGAAAAAAATTATTTTCGCATCTTCATCGTCTATTTACGGTGTTGCCGACAGATTACCTGTTGCTGAAGACAGTCCGGCAAGGCCGTTTTCACCGTATGGAGTTACGAAACTGGCTGCAGAGAATCTTGTCGGGCTTTATCACCGTAATTACGGCGTTCCTGCGGTTTCATTGCGCTATTTTACGGTTTACGGACCAAGACAAAGGCCGGACATGGCAATTCACAGGTTTATCAAAGCAATTCTGGAAGGAAAGAAAATCAGGGTTTTCGGAAACGGAGAGCAGACGCGGGATTTTACTTACATCGATGATGTTGTTGCGGCGACAATGCTGGCCATGGAAAAAGGTCTGCCCGGCGGGATTTATAATGTGGGCGGGGGAAACAGGATAACGGTTAATAACCTGGTAGGGCTGATTGAAAAAATAACAGGACGCAAAGCCCTGGTTGAAAATGAAAAGTCCCGGAAAGGCGATGTGCCTGACACTCTTGCGGATATTTCAAAGGCAGAACAGCAGCTGGGATTTCGTCCGTATTTTCCTGTGGAACAAGGGGTCAGGCAGGAGATAAACTGGTATAAAAACGAGGTGATAAACAGATGAACATTGCTGTAGTAGGCACCGGCTATGTCGGTCTGGTGACAGTTGGATGCCTGGCTAAGTTAGGGCATAAAGTGACAGGAATAGACAACGACAAGGACAAAATTGCCAAGCTTAAACAGGGAAAGATACCGATATTTGAGCCTGGGCTGGACAAATTGATCAAAGCAGGAACAAGATCAGGAAAAGTTTCCTTTACGGACAGGATTGAGGAAGGTATTAAGTCCGCAAAAGTTATTTTCATCTGTGTCAATACACCGCCCAGACCGGACGGCAGTGCGGACCTGTCCTATGTGGAGAATGTCTGCAGGGCGATTGCGGCTTCAATGACAGATTACAAGCTGATTGTCAGCAAGAGCACGGTGCCTGTGAGGACAGGCGAAAAAATAAAGCAGATAATAACGCTTTACAACAGATCCAAGGTTCCCTTTGATGTAGCTTCAAATCCGGAATTTCTAAGGGAAGGCAGTGCTGTTCAGGATTTTCTGAAGCCTGACAGAATTGTTCTGGGTGTGGAGAACAAAAGAGCCGAAAAGACATTGCTGGAACTTTATAAAAAAATCAGGGGAACGCGTCTGATTGCGAATATTGCAACTGCAGAACTCATAAAGCATGCCTCAAATTCATTTCTGGCGATGAAGGTTTCCTACATCAATATGATTTCGCGCCTGTGCGAAAAAGTCGGCGCCGATGTAGACATGATTGCCGACGGAATGGGGTTTGATCCCAGGATCGGAAGGGCTTTTCTGAATACAGGGCCTGGATACGGCGGGTTCTGTCTTCCAAAGGATGTTGAAGCTTTCGCCAGAATAGGCGAGGATTCAGGATGTAATTTCAACCTCCTGAAAGCTGTAAAAGAAATCAATGAACAGCAAAAACTTTCAATTGTCCAGAAGATAGAAGACGCACTCCGGGTGCTCAAGGGAAAAACAATAGGCGTTCTCGGCCTTGCATTCAAGCCGAATACAGACGACATCAGATTTTCACCGTCGCTTGACATTATCGCTGAATTGATCAGGCGGGGGGCGAAAGTCAGGGCATACGACCCGAAGGCAATGGAAAAAGTGAAAAATTCAGGTGCACCGTTTTTGCACAGTCTGCAGCTGTGCGATAATGTTTCTGAAACAGCCCGTAACACCCATGGGCTGGTTCTGCTGACCGACTGGCCGGAATTCAGACGGCTGAATATCAAGGGGCTGAAACGTTTAATGGCCACTCCTGTTTTCATTGACGCCAGGAATATGTTCGAGCCGGAACGTTTTACCAGACACGGTTTCGTATACCGCTCGGTTGGAAGAAAGTAAATATCCACGGCTCACTTTTACCTGCTGCGTCTCCCTGTCCTTACGCGAATTGTCACCCGGGAAACCTGATCTCGGCATTCCCCATCCGGAGAGTGTCTCCCTGTCCTTACGCGAATTGTCACCCGGGAAACCTGCAATTTGCTTTTGTAAAACGGCTTGTCGCCGGACACATATTTTGCTATAATGTACACGTATGAATACTAATATATATACACACCGAAAAAAAGTTTTGGTTACCGGAGGGGCAGGATTCATCGGCTCACATCTCTGTGAGTATTTGCTTGGAAAAGGGTTTGAGGTGATTTGCGTTGATAGCCTTGTCACGGGGAATAAAAATAACATTGCATGTCTGCTGAAAGTTCAGGGATTCAGATTTGTCCGCCACGATATTACAAAACCCATTAATGTTGGAGGGCATCTGGATTATGTTCTGAATTTTGCTTCTCCTGCAAGTCCTGTGGATTACATGGATCTTCCGCTGGAAACACTTGAAACCGGATCTGTGGGGACCAGAAATATGCTGGAACTTGCGAGACAGAAAAAAGCTGTTTTTGTTCAGGCATCAACTTCGGAGGTCTACGGAGACCCTCTTGTTCATCCGCAGAAAGAGACCTACCTGGGAAATGTCAACCCGGTAGGTCCGCGTTCTGTTTATGATGAGGCAAAACGTTTTGCAGAAGCAATTACAATGGCATACAGGAGATTTTACGGTTCAAAGGTAAAAATCATCAGAATATTTAATACATACGGCCCCAGGATGCGGTTAAACGACGGCAGAGTAGTGCCTAATTTGATCGGCCAGGCTTTAAAAGGGATTCCGATGACAGTTTACGGCAATGGATTGCAGACCAGAAGTTTTTGCTATGTTTCCGATCTGGTCGACGGAATTTTCAGAATGATGGTTTCAGGAGAAACAGGACCCGTCAACCTGGGAAATCCGGAAGAGATGACCATTCTTGATTTTGCCAGGTTGATCCGTCGTTTGTCGGAAAGCGAAAGCCGGATAGTATTCCGGAAATTGCCGACAGGCGACCCGAGGATGCGGAAACCCGACATTTCTCTGGCAAGAAAAAAACTTGGCTGGAAAATAGAAGTTGGCATTGAAGACGGTTTGAAAAGAACCATTGACTGGTTCAGGCGGAGGATTAAATGAAACGGTTTTCCGCAACCTCTGCGCAAGGTGCGGTTCTGCTGGCGGCAACTCTGAGCACAGGCCTTTTTAATTACCTCTTCAACATGGGCATGGGGCGTTTACTTGGTCCGACTGATTACAGTGTTATAAGTTCTCTGTTTTCATTTTTTCTGATTATTTCCATTACAATCGGGACGGTTCAAACCGTGGTAGCGAAATATGTCGCTGATTTTATAGCAACCGGACAGAGTATATGGCTGCATCGTCTGCTCTCCGGCTCATTAAAACGAATGGTTATAATCAGCGCCGCGATTCTGCTGATATTGTTTTCAGCGAGTCCGTTTCTGTCACGCTATCTGCAGATTCCTTCGGTTATCCCTGTTATTCTTGTCAGCCTCATATTGGTACCGTCGATTGTGCTTCCTGTTACCCGCGGCGCCCTGCAGGGCGGAGAAAAATTTCTGGAATTAGGGTTGGTCGGTTTCAGCGAGGCATTTCTGCGCTGTGTTTTCGGGTTTCCGCTTGTTCTGGCAGGATTGGGCGTAATCGGCGGCCTGACCGGCGTTCTTGCCGCACCTGTGGTTTCTCTGATCCTGAGCATCTGGCTGCTCAAGCGGAGCAGTATTGTACCCGCTGTTCAGGATTCTTTGGCTGACAGCCGCGACAATCCTGTCAGATGGGGTGAAATTTACAGATATGCCTGTCCTGTCCTGTTAACCCTGCTTTGTTTTACGGTCCTGACAAACAGCGATCTGATTTTTGTAAAACATTTTTTTTCGTCTGAGACCGCCGGATATTATTCCGCTGCAGAGATTGTCGGCAAAATAGCGCTTTTTATCCCTGTTGGAGTAGTCCCGATTCTCATGTTTCCCAAGACATCCGCGCAACACGCCCTGCAGAAGGATTCAACGTCGCTGCTGTATAAAAGCCTGCTTGCCACTTTCATAATGAGCGGCATTCTGACTGTCGTCTATTTTTACATGGACTGGCTGATCATAATTCTGCTTTACGGTCAGAAATTCCTGGCGAGTTCCCATCTCCTGGGACTTTTCGGAGTCGCCATGATTTTCTACTCTATGGTAAGTGTTCTGGTCTATTATTATCTTTCCCAGCGGCAATTCGGCTTTCTTTACTGGCTGGCAGCAGGCGCAGTGGCGCAGATAATACTGATTCAGCTGTTTCATCGGACGCCTGCACAGGTTATCTGCGTGATGATTGCCTGCGGTTTCGGCCTGTTTCTGGCGATACTGTTGTCGGGTGTTAAAAAACACATCAGTGCCGGGGAAATCAGGATATGAAGACGTTCAAAGGAAAGGTTTCGGTGGTTATGCCTGCTTACAATGAAAGCGAGCATATCTTCAAAAATATCCGGGAAACGCAGAAAGTTTTTGACGAAATAGGATGCAGCTATGAAATTATAGTTGTTAACGATGGCAGTCCCGACACTACTCTGGAGGAGGCCCGCAGAGCGGCAACCGGCTATCAGAATATCGTTGTCAGGTCACACCGCAATAATTACGGAAAAGGCAGGACAATAAAAATGGG
>Ga0172363_10001016_pt1 | contig 22214 bp, 21 predicted proteins | sample LakKivs2_kivu2a2_FD_114541 | JGI IMG/M metagenome (GOLD analysis project Ga0172363, IMG submission 114541) | Sediment microbial communities from Lake Kivu, Rwanda - Sediment s2_kivu2a2 | ecosystem: Environmental > Aquatic > Freshwater > Lake > Sediment | place: Rwanda: Western Province, Lake... | reverse complement strand
GTGTCCACCTCAAAATGGAAGAAGTGCAGTTCTTTGCCCTCCCTTTCCCTGCGGTCAATTTCTCTCGCCAGGAGCTCGTACTGACGGAATATTGAGGGCAAGTGCTCCTCTCTGATAGCGTAAGGTTCCTCCGGAGTAGCTACCACCGGCTCCATGGAGACTTCACAGTATCCTAAGTCAAACAGGTAAAGGGCGTTGGCCAGGAAATCAAGGGTTTGCGCCGTGTAGGTGCCCCTCAGGTAATAAAGCGTTTCCCCGCGCAAGGAGAGGAACCTTTTGATTCGGGAAAGGACCAGGTCGTGGGTGCCCTGGCCGCTCAAGAGGCGCCTGTTCTTATCATGATCCTCTTTCCTTCCATCTATGCTCAAAACCACGCGCATGTTCATTTGATTCAGGAACTCCATAATCGGTTCGCTCAAAAGGAGGCAGTTCGTGGTCACAGTAAACCTGATTTCCTTTCCTACCTCTTTTCCCCTTTCCTTTCCGTAAAACACCGTCTCCTTGAGCACCGGGAAATCCATAAGGGGCTCCCCGCCAAAGAAATCTATTTCCAGCCTCTTTAAGGGTCCGGATTTCTCAAGGAGGAGGTCAACTGCCTTCTTTGCCACCTCAGGGGGCATCAGTCCCTTATCGCTTTGGTAGGTGCCTCCGCTGGCAAAGCAGTAAGAGCAGCGCATGTTGCACTCGTGAGCTAAATTCAAGCAAAGGGCCTTGAGGTAGGGAAAGGGTACATAATTTACCTCTAAGGCCGGGTCAGGCCCCAGGATCTGACCCTGAGAATAAAGGAGCTCCAACTCCCGAAGAGCCTCCTCCGCTTGCTGGCCAAATTTTCTGCGAGTTTGGGCCAGGGCGTCCTCTAAGGAGCTCTTGCCCCCTTCTTCCAGAAAGTGGTAGGCCACCTGGTCAAGGGAAAAAAGGGAGGAGGAAGCTACATCGAAGAGGATGAAACGGCCACCAATCTGGAAAAGGTGTAACTGGCCCTCCTTCCAGGGAAACTCGAACATTTTCAGGAGGGTGCGCCTTATTTATCTTCCCTCTGACACACCTGATTGGCGAGAGTACAGCTGGTCTTGCAGGCAGACTGACAGGATGAAGAGCAATCCCGACAATTCCTTATCTCCCTCAGGTCCCTTTTTGGGGCTTCGATCAGCTTAATGTGCCTGGTTTTAATTTTATCGTTCATGACAGTCACCTCGTTTTAAATGATAAATAGCAGGAAATTGCCAGGGTGACAAGGCCGCCTATGGTAATTTTTCAGAGTGTGGTATCTTTAAAGAAAAATAGGGCAGGAGGAACCCTAAATGAGCTTGAACAAGGTTGAGCTCCTGGAAATGGCCATTTATAAGGAAATAGCAGCTCACGACTTTTACCAGGGAATTTCCCAGAAGATTGCGGATAAAGGAGGAAAAAAGAAGTTCCTCGACCTCGCGGGTGAGGAAATGAAGCACCGCCAGCTCCTCAGCGAGTGGCTCAAGAAAGAAACAGGCAGGTCCTTTGCGCCTGACCCCGGGGCCGCGAAGCCCCCTTTCCGATTTCCTGAAGAGGCTGTCATAAGTCAGCATACGGCCCTGGAAGCTATCAGCATTGGCATCCAGTTAGAAAGGGATTCTGCAAACTTCTACGCTTCCTGGAAGGAGCAGGAGACGGACCCGGAAATCAGAACCATGCTGCAGGGGCTCGTAGAGTTCGAGCAGGGACATTACCTGCGATTGAAAGAGGAGTTCAAGGCCGTTTCCCAAAACTTTTACTGGATTTAGATGGGTAAAAACGCTGCCTTGGCGTTCACCTTTTAGAGGAACCTCATTTAACCCGGATTATGGGCGGAAGAAACTATCACATTGCCGTTGAGGGTCCTATCGGAGTGGGCAAAACCTCACTCGCGATGACCCTGGCCTGGGAGCTCAATATGAAAGCCTTTTTTGAGCCCGCGGACAACAATCCCTACCTTGCAGATTTCTACGCGGACATTCCTCGCCTGTCCTTCCCCACTCAGCTTTACTTTCTGGTCCATCGGTTCAGAAAGCAGATGCGGCTCCAGAACATCAAGAAAAACAGACCAGTGGTCTCCGACTTCTACTTCAAGAAGGATTTGATCTTCGCCTCCTTGAACCTCAAAGGCAGGGACAAGGAGCTATACGACAAGATAATCGCCGAGATGCTGCCGTTCGTGGAGGAGCCCGACCTGATAATCTACCTTGATGCCCCCTTGAGCGTTCTCATGGAAAGAATTATGCGCCGGGGAAGGCATGGAGAAGTCCTGATCACGGAAGAATACGAGGAGATCCTCTTTTCTGCCTACAAATCCTTCTTCGGGGACTTTCAGGATGCGTCCCTGCTTCCCATCGACACAACTTTTCTGGACTTCGTGAACAGAGAGGCTGATAGGAAGACCGTGCTTAAGATAGTGAAGGATGCTCTGAAATGAGATCCCCTGCCCTGGGACTGCCATTAGTAGCTGTGGCCGGCAACATTTCCGTGGGGAAATCCACCCTGGCGGAGATTCTGGCTTCTCGCTGGAACTGGTTGCTTTTCAAGGAACCCGAGGTTTCCAACCCTTACCTTCCGGATTTCTACAGGGAGCCTCAGCGCTGGGCCATCCACTCCCAGATGTTCTTCCTACTGGAGCGCTACAAGGGGCACCTCGGCCTTCAGGAGAAAAATGTTCCCGCCGTAATGGATCGCACGATCTACGAGGATGCCGAGGTTTTCGCCTACCTCCTTCTGGACTCCAGGGACTGGAAGACCTACAGGAACTTTTACAATCTGGCTTTGAGGCGTCTTAAGCCACCCAGGCTTGTGGTTTACCTGAGGGCTTCTCCTGAGACGCTGATACACCGCCTGAAACTCAGAGGGCGCTCTTACGAGAGGGGGGTCTCGATTGACTACCTGACTAAGCTGAACAAAAGGTACGACGAATGGGCAAACTCCTTCCGCAGGGCTCCCCTGCTCAAGGTGGACACCGATGGCTGCGATTTTGTTCGCTCCCTGAAAGACCTTGAGTCCATAGTAAACATGATCGAGGAAGCACTGTACTCCCAGGAGAGCGCGACCCTCTTCCCTTAAACGGAGGACCGATTTGAGTTAAAATTTAAAAAAAGAGAGCGTAACGGAGGAAATCTCTTAGATAGATGGAAAAACATTACATAGTAGATGACTTAGGGGAGCTCCTCAAGGTAATTCCCCCTGACCTTCAGGAAAAACTGGAGAAGTTAGAGAAGCTGAACGAGCTCCTGGAAGTGGTGCTGGACCTTGGCAGGGTGCCTGAGGCCCGCTTCCCGGAATCTTTCGTATACCTCAGCGAGGAGCCCGTGAGCAAAGAGCAGATCGATTACGTGGTTTCCAGGATCGGACATTTTGGCCCTGATCATCGCGCCGGAATCACTCGAACCTTGCACCGAATATCCTCCTTCGTCAATCGTAAGGGCGAGATCATCGGGCTTACCTGCCGTGTGGGCAGAGCCGTTTTTGGGACGGTGGATATCATTCGCGATGTCATCGAAACCGGAAAAAGCATACTCCTCGTGGGGCGTCCGGGAGTGGGAAAAACCACAATGCTGCGCGAGGTGGCGCGCGTCCTGGCCGATGACCTGAACAAGAGGGTGATCGTCGTGGACACCTCCAATGAGATCGCCGGGGACGGAGACATCCCTCATCCGGCAATTGGTCGAGCGCGGCGCATGCAGGTGCCTACTCCTGAGCTTCAGCACGAGGTGATGATTGAGGCCGTGGAAAACCACATGCCGGAGGTGATCATCATCGACGAGATCGGGCGCGAGCTTGAGGTGATGGCCGCGCGCACCATCGCCGAAAGGGGGGTACAGCTGGTGGCCACGGCTCACGGTAACACCCTGGAAAATCTCATTCAGAATCCTACGCTCTGCGACCTCGTGGGAGGTGTGCAGGCGGTGACCTTATCCGACGAGGAGGCCCGCTTTCGCGGTACGCAGAAGACCGTGCTCGAGAGGAGGGCTCCGCCCACGTTTGAAGTTCTAATCGAGATCAAGGACAGAGACACGCTGACGATCCATCACGATGTGGCGGAAACCGTGGACAAACTCCTGAGGGACATACCCCCACAGCCTGAAGTTCGTTCCCGTTCGAGAAAAAAGGCCACAATCGAGCACAGGGTAGAGCAGGAAGCAAAAAGAGAGGAGATCCAGCCCCCTCCCCGCCCAGAAAAGCCCGCGCACATCAACATCTTCCCTTTTGGTGTTTCCAGGAGCCGCCTGGAGAGGGCCATACAGGATATGAGCCTTTCTGCGTCGATCACTCGAAGCCTAGAGGATGCGCACGCCCTGGTGACACTCAAATCCCAGGAGAAAAGGCAGCCGCAGCTTCTGACACAAGCGCAGAGCCACAAAATACCGATTTATGTCCTCAGGAATAACACCAGCACCCAGATCAGGTCTTTTTTAAGGAAGGTGTATGGCCTTCCGGAAAGAGAATGGGATTCCCGGGTAATGGAGAATACCGAGGAGATGATTATGAAAGTTTTGAGGAGCCATCAGCCCGTGGAGCTTCCGCCTGAACCAGCTCCCATCCGCAGGCTTCAGCATGAAATGGCGGAAAGGTATGGGCTTTACTCCGAAAGCCGAGGGGAGGAACCCTTCCGCAGGGTCGTGATCTTCCCCTCTTCTTCCAGAAAATGAGAGGATTGTTCATCACCTTAGAGGGAATAGATGGAACGGGCAAAAGCACCCAGGCAAAGCTCCTGGCTCAACGGTTAAAGGAGTTAGGTTATCCCGTAGTGCTTTCTAAAGAACCGGGAGGGACAAAGATTGGCGCTCAGATCGCCGGCGTTCTTCTCTCCAACGAAAACAGGAATCTCTGTCCCAAAGCGGAAATGCTCCTTTTCGCCGCTGACAGGGCGCAGCACGTCCAGGAGCTGATCAGGCCTGCCCTCGAGAGAGGGGAAATCGTGATTTCCTCAAGATACCTGGACTCCACTCTGGCATACCAGTGCTGGGGACACGGTTTACCACTTCCAGAGGTAGAAGAAGTGATGATGATCGCCACGGGTAGGCTTCTTCCTGACTTGACCGTAGTGCTGGATCTCGATCCCTCCAGCGCTCTGGAGCGTACTGGAGGGGACAGGCTGGAAACCGAAGGGTTAAAGCTACAGCGTAAAGCGCGCGAGGCTTACCTCGCTCTGGCAGCTCGAAACCCCGAAAGGATCAGGATTGTTCCCGCAAGCGGTGACCCCCAGGAGGTCTTCGAGCGAATCTGGCACTGGGTGTTGCACCTGCTGGAAAAACGCCCTCTTCCTGGTTCGAAGGAGGTGAAAGGGTGAAATTAGTATTTGCCGTGGTTCAGGACAAAGACGTCGAGAACCTGCTGTTCCGGCTGACCAAAAAGGGGCACCGGGCTACCAAGATGGCTTCCACCGGAGGTTTTCTTCGAGAGGGCAACTCCACGATTTTCCTGGGAGTGGAGGATGATAAGGTGGACGAGGTGATTGAGATCATCAAGGGATGCTGCATGCTCAGAGAGCATTACATCAACCCAGCGCCCTACAGTCCAGCCGCTCCGGGAAGCTTCATCCCCTACCCCATGAGGGTAGAAGTGGGTGGGGCCACGATTTTTGTCATCTCCATTGACCGCTGGGAACGCGTGTAGGTGCTGTTCCAAAAAGTAGCGGGCCACCAAAACGTAAAAAAGAGCCTGGATCGGGCTCTGGAGATAAAAAAGCCCTCCCATTCATATTTGTTCTGGGGCCCCGAGGGAGTGGGCAAGAAGCTTCTGGCGTTGCGCTTTGCCCAGGCTCTGGCCTGCCCGCAGAATATCGATGGCTGCGGGTGTCCCTCCTGTCTGCATGTGGAAGCCGGCACTCATCCTGATGTTCACTTGATCTTTCCCTCAGGGGAAAATATAAAAATCGAGGAGGCCAGGCATCTGATCGAGATTTGCTACCTCAACCCGGTGGCCTCGCCCTGGGTGGTGAACATCATCGATGAAGCGGACCGCCTGACGCCTGAAGCATCGAACTCCCTGCTTAAGCTCCTTGAGGAACCTCCACCTGCGGTGGTGAATATCCTGGTTACCTCCCGTCCCCATTTCCTTCCTCCAACCATCCTCTCGCGCTGTTTTCCCGTCCCCTTCGGTTTCTTAAAGCGCGAGGAGATAGCTGAAGCCCTGAGGTCCCGAGGCGTGGAGCAGGCGGAGCTGATCTCTCGCCTGGCCTCCGGAAGGATGGGTGACGCCTTTTACTGGGCCCAGGAGGAGAACTGGAAAAGGAGGCAGAAATATGCTGGCATCGGCCTCCAGCTGGCAAGCGGGAACGTTTCCCTTTCTGCCTGCGATGGCATTCTCAAGGAAAAGGACAAAAGGGCGGTCGTGGATTTCCTGAAAGTCGTTCTCTCCCTCTGGCGCGATCTGGCGCTTTTAAGCACGGGTATTTCTGACATCATGAACGCTGATCAGGAAAACACCATTTCCAGCCTGGCCTCGACCAGGGAATTCAAGGAGTGGATCAACGGCTGCTTCCGGATCGAGGAGGTACTCGAGTTGAGCCGGACAACGGTGAACATGGGAATGCTCTTGCCGGTGCTCGCTATTGAGCTGGGCGAGAGAAATGCCAAAGGAAGGAGCGAGATTGTTGCAACCTAAGACAGTCGTGGGCGTGCGCTTCCGAGAAGGAGGACGCGTTTACACTTTCGATCCCGGAATCCTGCGCATTTCCACAGGAGATCACGTGATCGTGCAGACGTCAAAGGGAGTGGAAATTGGCGTCGTGGCTTATGGCCCCAGGGAGGTCCAACCCCACGAGCTCACACAGCCGGTAAACAGGGTGATTCGCAAGGCTACCCGCAAGGACATTGAGAGGCTGGAAGAAAACAGGCAGGAGGAGCAAAGGGCCTTCCAACTCTGCCAGGAAAAAATTAAGGAGCACAACCTGCCCATGAACCTGGTCTCGGTTGAGTACCTCTTTGACCGTTCCAAATACGTCTTCTACTTCACAGCGGAAACGCGCGTGGACTTCCGGGAACTGGTAAAGGACCTGGCATCCGTGCTCCGCAACCGCGTGGAGCTCTGGCAGATAGGGGCGCGCGACGAGACCAAGGTCTTCGGAGGACTGGGAATTTGCGGGAGGCCGCTGTGCTGCACCACCTTCCTCAAGGAGTTCTCCCCGGTAACCATAAAGATGGCCAAAGAGCAGTCCCTGGCCCTGAACCCCCTCAAAATTTCCGGGGTGTGCGGACGGCTAATGTGCTGCCTGAGGTACGAGTACGAGACTTACAAGGAAGCGAGGGCCAGGATGCCCCGGGAAGGAAGTTTCGTGGAAACCCCTCAGGGCAGGGGTAAAGTCGTAGAGGTCAATGCTCTGAAGGAGACCATCCTGGTGGAGCTGGAAAATCAGGTGCTTGTGGAATTCGTGATGGAGGAAATTAGCTGGAACAAAGGAAGCAGCAAAAAGGAGGAGGAAAACCTTGACCAGCCTGAAGCTGAGCAGGGGAAAAATTCCGGCGAGGGATGATTTCGTCCAGGCGGACATCCTGATTGTCAAAGGGAAAATTTCCGCCATTGGCAATCTGGAAAAAGTGGCTTCGGCATCCACTTTAGACTTGCAGGGCTTGATTGTGCTCCCGGGAGCGATCGACCCCCATGTCCACTTCGACGATCCTGGATTTACCTGGAGGGAGGATTTCTCCACAGGCACGGCCTCCGCAGCCAAGGGAGGGATCACCACGGTTATTGATATGCCGGAAACATCGCTCCCCAACTGCCGCAGCCCGGAGGGCCTTCTGGCGAAGCTTGAAGTAATCGAAAAGAAGGCCCTTGTGGACTTCGCGCTCTGGGGTGGAGTGACCGGAGAGGAAGTGCGTGACGGCTCCTACAGGGAGAAGATGCAGGCCCTGGTTTCTTTGGGCGTGGTGGGGTTCAAAATTTACACCATTTCCGGAATGTCCACTTATCCCCGGGTCAACTACTGGGAAATGCGCAGGATAATGCAGGAAGCATCTCGGCTCAAGGTTCCCGTTGCCGTGCACGCTGAGGACTATGACCTGGTGTTTGCAGCCACCGAAGAGCTGAGAAAAAAGGGAAAAGGAACCTTCCTGGATTACCTTGCCTCCCGGCCTGCAGTAAGCGAACATCTGGCAGTAGCTTCCTCCATCCTCCTCGTTCAGGATACCGGCGCTCACGTACACATAGTCCACATCTCCACAGGAACGGGAGTCGAGCTGGTCGCTGAGGCCAAAGAGAGGGGGATTTCTGTTTCCTGCGAGACCTGCCCCCAGTATTTGCTGCTTGACGCTGAGGATTTTAGAAAATTCGGCTCCTTGATGAAGACTACTCCCCCCGTGAGGGAAAAGTGGGACCAGGAGAAGCTGTGGGAAGGATTAAAATACGGAGTTGTGGATTTTGTCTCCACCGATCACGCCTCCTGCCAGTACCCTCAGGAGAAGGAGAAGGAGGACTTCTTTGAGGTCTACGCAGGAATTCCGGGATGTGAGACCATGCTCCCCCTGCTCTGGGAGGAGGGCTACGTGAAAGGCAGGCTGGCCCTTTCCCGATTTCTCGAAGCCACAGGGCAAAATGCCGCCGTCCTTTATGGCCTATATCCCGAAAAGGGCACTCTTCAGATCGGTGCCGACGCTGACCTGATAATCCTGAATCCTCAAAAGCCCTGGGAAATCAGGGGTTCTGAGTTAGCTTCCAAGGGAAAATACACGCCCTTTGAAGGGAGGAGAGTTTCCGGGAAAATACTGAAAACTTTAGTCCGTGGTAAAATCGTTTACTCTGAGGAGGGAGGCGTTTCCTCAGAGGTTTCTGGAAAGTTGATCAAGAGGAGGTGATGCCTGTGCCAATTTACGAGTATCAATGCCTTAATTGCCATCACCGATTTGAGCACCTTGCTGGCATGGGAAGGGAGGAGCAGGGGCCAATTTGCCCGAAGTGCCGATCTCGAAACCTGAAGAGATTGCTCTCCCGGATCGCCTTCTTCGATAGCTCCAATTCCTGGAGAGCGAAAAAAGGCGTCACCATTGAGCCAGGAGGGGAGAAAAGGAAGGATTAGGAGGGGAGAAAAGGAAAAAGCCCGGCGGGCGCCGGGCTTTTTCCTTTTGGGAAAGCGGGGGGAAACAAGGCAAGGGGGATTTGTGAGGGCGGGGGGAGCCGCCCTCACACTAAGGAGGTGGGTGGTCAACTTCATATTATACATATTATCTGAGAATTTGCAATATATTTCAAAAAATTTTTTAAAGCAATCACTGTACAAACTCCGGCCCCTTTCCCGATGCGGAACGAGCAGGTAAATTGATCGCTCCAAACTGGGACTCGTAACGCCGCAAATTTTCCTCAAGGGCCTGAAGGAAGGCCTTCGTGTGCTGTGGGCTCATCACTATCCGAGAAACGACGCGAATCAGGTCCTGTTCATCCGGCGTGGTCCTGCCGAAATCCATCACGAATTCAAAAGGGGTGTGGGAGATGCGAACAGTGTTGGAGTAAATTCCCAGCCTTATCTCGGGAGAAACCTCTACCTTTATTTCCTTCATTTCTTCCTCCTTTTCTGTAATTGCGCTCAGATTATTCTAACACCAGCCCCTCAGGCTGTAATATTCCTCAAGCATCAAGGAAAGCTCTTCGGAAGTTATTCCCTTTCCCGAATCTAACAGTTTCTCCAAAAGCAGCCTGGGAGGTAGCGTATCTTCGGCCACTCTCATTCCCTCGCGCAAGTTGAATTCCCTGGCTAAATTGAGAACCCGCCCCGCCAGAGCTTGAATTTCCTGGCGCGAGAGCTCCATTCCTGTGCATCCTTTTATCAGGATGGCATACTCGTCCCATAAATAGAGGTCGCGGAAGAAGCGGCAAAGAATGAGGCAGTCCTGGATAGTTAACCGGTCCTCCCAGTCTATGAAAGCTCGTGCCTTCCCCTCCACCTGCTCCGGCGGAATAGCTCCCGAAAGCTCCGCCTTGTAGAAAGTGGAGCGCAGATGGCAGGCTCCTCTATCGGAGGTAGCGTAAGCCAGAGCCATTCCTTTCAAAACGCGCGGCTCGTAGCCCGGAGGATCCATTCCTTTGACATGCACCGCCAGTTCTTCCAGGTTCCATGCTTTTGCGGCATGCTTCACCCCTTCCGCCAAAATGGCCCCTATCCCCTCCCTTCGGGCCATCATATAGAAGAGCTGAGCTATGCCATCCACATCGCCGTATTCTAACTTGTATCCAATGTCCTTTCTTCGCGAGGCCTCGATGGTGAACCCAGCCAGATTTCCCGCGGTGATGGTGTCGATCCCCAGCCGGTCGCAGATATCGTTCAAATAAATGATTTCTCGAATGTCGTCTACCAGGCAGATTCCTCCAAGGGCGTCGATGGTTTCATACTCTGGCCCTTCAATGGTTAGCCCGGCGTGCCTTCCCTCCTTCACCTTAGAGATTTTGCCGCAAGCCATAAAGCATTTGGGGCAGGCGTGAGCTTTGACCTCGCATTGCTCTAAAAGAGCGTCGGCGGAAATCTGCTTCCATTTTTCGAAAGTACCTTTGGCCCAGTACTGGGTGGGGAAAGCGCCCACGGAATTTGTGGCTTGTACCACCATGGGGGTGCCAAATTTCTTGTAAGCTATAGCGGTGGCGGTTTGGGGCCCTTTTTTCCCTATCTCCTTCCAGAAATCCATGAGAATATCCGGATGAGCTACTTCCCTCTTTTGGGTTCCGTGGAAGGCGATACCCTTCACTTTCTTGGACCCTAAGACGGCTCCCGCTCCACCCCTGCCGATGGAACGCCAGTAGTTGTTCTCGATTAAGGCGAAGCGCACGAGATTCTCTCCGGCTGGACCTATCACCGCCACGCCGACTTTGGCGAAAGCGAGCTCCTGGCGAATGGCGTCCTCGGCGGCGTAAGTTTCCATGCCCCAGATATGGGAAGCGTCGTGGAATTTTATTTCGTGGTCCGAAATCTCTAAAAATATGGGCTTCCGAGAAGCCCCGTGCAGCACTATGGCGTCGTATCCGGTTCGGGAAATGAATTCCGCCACATCGCCCCCAGCATAGGATTCCAGATACAGCCCGGTGAGAGGGGACTTGGTGAAAACGCCATACCGCGATGAGCCGAAAACGAGCGTGTCAGTGAGAGGGCCTGTAGCAAAAATCAGGATGTTATCCGGGCTAAGGGGATCCAACCCCGGTTTCAGGTCCCTGAGGAGCAGATAGGTGGCCAGACCCTTTCCCCCCAGGAATTCCTGAAAAACTGCATCGGGAATTTCCTCTTTCCAGGACCTGCGGCCCTCGAGGTCAACCTGAAGCACCCTGTTAAAAAATCCCTCCATTTTCCCGTCCTTTCACTTTGAACCATCATTCTCTCGGGACAAGCCACGCCCGCAGGAGAAACTTGATGGCCTAAGTTCACCCAAATGAAACTTTCTAATATATAATGAGACTATGGGACAATTATTTCATCATTCTCAATTTTTTGATTTAAGCGACTGTCCTTTTAAGGAGATCTTCAAGGACCTGGAGCTCGTCTGGGAACTCCTTCCCAAAATTGGACCTTTCCTCAAGGAGTTCCTCCAGCCAGGAGTCCATGGCAGGGTAATGGAGGGGGCCTTCCTTCTGGGAAACGATATTTACATTGGCCCGGAAGCTGTGGTAGAGCCGGGAGCCTTGATCAAGGGTCCGGTATACATCGGCCGGGGAAGCATTGTCCGCCACGGTGCCTACGTCCGGGGAAACGTTCTCGTGGGTGAGAACGCGGTGATAGGTCACGCCACGGAGATCAAGAATTCTATAATGCTGAACCAGGCAAATGCCGCTCATTTTAATTACGTTGGGGACTCCGTCCTGGGGAACAGGGTAAACTTAGGAGCGGGCACGCGGCTGGCGAACCTGAAAAACGTGGAGGGCGAAGTGGTGGTGCGTTTTGAAAACAGGGAATTCCGCACGGGACTGCGGAAGTTCGGAGCTATTCTCGGGGACGATTCCAAGACCGGGTGCAACGTGGTCACAAATCCCGGTACCATTTTAGGCAAAGGCGCGATAATCTATCCCTGCCTTTCCGTCCGCGGCTACATCCCTGAGTTCTCCGTGGTAAAGCCCAAAGAGCCCTACCTCGTAGAAAGATATAAGTAGGACTGGGGGGCGGGGTGCAAAGCAGATGGCTCCTCCCTCTTGCTCTGGCAATACTTTCCTTTTGCCTCTGCGGCTGTTCCTCCTCTTTTGAGGAGACCCTTTACTTCCTCACATTTTCCCGGCAAGAAAATCAGGGAGAGCTCTGGAGCGTCAGGGACAGCAAACCGGAAAAAGTCCTGGAGAAAAAGGGCCTGGTTGATTTCGCAATCCAGGGGGAGGACATTTACCTGCTGACCCGCTCCCCTACGAAATCTGAGTTGTTCCTCAAGGGGAAAGGTGAGGAGACCCTGATTAAGGAGAGCTCCCAGACCATGATCCTCCTCAAGCCAAACTTTCCTGAGGCACCGCTGGCCTTGAGAGAGATCGGCAAGGAGCAGGAGACCCTGCACCTGCTCGCTTCTGAGGGAATTCAGGCGAGTTACCTCCTCCCTAAGGGAGCCCTGCCTATGAGCGTTTCTCCTAAAAAGGAACTGGCCCTGAGGGTCTGGGAGAACACCGGGAAAAAGCGCACGGCCAAGATCTACCTCATGGACCTGAACGAGGAGCGGCCCGCTCTCTTTCGCCCGCAACTGACTGGGGATTCCTCGGAGGAGTTTCTCTCCTGGTCTCCTCAGGGGGAGGGATTCCTCTTTCAAAAAAGAGGGGCTTCCGGCGTGTACTCCCTATTCATCTACGACCTGAACGAGAAAAGGGAGAGGCTTTTCAAGGAAGAGGCTTTTTCCTTTCAGGGAGCCCTCACGGGAGGAGAAAGCTGGAGCCGGGACGGCCACATAATCTATAGCGAAGGCTCTCAGAAAGCGGTCTTCGCGGATATTTGCCTTGCTTTAGAGGAGAAGGAGTGGCATGTGGGAGTTCAGGGAGCCTCCCCTTATCTTTCTCCGGACGGAGGGATTCTTTCCTTCGCCACTCCCTCCCATCGTTCCAGGCCGGGAGAGAACGCTCTTCCTCAGGCTGACCTGGGGCTTTATTTCCTGAAGGAAGGCAAGGCTCTGACAGTGAAATTGGAGGGGGATTGCCTTTCCCCCGTAAGCGCGAGCTGGTCAGATTCTTCCCGCTTCTTTGCCTTCGTCACTTACCTTTGGGATGAGGACAAAGGCCCGGCTGGTTTCAAACTTTATCTTTACCTGAGAGAAGAGAGCATCTGTCAGGACCTGTGGCACGATCCTTCCTGGGAGATCCTCGCCCTGGGCTGGAAATGAGGGAGAAAGTGCGTTGACCTTTTCCCATGTTTTCCAGTAATAATAAAGGGAAGATGAATGAGCAACTGGCCGCCATTTGGGATTTTTTTTACAGGGATCAGGTCGCAAATTTTGAAATTCTCTACCACCTTTCAAGCGGGCAGGAGGCTCGAGTCTGGTTCGATGACCCCTCTTTTTTGATCGAGCTTCCTGCAGCACGCAAGGCTTTCCTGGGTGGAGAGCCAGAGAAAGCCCTGCCATTCCTTATAAACCTCTCCCTTCCCACCTACCTTTTCCACACGGAATACGAATTCCTAACTCATCTGAAAAGGTTATTTTTTGTGCGTGAGGTGGAAATGTACTTGGTGTACGTGCTCAGAAAAGAGGATTTTGTGCCCTTCAGGGACGCCCGGGTCCGTCCCCTGATCCCTCGGGGGTCGCCCATCTCCTACCACGTGGGCCAGGAAAAACTCTCCCTTGAGACTTTCTACGGCCTGTTTCTCGGGGATGAACTCGTCTCCTACGGGGGAACCCAGTTCGAGACGAATAAATGGGCGGAAATTGCCTGGCTCAAGACGGAGGAGAAGTACCGGGGAAGAGGGTATGGCCTGAAAGTGGTCTCAGCCATTGTGGATGACCTCCTCAGGGAGGGCAAAATCCCTATTTACAGGGTTTCTGCTGATAACCTCGCCTCCAGGAAGTTGGCGGAGAAATTGGGATTTCAGCTTCACTCCCGCTTCTTTTACATTTCAGTCAAAATGAAGGGGTAAGGCAATTCTGGGTTTGCTCCCTGACCTTTTCCCCATATAATTGACCCATGAGAAGCTCTCTGGCCGGGGCCTGCGGAGACTGGTGCGGGAAGTGCCCCCATTACCCGGAAAAATGCCAGGGGTGTGGCCCGGATAAGGCCGACTGTTACTTTATAGAATGCCTGAGCCTGCGCTTTTTAGAGCACTGCGGGGAATGTCCGGATTTCCCCTGCGCTCGTCTCTCTTCCTTTGTCCCCGACGACAGACCGGGCTATCCCTCCGGCTATCACATCAAGAATCTTGAACGCCGCAACCAGATCCCGCTTGAAGAGTGGCTCAAGGAGCAGGAGAGATACTGGGAGAGCCTGAAGAGCTGATTTACCAAAGTTTCATTTTGGCATACGCTTGCATTTTTGGCATACGCTTGCATTATAGAATACGGTTTGAGGAGCACCCGGGATTTTACCTTCTGGAATATAGAAAATGTCTTTTTAGGAGCGGAGGGTTTGCAAGGATTCAAAGGGGCAATCCAGGAACCCCGGGCTCTCCTAAATGCGCTTATCTCTGAAGTTGGTTGCACTTTTTTCTCCTCGCACATTTCGGGAATTTTTTGGAAGAGCACCTGCCCTTCGCAAGAACCCCCTTCTCTGCCTCAGTTTCAGGTTTTTTGCCTGCGGAAGGCTTTTTTAAACCCCGGGTCATAAAACGCTTTCCAGCAGCAGGTGCCAAGTTTTGCTTTTGCCCTCCCCGGAGGGTACGGGAAAAGGAAGCTCGTTGCTTTGGCACCTTTTTCTTGCGCACTACTTCTTGAGAGTGAAAGAATATGGTTTTTTCAATGCCATTCATGGTAAAATTTATAAAAAGAAAGCTCAATGAGGGAAATGAAAGGGCAAAATCCTGAGCTGGAAAGCATTGGAAAATTTGCGGCCTCCATCTCGGGCGAGCTGGATCCTTCCTCCATTTTCCGCAAGGCGCTTTTAACCCTCAATCAGGTCCTGGGCTACGAACGGGTATTCCTTTACCTGATCAGGGAGGACAGGCTCATCCTGGAAGGGCAGGCAGGCTACGAGAAGATCCCCTCTAAACTACCTTTATCCGGAGGAGTCGCCGCTTCGGTCGTTATAACCGGAAAACCGGTCTTCCTCAAAGGTGGAGGAATAACCCCTCCCTCGACCGGCCAAAAGAAGCCTGGTTCCCTGTTCTGCGTCCCGCTTTTTCAGGGAAAAGAGATTTTTGGCATCCTGGGCGTTGAAAGCCTGGAACCCGAAGAGCTCAACGAGGTCGAGCTCCACCAGCTTGAGATGATGGGCATGCACCTGAGCCTCATTTCAGAAAGGGCGCGGTTAAACGAGGAGCGAGAAGAGGTGGCGCGGGAGCTTAAAAAGCGCCTTGATGAGCTGGAGGCTCTTTACCGGATATCCCTTAAAATTAGCTCTTCCAGGGGCTTGAAATCCATGCTTCAGGAAATCGTGCACGAAGCCTGTGGGCTTGTGGGAGCAAACAAGGGCGGGCTCTTCCTTAAGGAAGTGGACGGGGAAACCTTGAGGCTGGAGGTAGTCTATAACTTTCCCCAAAATCTGATTGGGTTCAAAATACGCCCGGGAGAGGGTCTCTGTGGCAGGGCTGTTCTTACTGGTGAGCCTTTGTCCATCACGGATTACTGCCTTTGGGAAGGCGCTCTGCCCGAGTTCTCCTCTTTCCATTTGAAGCAGGCCCTCTCCGTGCCCCTTAAATCCTCTAACGGGGTTCTGGGAGCAATTTTTGTCTCCCATGACCAGAGCACAGCTTCCTTTACCCCCGAGCAGGTCAGGTTGGTCGGTCTCCTTGCCGAGCACGCCTCCATCGCCGTGGAGAAAGCGCGATCGCGAAAGGCCCTGGAGGACCAGGTGAAGGAGCTAAAAAGGGCCCTGCTTTCCCTTGAGGAGACCAAGGAGCGCTATAGCATCCTTTTCGAGGAATCTCCCGTTGCCCTCTGGGAAGAGGACTTCTCAGCGGTAAAAGCCTACATAGGCAAGCTCAAGGAATCGGGAGTGAAAGACCTCAAAGCCTACTTTTCCGAGCGGCCGGAAGAGGTCGATAAGCTGGCTTCAATGATCAGAGTGAGGGACGTCAACAGGGCCGCTCTGGATTTCCATAAGGCTAAATCCAAAGAGGATTTCAAGGAAGGCCTGCTTTCGGTGGTCACCGAGGAATCCCGGCAAATGTTCATCGAGGAGTTTGCCTCTCTGGAAAGCGGCAAAAACAGCTTCGAGGGGGAAACGGTCGACCGAATCTCCACTGGAGAAAGGAGGAATGTCATCGTTCGGACTCACGTGGTCCCGGGCTACGAGCAAACGCTGGGAAGAATTCTGGTTTCTGTGACCGACCTAACCGAGCGCAAAAGGGCTGAGGAGGCATTGAAGGTCGCTTCCATACACTGGGCCCAATTCCTTGAGGCTTCTCCCGACCCTATGTGGATGAAGGACGCTTCGGGCCGCTATCTTGCGGGAAACAAAGCGTGGCTGAAGCTGGAAAATCACGTGCTGGAAGAGGTGATTGGCAAAACCGATTGGGAAATTTATCCTCTGGAAAGGGCTCGGGCCCACATAGAAAACGACAAAATCGCCCTCGCGGAAGGAGAGGTGGAAAGCGAGTTCACCCAGCCAGCTCCCGATGGGGAGCGGGTTTTCCTCGTGAAGAATGTGGCCCTGCGCTCTCCGGAGGGAGAAGTGATTGGCACGCTGGGCCTGGGGCGCGACATCACCGAGAGAAAGAGGACGGAGCAGGAAATACAGAAAGCGAGGCAGGATCTTCTTTTCGCCGTTTCTCACGAGATGAAGACTCCCCTCATGACCATGTCATTCGCCCGCGAGCTCCTTGAAACCCTCCCTGAAAAAGAGCGGGGAAGGAGATTCGTGGAATACGAGCGGATCTGGACCCGGAACCTCCTGCGCCTGAAGCGCCTGGTTGACAACCTCGTGGACAGCCAGCGGGTGCAGGCCACGGGGATGAGGTTGGTGCGCTCCCAGGTTGATCTGAGGAAGATCGTAGAAAGCGTCCTGGAGAATGTCGGGGCCCTTGCCCTTTACTACAAGGTGTCAATACAGAAGGACCTGAAACCTGTTCCGGAAATGGCCCTTGACCGGGAAGCGGTGGAAAGGCTGATTGAGAACGTACTGACCAACGCCATCAAGTTTTCCCCTCAAGGAGGAAAGGTGGAAATCTCCCTGTGGCAGGAGAAAGGCGATGTCCTCTTTTCCGTTCGGGACTATGGCCGGGGAATTCCCCCGGAGGAACAACCTCTCCTCTTCAAGCCCTTCAGCAGAGCGCATGAGGCTGCCAAGGAGGCTACTCCCGGGACGGGGCTTGGCCTCTACGTCTCGAAGCTTATTGCTGAGGCGCACGGGGGCGCTATTTCCCTCGAAAGCTCCCTGGGGAAAGGCACGAGAGTCACGGTAAGGCTTCCCCTCGAGCAGCCTGCCTCAGGGTGAGCTTTTAAGTTCCCCTCACCCGAGCTGACCCCGGACGGGATTTTGTCAATTACTTTTCCAAATCAATGCGCTTGTGCCCTTGCTTTCATGCTTGCGGGTCAAATTGATACCTGAGAGTTCCCAGGAATTGCAGCTTCCGTGCATCCTGACTGATATTTGTTCCCTTGCCCACTGACCAACCACTGCTTTTGTACCTCCCGGCCAATTGCTGTATCCGTGTCTCTCGATCGCTACCCCGATTTCTTAGTAAAAAAACAAAGGACCCCCGAAACTATCTCGGGGGTCCTTCCTGCTAAAATCTAAAAGGCTGTACCTTTTATATCTTAGTCACGTTTTGTGCCTGGAGCCCTTTAGGACCCTTCACAATGTCAAACTTAACTCTTTGTCCTTCGTCCAGCGTCTTGAAACCATCATCCTGAATCTGCTGGTAGTGGACAAAAATGTCCTCGCCACCATCAACAGAGATGAAGCCATAACCCTTCTGGGCGTTGAACCACTTGACTTTACCTTCAGCCACGCGGTTTCTCCCTTCCTAAAAATTAACCCTCGGTTTCCCGAGGATGATTAAGAATGACAGGTTATTTAAAGCTTGTCAATAGCAAATGGTGGAAAATACAAAAAATAGGGACTGTCCCTATTTTTTGCGTTGCAGAGAGATGTTGGGCAGATTGCATCGGGATTACGACCGTCCATGAAGGCACAACTCCACTTCTTTCTCCGAGAAGAGTCTGTACAGAGCCATGCACTCCTCTTCCAAAATGCCGCCCAGGAATCCGTGGATTCTTTGCTTTATGTAGTCCACGGTCTCAATAATGGTCCGGGCACGGATGTAGTTGTCGGGCATTCCATAAACGACGTATCGTATATTGGCCATCACAATGGCACCGAGGCACATTACACATGGCTCACAGGTGGTGTAAAGGACACAGTCATGTCCGTATTGCTGCAGTTGTGGCGCGCAGGAAAGCAAAGCGTTCAATTCAGCGTGAGAAATATTACTGTGATGTGTGGAAAAACCGTTCGATCCTCGCCCGATAATCCGATTATTATAAACGACCACCGCACCTATAGGGCGATCTCCTCTTTTCAGGGCGGCCTCAGCTTCCATGAGAGCTTCTCTCATGAAGCGCTCGTGATCCATGAATAAAAAAGTTTTGGCAATCAATTAGCTACCTCCAAATATAGTTTAATGCAATTCAAATTACCATAAAAAAATAGGGACAGTCCATATTTTTTGTGAACCTTACATTCTGTTCTCTCGTCTAATAGTTGAGAAGCAAACATGGAGCGTAGAAAATGAAGAAGTTGTTTTTCACCTATTTAGTTTTGATGCTAGCATTCCTCCTACTCCCTATTTTCCCGATGGAAAAAGCCAGCGCCAATTCAGCGGTCGTGAGCACTGTGGCTCCTGGAATCATTGTCCGGGGCGGTCCTTCGGAGGTAGCCATGGTGGAGGAAGAAGTCTCCATTCTTGCCCCTTCCACCAGGCTACCTCCCGAGGAGTCTAACAGAGCCACCGTTTCCTGTTCCTTCCTTCTGGAAAACCAGGGGGAGAAAGAAGAAACCATCCAGGTCGGGTTTCCCCTATCGCTTCTCTTGCCACCCTCTTTCCCGGCTTTTGGCTCGTCGGTCGAGGACCTTAAGGTTAAGGTGGATGGCCAAGAAATCACTTACGACGAGGCCCAGGAAATGACCAACGTAGAGGGCACTGAAGTTCCCCTGCCCTGGGCAGTGTGGGAAATGAGCTTTTCTCCGGGCCAGAAAAGACTCCTGGAGGTGAATTACGGCTCCCGCTTCGACTGGCACACGGAGTCCTTCGTCTATTATGCCCTGCGAACCGGGGCCACCTGGAAGGGAAAAATCGGACACGGGTCAATTTCTTTCTTCTGGGACGGGTTGACTTCCAGGGAACAGCTTTTCTCCCTCTCCATTGAACCCACCCGCTCCGATTTCAAAAGCGAAGGAACGTTGCTTGTCTGGGAGTTTTCGGACTGGGAGCCGGATTCAGACCTTTATTTCTTCATCATGTCCCCTTCCTGGGGAAAACGGGTCACTTCCCTTCTTGAGAAAGTTCAGGGTTCAGAGGGGGAAGCTTCCTATCACCGTCAACGCGGGCTGGCCTACCTTCTTGGAGCCATGGGGCCGCGCTTCTGGGAGGATCGCTCCATATATTACATCGCTCCTCGCCCCTCCAACTTTGCCCTGTTAGCTCGGACTGAGGAAGAGTTCCAGAAGGCCCTTCTCTTGGAGCCCGAAAATCCCGTGAATTACTTCCTTCTGGGGTACGCAAGAAGCCTCTATCGCTTCCGGGATGAAGGGGGAATAATTTCCCCGGATTACAAGGAAGCATTGGAGATGATCGAGAAAGGGCTAGCTAAAGATCCCTCCTCTCATTTAGGGAAATTCATGGAGTCCAGCGTCATCATCCGAGAGGCGATGGATTTCCTCTCCCGGGGAGAGGCGGAGAATGCGGAAAAAACACTGCAACTGGTAAAGGACGGCGTTCTCCCCGAAGCGTCGGCGCTAATTCTCCCGGTCTGGCAACCATCGATAGAGAATCTCTGGATGGGAGTACCGCCCAAAAAGGTCAGAGTGAACACCACGATCCGAGGGGACTTGAGCGGATACAGGGAAATTGAAATCGTTCCTGGTGTTTCTGGAAACGAGGATCTGTTCGAGATGCTCAGCGAATTCCTTCCTCTTTCCCTGCTCTATACCTGGGACCCGGAAAATACCGATTTGAAATTCCCAATCACTTATACCGCTTCAGGGATCGTAGGACACTGGTCCTTCAAGGCTCCTGAAGACGTCAATATCCTCACGAGCACCCTTACCATCTATGACATTCCTCTCCAAAACCTCGAAGCCAGAACGCTTCTGGAACTCCTCAGGATGGGGGAGATCAAGAAATCCGGAGACTCAATCCATTTCCAGGTAACATTCGGGCCTCTCCAACTCTACGACTCCGCCTTCTTCAAGAACGTCAGTCGGGATATCTCCGCCCAGACAATGTTCAACGAGGCTTATGGCTTTCAGCCAGTCCCGCCGCTTTTGAAGAAAACTGTTCTTGAGGCCTTTCACTTTTGGGAAAATCAGGTAATCTTAAAAACCCGAACATCTGAACTGGAGATGGCCTTTTTCTACGACCCGAATAATGATGGCCTCCCTGAGTTCGAGAAAAAATTTTCCACCTCCCTGGAAGCAGGGCTAACTGTTAGTTTTTCTTTCCCCGAAAAGGAAGGACGAACCTGGAGCGCAATTGTGGCCGCATTCCTGGGAATCCTGGCAGGGGTTCTCATCGCGGAGATGGTGCATAACAGGGAGAGAAAGGCTCTCCTCGCCCTTTCCTTGATCGCCGTGGGGACTCTGGTTTTTGGCTTCTTCCTTCTCTCTCGCGCCGTTACCCTTTCCTGGCTTGAGGGCCTTTGTGCCTTTTTGGGAGCCACAGTTTCCGGAATTGGCCAGACCATTCTGGAAAGAGTCAAAACCGTAAAATCCTGAAATCGAAAACCTGAGACGCAGCTCAAAGACCGGGGGGAAGAATGCGATCATGATTCCCGGCAAAAGTGATAGCCGTTGAGCTCTCATACTCAGCCGTTAGACCCTCTAGCGCACGAGGGGTTAAAATAAGGAAACAAATAGAACTCGTTCCAGGAGGCAAGATGACACAGGAAGTCTATTTATCCCGGATCCAGGAGGTCCAGTCTGCACTCCGAGAACTCGGTTTTGGTGCGCAACTCGTGGGTTCTATGGCCAACCTCTGCTATTTGACCGGAGTCCTCCCCATGGCTCTGGAACGGTTGACCCTGCTCATCCTCCCCGCCCAGGGAGAACCGCACCTGATCGTCCCCAGATTGAGCCTGCCGGAGTTCTTCCCCCTCGAGGGCTTGATCCCCTTTTTAGTCTGGGAAGATGGCCAGGACCCGCTGGAGATAGTGCACTCCGAACTCAAGCGCTTTCCCGGAAATCTCATCCTGGCTCTGGATCGGGGCGTGCAGGGAAGGGTCGTCCTGGAGCTCGCAAGGGCTTTAAGCCCCCACTTGATCCAGGTAAGCGAGGAGGCTTTAAGCCTCCTGCGCCAGAGGAAGGACCCGGAAGAAGTAGAACTTTTGAAAAAAGCTGGGGAAATCGCGGACCGCGCCCTGGCCCAGGCCGTTGAGGCCCTCAAGCCCGGAATGAGCGAGCTCGAGGTGGCTTCCATTATCGTGAACTCCATCATGAAAGAGGGAGCGGAGGCTGACCCGCCCTTACCAATCGTGGCCTCTGGCCCCAACTGTGCCATTCCTCACCATCACACCGGTCCTCGCAAGATAGAGCGAGGGGATTCAGTGGTCATAGATTTCGGCTGCCTGTACAGGAATTACCATTCCGACATGACCAGGACGATTTTCGTGGGGGACCCTGACCCTGAATTCCTGAAAGTTTATGAGGTCGTCAAGGAGGCCCAGGCCAGAGCTTTGAAAGCGGTACGCCCGGAAATTCCCCTGGGTAAGCTGGACGAGATCTCCAGGGAGCACATCACCCAGGCGGGCTATGGTCCCTATTTCACCCACAGGCTGGGGCACGGTCTGGGATTGGAAATCCACGAGGAACCTTACCTCTATAGCGGAAATCCTGCACCTGCGGCTCCGGGAATGTGCTTCAGCGTGGAACCCGGGATTTATCTTCCGGGGCGCTTCGGGGTGCGCATCGAGGACTGCGTCGTCGTTCAAGAAGGCGAACCCTTGGTGTTAACCAAATTCCCCAAAAAATTG